>ENA-OQKY01000102-OQKY01000102.1-human-gut-metagenome-genome-assembly--contig:-NODE-102-length-112223-cov-29.570565_pt1 | contig 112223 bp, 109 predicted proteins | sample MGYA00242652_ERZ504805 | MGnify/ENA primary metagenome ERZ504805 (study PRJEB26092, sample SAMD00036400) | human gut metagenome | host: Homo sapiens | study: EMG produced TPA metagenomics assembly...
CGCGCAGGGAGACCATCTCCCTGAAAGAAGATAAATATTTGTCCATAAGGAACCTCCTGTAAATGAAATAAGATTGATTTAGAGTCAGGATATTTCAAAACAGGCGGTGGACGGATAAAAAAGTAAAATATGTACTTGTTGAGTTTAAAAATCCATGATAACATAAGCATAGCAGTTTTTTTGTATTGTTTTAGGTTGTCTTGTGGTGATTCAACAATAAAACATATATAAAAAAACTGCTACTTTTATTTTGAGGAAAACAGATTTCTTTGAAAAAAAGTAATAGAACCACGTACTTAGGACTAGCCGTCGCGCTAGCGACTTGGTACAATAAAAAAAGAAAGTTTCAGGGAAGAGATAGAGAAATAATTGATATGGAGAATTATATGCAGACAACGGGAATTAAACAGACAGTGATACAGGAAATCCGGGAGTTAGCAGTGAAACATGGTGTTTCCAGAGTGATTTTGTTTGGTTCAAGAGCAAGAGGTACTTTTAGAGAGAAAAGCGACATTGATCTTGCTGTGGAAGGTGGAGATTTTATAAGGTTTTCACTGGATGTAGATGAAAATACCTCAACTTTATTGAAATATGATTTCATCAATCTGGATGAGCCTATCCAGGAGGAACTTCGCGCATCGATTCAAAAAGAGGGGAAGCTGTTGTATGAAAAAATTTGATCATTTTAAATCAAATCTTAAAATATTGGAGAAGGCAGATAAAGAAGATTTGACAAATGAATTTATTTTAGGTGGAATTATTGATAAATTTTTTATTCAGTTTGAATTGGGATGGAAAGTTTTAAAAGAATTATTAACGTATGAGGGACAAGCTGTTGCTGCAAGTGGCTCTCCAAGAATGATTCTAAAAGCAGCCTTTACAATTTATGATTTTTTGGAGGAAGAGCTTTGGTTGAATATGTTAAAAGCGAGAAATGATATGACACATATTTACGATTTTTCAGCAGCAAAAAGAATGGTAGAAATTATATTAAAAGATTATATTCCAGCTTTTCAGAGGATGAAAGAAGAAATAGAAGATATTTATGGAAATGAGCTTGATAAAATGTAAAAATATTGTCATATAGCTGCAAAAAGGAGAAAGCTATGATTATTGATGTCATTGAATATCAGCTTAAGGATGGAAGAGCAGCATTGATCCGCAGCCCCAAGGAGGAAGATGTTCAGGAGATGCTGGATTTTCTGTATGTTTCAGCTGGAGAGACAGACTTTCTTATGCGTTGTCCGGAGGAATGCGGCAGATACACACCAGAAAGTGAAAAGCAGCGTTTTGACAGGATAAATAAAGCGGACAATGAAACCATGCTCCTTTGTTTTGTGGAGGGTAAGCTTGCCGGAAGCGGACAGATTATGTGGAGCAAACGGCTAAAAATCAGGCATCGGGCCAGTATATCTGTTACCGTGCTGCGTGAATTCTGGAGTCAGGGAATTGCAGCAAGGCTGATGCAGGAACTGATAAAAATTGCAGAGAAAAATCCGGATATTCTGCAGACAGAACTGGAATTTGTAGAGGGGAATACCCGGGCCAGAGCCTTATATGAAAAAATGGGATTTCGAATTACCGGGGTCAAGCCGGATGCGATCCGGCTGAAAGATGGAGCTTTATTAAATGAATATTCAATGATGCGGAAAATAAAAAGGCAGCCTTCTGCTTTATCGAAAACCTGATTTTTTGAAGAGAACTGTGCTGTAATTAAAATAAAAAAGAAAGCAGGTGGGGTTTTGAAGGGAATCGCAGATCTGCACATCCATTCCCGGTATTCCCGGGCGACAAGTAAGCAGGGAACGCCGGAGTATCTGGATCTGTGGGCAAGAAAGAAAGGAATCTCCATAGTGGGAACAGGAGACTTTACCCATCCGGAATGGCGGAAAGAGCTGGAAGAAAAGCTTGTTCCGGCAGAGGATGGGTTCTATTGTTTAAAAGAGGATTCTGTTCTGGAAGAGAGCAGAGAGTATGAAGGAGAGGCTCCCAGATTTGTACTTTCCGGTGAGATCAGCTCTATTTATAAAAAGAACGGAAAAGTCCGAAAAGTACATAATGTAATTCTTCTGCCGGGTCTTGAGGACGCAGAAAAGCTTTCGAAAAAGCTGGAAACCATAGGAAATATCCATTCGGACGGCAGACCGATCCTGGGCCTTGACAGCCATGATCTTCTGGAAATCATGCTGGAAATCTGTCCGGATGGAATACTGATCCCGGCTCATATCTGGACGCCTCACTTTTCGCTTTTTGGCGCATTTTCCGGATTTGATACGATGGAAGAATGTTTTGAGGATCTGACTCCTTATATACATGCGGTGGAAACCGGTCTGTCCTCTGACCCGCCGATGAACTGGCGGCTTTCGGCACTGGATCGCTTCCAGCTTATTTCCAATTCAGATGCTCATTCTCCGGCAAAGCTTGGAAGAGAGGCGAATCTTCTTGATATTGAAATGAGCTATCAGGGACTTTATAAAGCGATTCAGAAGGGTGAAGGCCTGGAAGGAACCATTGAATTTTTTCCTGAGGAAGGAAAATATCATTTTGACGGGCACAGGAAATGCCATCTCTGCCTTACTCCGAAGGAGGCCGAGGCTTATGGTGGAATCTGCCCTGTCTGTGGAAAAAAGATCACCATTGGAGTGGATCACAGAGTGATGCAGCTTTCAGACAGGGAAGATGGAGAAGCCCGGAAAAATAAAAAGCCTTATGAAAATCTTGTGCCTTTGCCGGAAGTGATCGCAGCATCCACAGGCAAATCCTCCGGCAGCAAAAGGGTGCAGGAACAGTATGAAAATATGCTGAAAAAGCTTGGATCTGAGTTTGATATTCTGAGGAAGATTCCGGTGGAAGAAATCAGGAAAGAGGAGGGCTATCTTGTCTCTGAGGGTATCCGGAGATTAAGAACCGGACAGGTGAAAAAAAGCCCCGGATTTGACGGGGAATATGGTACCATCAGTCTTTTTGATCCGGAAGAAATCGAAAATCCCAATGGACAGATGTCGTTTTTTAATGAGTGGGAAAGAGAAAAGGAACCAGGCATTCAGGCAGTGGATTCCTGTATCTCAGGAGGATTGACCCAGAAAAAAACGGAAGAGCTTTCCGGACTGCCTGTGGAAGACAGAGAAGAGAGAGTTGCTGAGAAACAGAAGGAAACCATTCAGCAGTTAAATGAAAAGCAGAAACAGGCGGTCGAAACAATCGCTCGCAGAATTGCTGTTGCAGCAGGCCCGGGAACCGGAAAAACAAAGACGCTGATTTCGCGGATTCTGTATTTACTGGAAGAGAGAAAGGTAAGTCCGGGAGAGATTACAGCAGTAACTTTTACCAATCAGGCGGCAAGAGAACTGAAGGAACGACTGGAAAAACAGCTTGGTTCCAGACGGAGTGTAAATCGCATGCATATCGGAACATTTCATTCTCTTTGTCTGGATTTTCTGAAAAAACAGGGAAAAGAATTCTTTATAGCGGACCCTTCTGTGCTTTCAGAAACAGCCCGGGAGATATGTAAAGAGTATGGACTTTCCATAACGCCGTCGCAGTTTTTGAACAAAGTTTCTGTACACAAGACAGGAGCATTTTTTAATGAAGATCCGGAATTATGGGAAGAACTTCTGGAAGTATATCAGAAAAGATTAAAAGAAGAAAACTGCTGTGATTTCGATGATCTTCTGTTGGAAACGCTGAAGGCTTTTCGGGAAATACACAGTCCCGGAAACAGAAAAAAACAGCCCTGTGAGCGATGTTTTTCCTATCTGATGGTAGACGAATTTCAGGATATTAATCCTGTTCAGTATGACCTGATCCGTGAGTGGAATAAAAAGGGAAAAGAGCTTTTTGTGATCGGAGATCCGGATCAGTCTATTTACGGATTCCGTGGTTCCGATTCCGGATGTTTTCTTAAAATGAAAGAGGAATTTCCGGAAACCTGTATGATCTCTCTGGAAAATAATTATCGCAGTACCGGAAATATTCTCAATGGCGCCCTGGCTGTGATCCGGAATAATCCCGGCATGGAGCGCTGTCTGAAACCGTGGAAAGAGACCGGCTTACCTGTACAGATTGCAGAGGCTTCATCCAAAAGATCAGAAGCCATTTTTGTGGCAAAAGAGGTGAGTCGTCTGGTTGGCGGTATGGATATGCTGGAGGCTCAGGAGCATTTTTTAAAAGAAGGTATGACCGGAAAAAGAAGCTTTCGGGATATTGCGGTTTTATACCGGACCCATCATCAGGCGCGGATTCTGGAAAAATGTTTCCAACAGGAGGGCATTCCCTATATTGTCAGTGGCAGGGGAGAGTTTCTGGAGAATCCGCTGGTACAGGGCAGTATCAGTTTTTTCTGTTCTCTGGCAGAACCGGATAATCCTTATTATAAAAAGGATGCCTTGAAAAAGCTGTGGGATCTGGAAGAAAATGAGATCAGCGGAAGTATTTATGAAGAGTTAAAAGCCAAATATCAGGACAGATGGAAAAGGGAAAAGCCCAAAAAATTCATGCAGAGCTGGATAAAAGACCTGGAACAGGAGGGAAATCCAAAGCTTCAGAATCTGGCAGATATGGCTGTTTTTTATCCGGATATCAGAGCGTTTCTGGATGCGGTTCTTCTGGGAGAAGAGGGGGATCTGAAGCGCTGCGGAGGAAGAAGTATTTCAGGAGATGCGGTATCTTTGATGACCTTACACGCATCTAAGGGCCTTGAATTTCCTGTGGTGTTTATGCTTGGAATGGAAAAGGGAGAAATTCCTCTGGAAAGGGAGGAAAATCCCGCAGATATCCAGGAGGAACGGCGGCTGTTTTATGTTGGAATGACCCGTGCCAGAGAAGAACTGTTTCTTACCTGCGCTCAGGAACCGTCCTCATTTCTGGATGAAATTCCTGAAACATACACGCAGCGGAAAACAGTTGGAAAGCAGAAAAAGGCGCAGACCTATGAACAGCTCAGTCTGTTTGATATGGCGCCTGAGAAATAATATTTTTCAGAAAACAGATATGAGATTTTAGCTGAAAGGGAAAACAGAATGGATTTAAAAGAATTTTTTCAGCAGAATCCAAGGGCTGCTCTTGGGTTTTCCGGTGGAGTGGATTCTGCTTTTCTGCTTGCCATGGCAGTAAAATACAAAGCTCAGGTACAGCCTTATTTTATTAAAACAGCTTTTCAGCCGGAGTTTGAGCTGCATGATGCCAGAGAGCTTACCCGGCGTCTTGGTGTGGAGCTTACAGTGATTGAACACGATATTCTGAGCAGCCGGCAGGTGGCGGAAAACCCGGAGAACAGATGCTATTACTGCAAAAAAACACTGTTTGGACTTTTAAAGGAAAAAGCTTTGAAGGATGGTTATACCATGCTTCTGGATGGAACAAATGCTTCCGATGATTCTTCGGACCGGCCGGGAATGCAGGCGATCCGTGAGCTTGAGGTTCGTTCACCTCTTCGGGAATGCGGACTGACAAAAACAGAGATACGAAGGCTTTCCAGAGAGGAAGGGCTTTTTACCTGGAACAAGCCTTCCTATGCCTGCCTGGCAACAAGAATACCTGCGGGCACTGTGCTTACAGAACCGGAGCTTCAAAAAATCGAAAAGGCTGAAGATAAGCTGTTCTGCCTTGGATTTACGGATTTTCGCATCCGGCTTTTTCATGGGGCAGCGCGTATTCAGCTTCCGGCAGAGCAGATGGCAAAAATGACAGAAATGCGGGAAGAGATCTACAGGAAACTGAAGCCATACTTTAAGGCAGTTCTTCTGGATCTGGAAACACGGAAGTCGGTTTGAGAAAATAGATAAGGATCTATAAATGAGCAAATAAAAAATCGAGTAAAACAGTTTTTTATTTGCCGCTGCGTAATGTACATACACAGGGAAGAAATTAAACAGGATTAAGGAGGAGCAGAAAATGAGTCAGTTAAATGAAACGCTGGAGCTGATGCAGACAAGAAGAAGTGTTCGTGATTTTAAACCGGATATGGTTCCGGAGGACATTCTGGATAAGATTATAGAAGCGGGGCTTTGGGCAGCCAATGGAAGGAACCGCCAGTCTCCGATTATTATCAAGGTTACAGATAAGAGTGTCCGTGACAGACTGTCCCGGTTAAATGCGGAAATTATGGGAACGGATTCCGATCCCTTTTATGGCGCGCCGGCAGTGCTGATCGTCCTTGCAGATAAAAACGCCCCCACATATCTTTATGACGGAAGCCTTGTAATGGGCAACCTTATGCTGGCTGCCCATTCTCTTGGAATCGGAAGCTGCTGGATCCACCGGGCAAAAGAAGAATTCGATGGTCCGGTGGGAAAGGAGCTCCTCAAAGAACTGGGAATTGAGGGGGACTATGAGGGAATCGGTCATTGTGTGCTGGGATATGTAAATGGAGAATATCCGGAAACAAAAGCCCGGAAGGAGAACCGAGTGTATTCCATAGACTGAAATGACTGGTCCGGCTGACCGGTTTTGTGAGATTTTATTCAGTCCTCAGCTGATCTGCATAGGTATGCTCAGTCAGTTCAGAAAGTACTGCGATTTTTTTATTAATGATCGGGCGCATACAGTTTGGCACATGCTCCTGGTGCGCCCGGTGTATGGCAACGCATTCCTTGCAGTTGCCGTGATATCTGCAGGCTTTTGTGCAGGAGCAGTGATCCTTGTGGGCATACTCTGTGCGAAAAGCAGAGGCAAATTCTTCCTGGATTTTAAGGCCTTCTTTTCGATTGCCCAGATGAAATTCTTTCATAGCTCTTTTTTCTGTTTCATTATTGTCGATAATCATGATTTTCCTCCGTTTTTGTGAAGTTTTGTTTTACAGGCTTGAGATGAGTGTCAGGAAACGAATATTTTTGACCGGATGCTGTTTGCAGTGATATCGCAACTTGGTCAAAATCTGTTTCAAATCATCTTTGGTGACGGCGTTTTGCTCTGTATGTCCCGGGATTTGGACATTTCCGTGAGAACACCTTACAGGACGGTACTGTGTAAACAGTAACCCCCTGGCTGTTACAATGTCATAATATCACGATGTTTTATTGAAACATACCATAATAAAAGGTAAAATATATATGAAAATCACCAAACAATGAGAATATTGCCAGTGGAAATCGTAATATATTTTTTCTGTAAGGAGAAACGCCATGGAAACAATTAAGGATAATACCCCAATATATTCCCATAACCCCTATCACAGTACCAAATTCCCCCTTCTTGTACTTGACGTCAGCAAAAAAGTCTGCAAACCTTTTAACGAGGGATTTCAGATGCTGCACTGGCATGAGGAAATACAGTTTGTGGCAGTGCAAAAAGGCGTGGTACATTTTAAGATATGGGAAAAGGAATATGAGCTTTCAGAGGGAAGCTGTATGTTTATTAACTGCAATGTTCTGCATCATATTTCAGAAAAACAGGATTGCAGCTATCACAGCTTTCTTATCCCGCCTAAAATGCTGGGATTTTTTAAGGGAAGTGCCATGGAAGAGCAGGAGGTTGATACAATTATCAAAAATCCTGCGGTCACAAATATGATTTTTCTGGCACGGGAACAAAAAGACAAAAAGGTTCTTAAAGCCATGAATCAGCTGGATGACCTTTATTTTTGTAAAACCAGGCCTGCTCATTGGGAATATGCGCTATCTCTTTGTATCTGCAGGCTGTGGCTGGAAGCAACAGAGAGAATCATGGAGTTTTATGGCTGCGGAAAAGCCTTCGGATACGGTGACAGCGGAAACCGAAACAGAATACTTCCGGAAGTTTTTCAAAAAGATCATGAGCGTGTCCAGAAGCTTCTGAATTTTGTCCATGAAAATTACAGAAACGGGATTACTCTGGAAGAGATTTCCAGGGCGGGAAATGTCAGCATCACAGAATGTCTCAGATGTTTTAAAAGGTATACGGGAGAGTCTCCTTATCAGTATCTTCAGAAATACAGGCTTCAGGCGGGAGCTTCCCTTTTGGAAACAACTGGGGACAGTGTAACGGAAATTGCTCTTCGGGTGCATTTTCCATCGGCCAGCGCATTTATATCTGCATTTCGGAAAGCCTACGGCATTACGCCAAAAAAATTCAGGGAGAGTAAGCAGATAAAATCTCCTTCTCTCCCTGGCAGATAAAAATTTCCGGGCTTTTATGGTGTCCCGTAACGGTCTGGAATTGTTCTCAGCTTATTGCTGTGAAGCTTCTTTTATTTCCGAGATATCCGGCTGGGCCATAAGGGAATAGTTGGTGTAATAAACCACAAATCCCGGTTTGGCTCCTGCCGGTTTTTTTACATGCTTTTTCTGGATATAATCAATTTCCACCTTGGGGGCAGTGCGTCCTTTGGAGTAATAGGCAGCCAGACGTCCGGCTTCCTCAAACGTGCGGTCAGGCAGTTCTCCGTCAGGGGTTTTTACGATCACATGGGAGCCTGCCATTTTTTTTGCGTGGAACCACCAGTCATTTCCGGATGCCTGCTTAAAGGTCAGCTCATCGTTCTGGAAGTTGTTTTTTCCTACAAAGATATCAAAGCCGTCACTGGAAACATAGTGGAAGGGCTTTGATTTTTCCTGCATTTTTTTGCCTTTTTTGGAAGAATAATGTTTTTTTATAAAACCGTATTCTGTCAGCTCCTCCTTGATCTGACTGAGATCGCTTTCAGCCCGGGCAATGTCCAGGGCATTGGAGATGGACTCCAGATGTTCGATTTCAGATTCTGTTTCTGCGATCTGACCGGTAAGAGCCTCTTCCGTACGTTTCAGCTTGGTGTACCGATCGAAGTATTTCTTTGCATTTTCTCCCGGAGTAAGGGTGGGATCAAGAGGAATGGTAACCTCTTCGTTTGTATAATAATTCAGGGCCTTAAAGGACTTGCAGCCTTCCTCCAGACCGTATCCGTAGGTGTTGATCAGCTCGCCGTAGATCCTGTATTTTTCCTTTTTGGCAGTATCCTTCATCTGTTTTGTCTGAAGGGCATATTTCTTTCGGTTTCTTTCAAGGGCCGTCTGAACGATCCGGCGAAGGTCAGAAGATTTCTGGCGGATACGGTTCAGGGTATCTCTGGAAGAATAGTAGGTGGACAGCATGGAAGATACGGTTTCAAATTCCACGCTGTGATATTCCGGTCCGAACTGGGTCAGAGGAAGAACGGCATATTCTACCGGTTCATTTCCACGATAAATGATATTTGGAGTAAAATCCCCTTCCTGTATCTGCTCCATCAGTCTTTTGAATGTATGATACAGATGGACGCAGGCGGTTTCATCCAGAGAGAGGGCAGGGTCATTGCCATCAATGGATGCGCGGTAACAGATTTCCTCTGCAATAAGAGGACTTAAACCCGTAAGGGAAGAATAGAGCGCCCTGGAAATATTGCAGGGCTTTTTGCATACTACGCTGATAAATTCCTCCTCGTCAATAGTAAGGGGATCTGACTTTTCCTGAGTCTGGGGAAGAAAATACTGCCGGCCCGGAAGAACCTCTCTCACAGAGCTCATGTGAGAGGACACATGCTTGATGCTGTCAAGGACCATTCTGTTTTCATCGCAGAAAATAATGTTGCTGTGTTTGCCCATAAGCTCCATGATAAGAATTTTTTTACAGGGATCTCCCATTTCATTTAGATGCTCCAGTTCAAATTCCACCACTCGCTCCATTCCCGGCTGTTTTATAGAAGCGATTTTTGCGCTGCCGATATGTTTGCGCAGAAGCATGCAGAAATTGGGCGCAGTAAGGGGGCTGGGCTTGTTTTTATCAATAAAATATATCAGCGGAAGAGAGGCGTTTGCAGATAAAAGCAGTCTGCACTGTCCCTGACCGCCTTTTGCCGTGATCAGAAGCGCGTCTGATTCCGGCTGGGCGATTTTATTAAAACGTCCGCCGTCAAGATATTTATGTAATTCCTGAACCATTGCTGCAATGGTAATTCCGTCAAAAGCCATAATGAGTACTCCTTTTTTCTTTCTGGCTACAGTATAGCATGTCTGTGAGAATTCCGCAAAAGAATATGTATGGTAATTTGCCGGGCTGACAGTCGCAGAAGTTATTTTGTTACCGTTTACACGGTACTGTTCCGTAACCGGAATGAACAGGAACTTTTTGATCAGATACAGAAAAAACAGTTTGACTACCCTCTTTAGATGCTCTATAATAAATCTGTATGTAAACATATATTATGTCTACGTACATCATGCAGACATATATCATGCCTGCGTACATCATGCAAAAAGAAGTAACCTGCAAAGTGAGACAACATTATGATAAAAAGTATGACAGGCTTTGGCCGCGCCGAGGCCGTGACAAAAGAGTGGAAGATCACAGTAGAGCTGAAGTCGGTAAATCACAGATATTTGGATCTCAATATCAAGATGCCCAGGAAACTGAACCTTTTTGAGGGACAGGTCCGTAATCTGATGAAGACTTACATGCAGCGGGGCAAGGTAGATGTTTTTATTACCTATGAGGATTATACTGCCGGAAGTGTGGCTCTTAAGTACAATCGTGATCTTGCAGCAGAATATCTGGGATATTTTAAAGAGATGGAAGAGGATTTCCAGCTGAAAAATGATATCGGTGTATCTGCACTTTCCAGATATCCTGAGGTTCTGACCATGGAAGAGCAGCCGGTCAATGAGGAAAAACTGTGGACCTGTCTTGAGGGGCCTCTTCATGAAGCGTGCAGACGCTTTGTAGATACAAGAGAGACTGAGGGCAGAAATTTAAAAAATGATCTTCTGACCAAGCTGGATGCGCTGGATGAAAAGGTCAGTGCAGTGGAAGCCCGTTCCCCTGAAGTGGTCCAGGCGTACAGAGAAAAGCTGGAAGCAAAGGTTCATGAGCTTCTAGAGGATTCTCAGATTGACGATAACCGTATTGCTGCAGAGGTTGTGATCTATTCAGACAAGATCTGCAATGATGAAGAAACAGTACGGCTTCACAGCCATATCCGGGGCATGAAAAAAATTCTTACAGAAAAAGAAGGAATTGGCCGTAAACTGGATTTTATGGCACAGGAAATGAACAGGGAAGCCAACACCATTCTGTCCAAGTCCAATGATATTGAAATTTCTGATATTGCTATTGATCTGAAGACTGAAATCGAAAAGATCCGTGAGCAGATTCAGAACATAGAGTAACGGAGGCGGAAATCGGTGGCAAAGCTGATCAATGTAGGTTTTGGAAATGTAGTAAATTCTCAGAAAATAGTTGCTGTGGTAAGCCCGGATGCGGCTCCTGTCAAGCGTATGGTTCAGAGTATCAAAGGAACCAGAGCGCTGGTAGACGCCACACAGGGGCGTAAGACAAAGGCAGTGATCGTTACTTCAGACGATTATGTGGTGCTGTCGGCGCTGCAGCCGGAAACGATCGCAAGACGTTTTGCGGAAGCATACGATTATGAGGAGCGAGGAGAGGAACATGAGTAAAGGTGTTTTGGCAGTGGTATCCGGATTTTCCGGAGCCGGAAAAGGAACAGTCATGAAAAAGCTTCTGGAGAGCTTTGATGACTATGCGTTGTCGGTTTCTGTAACAACCAGAAAACCAAGACCGGGAGAGGTGGACGGAAAGGATTACTTTTTCCGCACAAAAGAAGAAGTGGAAGAAATGATCGCTCAGGATCAGCTTCTGGAATATGCCCGGTATGTAGACAATTATTACGGAACTCCCCGTTCTTATGTGGAGGAAAAGCTTTCTGAGGGCAAAAATGTGATCCTGGAAATTGAGATCCAGGGCGCAATGAAAATAAAAGAAAAGATACCGGAAGCGGTTCTTATTTTTGTAACGCCTCCTTCTGTGGACGAGCTGAGAAGACGCCTGGAAGGACGGGGTACTGAGACACAGGAAGTGATCGAATCCCGTCTCAGCCGCGCTGCTGAGGAAGCGGAAGGAATGGAAGATTATGATTATCTTCTGGTAAATGATGACCTGGAGGAGTGTGTAAATGAACTTCACCGGATCATTTCAAGTGAACGCTGCAAGACACAGCGGAATACAGAGTTTATTAACAGAATCCAGGAGGAATCCCGGGGATTAATGAAAGGAGATTTATAATATGATACATCCGTCATATTCAGAACTGATTCAGGCGATCAACAACAATGCAGAGGAAGACGACAACACTATGATGCTGAACAGCCGCTACTCTCTGGTACTGGCTACCAGCAAACGTGCCCGTCAGCTGATTGCAGGCGCTGAGCCTATGGTAAGAGGAGCAGCAGGAAAGAAACCTCTTTCCGTAGCCATTGATGAATTTTACCAGGGACAGGTGAAAATCGTGGCTGACAACACAGAGGAAGAAGAAACTTCAGAGCCGGCAGTGGAAACCGCAGAGGCTGAAGCAGAAAGCGCTGTACAGACAGCAGAAACAGAAGAATAAAAATAAAAGGGGCGGTGTAAATCGAACTCCCGGCGGCATTTTTTGAGGATTCCGGCGGAAAGATGATTCTGCAGCGCTCCTTATATATATCAGGAGAACATATGAAAGTATTATTTATTTCACTTGGCTGCGACAAGAACCTGGCAGATTCCGAGGAAATGCTGGGGCTGCTTACGGGAAAGGGCCATGAGATCGTGGACTCTGAGGAAGAGGCAGAGGTAATTGTCATCAATACCTGCTGTTTTATCCATGATGCAAAAGAAGAGAGTGTTGAAAACATTCTGGAAATGGCAGAGTATAAAAAAGCAGGAACCTGTAAAGTCCTGATCGTGACAGGCTGTATGGCGCAGCGCTATAAAGAAGAGATCATTCAGGAGATTCCTGAGGTAGACGCAGTTCTGGGAACAACCTCTTATATGGATATTCTGAAAGCGATCGACGAGGCCTGTGAGGGAAGACATTTTCAGAAGTTCCGGGATATCAATGAACTTCCGGAAGATTCCGGAAGAAGAGTTCTGACTACAGGCGGCCATTATGGTTATCTGAAGATTGCCGAAGGCTGCGACAAACACTGTACTTACTGCATTATTCCTTCTCTCAGGGGAAGATTCCGCAGTGTTCCTCAGGAGCGGCTGATCGCTCAGGCAGAGCATATGGCAGAACAGGGGGTAAAAGAACTGATTCTGGTAGCTCAGGAAACTACCATGTACGGCACGGATCTTTACGGAAAAAAGACGCTTCATCTTCTTATGAAAGAGCTTTGTAAGATTAAGGGAATTCGCTGGATCCGTGTTCTTTACTGTTATCCGGAAGAAATTTATGATGAACTGATTCAGGTTATGAAGGAAGAAAAGAAAATCTGTCATTATCTTGACCTTCCCATTCAGCATGCCAGCGACCGGATCCTGAAAAGAATGGGCCGCCGCACAACCAGAGCCCAGCTGACTGCCATCATAGAAAAGCTCAGAAAAGAGATTCCGGATATTGTTTTAAGAACAACGCTGATCACAGGCTTTCCGGGAGAGACAGAAGCAGATCACCAGGAAGTGATGGAATTTGTGGACGAAATGGAATTTGACCGTCTGGGCGCCTTTACTTATTCTCCTGAAGAGGGAACGCCGGCAGAGACCATGGAAGGGCAGATTCCCGAGGAAGTAAAAGAAGAGAGACGGGATGAGATTATGGAGCTTCAGCAGGAGATCTCTCTGGAAAAAGGAAATGACCGGATCGGTCAGGAACTGCTGGTTATGATCGAGGGCAAGGTTTCCGGGGAAAGCGCTTATATTGCGAGAACCTATGGAGATGCCCCGAAGGTGGACGGATATATTTTTGTCCAGACAGGAGAACTGCTTATGACCGGAGATTTTGCAAAGGTCCGAGTGACAGGAGCTCTGGAATATGATTTGATAGGAGAATTGGCTGATGAATACACCGAATAAACTGACTGTTGGAAGAATGATACTTGTGCCCTTTATGGTTCTGTTTTTGCTGACAGATCTGGGCGGAGAGGCAAACCGTTATATTTCCCTTGTGATTTTTGCCGGAGCCAGCATTACAGACTGGTTCGACGGTTATCTGGCAAGAAAACATCATCTTGTGACCAATTTCGGGAAATTTATGGATCCGCTGGCAGATAAGCTTCTTGTGTGCTCTGCCATGATCTGTATGATCGAGCTTGGAAGACTTCCGGCATGGATCGTTATCATTATTATTGCAAGAGAATTTATTATCAGTGGATTCCGTCTGATCGCAGCAGAAAACGGAGTGGTGATCGCTGCAAATTACTGGGGAAAATTTAAAACAGTTTCCCAGATGATCATGATCATTCTTCTGATCCTTCATTTCGGAGGGATCTTTGCAGTACTGGAGCAGATTTTTATCTGGCTGTCTCTGGCGCTTACCGTTATTTCACTGATCACTTATATATGGCAGAATCGTTCTGTCCTGTCCATGCAGGAATAAAGACGGCTGTTTCAGGATATCAGGGATACAAAAAGGAGGCTGTAAAAGATGATTACAGAACTGGTAGCAGTAGGAACTGAAATTTTACTTGGCAATATCGTAAATACAAACAGCGCATATCTGGCAGAAAAATGCGCTCAGCTTGGACTTTCCTTATATTATCAGACCGTTGTGGGAGATAATGAGCAGAGAATGAAGGACACCATCAAAACGGCTCTTGACCGTTCTGATGTTGTGATCCTTACCGGAGGCCTGGGACCTACTGAGGATGATCTGACTAAAGAGATCACAGCAGAGGTTATGGGGATTCCTCTTGTAGAAGATGCGCACAGCAGAGAGCTTCTGGACGCGTACCTGAAGCAGTACGAAAAAAATGATGCCCAGCGCAGGATCACTTCCAATAATTATAAACAGGCAATGGTTCCTCAGGGGGCTCTTGTTCTGGATAACCATAATGGAACTGCTCCGGGTCTTATTATTGAAAAGAACGGAAAAACAGCAATCCTTCTTCCGGGACCGCCAAACGAACTGAAGCCTATGTTTGAGGAAGAGGTTTTTCCGTATCTCCGTAAAAAACAGCCGGAGATCATTTATTCCCAGATGGTTAAAATCTGTTCCATTGGAGAAAGTCAGGTGGCAGAGGAGATCCAGGATCTGATCAGTCAGCAGTCCAACCCCACCATTGCTCCATATGCAAAGACCGGGGAAGTACATCTGAGGGTAACAGCCAAGGCGGAAAATGAAAAAGAGTGTAAAAAGCTGATCAAGCCGGTTGTACGGGAGCTGAAGAGCCGGTTTGGCAAAAATATTTTTGCAACAGAAGAAAAAAAGACTCTGGAAGAGGCAGTAGTGGATATGCTGAAGGATCAGAAGCTTACTCTTTCTCTTGCAGAGTCCTGCACAGGCGGCGCCATCGCCTCCAGAATTGTAAACGTTCCCGGCGCATCTGACGTATTTCTTCAGGGAATGGTAACTTACAGCAACCGTGCAAAGCGCAAAAGCCTTGGTGTGAAAAAAAACACATTAAAGACTTATGGAGCTGTCTCTGAAAAGTGCGCCAAAGAAATGGCAAAAGGTGGCTGCTTTGTTACAAAAACAGACATCTGTCTTTCTGTTACAGGAATTGCGGGACCGGACGGCGGTACAAAGGAAAAGCCGGTAGGTACTGTGTTTATGGGATGCTGCTATAATGGAAAGACGGTTGTCCGTGAATATCATTTTACAGGTAACCGTGCAAAAATCCGGGAACAGTCAGCTGCCCATGCGCTTGCCTTTCTGAGAGAATGTATTATGGAAGGGGTCAGCAAAAAAGACTGATATCCTACCGGATCATCTGCATAAGATTTACGATGCGGTCAATTTTAGCAGCCTCCTGAGGTGATTTTCCCATTTTGAGAACTTCCAGAACAGCGGAGATTTCACCGGAGGAAAAATTAAGTCCATTACTTTTTCCGCGGGAGGCTGCATTCATCAGAAAAGGGAGCATATCTGAGGCATTTTTGCCGGCTCCCTGTTCTGCAAGATTCTGAAGCATTTCCAGTTTACTTTTATCCATGTCTGCAAGTCTGGGGTCATTCTGCCAGTTTTTGTCCATAGGATCTCCTTTTTTAATTATTCTTTTAAAATCTGAAGCATTTGTACCAGAACCAGCATGTTGGTAAGCTGATCCACTTTTTCCCGGCTTTTGCCATAACTGAATCTGCGGATATCCTGAAGCATTTCCACAGGATCGGCAGCAGTGTTTTCACAGATCTGCATGTCAGTGCGTCCTGGAGAGAACAGCGCCATTGTGTTGGACAATTCCTCCAATTTCGCATAAAGAGAAATGATCTGCCGTGCAGAAGGCGGGAGATAAGGAACGGCTGCCTTGATAAGCTGAGTCTGGTCGCTGCTTACCATCTGGTCAAGAGCGGTCTGAGAAATAAGTTCCTGATCCATAGTCAAAACTCCTTTTTTATTAATATATGATTCTTCTTAAAGAATATGTGACTGAATTTTCAGGCGGAAGGTGTGTACCTGAAAAATAACTGCTACATATAATATATAGAAAGCAGATCAGGAAGTGACAGAAATTGAATGAAAAAAAGCAGAAGCTGATTCTGGACGGCAATGCCTTTTATGAGATAGATCTGGAGTGTCTGAAACAGAAAAAAGAAAAAGAGCACAGAGAAAAACAAAGGGCTGAGCATCAGAAAAGGCAGAGGAAATAACCTCTGCCTTAAAAAGACCAGATAGATCAGCAGCAGCCGTTATTGCCGCCGCATCCGCCGCAAAGCAGAAGCAGGATAACGATGATCCAGCAGCAGTCGCCATTATTACCGCCGCATCCGCCTCCATTGCCGCCCCAGCTGTTGTTGCCGCAGAGGCACATGAGAATGATGATCCAGAGAATGCAACTGCAGGAGCTGCCGCCCCACATATTGTTTATGGAAGAATTTCCACATCCGCAGCTGTTGCCGCAGCCACAACTGTTTTCACATCCGCAGCCACATCTTTCTTCTCCGCATCCGCAGTTCGTAGCAGCTAAATCACTCATTATAAAATCCTCCGAAATTTGTTTTACACTTCATCTTATGTGAAGGGGATGTCCATTGTGACACTGTTTATTGACATAAAAAAATATTTTCAGTATACTCAATTTAAAATATCATGGAGATACAAACGAGATGTTTTTGAAGAAAGGGGAGTTTATGCATCCATATGTAACTGTGATTCTGCTCACTGTGGCAGCGATTCTGCTGCTGGTGACCTGGATCTTATATGAAAACAGAAAGCAGAAAAAAAGAGTGCTGAGAAAGATTCAGAGGATTTACGGTAAAGTACCGGAAAGAGAATATTCTGCCGGAGATCTGAAAAATATTTCTCATTACTTCCTCAGAAAAAAAGGGGATGATTTCTGGATTGATGACATTACCTGGAATGACCTTGATATGGACAGAATTTATATGCTGATCAATCAGACAGTTTCTTCGCCGGGAGAGGATGTCCTTTACGATATGCTGAGACGACCGGTTTTTCGCCAGGAGGATATTGACCGAAGGGAAAAACTGATCCGTTTTTTTGCTGAAAATAAGGAAAAACGGGAGCAGATGCAGATCCTTCTGTCAAATGTGGGAAAAACCTGGCATGGTTCACTGTCAGATACCATACTGGCTCTGGAGGAGGCGCCTCAGGTAAATACAGGTCTTCACTGGGTTATGTTTGCCCTGCTTATTGTAACTCTTGTGGGTGTTCTGCCCTTTTATCCGGCGCCTGGTTTTCTGCTCTTTGTGCTTTTAAGTACAGTGAATGTGATCTATTATTATGCGGGAAAAGACAGACAGAGGATCGGAGCTTTTCTGGACTGCTTTTCCAGCTTTCTCTGCATGCTGGAATCCGCAGAGAGAATGGAGACTGCGGACTGGCCTGAGATCAGTGAACAGATGGAATATATCCGCAAAGGGAAAAAGGCTCTTTCCGGATTGAAAAAACGTGTGTTTTTCCTCACAGGAAGAAACGATGCCTCAGGAAATCCGGCCCAGCTTTTTCTGGATTATATCAGGATGCTTTTTCATGTGGATATACTTATCTATAACGGAACTCTGAAAACTGTACAGGGAAAAACACAGGAGATCATGCTTCTTCTTGACAATATGGGAGAACTGGATGCAGTCATATCCATTGCTTCGTTTCGGGAGCTTCTTCCTCTCTGGTGCAGTCCCTGTTTCTGTGAAGAAAAGGGAAAGCATATCCGTCTTTTGGCAGAGGATCTTTATCATCCTCTTATACAGGAACCGGTAGCCAATACCATTGAGACAGAGGGGAGCGTTCTTGTGACAGGCTCCAATGCATCCGGTAAATCTACGTTCCTGAAGAATGTTGCCATTAACAGTATTCTTGCCCAGACAGTTCTTACCTGTACCTGTTCCCATTATGAAGCGCCTTTTTTGAAGGTGATGACTTCCATGGCTCTTCGGGATGATCTTTCCGGAGGGGAAAGCTATTTTATTGTGGAGATCCGGTCACTGAAAAGGATCCTTGATGAAAGCAGAAAACAGGAACCTCTTCTGTGCATTATCGACGAGGTTTTAAGAGGAACCAATACCATTGAGCGTATTGCCGCTTCCTCCCGGATACTCAGCGCTCTGAACCGGGACTGGATGCTTCCTTTTGCGGCCACGCATGATATTGAGCTGTCATATATTCTGGACAGGCAGTACCGGAACTATCATTTTGAGGAGGAGGTACAGGAGCATGAGGTTCTGTTCCATTATCTTCTGAAAAAAGGCAGGGCTACCAGCAGAAATGCCATAAAGCTGCTTTCCATGCTGGAGTACGATCCGGCCATTGTAAAAGGAGCAGAAGAGGCGGCGGCAGATTTTGAACAGACAGGAGTATGGAAACCCTGTGTGAAAGAAGGAAGATAAAGGGGATGACAGTTTTATGCAAGAGCTGGGATTGTATGATATACATTGCCACATAGTTCCCGGTGTGGATGACGGGGCGGTAAACCTGGAGGAAGCTGTAAAAATGGTAGAAGCCCAGTATAAACAGGGGATTCGTACAATTATTGCAACGCCTCATTTTCGTAAGGGAATGTTTGAACCTTCTGCTTCAGAAGTAAAAAAACAGTTTCAGATTTTAAGAAAAACCGTATGGGAGATCAATAAGGATATGCGGCTTTATCTGGGAAGTGAATTGTATGCCAGTGAAAATATGATCTCTCAGATAAAGGATAAACGTGCGATGCCTATGGCCGGCTCTAATTATGTGCTGACAGAATTGTATGAAGCTATCACTGCTTCTCAGGTGCGGGCATATCTGGGAATACTGATTTCTAAAGGATATCGTCCTGTGATCGCTCATGCAGAACGATATGGATGTATGAGAAATGATATTAATTTTATAGAAGATATGATTGAAATGGGAGCATATATCCAGCTGAATGCTGACAGTGTGATCGGGAAAGAGGGATTTGCCTTAAAAAGATTTTGCAAAAAACTTTTGAAAAGCGGAAATGTCCATTTTGTAGGTTCAGACTGTCATGGAATAAAAAGAAGGCCGTCCAGAATCGGAGAGGCTTATGCTTATATCTGCAGGAAATTCGGACAAGAGTACGCAGATGAAATTTTTATTTATAATCCCCGCAGGATACTGGAGGACGCACGGCAAAAACGAGCGGGTACAAAGAAAATCGTATAGGATCAGGAGGCAGATATGCAGGTAAAAATTTATACAGACGGAGCGGCAAGAGGAAACCCGGACGGACCGGGAGGCTATGGAGCGATTCTTCATTATGTGGATACAAAAGGGCAGCTTCATGAAAGAGAGCTGTCCAGAGGCTATAAAAAAACGACAAACAACCGGATGGAGCTGATGGCGGCCATTGCGGCGCTGGAGGCTTTGACAAAGCCCTGTCAGGTGGATCTTTATTCAGACTCCAAATATCTGGTGGATGCGTTTAATCAGCACTGGATCGACTCCTGGCTGAAAAAGAACTGGAAGCGGGGGAAAAACGAGGATGTAAAAAATGTGGATCTGTGGAAGCGTCTTCTGAAGGCAAAAGAGCTCCATCAGGTTACCTTTCACTGGGTAAAGGGACATGCGGATCATCCTCAGAATGAACGCTGCGATCAGCTTGCCACCTCTGCGGCAGACGGCACGGAGCTGTATGAAGATGAGGGACTGAAGGGGTGAAGCGGTAAGTTTTTTGCTTTCCTTTATTACTTTAAGTTGATAAACTGGTCTCAATCCCTCTTGACAAATAAAAAGGTGCTTTGTATACTTTTAGAAGTATATGAAACGGCTTGGAAGAGAACAAGTAGCTTCAGGGAAGCACACAGAGAGCTGCCGGAGGGTGAGAGGCGCGTGCGGAACTTTTGTGAATACATCTCGGAGCTCTGCACCGAACCGGACTGTTTGAGAACAGGCAAGTAGGCTGCAGCGGAGCGGCACACGTTATCGTGCTCAATGAGGCAGGAAAAATGCAATTTCCTGTGAATTTAGGTGGTAACACGGGACCCGGTTCTCGTCCTAAAAGGACAGGAACCGGGCTTTTTTATAACAGGAGGAAAAGAAATATGACAGTTTGGGAAGAACTGCAGGCAAGAGGGCTGATTGCCCAGGTAACAAACGAAGATGAGATCAAAGAAATGGTAAATAATGGAAAAGCCACTTTTTATATTGGCTTTGACCCCACTGCAGACAGTCTTCATGTAGGACACTTTATGGCGCTTTGCCTGATGAAGCGTCTTCAGATGGCAGGAAACCGTCCCATCGCACTTCTTGGCGGCGGAACCGGAATGATCGGTGATCCCTCCGGAAGAACCGATATGCGTCAGATGATGACAAAGGAAACAATTCAGCATAATATCGACTGCTTCAAAAAACAGATGGAGCGTTTTATTGATTTTTCTGATGGAAAAGCTCTTATGGTCAATAATGCAGACTGGCTGATGGATCTGAACTACGTGGAACTTCTCCGCGAAGTGGGAGCTCATTTTTCCGTAAACCGCATGCTTACGGCAGAGTGCTATAAACAGCGTATGGAAAGAGGCTTAAGCTTCCTGGAGTTTAACTACATGATCATGCAGAGCTATGACTTCTACATGCTGTTCCAGAAATACGGCTGCAACATGCAGTTTGGCGGAGACGATCAGTGGAGTAATATGCTTGGCGGAACAGAACTGATCAGAAGAAAGCTTGGCAAGGATGCACATGCTATGACCATCACTCTTCTTCTGAATTCAGAGGGCAAAAAAATGGGCAAGACCCAGTCCGGCGCTGTATGGCTTGATCCGAACAAGACTTCTCCTTTTGATTTTTATCAGTACTGGAGAAATGTGGATGACGCGGATGTGATCAAATGTATGCGCCTTCTTACCTTCCTTCCCATCGAGCAGATCGAGGAGATGGCAGCCTGGGAAGGAAGCCAGCTGAATCAGGCAAAAGAAATCCTTGCTTACGAGCTTACTAATCTGGTTCATGGCGAGGAAGAGGCGAAGAAAGCCCAGGAAGGCGCCAGAGCCCTTTTTGCAGGCGGAGCCAATACAGATAATATGCCGTCCACAGAGCTTACCGATGAAGATTTCCAGGATGGAAGCATTGATCTGATCACCATGCTGGTAAAGACAGGTCTGGTTCCCACCCGTTCAGAGGGACGCCGCGCCATTGAGCAGGGAGGCGTATCTCTTGACGGTGAAAAAATTACAGATATCAAACACACAGTTTCCAAAGATGCTTTTGGAGAGGAAGGCCTTGTGCTGAAACGAGGCAAAAAGAAATTCCATAAGGTGTGTGTGAAATAGAGGAGGAAACGACAATGAAAAAATACGGAGTAAATGAACTTCGCCAGATGTTCCTGGATTTTATGGAAAGCAAGGGACATCTGGTTATGAAGAGCTTTTCTCTGGTTCCCCAGGGAGATAAGAGCCTTCTTCTGATCAATGCAGGTATGGCTCCTTTAAAGCCATATTTTACCGGAGCAGAGATTCCGCCCAGAACAAGAGTGGCAACCTGCCAGAAATGCATCCGTACCGGTGATATTGAAAACGTGGGAAAAACTGCCCGCCACGGCACTTTCTTTGAGATGCTCGGAAACTTTTCCTTTGGCGATTATTTTAAACATGAAGCCATTACATGGTCCTGGGAGTTCTTGACAAAAGTTGTGGGACTTGATCCGGAACGTCTCTATCCGTCCGTATATCTGGAGGATGATGAGGCTTTTGAGATCTGGAACAAAGAGGTTGGAATCCCGGCTGAGCGTATTTTCCGCTTTGGTAAAGAGGATAATTTCTGGGAGCACGGCGCAGGCCCCTGCGGTCCATGCTCTGAGATTTATTATGACCGCGGTGAAAAATACGGCTGCGGCAAACCGGACTGTACCGTAGGCTGCGAGTGCGACCGTTACATTGAAGTGTGGAACAATGTATTTACCCAGTTTGAAAATGACGGAAACGGCAATTATGAAACACTTCAGAATAAAAATATTGATACAGGAATGGGACTTGAACGACTGGCGGTTGTTGTTCAGGATGTGGATTCCATTTTTGACGTAGATACCATCTGTTCTCTTCGTAATCTTGTATGCCAGATTGCCGGTAAGGAATATGGAAAAGATTATCAGACAGACGTTTCCATCCGTCTGATCACAGACCATATCCGTTCCGCTACTTTTATGATCTCTGACGGTATCATGCCTACCAATGAAGGCCGGGGCTACGTGCTTCGCCGTCTGATCCGCCGTGCAGCCCGCCACGGACGTCTTCTGGGTATTGAGGGAACCTTCCTTGCAAAATTAAGCGCAGAAGTGATTTCCGGTTCCAAAGACGGTTATCCGGAGCTTGAGGATAAAAAAGAATTTATCTTCAAGGTACTGACAAATGAAGAAAACCAGTTTAATAAGACCATCGACCAGGGACTTCGCATCCTTGCTGATATGGAAGAGGAGATGAAGGCAGCAGGAGCCAGAGAACTTTCCGGCGAAAATGCATTCAAGCTTTATGATACTTACGGATTCCCTCTTGATCTGACAAAAGAGATTCTGGAAGAAAAGGGATACGGAATCGACGAGGATGGCTTCCAGGCGGCAATGGAAGAGCAGAGAGTCAAGGCTCGTACTGCCCGCGAAGTAACCAACTACATGGGTGCGGACGCTACGGTTTATGATGAAATCGATCCTTCTGTGACAACAGAATTTGTAGGCTATGAGCATCTGACTTTTGAATCTCAGGTTACTGTCCTGGCGGGAGAAAGCGAGATTGCCTCTTCTCTGGTAGAGGGACAGAAGGGAACTGTTTTTGTAAAAGAGACTCCGTTTTATGCTACCATGGGAGGCCAGGAAGGCGATACCGGTGTGATCGAGACTGCAAACGGTAAATTTGTGGTAGAAGATACCATCAAGCTCCGCGGAGGAAAATTCGGTCATGTGGGACATATGGAATCCGGTATGATCTCAGAGGGAGAGACTGTTTCTCTGAAGGTTGCAGAAAGCAGACGCCGCGATACAGAGAAGAACCACAGCGCAACCCATCTTCTGCAGAAAGCTTTAAAAACAGTACTGGGCTCTCATGTAGAACAGAAAGGTTCTCTTGTGACTCCGGACAGACTTCGTTTTGACTTTGCTCATTTCCAGGCAATGACAGAGGAAGAGCTTGAAAAAACAGAAGCTCTTGTAAATCAGGAGATTCAGGCAGCTCTTCCGGTAGAAACTGCTGTCATGGACATTGAGAAAGCAAAAAAATCAGGAGCTATGGCTCTGTTCGGCGAAAAGTACGATCAGAAGGTCCGTGTAGTTTCCATGGGAGATTTTTCAAAAGAACTCTGCGGCGGTACTCATGTAAAAAATACTTCCTCTATCATGCTCTTTAAGATTGTTTCTGAGGCAGGTGTTGCTGCAGGCGTACGCCGTATTGAGGCTCTTACCGGAAATGCAGTTGTGGATTATTATAAGAAGCAGGAAAATATGCTGAAGGAAGCTGCAAAAGCATTAAAAACACAGCCGGCTGAGGTGACAGAAAAGATCACTCATATGCAGGCGGAAATAAAAGCGCTTCACAGTGAAAATGAATCTCTGAAGAGCAAGCTTGCACAGGGATCACTTGGCGATGTTATGGATCAGGTTGCGGAAGTAAAAGGTGTGAAGCTTCTGGCAGCCAAAGTGGAGGGCGTTGACATGAACGGTCTCCGTGATCTGGGAGATCAGCTGAAAGAGAAGCTGGGCGAGGGTGTTGTTGTCCTGGCGGCAGTAAACGGCGCGAAGGTAAACTTCCTTGCCATGGCTACAGATGCAGCTCAGAAGGCAGGCGCTCATGCAGGAAATCTGATCAAGGGCGTTGCAGCTATCGCAGGCGGTGGCGGCGGCGGTCGTCCGAATATGGCTCAGGCCGGCGGAAAGAACCCGGAAAAGGCTCAGGAAGCCATTGACGCAGCTGCCGGAATCCTGGAGCAGCAGCTGGCTTAAGCTTCTGCGGTAAATCCCTGCAAAAATATTGCAAAATATTTGCAAAATATTTTGCAAAAATATCCAAAAGCTGTTGACGAACCTTAAGGCTATGATATATAATATAACTCGTGCAAGAAAAATACCCAGACAGTTGTATTTTAGCACAATCTACAACTGGAGGGAGGTTAGGTGTGAGTCTATGTCAAACGTTATCGTAAAAGAAAACGAGACTTTAGATAGCGCTCTTCGCAGATTCAAGAGAAGCTGTGCAAAAGCAGGTATCCAGCAGGAAATCCGCAAAAGAGAGCATTACGAGAAACCAAGCGTTCGTCGTAAGAAAAAATCTGAAGCCGCAAGAAAACGTAAATATAATTAATTGTGCGCAAAAATCCCTGGCTGTATAGTCAGGGATTTTTAAAAACTCTAATTGTTACTTTATTAACAACATTACAGAAAAAGTGAAGTGAAGCTATGAACCTGATTATCATGCCCCTGAAAAAAATTGCAAAGCTTTTATTTAACAGGATTTTTTATGTGGCGGTAGCCCTGCTTCTTCAGCTTGTATGGGTGTTTCTTTTTGTGTGGGAACTGGCAGGTTATTCTCAGTATATTTCCCTTGCCATTACAGTACTCAGTATTGTGATGGTGCTGTGGATCCTGAATAAAAGAATCAATCCTTCTTATAAGCTGGGCTGGACAATGCTGATCATGGCGTTTCCTGTTTTCGGACTGCTTTTATACCTGCTGTTCGGACATTCCAGGATCGCGGAGGAAATGCAGAAACGTTATACCCGGGTCCAGGAGGACAGTATTCCTTATCTTCAGTCAGATCCCCGGGTCTGCAGGAAAATACAGGAGGAGGATCCGTCTGCGGCAGTCCAGTCGGAATATATCTGCCGTCATTCCGTGTATCCTGTGTATGAACATACAAAGGCGGAATATTTTCAGGTAGGCGATGACATGTTTCCTGTGCTGGTGAAAGAACTGGAACAGGCAGAGCACTATATTTATATTGAATATTTTATTATTAATGACGGCGTTATGTGGAGGACGATTCTGGATATTCTGGAACAGAAAGCCGCTCAGGGAGTGGATGTACGCCTGATCTATGACGGATTTGGCTGTCTTACTACGCTGCCCTACAAATACGATAAATTCCTGCGGGAAAAAGGAATCCAGTGCAAAGTATTTAACCCTTTCCGCCCGGTGTTAAATATTATCCAGAATAACAGAGATCACAGAAAAATCTGTGTCATTGACGGAAAGACAGGCTTTACAGGAGGAATCAATCTGGCAGATGAATATATTAACCAGAAGGAACGCTTCGGCCACTGGAAGGATACGGCGGTAATGCTGAAAGGTGATGCCGTGTGGAGTATGACCATGATGTTTCTTCATATGTGGAATGTGGTAAACGGCATTCAGACACCTATTGATTACGCTGCCCATTCACCCCACGCCTATCATCCGGAAGAGTTTGAGGGAAGCGGATTTGTACAGCCCTTTACAGATACTCCTCTTGACGGGGAGACACTGGGAGAAAATGTTTATCTGAATATTATCAACCGGGCAAAGCGTTATGTGTATATCTGTACGCCTTATCTGATCATTGACAATGAAATGATGACAGCTCTCTGCCTTGCTGCAAAAAGCGGAGTAGATGTGCGTATCATGACTCCGGGAGTGCCGGATAAAAAAATGGTATTCCTTCTTACCCAGTCTTATTATGCGCAGCTGATAGAAGCCGGTGTAAAAATTTATGAATACCAGCCCGGATTCCTTCATGCCAAGTCTTTTGTCTGTGATGATGAAATTGCAGTGGTGGGAACCATTAATCTGGATTACCGAAGCCTTTATCTGCATTTTGAAGATGGCGTATGGATCTACAAAAACGATGTGATCCGGGATATTCTTGAGGATTTTCTGGAAACCATGCATTACTGTGATCCTATCAGTCTTGAATTCTGCAAAAACAGAAATATATTTGTGCGGGGATTTCAGAGTATTCTCCGTGTATTCGCGCCTCTTCTGTGATTTTTGAAGAAGCAGTCATATTTTCGGGTTTCTCCTTTTAGAATAGAATAAAACACCCAAACGGGAGGTTTTCTATGACTAAAAAACGGAGGAACCTTTTTTGTGCCCGGATACTTTGCGCAAGTATCCTTTTTTCGTTGGCAGCGCCGGTATCTGCGGAAGAAACTGCCTCTGCAGTTTCTGTGGAGGCTCCGGAATATGTGCTGATGGAGCCGGAAACAGGGACGGTGATCCTGGAAAAAGACAAAGACGTTCCAAGAAGTCCCGCCAGTGTTACAAAGGTTATGACTCTTCTTCTTATTTTTGAAGAAATAGAAAAAGGAAATCTGAAACTGGATGATACGGTTACAACAAGCGCTCATGCCAAATCTATGGGAGGCTCCCAGGTTTTTCTGGAGGAAGGAGAAACCCAGACGGTGGAGACCATGATCAAATGTATTGTGATCGCTTCCGGAAACGATGCCAGCGTGGCTATGGCAGAACATATTGCAGGCAGCGAACCGGAGTTTGTAAATGCAATGAATAAAAAGGCGCAGGCTCTGGGCATGAAAAACACGCATTTTGTGGACTGCTGCGGGCTGACAGATTCTGACGATCATTATACCACTGCCTACGATATTGCGCTGATGAGCAGAGAACTGATCCGTAAGTATCCGGAAATCCTGAACTATTCTTCCGTGTGGATGGATACGATCACACACAATACAAGGCAGGGCTCCAAGGAGTTCGGGCTGTCTAATACCAACAGGCTGATCCGTACATATGAAGGCTGTGTGGGACTGAAAACAGGCAGCACAAGCAAAGCAAAATTCTGTGTTTCTGCTGTGGCAAAAAGAAAAGGGATCACTCTGATCGCTGTAGTTATGGCTGCTCCGGATTCCAGGACAAGAGTGAAGGATGCCTCAATGCTTTTTGATTACGGATTTGCAAAATGCAGTCTTTATACAGACGAAAATCCGGGGAAGCTTCCAGATCTGAAAGTGATAAAAGGCATAAAAGAAAAAACAACTCTGACTTTTGGAAAAACCTTCCGCTGTCTGAGTACAGACGGAACAACTTTTGATAAAATAAAAAAGAAGCTGATTCTTCCAAATGAAGTAAAGGCGCCTGTAAAAAAGGGACAAAAAGCAGGAGAGCTTGTCTATTATCAGGAGAACAGAGAGCTTGGAAGGATTCCTGTGATCTATGCAGAAAACGTGAAAAAGGCCGGATATCTGGACCGGCTGAAACAGACGGCGGAGGAATTCTGCCTGTGAAAAGATACCGGATATCATACTGTGGCTGAAGGTTACTGTTTACACGGTACTATTCCGCCAGGTGTTTTGGAATGCATTTTGGCCAGGTTACTGCGAACGGAGTGAGCATTGGGATGTTTGCCTGAAAGAACTTTCCGGCATCTGACAATTCTTTTGACAAGAAGGATGGCTGAGGGGTATAATAAATTCCAAATAGGTTACAGACTGAACAGAAATATGAGAGGAATAAAGATAAAATGAAAGAGATCAGGACTGAGGAAGCAGTAGGGCATGTGCTTTGCCATGATATTACCCAGATTATCAAAGACGAAAAAAAAGGCGTGTTATTTAAAAAGGGCCATGTAGTAAAAGAAGAGGATATACCGGCGCTTCTGTCAGTGGGAAAAGAGCATCTTTTTGTATGGGAAAAACAGGAGGGAATCCTTCACGAAAACGAAGGGGCTGAGATTCTGTATGAAATCTGCGCCGGCAGACATATGCACGGAACAGAGGTAAAAGAAGGCAAAATAGAAGTGATCGCTGACTGCGACGGACTTCTGAAGATCAACAGAGCTGCTCTTCTTGGCGTAAACAGTCTTGGAGAGATGATGATCGCTTCCAGGCACGGGGATTTTCCGGTAAAAAAGGGAGATAAAATCGCAGGAACAAGAATCATTCCTCTTGTGATCGAAAAGGAAAAAATGGACAGAGCCCGGGAGACTGCAGGCCGGGAACCGATTTTTAATATCCTGCCTTTCCGGGAAAAAAAGGTGGGGATCGTAACGACAGGAAGTGAAGTGAAAAAGGGACTGATCCAGGATACCTTTACTCCTGTTCTGAGAGAAAAGCTTGCAGAATATTCCTGCCAGGTTATGGGGCAGACAACGCCGGGAGATGAAAAGGATCAGATTACAGGGGATATCCTGAAGTTTATTGAAAATGGAGCGGATATGGTGATCTGCAGCGGCGGAATGAGCGTGGATCCGGATGACAGAACTCCGGGAGCCATCCGCGCTACCGGTGCGGAGGTCGTAACCTATGGAGCTCCGGTTCTTCCGGGAGCCATGCTTCTTCTTGCCTACTACAGAAAAGGGGAAAAAACCATCCCGATCCTGGGTCTTCCGGGCTGCGTGATGTATGCAAAAAGAACTGTGTTCGATCTGGTTCTGCCGAGAATCGTGGCAGACGATCCTGTCCGCAGAGAAGAAATTGCAGCCTATGGGGAGGGCGGACTTTGCCTGAACTGCAGCGTATGTACTTTCCCTAACTGTGGATTCGGAAAATAAAAGCAGTCAGAGGAGCAGAATGAAAACATTCATAACAAAAACCTATCAGATAAAAACAGAAAAGCTGAAAGGCGGTCATCCGGTACGTTTTGCTGTCCTGGCAGATCTTCACGGGCTTGTATTTGGAAATGAGAATCAGGATCTGTTTCATGCAATTGAAAAAAGCGGAGCTGATGCAGCGCTTGTTGTGGGAGACATGGTTGTGAGAGCGGATGTGTCTACGGTTTCGGCAGTTACCGGATTTTTGTGCAGACTGGCAAACAGAATCCCTGTTTTTTATGCTCTTGGAAACCATGAGTATAAAATGCTGCTGAATCCGGATACATCCACAGAATATCTTACTTATGAGCATGTGCTTACCAATGCCGGCGTGTGCTTTCTTCATAATGAGCATGTGTGCATGAATATCAGAGGAACAGAGTTTACCTTTTATGGACTGGAGCTTCCGGAAGAATATTATCGGAAGCCCTTTTCTCCATATCCTGACAGACAGGATCTGAAAGAATTGGTTGGAAAGCCTTCAGGAGACGGGATTTCTGTGCTTCTTGCCCATAATCCGAAATATGGAGATGTATATTTTGAGTGGGGAGCAGACTTTATTTTTTCCGGGCATTATCACGGGGGGATCTTGAGATTTAATGAACATCACGGACTTACCTGTCCCCAGTATCTTTTGTTTCCTCCATATTGCTGCGGGGATTTTCACAGACAGGAGCAGCATATGATCGTCAGCGCCGGTCTGGGAGAGCATACCATTCCTGTGCGTATTCATAATCCCAGAGAACTGATCCTTGCAGAGCTTGTTCCGGACGAAGGCGGGCCAGGCAGAAATACTGCGCAGAAAACAGGAGGGGACAGCTGAAATGGCCATACCCATAAAGATAAATGTATTTGAAGGACCGCTGGATCTTCTTCTTCATCTGATCGAAAAGAATAAAATTGATATTTATGATATTCCTATTGTGGAGATCACGGATCAGTACATGGAGTACATTCATGGAATGGAAACAGAGGATCTGGGCACTATGAGCGAATTCCTTGTAATGGCAGCTACGCTTCTGGATATCAAGTGTAAAATGCTGCTGCCCCGTCAGGTTAATGAAGAAGGGGAAGAGGAGGATCCCAGAGAGGAGCTTGTTCAGAAGCTTCTGGAATACAAGATGTACAAATATATGTCCTATGAACTGAAGGACAAAATGGATGGAGCGGCAGGCGTGTTTTTTAAAAAGCCCACCATACCGGATGAAGTGATGAAATACAGAGAACCGGTGGATCCTCAGGCGCTTCTGGCATCTCTGACGCTGGAAAAGCTGAATCAGATCTACAAATCCATTCTGAAAAAACAGGAATCGAAAATCGACCCCATCCGAAGTAAATTCGGTACCATTGAAAAAGAAGAGGTCAGCCTTTCTGATAAAATGCTGGAAATGAAAGCATATGCGGCAGAAAACAGACGTTTCAGCTTTCGGGGGCTTCTGGAAGGCCAGACCTCCAAAATCCAGGTGATCGTTACATTTCTGTCTATCCTGGAGCTGATGAAAATGGGATACGTTCATGTAAAACAGGAAGAGCTGTTTGACGACATCCAGGTGGAGGTAAAAGAGGATCCTGATACCTGGAAGAACCTGACAGAATTTGCGGACGAATAGGGGAATAAGGAGAAATATGGAAATAAAAAGAACAGAGGCAGCCATTGAGGCTATCCTTTTTGCCATGGGGGAATCTGTGGAGCTTTCCCGGATTGCCGCTGCGGTAGGGCAGGACAAGGATACTACCCGCAGGCTGCTGCATCACATGATGGACCGGTATCAGGAGGAGGACAGGGGGATCCAGATCATAGAGCTGGAACAGTCCTATCAGATGTGCACGAAAAAAGAGTATTATGAGAACCTGATCCAGATCGCCCTGCATCCCCAAAAGCCGGTTCTTACGGATGTTATGCTGGAAACACTTTCGATCATTGCCTATAAACAGCCTGTGACAAAGGCGGAAATAGAAAAGATCCGCGGAGTGAAATGCGACCATGCCATTAATAAGCTGATGGAATATGAGCTTGTCAGAGAGCTTGGAAGGCTGGACGCGCCGGGACGCCCGATTCTTCTTGGCACAACAGAAGAGTTTCTGCGTTCTTTCGGGGTGCAGGCTCTTGATGAGCTTCCGGTTATGGATCCGGTACAGCTGGAAGATTTCAAGGCGGAAGCAGAAGAGGAAATCCAGTTAAAGCTGGACGTATAAGGAGGAAGGGTGAAATGCCAACCACATACACACACGATTTATTTGGAAAAAAGGTTTACAGACAGCTTCCCAGGGAAATTCGAAAAGTGATACGGGAAAACGGAAATCTTTTTCGGATCGGCCTTCATGGACCGGACATTCTGTTTTATGACCTGTTCAATCAAAAGGTCTGCGGTCTGGGAACGGAAATGCACAAGATACCTGCAGCCTCGTTTTTTTTAAGAGGGATGAGCATTGTAAGAAGAACAGGAGACGAGAGGTTTCTGGCTTATCTTCTGGGATTTGCCTGTCACTATCTTCTGGACAGCTCCTGTCATCCTTTTGTGGATGAAACGGCTGAAAAGAAGATTCTTTCTCACACGCTTCTGGAAAAAGAATTTGACAGAACGCTGATGGTGGAAACAAACAGGAATCCTCATCATTATTATCCGTCAGACTGTATTGTGCCCAGGATGGATTATGCAAAAGTTATACACTGCATGTTTCCTGAGATTACAGCAAAGAATATTTTCTTTTCTCTGAAGATGATGAAATTTCTTACCAATGCAATGGTTTACAATAATTCCGGAAAACGGAGGCTTTTGGCGGCCATTGTCACAAGGATCGCAGGACGGAAGCGGTCTGCGGCTGTCCTTGAATATTTTATGGAAAAGGATCCGGTTCCGGGGTCAGAAGCTCCTGTAAAGGAACTGCATCAGTATTTTGACCAGGAGGTACGGGAAGCGCCTGCGTACATTGAGGAACTGTTCCGTTTATCCAGAGAGAAGAGAATGCTTTCAGAGAGATGGAACCGCACCTACAACGGATAGATGAAGGGGAAACACAGCCTGCTGGATAAACAGGGAGCTGAGACAGAGGAAATGCAGAATAAAGCGGACATGTATGCATAAACTTATCCTATAAGCATAAAAAGGCGGGGATGAATATGAGACATGCTGCAATACTTCTGCTGACATCTGTCTTTCTTTTTGGGGAGTTTGCTTTTGGTTCTCAGGCTGTTGCGGCTGAGACAGTCTGTGAAAATACAGAAAAGGAAGCGGCAGATTCTCCGGGCAGTCTTTACGCTCTTTCAGCTGTTCTGATGGATGGAGAGTCCGGGCGTATTCTTTATGAAAAAGACGGGGAAACACCCAGGCCCAATGCCAGTACAACAAAAGTAATGACCTGTATTCTGGCTCTGGAAAACGGGGCAGGCGACGATTACGTCATGGTGTCAGATAAGGCGGCGGCGCAGCCGGATGTACAGCTTGGCATGAGGGAGGGAGAGCAGTATTATCTGGAAGACCTTCTGTATTCTCTTATGCTGATGAGCCACAACGATACAGCGGTAGCCATAGCGGAACATATCGGGGGAAGCACGGAAGGTTTTGCCGGGATGATGAATGAAAAAGCAAAAGAGATCGGATGTACGGATACGTATTTTATTACGCCCAACGGTCTGGATGCAGAAGATGAAAAGGGAGTGCATCATACAACTGCCAGAGATCTGGCTCTGATCATGCGCTATGCCATCAGAAGCGAAACCTTTTTAAAGATCACCCAGACCCGGGAATATTCGTTTACAGATCTCGATGAAAAAAGAGAATTTTCTGTTCACAATACAAACGCTCTGCTTACTATGACTGATGGGGTTCTTTCCGGAAAAACAGGATTTACAGGGGACGCGGGATATTGTTATGTGTGCGCCTGCGAAAAAGATGAAAAGACTTTTGTGGTGTCCCTTCTGGGATGTGGCTGGCCAAACAACAAAGGATATAAGTGGAAGGATTCTGTGAAGCTTCTGGATTACGGGGAAGATAATTTTGATTATGAGAAGTTCTGGAAAGAACTGAAGTTTCCGGAAGTACCGGTGAAAGACGGAGTGGAAAAAAACAGTACCTTTGGGGACACGGCTGTTGTAAGCGGGATTCCGTCTGTTTCCGAAAAGGAAAAGAATAAAAAAATACTTATGAAAAAAGGTGAAAAGATCAGCTGCCGCCTGGAGATGCCGGAAAAGCTTCAGGCGCCGGTAAAAAAAGGAAACAGGATCGGAACTCTTATTTACAGCCTGGGAGAAGAGGAACTGGCTTCTTATCCGGTGCTGGCTGACCGGAATGTGGAAAAGGTTTCTTACGGCTGGTGTGTGGACCAGGTGTTTCATGATTTTTTTCACTGAATATCAGTTATAGGAATATCCGGAATTTTGCTGAAGGGGAAATTCCCGGCTTTGGTGCACCATGTACCACAGGCCGGGAGTTTTTTTGAGAGAAGAGGTTAAAATTTTAACAAAAACGTATTACCCTATTGAAAAATTTAGAAAAAAAGGTTACAATTATAATCGGCTGAAATTTTGGTTATACTTAAAATTCTTATAAAATGGAGGGCAAACGAGAATGAGTAACGCAACACCAAGTTTAGCAGGCACAAGAATCACTTCTTTGCTTGACGCGAACAGTTTTGTTGAAATCGGAAAAAGTGTTACAGCAAGATCCACAGATTTTAACATGACTGAAACAAAAGCACCTTCAGACGGTGTGATCACCGGCTCTGGTGTGATCGACGGAAATCTTGTATATGTTTACAGCCAGGACGCTTCTGTTCTGAACGGAACCGTTGGAGAAATGCATGCAAAGAAAATTTCCGCTCTGTATGACCTTGCAATGAAAACAGGAGCACCGGTGATCGGTCTTGTTGACTGTGCAGGTCTGAGACTCCAGGAGGCTACAGACGCTCTGGAAGCTTTTGGTTCCATTTACCTGAAGCAGACACTGGCATCCGGAATGATCCCGCAGATCACAGCGATTTTCGGCACCTGCGGCGGCGGTATGGCCGTTGTTTCGGCACTGACGGATTTTACTTTTATGGAAGCAAAAAAAGGTAAAATGTTTGTAAATACTCCAAATGCTCTGGAAGGCAATCATGTGGACAAATGCGATACAGCATCTGCTGATTTCCAGAGCCAGGAGACAGGTCTTATTGACGGTACAGGCACAGAGGAAGAGATCCTTGGTCAGATCCGTCAGCTTGTAAGCCTGCTTCCTTCCAACTTTGAGGACAATGATTCCTTTGTAGAATGTGCAGATGATCTGAACCGTACCTGTGATGATCTGGCTGCATGTGCAGGAGATACTTCCCTTGCACTTTCCAGAATCGCAGATGAGGGACTTTTCTTTGAAACAAAGAAAAATTACGGAAAAGATGTTGTTACAGGCTTCCTTCGTCTGAACGGAGCAACTGTAGGTGCTGTGGCAAACAGAACAGAGATCTACAACGAAGAAGGCGAAAAAACAGAAGAATTTGACGGCACCATTTCTGCAAGAGGCGCAAGAAAGGCAGCAGCCTTTGTAAAATTCTGCGACGCTTTTGATATCCCGGTTCTGACACTTACCAATGTGACCGGATTTAAGGCAACTCTCTGCAACGAAAAAATGATGGCAGCATCCATCGGTGAGATGGTTCATGCCTTTGCAGATGCAACTGTACCGAAGGTAAACGTAGTGATCGGTAAAGCTTACGGAACCGCATATGTTGCCATGAACAGCAAATCTGTAGGCGCAGATCTTGTGTATGCATGGGACAGCGCAGAAATCGGTATGATGGACGCTTCTCTGGCAGCTAAGATCATGTATCCGGGCGCAGATGCTGCTTCTCTTAATGAAAAGGCAGCAGAGTACAGAAACCTTCAGTCAGGTGTGGAATCTGCAGCGGCAAGAGGCTATGTAGATACTGTGATCGCTCCGGCTGATACCAGAAAATATGTGATCGGAGCTTTTGAAATGCTGTTCACAAAAAGAGAAGACCGTCCGGCTAAAAAGCACAGCGCAGTCTAAGTGAGGTGAGCATATGAATCAGATGTTAAAAAAAGCATCCTCTGTCTGCGCAGCAGCAGTGTGCGCCGCATCACTTATGTTTTCCGGCGCTTCCGTTGTAATGGCTGGCAGTGAGATCGACGAGGAAATCATGACTCAGATCACCATGACTGCAGAGGGACTGACTCAGACGATTATTCCGCTCAGTGATGAAGAGATTGAGGCATATCTGGAATCCGGTGACGAATTTACCGAGGGCGCCATGACCGCATGGGATGACGCCAGGGATGAAGTAGGTGAACTGAAAGAGGCCGGAAAGGCCGAGGTGGAGTTTTCCAATCATCAGTATACTGCCACAGTTCCGGTAGATTTTGAAAAGCTGGATGCAAAATTTGTATATGTATTTGAGGACGTGGAAGGTGTGCTGACACCTGTTTCTGCTTCTGTAGACGTTCAGTACCCGTTATCCACAACCATGAAAAATGCCGGATTGAATACAGTTATGGGACTTGGAACCGTATTTGTGATCCTGGTTCTTCTGATCTTTATTATTTCTCTTTTCAAATTTATTCCGGGTTCACCGGCAGCTGCAAAAAAAGAGAAAAAAGAAGAAGCTCCGGTACCGGCACCTGCCGCTGTTCCGGTTCAGGAAACAGTGCAGGCAGCTGATGATACAGAACTGATCGCAGTTATCGCAGCAGCGATCGCGGCCGCAGAGGGAACCACAACAGACGGATTTGTCGTGCGTTCTATCCGCAAAATCAACCGCCCAAGAAGATAATTGACAATTAGGAGGATTATAAAATGAAAAGTTATACAATTACTGTAAACGGAACTGCATATGAAGTAACTGTAGAGGAAACTGGAAGTGTTGCTGCACCGGCTCCGGCAGCAAGAGCAGCAGCTCCTGCAGCACCTAAGGCTGCACCGGCTCCGGCTCCGAAAGCAGCAGCTCCTGCAGCTGGCGCAGGCGCTGTAAAAGTGACAGCATCTGTACCGGGAAAAGTTCTTAAGATCGTTGCATCTGCTGGACAGGCAGTAAAAGCAGGCGACAGCATCGTGATCCTGGAGTCCATGAAAATGGAAATTCCTGTAGTTGCACCTCAGGACGGTACAGTTGCAAGCATTGATACAACAGAAGGTGCTTCCGTAGAGAACGGAGATACCCTGGCTACTATGAACTAAGACGGGAGGTATTCAGATGTCTTATGTAACAGAAACCCTGTCTAACCTGATTCATCAGACAGCCTTCTTTAATCTCACCTGGGGCAACTATCTGATGATCGCGGTGGCATGCGTATTCTTATTCCTTGCTATCAAGAAGGGATTTGAACCGCTTCTTCTTGTTCCTATCGCTTTTGGTATGCTTCTGGTAAATATTTATCCGGATATTATGGCTCGTCCGGAGGATATGTCAAACGGAGTAGGCGGACTTCTTCACTATTTCTACCTGCTTGATGAATGGAGTATTCTTCCGTCCCTGATCTTCATGGGCGTAGGAGCCATGACAGACTTCGGTCCGCTGATCGCAAACCCGAAGAGCTTCCTTCTCGGCGCTGCGGCTCAGCTTGGTATTTATGTTGCATACTTCCTTGCAATCTTCATGGGATTCAATGGAAAGGCAGCAGCAGCAATCTCCATTATCGGCGGTGCTGACGGCCCGACTTCTATCTTCCTTGCAGGAAAGCTTGGACAGACTGCCCTGATGGGACCGATTGCGGTGGCGGCATATTCCTATATGTCTCTTGTTCCCATCATTCAGCCTCCGATTATGAAGCTCTGTACAACAGAGAAAGAGCGTAAGATCAAAATGGATCAGCTTCGTCCGGTCAGCAAGCTGGAGAAAATCCTCTTCCCGATCGTGATCACTATCGTAGTATGCCTGATCCTTCCTACAACAGCTCCGCTGGTAGGTATGCTGATGCTTGGTAACCTGTTCCGTGAGTCCGGCGTTGTAAAACAGCTGACAGAGACAGCTTCCAATGCACTGATGTACATCGTAGTTATTCTTCTGGGTACTTCCGTAGGTGCTTCCACAAGCGCTGAGGCATTCCTGAACCTGGATACTCTGAAGATCGTAGCTCTTGGTCTTGTTGCCTTTGCTTTCGGTACCTTTGGCGGTGTTATGCTTGGAAAACTGATGTGCAAGCTTTCCGGCGGAAAGATCAATCCTCTGATCGGCTCCGCAGGTGTATCCGCAGTTCCGATGGCGGCCCGCGTATCTCAGAAGGTTGGCGCTGAGGCAGATCCTACCAACTTCCTTCTGATGCATGCTATGGGACCAAACGTTGCCGGTGTTATCGGTACAGCCGTGGCAGCCGGAACCTTTATGGCTATTTTCGGCGTCTGATCTGTTGCGACAGACAGATGCCTGTAATCGTCAGATATATTGAATTTCCTTGTGAAAACTGATTAAAGGAGAATAAATAATGGCAGAATTAGAAAAAAAACCTGTTAAAATCGTGGAAACTGTTCTGCGTGATGCGCATCAGTCTCTGATCGCAACAAGACTCAGCACAGAGCAGATGCTTCCTATCGTTGATAAAATGGACAAAGTAGGCTACCATGCAGTAGAGTGCTGGGGCGGCGCTACTTTTGATGCTTCTCTTCGTTTCCTGAAGGAAGATCCATGGGAAAGACTTCGTAAATTCCGTGACGGCTTCAAAAACACAAAGCTTCAGATGCTGTTCCGCGGACAGAATATCCTCGGATACCGTCCTTATGCAGATGATGTGGTAGAGTATTTTGTACAGAAATCTGCAGCAAACGGAATTGATATCATCCGTATTTTTGACTGCCTCAACGACATGCGTAACCTGAAAACCGCAGTTAAGGCTGCAAACAAAGAAAAAGCTCATGCTCAGGTTGCTCTTTCCTATACTCTTGGCGATGCTTATACTCTGGAATACTGGACAAACATTGCAAAAGAGATCGAGGAAATGGGCGCAGATTCTATCTGTATCAAGGATATGGCAGGACTTCTTCTTCCGTATCAGGCTACAGAGCTTGTAGGCGCTCTGAAAGACGCAGTTAAGATTCCGATCGACCTGCATACACACTACACCTCCGGTGTTGCTTCCATGACTTATATGAAGGCAGTAGAGGCCGGCGTAGATATCATTGATACTGCAATCTCTCCGTTTGCTCTGGGTACTTCTCAGCCGGCAACAGAGGTTATGGTTGAGACCTTTAAGGGTACTCCTTATGATACAGGCTTTGATCAGCAGCTCCTTGCTGAGATCGCTGACTACTTCCGTCCGATCCGTGACGAGGCTCTGGACAGCGGCCTTCTGAATCCGAAGAACCTTGGCGTAAACATCAAGACTCTTCTGTATCAGGTACCGGGCGGTATGCTTTCCAACCTGACTTCCCAGCTGAAAGAACAGCATGCGGAAGACAAGTTCTACGATGTTCTTGAAGAGGTTCCGAGAGTTCGTAAAGACCTTGGCGAGCCGCCTCTGGTTACTCCGTCTTCACAGATCGTTGGTACACAGGCTGTATTCAACGTTCTTATGGGCGAGAGATATAAGATGGTTACAAAAGAAACAAAGGATATCTTAAGCGGTAAATACGGCGCTACTGTAAAACCGTTTAATGAGGATGTTCAGAAAAAATGTATCGGAGATACTCAGCCGATCACCTGCCGTCCGGCAGATCTTCTGGACAACGAGCTTGACAAACTGGAAGGCGAGATGGCACAGTACAAGAAACAGGACGAGGACGTACTTTCCTACGCACTGTTCCCGCAGGTTGCTACTGAGTTCTTCAAGTACCGTCAGGCACAGGAGACAAAGGTGGACGAGACAGCAGCGGACACAAAAAACGGAGCTTATCCGGTATAAGGGTTTTATAAAAGAAAAGTCAGGGGGCTGTGCAGGAAAAACTGTACAGCCCTTTGCTGCATGAAAGGATAAGGATGAAAAACAGAGTCATAATTGTTGGCGGAGGCGCAGCGGGAATGCTGGCGTCGATTTTTGCAGCTAAAAAAGGCTGTGAGGTCACACTCTTTGAAAAAAATGAAAAACTTGGCAAAAAGCTGTATATTACAGGAAAAGGGCGCTGCAATGTGACCAATAACTGTGATCCGGAAGAACTTTTAAACAGCGTTGTAACAAATGCCAAGTTCTTATACAGTGCCTTTTATACCTTTACCAGTCAGGATATGATGGAATTTCTGGAGGAAGCGGGCACGGCTCTTAAAACAGAGCGGGGAAACCGCGTTTTTCCCTGTTCCGATCACTCGTCCGATGTGATCCGGGCACTGGAGCGTCAGATGAAAAAATACGGAGTTCGCATCCATCTGAAAAGCCAGGTAGAGAGGCTGCTTCTGGAAGAGGGAACGGCGGCAGGGATTATTCTGACAGACGGCAGCGTTCACAGGGCAGAAGCGGTTATTGTGGCAACGGGAGGTCTTTCCTATCCCACAACCGGTTCTACAGGAGACGGATATCGTTTTGCCCGGGAGGCGGGGCATACTGTGACCGATTTATCCCCCTCTCTGGTTCCTCTTCGCACAAAAGAAGAGTATATTCCGGAAATGGCAGGTCTTTCCCTGAAAAATGTGGAGCTGACCGTGAAAAACGGAAAAAAAATCCTTTACAGGGATTTTGGGGAGATGATGTTTACTTATTCCGGAATTACGGGACCTCTGGTTCTTTCTGCCAGCGCCAGACTGGGCACGGCCCTCAGAAAATCAGGAGAGCTTTCGGCTTTTCTGGATCTGAAGCCTGCGCTTACGCCGGAGCAGCTGGATGCCAGAATCCTGAGAGAGTTTGAATCCGGAAAGAATAAACAGTTTAAAAATGTGATCAGCGTTCTGTTTCCCTCCTCTCTGACACCGGTTATGCTGAAGATCGGAGGGATTTCTCCGGAAAAACCCATTCATGAGATTTCCAGAGAGGAACGCCTCCGGTTCGGCGCTCTTGTAAAAGCATTTCCCTTTACCATCAATGGTTTCGGAGAATTTAAAGAGGCTGTTATCACCAGAGGGGGAGTTTCTGTAAAAGAGATCAATCCTGCAACTATGGAATCAAAGAAAATACAGGATCTTTATTTTGTGGGAGAGGTGCTTGACCTGGATGCGGTGACAGGAGGCTATAATCTTCAGATCGCATGGTCAACTGCCTACCTTGCAGCTATGGCTGTATGCGGAGAATAAAGGAGGACAATGAAATGATCTATAATATTGCCATTGACGGCCCGGCAGGAGCCGGAAAAAGTACGATTGCCAAAAAGGTTGCCGGAGAGCTTTCCTGTGTGTATGTAGATACAGGCGCCATGTACAGGGCAATGGCTCTTTACCTTCTTCGCCGGAATGTAAACAGAGAAAATCCGGATGAGATCGGAGAGGCCTGCCAGGGAGCGGAAATATCCATAGAGTATAAAAACGGAGAACAGATCGTTCTTTTAAACGGGGAGAACGTGAATCCGTTTCTCAGGAAAGAAGAGGTAGGCAATATGGCTTCTGTAAGCTCTGCAAACCCAAAGGTGAGGGAAAAGCTTCTTGACCTTCAGAGGAAGCTTGCGGCGTCCATGAGCGTGGTTATGGACGGAAGAGATATCGGCACTACCATCCTTCCCAATGCAGAGGTGAAGATCTATCTGACTGCCAGCTCTTTTACAAGAGCAAAGCGCCGTTATCTGGAGCTTCAGGAAAAAGGCCTGTCCTGTGACCTGGAAGAGATCAGAAAAGATATTGAAGAGCGTGACAGTCGCGATATGAACAGGGAAATTTCTCCCCTTAAGCAGGCTGAGGATGCGGTTCTGGTAGATTCCTCTGAAATGACCATTGAGGAAGTGGTAAAACGTATTTTACAGATTTTTCATGAAAAAGTGATATTATCAGACGAGGTTGGAAAAAATGAAAGTTAAGACCGCAAAAACAGCCGGCTTCTGCTTTGGTGTAAAAAGAGCGGTGGACAAGGTGTACGAGCTTATTGAGAACGGAGTTTCGCCTATCTATACGCTGGGTCCGATCATCCATAATGAAGAGGTTGTCTCGGATTTTGAAAAAAAGGGCGTTACCGTGATCTCGGAAGAGGACATTCCGAAGCTTCGTGAAGGGACGGTTGTGATCCGTTCCCACGGCGTGGGCCGCAGGATTTATGATATGCTGAAGACTGCGGGAATTTCCTTTGTAGACGTAACCTGTCCTTTTGTTCTGAAGATACACAGGATCGTGGAACGGGAAAGCAGGGCTGGAAAACAGATTATCATATTTGGAGATCCTTCCCACCCGGAGGTAAAAGGGATCTGCGGATGGTGCGAGGGTTCCTGTACTGTTCTCAGAAACAGAGAGGATGCAGAAAATTTTGTCCCGGATCCGGGGCGAATACCCTGCATTGTTTCGCAGACGACATTTAATTACAACAAATTTAAAGAATTAGTTGAAATTCTCTGCAAAAAGAGGTATGATAATAATGTTTTAAATATTGACAATATTTTAAACACTATTTGTAATGCTACCGAAGAACGGCAGAAAGAAGCACAGTCCATAGCCGGAGAGGTAGACACTATGCTTGTCATTGGCGGCAGACATAGTTCCAATACTCAAAAGCTGTTTGAAATATGTAAAGAGGAATGTGAAAATACTTACTATATACAAACACCTGTAGACTTGGATTCTGAAATGTTCCATCGCAGTAGTTATGTAGGTATTACAGCAGGGGCGTCCACCCCAAAGAAAATTATTGAGGAGGTTCAAGAACATGTCAGAATTAAGTTTTGAACAGATGCTGGAAGATTCCGTAAAAACTATCAGAAATGGAGAGATCGTGCAGGGTACTGTCATCGACGTAAAAGAGGATGAGATTATCCTGAATATCGGCTATAAAGCAGACGGTATTATCACCAGGAGCGAGTATTCCAACGACAGCTCCCTTGTACTTGCAGACGCTGTACACGTAGGTGACACAATGGAAGCCAAGGTTCTTAAAGTGAACGACGGCGAAGGTCAGGTTATCCTGACATACAAGAGACTTGCTGCTGAAAAAGGCAACAAACGTCTGGAAGCTGCATTCGAGTCTCAGGAAGTCCTGAAAGCACCTGTAACTCAGGTACTGGACGGAGGTCTTTGTGTAAACGTTGAGGAAGCAAGAGTGTTTATTCCTGCAAGCCTTGTATCTGATACTTATGAGAGAGATCTGTCCAAATATGCAGATCAGGAGATTGAATTTGTTATCACAGAGTTCAATCCGAGAAGACGCCGCATTATCGGTAACCGCAAACAGCTTCTTCTTGCAGAAAAAGCTGAGAAGCAGAAAGAGCTTATGGAGAGAATCCATGCAGGCGATACTGTAACAGGCGTTGTTAAGAATGTAACAGATTTTGGTGCATTCATCGATCTTGGCGGAGCTGACGGTCTTCTTCATATTTCCGAAATGTCCTGGGGCAGAGTAGAGAATCCGAAGAAGGTATTTACTGTTGGTGAAGAAGTTAAAGTTCTGATCAAAGAGATCAACGGAGATAAGATTGCTCTTTCTCTGAAATTCCCGGAAGAAAATCCGTGGCTGACTGCTGCTGAGAAATTTGCAGTAGGCAACGTAGTAGAAGGAAAAGTTGCACGTATGACAGATTTCGGTGCTTTCGTAGAGCTTGCACCTGGAATCGACGCACTGCTTCATGTTTCTCAGATTTCCAGAGAGCATGTTGCCAAACCGTCTGACGTACTTTCCATCGGTCAGGAAATTCAGGCAAAGGTTGTTGATTTCAACGGCGAAGACAAAAAGATCAGCCTCAGCATGAAAGCTCTGGAAGCTCCGGCTGCAGAGGAAGCAGAAGGCGAAGAGGCATAAGAAGAATTGCTTTGTCAGTCTGAATACAGAAGATAAACTGAATTAACAAAAAGGATCATTACAGTTATGCGTATATGGCAGACTGAAATGATCCTTTTTTCTTTCTTTAAAAGCTGAGAAGGCATGGAAGGGTACTTTTTAGATACTGCGCCTGTTTTTCCGGATTGTTCAGGAAAGCTTCGCTGCAGGGAAACCAGGTATAACAGGTTTCCGGAGTGGCGGGAATCCTCAGACTTTTGTCCATGTACTGACTTAACTGTCTGGGCATGGCGGTATCTTCTCCGGGAATATAATCATAGGCTTTGTAATCTCTGTAGTACTGGCGTATTTTCTGATCTGTGGAAGTGACCAGAAGAGCTCCTTCCTGATCCCGGACAGTAATATAAAAATCTGTGCCCTTTTTGGATACAGGTTTTGGCACAGGAGCCGGAAGCCGGAAAGAAAGGATCACCTGGCCTTCGTCTGTTTCCGCCTTCAGAGGTTGATAAGCGCCTTCCATCAGAATCCGGTATCCGAGCATGGAGAAAATGCTGCCAAGTCCCAGGAGATCCTCCTGATTGTGGCCTAGGATCGTTTGTTCAGACTCAGTTCCTGGATTTTTTATGTAGGATTTATAAAGACGAATACACTGTCCTCCATCGCAGTGGAGGCGGGAGTCCAGCCCCAGGAATTCTTCCAGATCCGGCTGTTTCATTCGTTCCAGCTTCAGGAGATCTTTACAGGGCTTCAGCTCCTGATACAGATCCAGGGCAGGGAGATTTCCGAAGGGAGAGGGAAGATTGTGTTTTTTGTAACGTTCTTCCAGATACGGCTGATCAAATCGTCTGCCATTATATTGGATTGTGGAGCTTGCAGAAGCCAGAAAATTAAAAAATTCACAAAGAATTTCAGGTTCCTCTTCCTCTTTTTCTGCCATCCACTGATAGAGAAACCATTTGTTATTTTTCTGCATTACCGCGCCAATCAAATATAAAAAAGTGGAATATCGTGATAGTCCGGTGGTTTCGATATCATAAAAAACAGGAGTATTTCCACAGTCAAAAGAGACAGATTTCGACAATTTTTTAACAGTCTCAAAGTCCGGAAACCCTTGTAAAATAGGCATTTTTTTAACAATCATGTTTTTTCATTCCTTTCGTGATTGTATTTAATTATACACAAAAAAATAAAAAAATAATAGTGAATTTTTTCATAAATTGAGTTATAGTATAAACATCAGTAACTGTTCAGGTGGGCGTTATCCCGCCAGGTGTTTTGGCATAGATCAGTCAGTGCTTACCGGGTTTTTGGGATTGTGCTATATGGATCGTAACGGAACATCAGCAGATGTTTGTCTGAAACAGGAATTTAAGACAGAAAGACGGGATAGTTATGTGGAGTTTGACAATTAACGGGACAGATCTTTATCATATTTTAAACTGGTTTTTTATTTACAGTTTTTTGGGCTGGGTATGGGAAACCTTTTATGTTTCCACAAAGCATGGCGAGTTCGTGAACCGAGGCTTTGTCAGCGGACCTTTTTGTACCATCTACGGTTTTGGAGCCATATCTGTTTATCTGATTCTGAAGCCGGCAGAAAATCATGTATTGCTTTTGTTCTTAGGGGGCATTGTGGTTGCCACAGTGCTGGAATATATTACGGCGGTTCTGATGGAGAGTATTTTTCATACCTCCTGGTGGGATTACAGTGATCAGAAGTTTAATTTTCAGGGACGTATCTGCCTGGGAGTTTCGCTGGGCTGGGGAGTTCTGACTGTTCTTCTGTTCAGGGTTCTTCATCCTCTTGTAGAGAAACTGGTTGCTCTTTATCCGGTGTATATCGGAAAAATCGCAGTATGCGTAATAGCAGCGGGGTATCTGTGTGATTTCTGCCGTTCCGCATCTGCAGCTTTCCATTTGAAGGAGAGAATTCCTTACTGGGAGCAGGAACTGGAAAAGAAACGGGTGGAGCTTATGCTGAGGCTGAATGTGAAACTGGAATCACTGGAGCTTCCCAAAGGTGCTTCTCCTGAACTGCTCAGAGAAAAACTGGAGGATTCAGAAGCTCTCAGGATTTTAAGCGAAAAGCGTCTGGCATTCCAGAAAGAGTTCACAGAAGAGCTCCGGGCTTACAGAAAAACTCTGGTAAACAGAACAAAGGGAAATACCAGACGTTTCCTGAAGGCTTATCCTCATCTGAATCGTGGATACCGTATGCGCCATAAGAAAGATAAAAAATAACTTGCAAAAGGAGGAAATAGATATGGGAAAACTTACCTTTAAGGGTGGGATTCATCCCTATGAGGGCAAGGAACTGTCCAAAAACAGTCCGATTGAAAAGTATCTTCCAAAAGGAGAGATGGTTTATCCGCTGTCTCAGCACATTGGAGCTCCGTCTGTTCCCTGTGTGAACAAGGGTGACCGGGTTCTGGCAGGACAGAAAATTGCAGAAGCCAACGGATTTGTATCCGTACCCCTGCACGCTTCTGTTTCAGGAACCGTAAAGGGCTTTGAAAAAAGACTGACTGCTGCGGGAAGTATGGCGGATTCCATTATCATAGAAAACGACCAGCAGTATGAAGAGACAGGATTCCAGGCAGCAGAGCTTTCTGAATTGTCAAAAGAGGAGATCATAGCAAGGATCCGTGAAGGCGGCGTTGTAGGAATGGGAGGAGCCGGTTTCCCTACTCATGTGAAGCTGTCTCCGAAGGAGCCGGATAAGATTGAATATGTTCTGGTAAACGGGGCGGAGTGCGAACCTTATCTGACCAGTGATTACCGGAGAATGCTGGAAGAACCGGACAAGATCGTTGCGGGTCTTGAGGTAATGCTGAAGCTTTTTGATCATGCAAAAGGCTATATCTGCATTGAAGATAATAAGCCGGACTGTATTGCAAAGCTCCGTGAACTGGTAAAGGGACATTCCAGAATTGAAGTGAAAGAGGTTATGACAAAATATCCTCAGGGCGGCGAGCGTACTCTGATCTATGCCACCACCGGAAGAGAGATCAATTCCTCCATGCTTCCGGCAGATGCAGGCTGCGTGGTGGATAATGTAGATACAGTTGTGGCTGTTTATAAAGCGGTTATTCTGGGACGTCCGGTTATGAACAGGATTGTGACAGTGACAGGAGATGCCATTGCCAGTCCAAAAAACTTTACGGTTCTTACAGGAACAAATATGGAGGAGCTGATCGAAGCCGCAGGCGGACTGAAAACAGGCGCTGCAAAAGTAATCTCAGGCGGTCCTATGATGGGATTTGCCATGTTTGACCTTCATGTTCCATGTGTAAAAACAACATCTGCGTTCCTCTGTCTGGAAAAGGATGCTGTTTCAGAGGCACAGAAACAGATGACAGCCTGCATTAACTGCGGACGCTGTGTGCGCGTCTGTCCGGGACGTGTTCTCCCTGCCCGTCTTGCCACACTGGCAGAAAGAGGGGATATGGCAGGATTTGAAAAATTAAACGGAATGGAATGCTGTGAATGCGGCTGCTGCAGCTATGTATGCCCTGCAAAGAGACCGCTGACTCAGAGCATCAAATCCATGCGGAAAATGGTTCTTGCCAGCCGCAGAAAGAAATAGGGGAGGTAAACCAATGGAACAAAAGTATAATGTGTCATCCAATCCTCACGTAAGAGATGGTATGACAACAAGCAGAATCATGCAGCTGGTAGTGATCGCGCTTCTTCCTGCAACACTGTTCGGAATCTGGAATTTTGGTTTTCGTGCATTCCTTGTTGTTGCGGTAACAGTGGCATCCAGCGTTATTTTTGAATGGCTCTATGATCATTTTATGCACAAACCAAATACAGTAAAGGATTTCAGCGCAGTTGTTACAGGACTTCTTCTTGCTCTGAACATGCCGGCGCAGATCCCGTTGTGGATGCCGGTTCTGGGAAGCGCATTTTCTATTATTGTAGTAAAACAGCTTTTTGGCGGACTGGGACAGAACTTTATGAACCCGGCTCTTGCAGGAAGGTGTTTCCTGATGATTTCCTTTGCAGGAAGAATGACAGACTTTGCAGTGTCAGATCATTTCCGGGGAGTTGTGGATACTGTCACAGGAGCCACTCCTCTGGCAGCTCTGAAAACCCAGGGATTTGTAGAAGGTACCTCTGTACCGGTACAGAATCTGTTTTTTGGAAATATCCAGGGAACCATCGGAGAGACTTCCGCTCTTGCGATCCTTATCGGCGCAGTGATCCTTCTTGTATTTAAGGTGATCGACCTGAAGATCCCGCTTACATATATCGGCAGTTTTTCTGTGTTTGTGATTATCTATATGCTGTGCACAGGAATGGGATTTGATGTAAATTATCTGTTAAGTCATCTGTTCGGCGGCGGTCTGATGCTTGGAGCATGGTTTATGGCAACCGATTATGTGACAACGCCCATTACCTTTAAGGGACAGCTTGTATACGGCTGCTGCCTTGGCGTGGTAACTGCAGTGTTCCGTCTGTTCGGCGGTTCTGCAGAAGGTGTTTCCTATGCGATCATTTTCTGCAACCTTCTGGTTCCGCTTATTGAAAAAGCAACCTATCCTGCTGCATTTGGAAAAGGAGGGAAAAAATCATGAGTATTGTAAAAGACACGATTTCCATTACTGCCATCACCCTCGTTGCAGGTCTGGCTCTGGGAGTGGTTCAGGATATTACTGCGGATCCTATTGCAGAGCAGAAGATGAAGGCAAAACAGGAAGCCTATAAATCTGTTTTTCCGGATGCAGACAGCTTTGGGGAAGTTGAACTGGGAGATAAGACACAGGAGCTGGCCGGCGTACTCAGTGACAGCGGCTACGGCGCGCAGACCATTGATGAAGTAATGACAGCCTTTGACGCTTCTGACAATGAGATCGGATATGCGTTTACTGTGACAACCTCCGAGGGCTATGGCGGAGACATTCAGTTCGCCATGGGCGTACAGAAAGACGGTACACTGAATGGAATCTCTATTTTGTCGATCAGTGAAACTGCAGGTCTTGGAATGAAGGCGGACACAGATGATTTTAAAAATCAGTTCCGGGATAAAAAGGTGGAAAAATTCCAATACACCAAAACAGGAGCAGCATCAGAGGATGAAATTGATGCCATTAGCGGCGCGACAATTACCACCAATGCTGTAACCAACGGAGTAAACGCAGGCCTTGCCGCATTTCAGTACATGGAAGGAGGAGAACAATGAAAGCAAATACACCATCAGAACGTCTGATCAACGGTATTATTAAAGAAAATCCTACTTTTGTGCTGATGCTTGGTATGTGCCCTACACTGGCAGTTACCACTTCAGCAGTGAACGGCATCGGAATGGGACTGACCACCACAGCCGTTCTTGCAGCGTCCAATCTTCTGATTTCCCTGCTGCGCAAATTTATTCCGGACGGTGTGCGTATGCCTGCATTTATTGTTGTTGTGGCATCCTTTGTAACTATTGTACAGATGCTTCTGGAAGGCTTCCTTCCGGGTCTTTATGCATCTCTGGGATTATATATTCCTCTGATCGTTGTAAACTGTATCATTCTTGGCCGTGCGGAAGCATATGCATCCAAAAATCCTCCGATCCCATCACTTTTTGACGGTATCGGAATGGGGCTTGGATTTACGTTAAGTATTACCTGTATCGGCGCAGTCAGAGAGCTGATCGGCGCAGGACAGCTTTTCGGTCAGCAGATTCTGCCGCTGGCAGATGCAGCAGCCGGAAAAATGGGATATGAGCCGATTACGATCTTTATTCTGGCGCCGGGAGCATTTTTTGTTCTGGCTCTTCTGGCAGCTCTTCAGAACAAATTCAAGATCGGCGCGGCAAAGCGCGGGATTGATCCGAGTAATCCGGACAAGTGCGGCGGAGCCTGTGCTTCCTGCGGAAATACCATGTGCAAAGGAGGTAAACATTAATGAAAGAATTAATGCTTATCATTGTAGGTTCTGCACTTGTAAATAACGTGGTCCTCAGCCAGTTCCTGGGACTGTGTCCGTTCCTGGGCGTTTCCAAAAAAACAGAAACCGCAGCAGGCATGGGAGGAGCCGTAATCTTTGTTATTACGCTTTCTTCCTTTGTTACAAGTGTGATCTATCAGTTTATTCTGGTTCCCACTCATATGGAGTACCTGCAGACCATTGTGTTCATTCTGATTATTGCAGCCCTTGTTCAGTTTGTGGAAATGTTCCTGAAAAAGGCAATGCCTTCTCTTTATCAGGCTCTGGGAGTTTATCTTCCTCTGATCACTACAAACTGCGCTGTTCTGGGTGTGGCCCTTATCAATGTACAGAAGGACTACAATATCCTTCAGGGCACTGTAAACGGTTTTGCCACAGCAGTGGGCTTTACTCTGTCCATTATCGTAATGGCAGGTATCCGTGAAAAAATCGAGTACAATGACATTCCGGAATCCTTCCGCGGCTTTCCTATTGTTCTTATTACAGCAGGACTGATGGCAATCGCGTTTTTCGGATTTTCAGGACTGATCTAAGGAGGCGTAAATATGAATATCGGAGCAATTATCGTAGCAACTGTTGTAGTTGCGGCAGTGGGCCTCTTTATCGGCATTTTTCTTGGAGTTGCCGGAAAGAAATTTGCAGTGGAAACAGATGAAAAAGAGGTGGCTGTCCGTGAGGCCCTTCCGGGAAATAACTGCGGCGGATGCGGCTTCCCCGGCTGCGACGGCCTGGCTGCTGCGATCGCCAAAGGAGAGGCGCCGGTTAACGGCTGTCCGGTAGGCGGAGATGCAGTAGGAAAAGTGATCGCAGGGATCATGGGACAGGAGGTTGTGGAAACCGTCCGTCAGACTGCGTTTGTAAAATGTACCGGAACCTGTGAAAAAACAAAAAGCGATTTTGTATACACCGGTGTTGAGGACTGTGAGATGATGGCCTTTATCCCGGGCGGCGGTGCAAAAAGCTGTTCCTATGGCTGTATGGGATTCGGAAGCTGCGTAAAGGCCTGTCCGTTTGATGCCATCCACATTATCAACGGTGTGGCTGTGGCAGATAAGGAGAAGTGCAAGGCCTGCGGCAAATGTGTTGCCAAATGTCCGAATCATCTGATCGAGCTGGTTCCCTATACCCAGACCACCTTTGTGGGCTGCAGTTCTCATGATAAAGGAAAAGCTGTTACTTCTGCCTGTGAGGTGGGATGTATCGGCTGCAAAAAATGTGAGAAAACCTGTCCGAACGGCGCTATTACCGTAACAGATTTCTGTGCTCATATTGATTATGAAAAATGCACCAACTGCGGCGCATGTAAGGAAGTCTGCCCCAGAGGCGTGATCCTGTAAAAAATATAAGACTGTTGTACATACAGTAAGATCCCGGTTTACAGATAAAACTCTGTACCGGGATTTTGTATTTACCGGGAGAGCAGTGCATTCTGTATGAACCTTTACGGCCGCCGGAGCATGAGGGAGATTTCTCGAATAGATGTTTGCTTTTTTGCGATAACTGTGATATCATAAATCGATACAGGAAAAATCAAGCACAGGAGCGGCAGCTTATGATTTCATTTATATATGGCACAGTAGTGGATTCCACAGAAACCTCAGTGATCGTAGAGGCAGGCGGGATCGGCTATGAGATTTTTATGACAGGCTCTGCCATTGAACAGGCAGTCCGAAAAGAAGGACAGGTAAAGATACATACGCATTTCCATGTGAGAGAGGATGCCATGCAGCTTTTTGGCTTTTTAAGCAAGGATGATCTTCAGATGTTCCGGCTTCTTCTGGGCGTCAACGGAATCGGCCCAAAGGCGGCGCTGGGGGTTCTTGCAGGGCTTACAGCAGATGAACTGAGATTTGCTGTTTTATCGGATGATGCAAAAACTATTTCCAAAGCTCCGGGCATTGGAAAGAAGACGGCTCAGAAGCTGATCCTGGAACTGAAAGACAAGCTAAAGCTGGAGGATGCTTTTGAGAAGAAGCTTGCCCATGAGCAGGAGGCGGCTGCCATTTCAGGGACAAATATCCTGGATGGAAGCAAAGAGGCGGTGGAAGCACTGGTTGCGCTGGGCTACAGCAGTACGGATGCCCTGCGGGCAGTACGTAAAGTAACAGATGTGCCGCCGGATGATGTGGAAGCCATTCTGAAAGCAGCCCTCAAAAATCTGTAGGAGTTTATATGGAAAAAAGAATGATCACCACCGATGTAACAGAAGAGGACTTTCCTCTGGAGGGAAATTTAAGGCCTCAGACACTGGAAGAGTACATTGGTCAGGAAAAAACAAAAAAAACACTGAAAATTTATATAGAAGCAGCCAAACAGCGAAAGGATGCGCTGGATCACGTGCTTTTTTACGGCCCTCCCGGACTGGGAAAAACAACTTTGTCCGGAATCATTGCAAATGAGATGGGAGTGCATATGAAGGTTACTTCAGGACCTGCCATAGAAAAGCCGGGTGAAATGGCGGCGATCCTTAATAATCTTCAGGAGGGAGATATTCTTTTTGTGGATGAGATCCACAGACTGAACCGGCAGGTAGAGGAGGTTCTTTATCCTGCCATGGAGGATTTTGCCATTGACATTATGATCGGAAAGGGAGCGTCTGCCCGCTCTATCCGTCTGGATCTGCCCAAGTTCACACTGGTGGGAGCGACCACAAGAGCAGGGCTTTTATCTGCGCCTCTCCGTGACCGTTTCGGCGTGATGCATCATCTGGAATTTTATAATCATAAAGAGCTGGAAACGATTATTCTCCGTTCCGCGCAGGTGCTGGAAGTGGAGATCGACCAGAAGGGGGCGGCGGAGATCGCCAAAAGGTCAAGGGGAACGCCAAGACTTGCCAACCGGCTTTTAAAGCGTGTCCGGGATTTTGCTCAGGTAAAATATGACGGGAAGATCACCTATGAGGTGGCTGTTTTTGCCCTGGATCTTCTGGAAGTGGATCAGTACGGGCTTGACAAGATCGACAGACGGATCCTTAAAACTCTGATCGTAAACTTCAAAGGAGGCCCGGTGGGGCTGGAAACACTGGCTGCAGCTATTGGAGAAGATTCCGGTACACTGGAGGATGTCTATGAGCCATATCTTCTTCAGAACGGCTTTTTAAACCGCACGCCAAGAGGGCGTATGGCCTCGCCCCTTGCCTACAGTCATCTGGGCTATGAGAAGATTTCATAAAAAATTCTATACTTTTCGACAGGTTTCGGGTATAATAAAATATGAATGATTTTTTCTGTCTCCGGGAAACCGTGATTCTGAAGGAAAATGAGACAGGAACTTTAATGGAAAATCAGGGAAATTTTATATACACAGGAGGCTTTGTATGGCAGTCAAGAATACGGCACAGGTAGTGATCGGGGGAAAGATCATCACTCTGGGAGGCTATGAATCAGAGGAGTATTTTCAGAAGGTAGCGTCTTACATAAATAATAAAATTGCGGAGCTCAGTGAAATGCCGGGTTATTCCAGGCAGCCAATGGAGACAAAGCATACTTTGCTCAGCCTGAATATTACAGACGATTATTTTAAGGCAAAAAAGCAGGCGGAAATTTTTGAACAGGATCTTCAGCAGAAGGATCAGGAAATGTATGAGTTAAAGCATGAACTGATCGCCCTCCGTATGAAAATGGAGGAAACAGAAAAACACCAGCAGGAGTCAGAGCACCAGCGTATCCTGATGGAAGGGAAGATCAAAGAGCTGGAAGGCGAAATTGAGTCATTACTAAAGTAAAAGTCAGAGGGGGATTGCTTCGGTAGTCCCCTTTGTCTGTTTTCAGGGATTCTGAAAACAGTTTCTGTACAGCAGAAAAGAGAAGTGAGGGATTATGACAGATATGAATAAAACAGAGCTTCTGGCGCCTGCAGGTTCCTATGAAGCCTTTGAGGCAGCCCTGGGAGCAGGGGCAGACGCGGTGTATGTAGGCGGTCCCGATTTCGGCGCCAGGGCTTATGCGAAGAATTTTACCCAGGAGGAGCTGATCCGCGCTGTGCGTACAGCCCATCTTCATGGGAAAAAATTATATCTTACAGTAAACACATTGCTGAAAAACAGAGAGCTGAAGGAGCGGCTTTATGATTCCCTTCTTCCATCTTATCTGGAGGGACTGGATGCGGTGATCGTTCAGGATATGGGAGTTCTGCGCTTTATCAGGAGAAACTTTCCGGATCTGCCCATTCATGCAAGTACGCAGATGGCTGTTACCGGACCGAAGGGGATGCGGTTTCTGGAGCAGCAGGGAGTAACCCGTGTGGTTCCTGCCCGTGAACTGACGCTTGAGGAGCTTGCTTCCATGCACAGGGAAAGCCCTATTGAGATTGAGGCGTTTATACATGGGGCGCTCTGCTACAGTATATCCGGTCAGTGCCTTATGAGCAGTATGATCGGAGGAAGAAGCGGAAACAGGGGAAGATGTGCCCAGCCCTGCCGTCTTGCTTATCAGGTAAGGGAGCAGCAGGGAGGATTTAAAGGGAAAGAAACCTGTCCTCTGAGCCTGAAAGACATCTGTACCCTTGATATTCTTCCGGAAATCCTGGATGCAGGAGTGATGTCCCTTAAAATCGAAGGAAGAATGAAGCAGCCGGAATATACGGCTGCAGTTACGGGAATTTACCGGAAGTATCTGGATATACTAAAGAAAAATCCGGATTCCTATCAGGTGGATGCTCAGGACCGGAAATATCTTCTGGAGGTGTTTAACAGAGGCGGTTCCTGCTCCGGATATTATAAACAGCAGAACGGCCCTTCCATGGTGGCTTTTTCCAATCATAAAAAAACAGGAGATATCGCTGTGCCTCTGAAGCAGAAAAAGGAAAAAATAAACGGAACACTGATGCTGTATCCGGAAAGTCCTGCAGTGCTTCAGGTTTCTCTGAAGGATACAGAGACTGTTGTATCAGCGGGGGAGGTTCAGTATGCCAGAGAGCATCCCATGGAAGAAGCGCGGATCCGCCAGCAAATGGAAAAACTGGGAAACACAGAATTTGTCTGGGACAGTCTTGATATTCAGTCCGACGGAAATATTTTTGTGCCTGTAAAGGTTTTAAATGAACTGAGAAGAACTGCTCTTGCACAGCTGGAGCAGGAGTTTCTTGAAAAATACAAAAGAGAAGCTCCGGAAAAGATTCTCCGGGGGGAAGAAGCGAAGATACAGCCCGGAGTCAGATCAGAGGATCCACTGGGTATCTATGCCTCCTGCGAGAAACCGGAACAGGCAGAGGTCCTTATGAACAGTCCGGAGATCACAGGCCTTTATCTGCCTTTTGATGTGATGGAAACCTGTATGGAACAGGGACTTCAGAAGGAAAAAGAACTGTACCTTTCTCTTCCGCGGATCACCCGTGGGAAAATGCCGGAAGAGTATCGAAAAAAGGCTCTGACCTGGCTTTCCATGGGAATGAAAGGCTTTCTGGTAAGAAATCTGGAAGCCTATGGAATGCTGAGAGAAGAGGGGCTTCAGAAATATTGTGTGGCAGATGCGTCTCTTTATACCTGGAATGATGAAGCCTGCGCGTTCTGGAAAGACGAGGGGATTCTGAGAAATACTGTTCCTCTGGAATTAAATGAAAAGGAGCTGCGCCACAGAACAAACCGGGACAGTGAGTTTATTATTTATGGTTATATTCCTCTGATGCTGTCTGCCCAGTGTGTGCGCAAGAACACTTTTCAGTGTGACAGAAAAGAAGCGCATATGGTGTTAAAGGACAGATATGATAAGGAATTTCCATGCGCCTGCGTCTGCTATCCCTGGAAAACCGGAACTACAGACCAAAAAGAGTTCTGTTATAATATTATTTATAACAGCATCCCTTATGGACTTTTAAATGAAAGCCAAAAGGTAAAGGAGCTTAAAACAGCATCTCTCAGACTTTCCTTTACTCTGGAATCTGCAAAGGAGACAAAGGAAATCGTCAGAGAGTTTCTGGACGTATATGTTTACGGAAAAAAAGCTTCTGCCCGTGAGTTTACAAAGGGACATTTTAAAAGAGGAGCCGAATAAGGCATATGATTAATGTAATTGTTGAATTATCAAAGTATCTGATCCTGACGCTGATGATCATTTATACCTTTCACTGTTTTTACACAGTGCGCCAGCAGGATGAGATTGAGAGAAACGAACTTCTGCGCCAGCAGATGGTACTGATTTTTTTTATGGATTTCACTGCATTTCTGGTGATCTATCTGAAAACCTTTAATTTTCAGGTGATTGTTTTTTATGTTGAAATGATGGTGTTTTTTGCAGCGGTGCAGATCCTGTACAGGATTTTTTACAAAAAGGCATCCCTGCTTCTTCTGAACAATATGTGTATGCTTTTAAGCGTGGGATTTATCATGCTTTGCAGACTGGATATCGCCACAGCCACGAAACAGCTTGTGATCGCGGCGGCAGCCAGCGGAATCGCGCTGATCATTCCGGTTATGATCCGGAAAATGAAATTTTTCCGAAGGCTTACCTGGCTTTACGCAGGAGTGGGCATCATCCTGCTTGCGGCAGTTTTTCTTCTTGCAAGAACAAGCTACGGAGCAAAACTGTCTCTGATGGGAATTCAGCCCTCTGAGGTTATTAAAATTACCTTTGTGTTTTTTACAGCCTCTCTGTTTTCCAGAGCAAACGATTTTCGCACGGTTGTGCAGGCAACTGTAGTGGCGGCTCTTCATGTGGGCATCCTGGTGCTTTCCAGAGATCTTGGAAGCGCGGTGATCTTTTTTGCCGCCTATCTTGTAATGCTCTATGTTTCCACAAAAAAGCCTCAGTATCTGGGACTTGGACTGGCGGGGGGAAGCCTTGGGGCAGTGGTGGCATACTTCCTTTTCGGTCATGTGCGCCAGAGAGTCAGCGCATGGAGAGATCCGATGGCTGTTTATCAGAACGAGGGCTATCAGATCGTCCAGTCACTGTTTGCCATCGGAACAGGCGGTTGGTTCGGCATGGGACTTTGCCAGGGTTCGCCGGAGTCTATTCCGGTTGTAAAAAATGACTTTATTTTCAGCGCTATCTGTGAGGAACTGGGCGGGATTTTTGCAATCTGTCTGATCCTGGTATGTATGAGCTTTTTCCTGATGATCGTAAATATTGCTCTCAGGATCAAAAATCCGTTTTACAAACTGATTGCTCTGGGACTGGGAACAGAATATGCATTTCAGGTCATCCTCACTATTGGCGGAGCTACCAAGTTTATTCCTATGACAGGCGTTACCCTGCCGCTGGTAAGTTACGGAGGAAGCTCTGTAATGAGTACGATCCTGATGCTTGCCATTATCCAGGGACTGTATATTTTAAGAGAAGACGAGGACGAGGAATTTGAGAGACGCAGAAAAGAAGCAGCGCAGAGAATTCGAGCAAGAGAGGAAGCGCGCAGAGCGAGAGAAATCTAAAAAAAGACGTGCCAGAAACAGAGAATATACCTTTGTATCCTGGTTTTTCGTGGCTGTTTTTATGGCGATGATCGGATATCTTGTATATTTTAATGTGGTAAAAAGCGAAGACTTTATCAACAGCCCGTACAATACCAGACAGGACACCTTTTCAGACCGGGTGGTAAGAGGGCAGATTCTTTCTTCTGAGGGAGAGATCCTTGCCAAAACAGATGTTTATGACGACGGTACTGAGGACAGGATCTATCCTTATGCAAATATATTTTCTCATGTGATCGGGTATGATTCCAATGGAAAAAGCGGGCTGGAATCAGAGGCAAACTTTCAACTTCTGACCTCTCATGAATTTTTCCTGAATCAGATGAAAAATGAATTTCTGGGCAGAAAAAATATGGGAGACACTGTGATCTCCACTTTAAGCGCAAACCTGCAGACAACTGCCTATAATGCTCTGGGAGACAGAAGAGGAGCTGTGGTTGCCATGGAACCCTCTACCGGAAAGATCCTTGCCATGGTCAGCAAACCGGATTTTGATCCGAACTCCATTGAGGAAAACTGGGACTGGCTGGTCAGTGACGAGACAAACTCCAGTCTGTTAAACAGAGCTACCCAGGGGCAGTACCCGCCGGGATCTACCTTCAAGGTGGTAACGGCCCTTGATTATTTCAGAAAACACGGAAGCTTTAACGGATATTCTTATGTCTGTGAGGGAAGTATTACAAAAGAAGATCATACGATCCAGTGCTATAACGGGACAGTCCACGGACAGGAGGATTTTTACTCGGCCTTTGCCAGCTCCTGCAACTGTGCATTTGCGCAGATGGGGCTGGATCTGGGAGGAGGATCTCTGCTGGAAACAAGCGAGGATCTGCTTTTTAATAAAAAGCTTCCCCTTGCCTCCTACAAAAAAAGTACCTTCAGCCTGAACGGAAAGTCAGGAATCCCTCTTACCATGCAGACCTCCATCGGTCAGGGAAACACCCTTGTTTCCCCTGCCCATATGGCAATGATCACCTGCGCTATTGCAAACAACGGAGTGCTTATGAAGCCGTATCTGATTGACAGAGTAGTAAACAATACAGGAGATCAGGTAGATGAAACTGCTCCGGAGGTGTATAAACGTCTCATGACAAAAAATGAGGCAGTGATGCTGGGAGAGCTGATGAAAGATGTTGTAGAATACGGAACCGCCTCTGCTCTTTCCGGACAGGGCTATACGGCGGCAGGAAAGACCGGTTCCGCCGAATATGATGAAAACGGCTCCAGTCATTCCTGGTTTATCGGATATTCCAATGTGGATGATCCGGATCTTGCGGTTGCAGTGATCGTTGAAGGAGGAGGTACCGGAAGCGAGGCTGCTGTGCCGATCGCCTCTCAGCTTTTTAACGCTTATTACTACAACTGACCGGAACAAACAGTTGCCAGCAGAGGCAAAAAGAGTTATACTATATCCAGTTTGAAATATCATTCACACGCATTACAGGAGGGACTTGCAGATGATAGAAGCAACGAGCTGTGGCGGTGTGGTAATTTATCGTGGAAAAATACTGGCTTTATACAAATCTTACAGAAACAGATATGAAGGCTGGGTATTGCCAAAGGGAACCGTTGAAAAGGGAGAGACCCATATCCAGACGGCGCTTAGGGAGGTCAAGGAGGAAGCAGATGTAAACGCTTCTATTGTAAAATATGTAGGCAAAAGTCATTACAATTTTACAGTTCCCGAGGATATGGTCACCAAGGAAGTTCACTGGTATCTGATGACGGCTGATAATTATCATAGCAGACCTCAGAGAGAGGAATTTTTTGTGGACTCCGGGTATTACAAGTTTCATGAAATTTATCATCTTCTCCGTTTTTCCAATGAAAAACAGATTGTGGAGAAGGCGTATCAGGAATATCTGGGAATGAGGAGTCAGGGACTCTGGGGCAAAAAATAAACAGGGTTGTGTTTTACGCAGCCCTGTTTAGATTTATCAAAAAGGGGGAATCCTTTAAATGCTGAAATGGCATGACCATTATTACGTAGGAGAAAGTGTACGTGATGAAAGCGCAGTCCGTGAGAAGCTGGATGCAGGAAAACCTGTGCCCGGAATTTATCTGGTGACTTTTTCGGACAACCCTCATAACATTCTGGAGATCATTCCGGCTGTGACCCTGTTCCAGAAAACTGCTGCCAGACTGTGTCCTGAGATCGTAGGCATGGCAAAGGGCATGGATGAAGCCATGGAACTGGTGCAGATGATCGTACAGACTGTGTATGAGGAGACAGGGGATGTCTTGGTGGAAAAATATTTAAAAAACAGGTGAAGGCATGTTACATATCTTATGGATGCTGATAAAATTGATATTGATCCTTCTGGGAACGGTTTTGGGACTGGCAGTGCTTGTTTTGCTGCTGCTTTTGTTCTGTCCTGTCAGATACAGCGCCGAGGCTTTAAAAGAAACGTCCTCTTTTAAGGAAACCGAAGCCGCAGTTCGTGTAAGCTGGCTGTTCGGAGGCATTTCCTTTACTTTCAGAAGAATACAGGGAAAAAATACTCAGAAACTTTGCGTTTTTGGGATTCCGGTTCTGAGCCTTCTCCAAAAACGGAAACAGAAAAAGGCCGCTGCCGGGAAAGTGCAAACGGCAGAGAAAAGCTCTTTGTCTGAACAGCCGACTGAGAAGCCGCTGCCCGAGACAAAAATATCCCTGCCTGAGACAGAAATATCCCTGCCGCAGAAAAAGAAACCGGATATTCCCTATGGTTCTGCCGAAGCAAAACAGAAAAAAGATCCGGAAACAGGCACTTCTGATCTCAGTGAATCAGACGAGAAGATCCGGACTGAAAACAAGAATAAAATATCAGCACTTCCGGACAAACTAAAAGAAATCATGGACAGGCTTGCGCAGCTTCCTTCTATGCTCAGCAAAATTCCGTTAACAATCCGGAGGATTTATGATAAGATAGACTGGTACAGACAGTTTTTTGAGTATCCTAGGACAAAGGAGGCAGTGAGTCTGGTTCTTGACCGGAGCAAAAAACTGATGCATCATATTTTCCCAAAAAAGATAAAGGGGAAGGTGACTTTTGGAAGCGAAGATCCTTCCATAACCGGAACCGCTCTTGCAGTTCTGGGAATGACAATGCCCTTCCATAAAAACAGAGTGGAGATTGTTCCTGTTTTTGACAATCAGAATATTCTGGAGGGAAATATAAAAATAAAAGGCAGGATCTACGGCTTTGTACCGGTGAAAATGCTGGCAGAGCTTTATTTCAATAAAAATATTAAATATATCATCAGCCGATGGAAGCATAAGGAGGTCTGAAAATGGCAAACGAAAATAATTTTAAGGACACGGTAAATTCCCTTTTTAAAGGACTGGACACATTTATTTCAGCAAAAACCGTTGTGGGGGAGGCAGTCCATGTAGGCGATACCATCATCCTTCCGTTGGTAGACGTTACCTTCGGCGTAGGCGCGGGAGCCTTTGAGGGGGACAAAAAAAGCAACGGCGGCGGTGGAATGACCGGAAAGATGACGCCGAGCGCTGTGCTGGTGATCCAGAACGGAACTACGAAGCTGGTAAATATTAAAAATCAGGACGGACTGACCAAGGTTCTTGATATGGTTCCGGATTTTGTGGACAGATTTGCCGCAGGAAAAAACAGCAGTGAAACAACCGGCACAGAAATCTGATTTTATCTTTTTATTTGTGTTCCCGGAAGTATTTGCCGCATAAGATAGTATAGACCAAAGAGAAGAGGTTGTGCGATGTGGGAAGACTTCTGGGACTGATGCTTTTTTGTATAGGGATTGGAATGGTGATCGGAATGCTGATCGCGGAAAGTGTGATTATTGTGATCGCAGCAGGTCTCTGTCTGCTTTGCGGATATCATATGTTTTGCAGATAAAAAATTCCCCACGCTTTTGCGAGGGGAATTTTTAAGTTTGAGTTTTATGCTCTTTCAACTTTTCCGGATCTCAGACAAGAAGTACATACATACATCTTTTTAGCTCCGCCTGTAGCAGTTTTAACTTTTACAGACTTTACGTTGGATTTCCACATTTTATTGGATCTTCTATGGGAATGACTTACATTATTTCCGAAGTGAGCACCTTTTTCACAGATTGCACATTTAGCCATGATAGCACCTCCTTGACGCTTTTTTTCAACAGATTTTATTTTAACAGATGAAAAAGGCTTTTGCAAGCAAAAAAAGGAAAAATATAAAAATTATTTCCGTTTTTGGAACCCATTGAAAAATAGGCGTTTTTGAGGTCCCCAGATTGTTGCACAACAGGTGCACAACACCCACTCTTTTATGACGCTTAATGTTTGTATCATACAAAATATCTCTAATGCAATTACAACCGATTCTAGGGCATAAAATGAACTTTATATCTATATTCGAATATTCCCCAATCTGTTATAAATCACATTTTTTATTTACTGCAGAATCCATCATACTATATATGAAAAAAGCCGGGTCTATTCATCTCTTTTTATTTTTCTTTCATCAATCCGGCATTACTATATATTGATGGCGAAAGCCATATAATTATACATGCCCTGCATTTTGCGGGGCTTTTTATTTTGTTCAGGGAGTAATCATATTAAAAAATGAACGATACACACAAAATAATAACAGACTGTTTATATAAACAGATGCAAAAATTCGCCCATTTTTCAAAATATCTATCATATTAACAATGAAAGAAAATAAAAGAAAAAGAGGGAATTATATGGAAAATAAATTTACTAAAATACAGACTACAATAGATGCAATGCTAGCCAGCGGGCAACAAATTCCTCCAGCCTTAATGGATGCATATGCAAAAATCATAAAACAGGAAATGGTCAGTGCAGATGATGCACCTGCTAAGCGGGATTATTATTCTATGATAATAAAAAATGAGGATTATTCGGCGATAACAAAAAATACACTGATGGACAATAATTTTTACAGATTCTTGTTTCATGCACCACTATATCGGGGGAAAGAACATAAATATGTACCAGAAAATAAAATTGATTTTGTTGTAACGAAAATTGAAATGATTGCAAAAGAAATCGGCGGAACTGAATTACTGAGGCAATTCAAAAGGCTATGTAAAGCAAAAAAAGAAGAAGTTAAAGAAACTTTAATAGAAAATCAGAAAAAAGAACTAAAAGAGCGAGAGCGTATGATGGCGATTGATGGAAATTTAACCAAATTCCAAGGCTTGCCAGATAACAGCACAGGCAATAAATATGTGGGGTGGGAGTGGAGCACGAATCTTGGATTTGTAGCAAAAGAAGAGGGCGACAAAAAAACGAAAATCGTCACGGCGTGCAAGCTCCCAGCCCTAATCAATCGGCAGGTAATCAATATAGATGGCAACGTTAGTGCTGATATGGAGCAGTTTGAATTATTGTACGTAGACAGTCAGAACCAGTGGCGTACGAGAGTAGCAGAGCGAGGTCAGCTCGTGAACTCGAGGCGAGTGATAGAATTAGCAAGTTATGGTCTAGGCATAGACAGTAAAATGGCACCGCTTTTTAGCAGCTATATGCTATCTATGCTGGCAGAGCAGTCAATTCGTGGAGGTTTCCCACAAGCGAAATCAACGAAAAAGCTGATGGTAAAAATCGACGGCAAATTTACTGCATCATACCAAGATAAAGACCTGATTTTTACAGAATCCGAAAAATTCCCAGGTCTGATGAAGTCACTGGTGCCAGCAGGCGAAAAGAAGGACTGGTACGAGGGCATAAAAAAGTTAAGGAAAGCTAGTCATAATCAAGACTTTAACTATATCTTAGCCACAATGTTCACCCCGGTAATCGTAAGTATACTTCAGACGCAAGGTTTTGTGTGTGAGATTTATGGCGAGTCACAGACAGGAAAATCCGCTATGCTGAAAGTATGTTCCACAGTATGGGGAGGCTACGCTGACCGTGAAAGTTTTGTTTTTAGTGCAAACAGCACTGACTGCTTTACAGAAAACATCCTTTCTGCGCTAAACGCGATGCCATTCGTGGTAGATGATTTCAATGAAATCGAGGATGATAAAAAACGGCAAATTGTGCAAAAAATTATGATGATTGCGAATGGGCGAGGTCGCGGGCGTTCTAATCGAAATTTAGAGCAAAATCTGTCCTCATTTGAGCTGACGAGCACCATAGGCGCTGAAGAACCAATTTCTACATATCTCACAAATGGAGGTGCGCACAATAGATTAATTTCGAAACGTTTTTCCGTACATCGCGGATGTGTTCCGTGGTACAAAGAAAATGGGGATTCAGCTGTACCAGACGTATTAAGATTTTTTAGCACACATCACGGTTACGCCGGAATTGATTTTATCCATAAAGTAAATGAGATAAATAAAAAAGAGATTGAGGACATAAAAGATAAGTATGACAGTGAGCTGAGAAAAAGAGTAAGAGCGGCAGGCAAATCTGATGGACAGGTTCAGCCGCTGGCAATTATTATGACAGCATCGCACCTAATTAACGAACTTCTGTTTTGTGACGGCGTAGAGCTGTCATATGATGATGCACTTGCATGTATGACCAACTCAGACACAGTTGACCCGTCGATGAGATTTTATCACTCAATAGAAAACAGATTTGCGTTAAATTACGATAAATTTGCGGGCACTCATGACTCATCTAGCTATGATGCATACCCGGAGAATTTTCGTGGTGGATTTTGGGGTGTATATAAGGAAAAAGTTACTACAATCGAAACCCTTGATGACGAAAATCGGACTGTAAAGCGTCCTGCAGTGCAAAGAGTTTTAAATATCATGCCTGCTATACTAGAAAAGTGGGCTAGGGAAGAAAAGGTCAATATAGCGATGTTTTATGACTGTATGCGAGATAGAGGGATTTTACAGTCAGAGAAGGGAAGAAATACAAAAAAAATTCCTGTCAAGCACTTAGGTACTTCTGGCACACGCATGGTGCAACTGATTCTGCCTACCATGACTACCGACGATGTAGGTTCCGCATGGGACGACGATGACGATGATGATAACCAGAAGCAGGCTACTTCTAACCAGAACGATGACGACGATAGCGATGATTTCCCAGCTGAATGGACTGACAAAGGCAAGACAGTTTCGTTTATTAAGGCTGCAGATGAAATTAGAGAAATCAAATCAGAATACATGCAATACAATCCGGATGAAGACCCGTTATCTGATATACAATGATTAAATTAAATACGACAATAATAGCCCGAGGCGAATACAAGCCCGGGCTTTTTTGCGGAGTGGCTCGGTGGCGCGTGGGACACGGGATGCGCGGGGAGTACGGGTGATGCTCAGAAGATATTTTTCCTATGTAGATGTATGAGTATCGTATCTACATATGTAGCATAACAGCCCCATGAGTGCGTACCATATTGGAGAAACTCTTAATCTACCCACTATAAATTGAAAACTTCCCCGGTATAGACCCAAATCTACCCACTAAATTAAAAATCTCCCCACTCACTGGGGAGGTCAGTGGGGAGATGGTTTTTATAAAAAATAAGTGTTTTTGTTGAAATATAGTGTATCTTATAAAAAATAGTATATTTCAATATTATCTCCCCACCTCCCCAGTAAATATCACTCTTATAGTAAATTAATTTATTGTAACGTACACAACTTTTTTCTCCATAGTATCTAATTTTTCACTGGGTACGCCGGGGAAGTGGGGAGATTTTGCTGAACCCCCTACTTATGCTGGTTTCATGAATTAATAGCCTCCCCAGTATAATTGATTTAGCGGGGAGTGCGGGGTAACAACTTCAGTCCTTTAAGTTAAGTTATGTCCAATTTATAGAGAAAAATGTTTTTTCGGTATCACCCGTCCCCCCCCCGCGCCACCGCATCCCCCCGCGCGTTCCCGCATTAGTCTATGATGAACTCGTCATCGTCGTACTCTTTCAGTATATCTGCAAAAAGCTCGTACTTGTGAGATAGCTCATCTATCGTGTCTGCATCTAAGTTTCCGTCGACCATAGCCTGCTCTGCGACTGCGTAGTAGACCAATATATTGTCAACTGATATTTTTAGATGCCAAGGATTTTAATTTTCTGACTTCTTCCAGAGTTTTTCGTTCCTCTTTATTGGCAGTCTCGTAATGTTCTCTGGCATAGATATTTTCGAATGTAGAGATATTTGTTTCCAGCATATGCAGCATCCACATGGCTTCCTCTGGTGTAAGGAAAAATATATTTTTCAGTTCATCTTCTCGCTGTTGTACCTGTACGTTCAAAAGGCCGGATTCTGTCTGTGTAACTGGGGCATAGTAATTTCTGATAGCGATTTCCAAGGGCTTTTTTGTTCCGGTATTCCAGGCGATGGAGATTTCATATACGAAGCATTTACCATTTTCCCTTTTGCGGCGGATAAGGGGACGCATTTCAGCGTGGTATATGGTTTCGACCATTGGATAAGATGCGGTCAGCCTGGTATCTAACTTGCCGGTGGTAAACAGCGTCAGAGCATCTTCGATGGCTGTAATCTGTTCCTGGTTCCGTGGATAACGGGATAAATTCTGCTGGAGCCATTTATTCTGGTTTAAAAGAAGCATCTTGTTTTTGGATGCATCTTCCAGGAGTGCTGCGGCAGGGGTTTTTCCCTTCAGTGTGCCAGAAGAAATGATAGTTGTATAAGCGGGGCTTTTGGCTTCTGTGTGCCTGTCTGTCTGGATAGAGGGAAGAAGGATGCTGTCCCGAAAGTTCAGGTTCCTGATTTTTTCAATGATGGCAGGGATGGCAGAAACAGGGATGTTAGCCTTTACTGCCTTTTTACTAGCATTTATGATGACAAAGACAAAGCGGCTGAAGGTATCGTGGTGGAAGAGTAATGGTTCGCTTCCATCCTCACAGTTTGGCGGGGCCAATCTGTTCAGGATAAAAAAGGTCTGGTTCTGGCAGAGGCTGAAACATTCTTTTGGGTTTTTCATAATCGTATTCTCCTTTTGTATGATTTTTATATCAATATCTATATTATCGCAATGGTATATGTGTCAGGGCCTTCTGAGGGTCGCGTATATAAGGAAGAGCCCAGACATACGTATCGGTCTGGTATATGTAATACAAAACTTCATCGGATTCGTCCTGGAGCACCTGTGCGAACTGCCAGGGGACTTCCATATATTGAAAAAAGTCAAGTTCCATTCCGATATCCAGGCACTGGATATCACGCTGATATTTCTGGATTTCTTCTTTCTTTTCTGTCTGGGAGATGAGAGCCTTTAACTCAGATATCCTTTCAACGCGTGTTTCCTCCGTATAGGTAGTTCCTTCTGTATCGGTATAAAGGATATCATCCCCGTTTATAAGTTCCCATATATCATATTCACATTCTTGTACAAGAAATTCTTTGATTGGTCCGGCAAGTTTCATCAGTGTCCCGTAATCCACAAATCCATTCCGGACTCCAAAGGGGCTGACCGTTACCCCGTAAAAATGATTTTTTCGCTGTACTGTCTGTCGCATAACAGAAATCTCCTTTCATTTTTTCTTGTATAATCAATATGCTGAAAAAAGTGAGGAACGGTGTTTTTTTGAGAAAAAATTTATAAAGTCGAAAGGAAGAAGTGGATTTGTTGAAGATGCAGGATTCCACTTCAAGAAAATAAGCTGTTGTTGAGACTGATAGGTGAAACAAGAAAACGTAAAGTAAGGGAGTGAGTCTTACTTTACGTTTTTTGTTTTGTCTTATAGAAACGGTTTTGGGGCAGTGCCGGGGAGAGGCACTGGGGCAGGAACCCCGGAGGTGGTGGAGGCAGACACCTTTTGGTGGTGTGTAATTGCGCACTTCGGAAAGGTTTTTTACAATAGACACCCTGGAGCATAAGTCAAAATCATCTTGTGGTTTCCATGCGTGGGGCAATATGTTTATAAGATTTTCGGGTTTTTGCGAGAATATTGTTGGTATAAGTAGACAGAGAGCCAGTCATTGATAACAGTAAGACATTAATCCAGTTATGGGGGAGCTCCCCCCTTCTCCCCCACAATACAGCACGTCATCGAGACCGTTTTTCACCCATCTGCTGTTCCTGGACGTCTTCTAATTTCTGCAACAGATAACCTGTCCGGCGTGCCAGATAGAAGGTATGGTTCAGAGCATAGTCTGTCTGATGCAGGATGCGGGAAAAACTGGAATGGTCAAGTCTGACCGGATGCAGGTTCCGATTCTCTGCTTGTTTTTTGTGTAAGGATTCCCGGTGTTTTTTCCAGAAGCGGTCTGCATATCCGGAATCTTCTTTCGGTAGATACTGGCACAGATTTTCATAGCGTTTGGTGTAATCTCGGATGTTTCCTTCAATGGAAGCAGTTTTCTTTTCCAACTTCCGATATTCCTGTTCCATCTGACGGAGTATCTGACATTCCTGTTGAAAATCTATGACACTGGAAAAACCCTCTTCTTCCAGAATTTTCAGGAAGCGCTGATTCCGGAATCGGATATTCTCCTGTTCCTCCTGGATAGCCTGCTGAAGCTTATGACGCTGTATACCTTTGTCAGGCAGGCTTTCTAACTGTTCTGTCCACTGGCCGATTTTCTGCCGTGAGGCCTGGTTTTTGGAACGGATATTTTCCTGTACAGTCTGTATACGGGTGATGGAATCCTTTTGCTTTCGGATATCCTGCGCCAATGCTGCAGTCTGCTGTTCCAGGGAATCCAGAGAGCAGCGGAGGGATACGATATCGGATTCCAATGCCCCTAACTGTTCTGCCAGGCTGTCATAGAATCGTCCCTTTCTGTCAGCCAGTTTTCTTTCAATATCCTCTATCTTTTTCCGGATGCTTTTATTTGTCTCATTGATGGAGTGAATCTCTTCATTTATCCGGTATCTGCCAGAACTTTCTTTCTTTTTGGATGCATAGGAGCCCAGGTGTATCCCGGAGACGGTGTCCTTTCCCTGTTCCTGATAGGAGCGGCAATCCACGCGTTCCGGACGCCCTGCCTGTTCCAGAGCGCGGTTGACGTGTCCCTCCCAGGCAGACCGGTATTCCAGGAGTGCTTCTGTAGAGTTCCAGCGCTCCATCTGTGCATCCCGCCTTCCATAAGGGGTAGACCGGGGATTCTTCGAGATTCTGACCAGGTTTCGGGAAAAAGCTTCCGATGGCGTCAACCATACTTTCTCTTTTCCTTCCCAGTACTGATATTCTTTTTCCCATCCCTGGGATTTGGCTGTCCGGAATTCTTCAGCAGTCATATTTCTTACAATATTTCCTTTTTTACAGACATATTCTTTCTGGGATTTGGCTGCCCATTTCCCGTTTTTGTCTATCGGGCGCACAGTGAGCAGGATGTGTACGTGTGGGTTCTGAAAGACCATCTCTTCCATATCAGCGGCAGGCTTCCCATCTTTGGTTATCGGGATGCCGCGGCTGTCTGTGACCGGAGGATTGTGGATATTGATGTCTGCAATCATACCGTCTGAAACAAAGGTATCCTGGACAAATCCCTGTACCAGGCGGATGTTTTCCTCCATAGACAGTTCAATAGGGAGGGCGGCTTCGATTTCCCTTGCCAGCCTGGCAGTCCTTCCCTTTTCTGCATGTTCCACAGAATTCCACAAGACCGCCCGGTCTTTGTATTCGGGTGGTGCATTTGGCGGAAGGTACACTTCGCTGTACTCCACCCATTTTTTCCTGGTGTAGTCATCTATCGTCCCTGTATAGTCATTGTTTATCTTTTCGGCTGCCCGGTAAGCGGCGGCGGAGACAACGCTGCGGCCCTCAGAACGGCCGATTACCTGCATATTGAATTGGAATATCGCCATATATCCCACCTCCTGATTTTTTCTTTTAATATGCAGGATGGGAAAAAATATAAAAGCCACTACTTTGTTTTTTATCCTTGCGTTTATTCTTCATATTAAACAGGTAAGAAAATAAAAGAGGAGGAAGGGTTATGAAAAAAGATAAGAAAAAATTTTTGCGCGTTTCCATATCCTATCAGGGGACAATGCCGGTCACAGATGGACACCTGGGGACCTGTATGGATGACGGTATGAGGCTCACGCTCTCCATAGATGGATGTGCGGATATCCTGGCTTATGCGGTAGTAAACTTTCCGGAGATAGATGGCAGGAAAGTGCTGTTCATCCATAGGATTTTTTCTTGCCAGGATGAGAAAACAGCGGAGAGGACACTGCTGGAGGCGGCTGTGGATATTGCAGTACAGAGAGGATATACCTGCGTCTATGCGGATAAGGGGAAGACGGCGGAACGGCTCCTTAAAAGGGGCGGGTTTCAGGAGACGGACGGAAACCTGCTGATGAAAAAGGTGGTGTAAGAGATGCGGATGGATTTTTGGAAGTGGGTGAACCGTATTTTTTTCAGCGGCATATGGCTGCAGCCGATTGCGTTCGCAGCCCTTATCTATTTTTTTAAAACTGTGCTTCAAGGTGATATCTCTTCTCTGCTCCTGTTTGTCCTTTCGTTCATCCCGACCGTTTATGTATGGTCAGAAAACCAGCGGAGAGCAGCATCCGGCCAGGTTTATTTTGGGATTGAGGATACATTCCAGAACCGTCCTACCGAGTACTCCAGCCCACTTAAAATGCAGGCAATGTATCCCCGGGTGGATGAAAGGTTCCTTTTTGACTTTCCCCAGGGGGTTGTCCTGGGGAAGATAGAGGACAGGAAGCAGACAAGATATCTGTGTAAGCCTATGGATAAAGGGCATTACCGGGATGGGCACGTCCTTATCTTTGGAGGCTCCGGTTCGGGGAAATCCTCTGCCGTCATCATCCCTACTTTGCTCTCTACCTGCGGCATCGGCATCTTTTGTGTGGATATTAAAGGCGAGTTATGGAGGAAGACACGGCGGATGGATGATGAAAATGTTATTATCATTGATTTTCAGGACAGAGGGAGATATGGCTGGGATGCCCTGTATGCACTGAACAGCAGGCAGGATATCCGGGACCAGGATATCCGGGAGTGTATGGAAGAGATAGCAGACAGCCTGATTCCTATCGCGGCAAAAGACAGTTCGGAGTTCTGGAAACAGTCCGCACGTTCCCTCCTGACCGGTGAGCTGTGTGGCCTGTACAAACAGAGCCGGATAAAAAACTTGTCAGAGATGATAAATGAAATCTTGTCCAGGGATACCCGGGAACTGGTAACGGAACTGATGGATGGTGCAAGGCCAAAGGCAGTAGAGGTCAAATACCTTTCCTCTTTCCGTAACCTGGCAGAGGAAACGCTGTCCGGTGTGGTACAGCAGATGGAGGAATCTTTGAAGGTCTTTGTAGATGAGGATATCCGCTACGCATTTGAGGAGAATCCTCGGAAAGCCAATCCCTGGATGCTGGAAGAGAAAAAAGAAATCTTCCTGGCAGTGAGGGAAGAGAAGCTGGAGGCCTATTATAATATCATCAACCTGATGATAGCCCAGGTGTTTGCCGGACTTATCAAAAGGCCAGAGGGGGCAGAGCCGGTACTGGTCATCATCGACGAACTGGCAAGGTTCTGTGCAAGGGGGCAGATTCCGTACCTGCATAACGGTATCCTGCTGACCGGGCGCAGCCGGAACGTGACCTTAATGTTAGTAACTCAGAGTTGTGAGGCTTTGTATAATGCATACACCAAGAATGATGTTCAGAGTATGATTGCCAACTGTTCCTATCTGGCCTGCCTGGATGTCCGGTCACAGGAAACTGCCAAGACCATCTGCTCTCTTGCCGGGAATTATAAGGAGAGAGAAAAGACCTGGTCAGGTTCCGGGAAGAACCGGAGTGTCAGCGTTTCTTACCGGGAAAGGCCGATACTGGAGATGTCAGATTTGAACAGACTGGTGCAGATGGATGAGATTGTCCTGATATCTGCGGAATTTTTTTATAACCGGGTAAAGAAATGTCCCTATTTCAGGGATGTTGTCCTGTCGCCTTTGTCTTTAAAAGCGCAGAGGTATAACCGGGAGGCTCTGGGAATCGAAGGGGAAGAACTCCCCGTCCTGCTAGTGCCGGAGGAGAAAAAGGAAGGTCAGTTAGACTGCCTGCGGAAAATCTGCCGAGAGAAGAGCTTGGAAATTTATGGGCGTATAAAAGAAGAACTGATTATCTTAATCAATACTTATCAGATGGAGGATACAAAAAATGGAAAAAAACGAGATGGAAAATATAAGAGATGAGGTGCAGAAGCACCTTGGGAATGATTATAAGGTAGAACTGGTGGAAGTACCGAAAACAGGGGGGATGCAGACCGGGATTTCTTGCCGGTTTAAGGGGGATGATTATGCGGCAATCCTTTACCCAGGACAATATCAGGAGCTTATGGGTTCCAAAACGGGGACAGAGCAGATAGGACGTTATCTTGCTGAAGAAATAGAAAAGCAGAGGGGAAATCTCCCTGAAATCCCCAAAACACCGGAAGAATTCCGGAGTGGTCTATACATCAAGCTGGTGAATGCGGATGCAAACCAAGAATTGCTAAAAAATGCAGTTTATGATTCTTTGGCGGATATGGCGGCAATGGTCCGGTGTCAAGTGCCGAGCATGAAAGAGGGGGAAAAGCTATCGTTTGCGGTCACGGATTTCAATATAGGGGCGTTCCAAATGACCCGCGGAGAAATCCTGGAACAGGCATACCAGAATACGGCCTCCCAGGAGATATATCTCAAAAATATGAATGATGTAATGAGTGAAATGATGAATCCTGAGATGGATGGCCACTTTTTAGAGGAATCCCCACTGTATGTCCTAAGTAATAAGGATAAACTGGATGGAGCAAACGTGATGGCCTGTCCTGAAATCCTGCATAGAGTCAAGGAACAGTTGGGCGAGCCATTTTACGTACTGCCAAGCTCTACTCATGAGCTATTGCTTATGCCGAAAAGATATGAAGAGAAAATCCCTGTTCCAGCTCTGGAACAGATGGTCAGTAGTGTAAACAAGTCAGATGCGGTAAGGCCAGAGGAGCTGCTGTCCAATAAAGTATACTACTATGATGGGAAAAAACTGACCGTGGCCAGTGAAAAGAAGAAAACAATCAGTGATACAGCAGAGAAAATCATAAAAGGGAAATTTACCAGATAGGATGGGAGGAGATAAAATGGAACAAACAGAAAAGATGATACAGCTTTTTCTTTTTATGAAAAAAGAGCAGAAGTATCACGATATCGTATTTGAGGATGGAATAATCCTTGAATATGTGGAAGGATAGCATCCGGCAGGTCTGCCCTTGGCTGAGAAGGGCAGACTTTGAAAAAGGGAGGAGAACATGGAACATATAAAAGAACAGATGGAGGAAATAGAACGGTTGGAACAAGAACAAAAGCTGCACAGACAACAGCTGGAAGAGAACCGCAAAAGGGCGTTGTCCAAGAAAGAACAGACAAAAAAGCTTGTGCAGTTGGGAAGCATCTTGGAAGAGATGCTGCCGGGAATCAGGAACCAGGAAGAGCCGGAAATCCGGGCTTTTTTAGGGTCAAAATTATTTTCAAATCATACATAAAAAGAGCACTGGATGAGAAAAGTCCAGTGCTCTTGCTGTCATTTTGGAAATTTATTCTTTACATTGCTGATTGCTGTGATATAGTTCATGTCGACATCATAAAACTTTGCCAGTTCAATCAGTGTTTCAATGGGAATACGGATTTTTCCATTTTCGTAATCGGAATATGTGGTCTGTGCAACGTGGAGGGCTGAAGCCACAGCACTTTGATTTAAGTCCATATCTTCACGCAATCCTCGTATCCGGTCTGTGTAGTTTGGTTCCCTCATTTTTGCCACTCCTTTTGATGGTATCTTAGCGAAAAAATGAGAAAATAATTGATTTTTAACGGATATACCGTTAAAATTAAAGGAGACATCCATTTTTATATAGTTTTGGAAATTTAAAATAACAGAACCAAAAAATGGTGTTATAATGAAATTAGTAAAGATATTATGGTGATATTTAGAAGGAGTGATAGGAAAAAGAAAAAGGAGGAAAAAACTTAATTTGGATGTAGGTTACAACGTCCATAAAAAAATGAAAGGAGGAGTTACTGGAAGTATTGTAACCAGGTGACTTCCGGTGACTGGAAGTTATGGAAAATAAGAAAAAAACAAAATATTTGCATGTCCTGCTGGCATTTATCCTTGCTGCCATAGTTTTATGCCCAGCTAGCGTATCAGCGGCATCCCAAAAAACCCCCGGCAAGGTATCCCTGCAGAAGATTTCTTCTTCAGCATACAACAAAATCAATATCCAGTGGAAGAAGACATCCAATGCAACCCATTACAAGATTTACTACAAGCCGTATGGCGGTAAGAAGTGGACCGGTCTTGCGACAGTAAGCGGTAACACAACCAGCTACACCCATACCGCATCTAAGAGCAAACCGATTGTTGTTGGACAGAAATATACTTATACCGTTAAAGGGTATAACAGCAAGTATAAGACCAACGGTAAATATGATGCAAAGGGCCTGACAACATACACAAAGCCAACCACGGTACAGTTAAAGAAAGCATCTTTAAACTCAGACAAGGCTTCGGTTACCGTGACCTGGAATAAGATTGGAAGTGGAGACCGGTATGTGGTGTTCCGTAAGACCCCCGGCTCTGGATGGACACGTCTTGCGACCCTGACAGACAAGAATATTACCAGTTACACAGACAAACACCCTGTCCTTGGCAAGACAAACACATATACCGTTCGCAGTTATTATTCCAAGACTAAGGTATATGGCAATTACAATTCCAGGGGCGTATCTGTAAACGTTCCAAAGCCGGTCGTTCCGGGACAGCCAAAGCTTAAAAAGGCTACAGCGGAATCCTATGACCGAGTAAAACTGACATGGAACAAGGCATCCAACGCTACCGCATATCGTATTTACTACAGAACAAACGGAGGCTCCTGGAAGTCCGCTGGTGATGTAGATACGAATACTACAAGCTTTATCCATAAAGGACTGAAGGAGAACACCAGATATACTTATACTGTTAAGGCTTACAACAAAAACTCCAAGAAGTGGGGCAGTTACGACAAGAAAGGCCTGACCGTCACAACACCGAAGATTGCAACCCCGTCCCAGCCGAAGCTGAAATCCATTTCTGCACCGGCACACGACAAGGTAAAGATTACCTGGGGCAAGTCATCCAACGCGGAAGGGTACTGTATCTATTATAGAAAACTGGGAGGCCCCTGGGTAGAAGTTACCTATGTGGATGCTAACACTACCAGTTATGTATGCGATGGTCTGGATGCAGACACATCATATACATTTACCGTACGCGCATTTAATCACAACAAATGGAGTACCTATGACAAGCATGGCTTAACCGTCAGAACACCAAAACTGCCAAGCGGAGAGATTAAGGTATACCATGTTGAGTTAGACAGAGACGATATCAGCATAAAGGTAGGAAAAAGCTACACGTTAAAAGCAACAGTATATCCGGACAATGCGACTAACAAGAAGCTGAAATGGGAAAGCGCTGATACCAGCATTGCTACCGTTGACAGCAATGGAAGAGTTGTAGGAATTGGAGAGGGTATGACCATGGTGTATGCCGAAGCAACCGATGGTTCCGGACAGTCCGCATCTTGTGAGGTCTACGTATCTGCTGAACCTAGCCCGACACCAACACCGGATAAAAAGTATACCGTTACTTTTGATTCTCAGGGTGGAAGCCACGTAAGCTCCCAGACCGTGAAAGAGGGTACTACAATTTCCCTTCCGACACCGACCCGTGACGGATACAAGTTCCTTGGATGGTATACAGAAGCTACTGACGGAAACAAGGTGACAAGTTTGACCGTTACCAAGAATGTGACGCTGTATGCACATTGGGAGAAGGAGTCAAGTGAAACTGTTGAGGAAGTAACACTGGCTGGCGGAGACTCAAAGAGCATTGGGGTAACACTTTCCCAGTATCCAAATATCACCAACTTTGCGAACGTAACATTTGAATATCAGAATCCAAACAATGTGTTTGATATCTCAGGTACCAAAACGTCATCCAGATATGCTCGGGTAACAATTAAAGGATTACGAAAAGGAACCGCCTCAATTATTGCAAGATACGAAGGAAAGGTCATCAAACGCTTTAACGTAACCGTTACCTCTGACTGGACGGAGTATCTGGAATATGTTTCCTGGAGAAAAGGTGTGGAGGCGCAGATTTGGAACGATTCCATGAGTGTCACTCAGAAACTGGATGCGGCGAAGAGCTATCTTAAGACCAACTATAGATATGGCAGCAGTGGTGTAAAATATATCGCTTATAAGACAAAGTCACTTGACTGTATTTCAGCATCCGATATCTTCGGTGATATGGCAAAAGACCTTGGATTGCAGGTGAAGTACTACAATGAGAGAACCGGAAAATCATTTGATTACATTGTAGATGCATACAGTACATCTGATGGACATATCTATAACCTTGTTATGGTTAACGGCAAATGGGTGAAATATGACGCATCCCCAATGCTGTAATAAAATCATTTTTCATAATAAAATGTCACAAAACGGAGCCCCTCGAAAGAGGGGCTCTTCGTCTAACTATCGTACATACACGGGATTTTTATAGACTGTTTGACGCATCTCATTTTCTTTTCCCATATACATAATTTTTTCAATTAATAATACTTTTGTGGACATTGTACCTTTAGTAAAATCCACTCTTTCTTTCTGAAAAAAGGAACAACAAACGCATTCATTAACAAAATCAGGATTATTCTGTACAATTAAAGAGAACAAATAGAAAATACGCTGTTCTATATCATATTCCATTAAATAATCAGCTTCAATCTTTGTATAACGTCTATACTCATTCCTGTTGATTAAATACTTTGCTTTCCCTAATTCAATAATATCTGGAATTAATCCTAAATTAGAAACTCTATTTGCTATATTCCATTCTTCATAAAATACAGATTTCTGTAAATCTAAAGTTGTAATTTCCTTATTCAAGATTTTCTTAAAAATAAATGATTTACTCTTAGTACCAAAGTCTAAGTCTGTTAGATGTTGCAATCCTGCAATATGAAAAAATGATGTAGCAGGAAAATGTAACATCAGTTCATATGTTTTTTGCTTTCGTCCCAATACAATCCTATATGTAATATCTTTCCAACTGCTATACAAACGAGCCATTTCATAAAGTATATCATTCATAAATTTACTTTTCTCCTTGTAAAAATAAAAGACTCCGCATACACGAAGTCTTTTAGAGCATTTTCGTTCAATGTCATCGACATCTATTCAGAGTGCGGTGGAATGCACAACCCGATATAGTCAACGTGTACCACCTGTCTGACCAGACCGTACACGCTTAACGACAACAGATACTCAAGTTACCTGCTACAAAAATACAAATTCATTTTTGTAATTATAGTATATGCAAATTTTTAAAAAAAGTCAATATAAAAATATAAGAAAAATAGCAGAAAGACAGCGCCTTGCGGCGCTGTCTTTTATTTTAACTCATGGTTTATTTCTTATATTTCTTATGTCGTCTTCGGTTCTTGGTTTGTGTGTCGTACACAATCACTCCTGCCACAATAGCGGCCATCGTACCCATACCGATAAGACCGTATTTCCAGAAACCAGAAGCTCCGGTTGTCGGCATTACAAACTGTGCGGAGTTGGTTACTTCGTAAGTGACGTCAAAGAAATACCAGTCTCCGGTATACCCTTCATCATGCTGTCCTTTGCTTGTATCGACGTTGTTTTCCTTCACCTCTTCGTCTGTCATGGTTAATGGCAGTACTACTTCGATTGGTTCTGGAAGAAGTGTATGTCCAGGAACAGTTTCCACTTCTGAAATGATATAGGTTCCGTGGTCCAGATTCTCCCAGTGAATCTCACCGTTTGAGTCAGTAGTTGCCTGGATGGACTCTCCTTCTTTTAGAAGTGGCTTGTAATCCGGGTCAGCGTTTGGTGTAAATTCCTCTGACTGTTTCTTGAATGTGAGTTCAAATGTTACATTTGCAAGAGGCGTCTGACCATCAGCATCTTTCTTCTTGATTCGGATAGATGCCGGTGATGGCTTGTTATAATGACGTTTGATTTGGATTACTTTTCCAGAAGTATCCCATAGCATTACCGTATCGTCGATTTCACAGTCTGCCGGAGCTTTGATTTCCTGCATGGTTAATGTAGCATTTACTGGGATGACTATTTTGCCGTTTGAATCTACATAGAATGTATCGCATTCATCTGCGTATTCATTTGGAACAAATAATTCATCAAAAATAACCTTACCTTCTTCATTCGACTCTAAATACCACGTCTTTTCCAGCTTATTCGCCGGACAGGCTTCCGGGGTGTCGTATTTTCCGTCATACATCTGAACCTTAAATACTACTCCACCGATGGGCTGTCCTTTGGAATTCAGCTTCTCCACCGCAGCATCCGGCACATCCGTCCACTCCGGCGCATCCTCAAACGCAACCTCCTTTAGTTTCCCTGCATCCTCTGGCAGCGTAATCTTTAGCGGCTGCGGCTCTGCTATCTTGTGTCCTGCCGGGGCTTTTACCTCGCGGACCCAGTAGGTAGCATTGGACTTCACAGGGATGTAATACTCCGGAGTATTTCCGTCTTTGTCCGTTACTAACCTGGTAACAGGCTTCTTGCTGGCTTCATCCTTGTACATAGTCACCTGGCTTCCACCGGTCTTGTCTGTCCAAATCTCGAACTCAGCACCTTCCAGGCTGTAGCCTTCCAGGTTCATGACATCCTCTGGGGCAGATGAGGTTTTCTTTACGCCAACCTTGATGTTTTTGATGGTGTTGAAGATGGCTCCGCGGTTAACGCCCGGTTCCCCGTGGTCCACATCAGGCTCCTTTTCTTTCCACGACTGACCGCCTTTCTTCGCCCAGTTCACATCCCAGTGACCGTTTATCAGCTCATTATACTCCAATCTGCAGTAAGGAATGGAATAAACACCCTGGCTGTTTGCCAGTCCTCTGACTTTGAAGTAGAAGGTATTTTTGTTCATGACATATTGCGGCGGAGCCCACATTTCTTTGGTTCGTAAGAATCCCTGAGGCAGCGCCGGTTTGTCGTAATAATAAATCAGCGGGTCGCTCTTGTAGACCTTGCCGCTATCCGGATGTGTCCATGTCTTTAAAAGATGGGCTTCATCGTAGATGACCTTGCCTTGAGCGTCCGTCTTAAAGTACCAGGTGTAATGGGTCCCGGCTGTCTTAAATGCATCTTTGCTGTCTGTTGTTTCTTCCGGCTCACTGCTGTATTCGACCTGGAACACAGCGCCTTCTACAGGCGACGCATTATCTTTGTCTGTACCGCACAGCTTTCGGAATAACTCACCGTAATAACGCCACGGCTGGTTGTATACATAACTGTTGGTGTCATCATTGGTAAGGCTCGGGAAATCTTTCGGGTCTCCCACAAGCACATCTTTCAGCTTCGCCGGGGACTTGGTGTTTTCCGTAATCCGGATAGGATAAATGTCTGTATTTTCCATAGTACCGATGATACGGTAAGTTTCTTTTATCCAGTATCTTCCGGGGTCCAGTGTCACGGAAGCATATGCGCTTACGTAATCATTGTTGGCGTCTTCTTTGTCTACTTTTACGCGGACGGTAGCTTCCAGGTTTTTGCACTGCGCGTCGGTATAGATGCTAAATGAGGTAGAAAGGTCACCGACCCTGTCTGTAGACGCATGGAAGCCTTTGCCTGCCATACGCTTATAGATGCGGAACTCGATGCCTTTGGTCACCCTGTTTATGTAAGAAGAACCATAGAAGGACTGGTAGTTGCCCTGTCCGTCGGAGGGTTTGTCGAACCAGCAGCTCAGACGTACACGGAAGTCACTGCCGTTCTTTTGGACCTCGACGGTGATTTTGCACTTATATGTAGAGTTTGCGGGTAAGGCCAGGTAGTTGTGCCCGGACGCACATGCAAACGAGAAGTCCTTGATATCTGCCGGGTTGACGTTATATCCGGCAGTGCTTACCACATTGGCAATCTTGGATGCGGACTTAGATGCCTGCACCGTGCCGTAGTTTGAACCCGGGAACGTGGACTGCCATCCAAAGTTCGTGACGTTTGCCTTGCCGCTGACTAAGGTTCCATCTACTGTAGTCTTTTTCACAGTACTCCATCCGGCTGCAGTCTGCATATATTCCTCCGGGTCTTCCTTGGATTCTCCGGAAACTGCATCTTCGAATTCTTCAAAGTTTTCTTCGGATAAGACGGCTAACTGGCCTTCTGTGTACTCCTGGTCCTGCCAGCCGCCTCCCATAAAGGCTTTTGTGCTGACATATCCCGGACGCTCGATAGATAAGATGGTCGCGCCGTCCGGCAATGTTTCCGGCAGTGTGACTGTTAACAGCTTTGTGTTGTTGCCGTTATCGGAAACCTTGCAGATGCTGTCTGGGTCCAGAGCTTCGTTAGAGGAGATGACGCCGACTTCATAGTCCTCATCGATACAGGAGATGATAAAATCGGTCTTATCTTTCTCTAACCGGAACAGGTTTCCATATCCACCGTACAGGCCGTCTTCTTTTCGGGTCATAAACAGGGTGGATTCACGGCTTGTGATGTAAACCCCTGGCTCTAAGGAAGCCGGGTCTACCACATCCACCTGAACCTGTACGAACCATGTGTAATCAAAATACATGAAGTAAGACATTTCGTATGTAACGGTATATCTTCCCGGTTTGTTGATGTCAAACCCGCCATCATCGGTGATGTTGTTTACCTTGAAGGTGTTTGGGTTATATGGTAACAGCAGTCCCTCCAGGGAAAAATCCTCATTTCCCAGCAGAGCGGTATATATACCGCCGTCTACCGTTTCTCCGGTATGCTCCGGCACTTTTCCGGTATATCCCTCGTTACGGTCTTGATTGACGAAAGGCGGCAGAAGTGACGTAACTTTTGAAGTTATTTCACCAAGCAATAATTTAGAGGTTATGGGATTCAATTCCTCTAAATATGCTGCAGGTGTCACCATTAGAGGATTAAGGAAAGGTTCAGCTACCGTTTTAGCTAAATACAATAACTCTGTATTAATGCGCTACAACATAACCGTTACCTCTGACTGGACAGAGTATCTGGAATATGTTTCCTGGAGAAAAGGCGTGGAAGCCCAGATTTGGAACAACTCTATGAGCGTTACTCAGAAACTGGATGCGGCGAAGAGCTATCTTAAGACCAACTATAGATATGGCAGCAGTGGTGTAAAATATATCGCTTATAAGACAAAGTCACTTGACTGTATTTCAGCATCCGATATCTTCGGTGATATGGCAAAAGACCTTGGATTGCAGGTGAAGTACTACAATGAGAGAACCGGAAAAGCATTTGATTACATTGTAGATGCATACAGTACATCTGATGGACATATCTATAACCTTGTTATGGTTAACGGCAAATGGGTGAAATATGACGCATCCCCAATGCCATAATAAATTTCTCGTTCATAATGAAACGTCACTAACAAGAACAGCCCCTCATCACGAGGGGCTGTGTTCTTTTGGATAAAAAATAAAAGGACAATGCCTTTTGGCTATGTCCTTTTATTTTTTTGCATTGACTTATTTCTTATGTCGTCTTCGCTTCTTTGTTTGTGTGTCTGATACAACTACTCCACCAATCACAATTAATTTTATTGCATTTATGAAAAAAGTGTGAAAAACCATATTTGAAAAATTTTTTTAGGAAAATTCCAGCATACCAATTTTAAATAAAAAATTGGAGAATATGTTATGGAAATAACTGCTGATATGATGAAAAAAATGTTAGAGTGTGGTATTATTAAGAAGGAGGACCTCACAGACGCCGAAATGATGCTATTGATAGAAGAGGAGTTAAAATCTATGCGAGTAATCATTCCGGAAATAACAGAAAAATTAGAACGGGGAAAAATAAGATTTGTCTGTAACATACCACGGGAATATTCTGCAGATGGTAAACGTCACCAGGTAACAGCTAAAACCAGGGAAGAATGTGAAATCAAATTCAAGAAAACAGTTTTGCGGCTGTCAAAAGAAAAAATAAATAAAGAAATAACTGTTAACGAATTTTTCACAGAATGGTTTGAATATAGGAAAGATGCTGTCAAGGGCGCGACGTTAACCAACGACCGCGCTCAGTTTGAAAATCATATTGCTAATTCTGATTTTGGACAGCTACCTATGAAAAATATTTCACTCATTGAGTGTGAAAAATTTATTAACAAATTATACCATAAAAATCTACAGCCTGGTAGTATTAGACGTATAAAATCGTTAGTTTCTACTGCTCTTGATTATGCTGTAGCAAAAGACTATATTATTAAAAATTATATGCGGTATGTAAAAGTTAATGCAAATCTATGCGCGATAAATGAAAAATCCAGTAGTGATGTATGGACTGATGATGAAGTGAAAAAATTATGGGACGAATCAATGTCGCAGTGGAAAAATAAAAAGAAATACAGACACTCAGCAGTATTAATGGTGTTAATTTTTACAGGTTGCCGAATTGGCGAGCTTCTCGCGTTGACTTGGGGTGATGTTGACATTAAAAATAAAAAAATTATCATCAATAAAAACTTTACTAGATATAGAAATGAAGATGGCGTTTTTATAGACGATATTGTAACCCCAAAGACGGAGAGCAGTCACAGAACGATTTTATTAACAGAGGCCGCTATTTTTTGGTTATGTGAAATAAAACGACGCAGTGAATATTATGGTATAAAAACTGGTGATAATGACAGAATAATCGTTTCAAAACGAAATAAAATTTTAAGGCAATGTAATGTAGACCGCCGCATTGAAGTTTTTTGTCAAGCTGTAGGTATTACATATAAATCATCTCATAGCGGTAGGAAAACTTATACTAGTATGTGTATTGATGGTGGCGCGGATATTGCATCAGTTAGTAAAGACTTGGGACATAAGAGCATCAGCACTACACAAAATTCATATTATAGATGCAGGCGAAATGATGCAGAACGCCTTACGATAAGAAATAAAATATTTTGCGCAACAGTGCGCAACAGGCTTTTAACCGATGAGAATATGTCAGAAACTGCATAAAATAAGGGTTTTTTGACATTAGGGAATAATATAAAAATAATATTCCTTTTTCCGGGAAAAAAGGTTATAATACATACATATTAAAAAAATGGAGGTACCTATATGAATGGACGTATAGATTCCGGACTCGGACAGATAGTGATTGACACCGATGTGATTGCAACCTATGCAGGCAGTGTGGCAGTGGAATGCTTCGGCATTATCGGCATGGCTGCAGTCAGCATGAAGGATGGTCTTGTCAAACTGCTCCACAGGGACAGTCTGAAACATGGTATCAGTGTGATCATTACAGAAGAAAATAAAATCCGTCTGAATTTCCACGTGATTGTGGCTTACGGTATCAATATCAGCACGATTGCGGACAACCTTGTCAGCAATGTCAAATATAAGGTAGAAGCTTTTACCGGCATGGAAATTGAAAAGATCAACATCTATGTGGAAGGCGTACGTGCAATAGACTAAGGTTATGAGGAGGAACTTGTGGTGAGTATAAAAACCATAGATGCAAAAACACTGGCCAGAATGTTTCTGGCAGGAGCCAGAAATCTGGAAGCAAAAAAAGAATGGATCAATGAACTGAATGTTTTCCCTGTACCGGATGGAGATACAGGAACCAATATGACCATGACGATCATGTCCGCAGCTTCTGAAGTAAGCTCTCTTGAAGAATTTGACATGGAAACTCTGGCAAAGGCTATTTCTTCCGGCTCCCTTCGCGGCGCAAGAGGAAACTCAGGCGTTATTCTTTCCCAGCTTTTAAGAGGATTTACAAAAAGTGTAAAAAAAGCGGAGCGTCTGGATGCCCTTGCACTTGCCGCAGCCATGGAGCGGGCAGTGGAAACTGCATACAAGGCTGTTATGAAGCCCAAGGAAGGAACCATTCTTACAGTGGCAAAGGAGGCAGCTCTGAAAGCTGCGGAGATCGCTCCTGAGGCAGACGAGCTTCAGCCGTTTTTTGAGGAGGTATTTGCCCATGCGGAGGCAACTCTTGCCAGAACGCCGGAAATGCTTCCTGTTCTGAAAGAGGCGGGGGTAGTGGATTCCGGCGGACAGGGGCTTCTGGAAGTTCTCAGAGGCGCCATGGACGGCTTTCTGGGCAAAGAGATTGACTATTCTGTTTTTGAAAAGAGCAGTTCTCCTTCTGTAACAAAGATCTCTCCTCAGGCAGAGGCAGATATTAAATTCGGCTATTGTACAGAGTTTATCATTCTTCTGGATAAAGCTGTTTCAGAGGAAGAGGAACATAAATTTAAAGAATTCCTTACTTCTATTGGCGATTCCATTGTTCTGGTTGCAGACGATGAGATCATTAAAGTACATGTGCATACCAATCATCCGGGACAGGCTATTGAACGTGCTCTGACCTACGGCGCTCTTTCCAGAATGAAGATTGACAATATGAGAGAAGAGCATCAGGAAAGACTGATCAAGGATGCGGAAAAGCTTGCAAAAGAGCAGGCAGAGGCAGAGCCGCCAAAGGAAAACGGCTTTATTGCAGTTTCTGCAGGCAGCGGACTTACAGAGATTTTCCGTGAGCTGGGTGTCGATTATCTTATTGAGGGCGGACAGACTATGAATCCAAGTACAGAGGACATGCTGAATGCCATTGCAAAGGTAAATGCAGAAACCATTTATATTTTCCCGAATAATAAAAATATTATCCTTGCAGCAAACCAGGCCCGTGATCTTACAAAGGATAAAAAGATCATCGTTGTTCCCACCAAGACAGTTCCTCAGGGAATCACTGCCATGATCAGTTTTGTTCCGGAAAAATCAGCAGAGGAAAACGCTCAGGAAATGGAAGAGGCAGTTTCCAAGGTTCAGACAGGTCAGATCACTTATGCGGTCCGCGATACACGTCTGGATGACAAAGAGATCCATGAGGGAGACATCATGGGAATCGGAGATAAGGGAATTCTTGCTGTAGGTAAGGATAAGGAGCAGGTTGCTCAGGATACCATTGAAGCCATGATGACAGAGAATGCGGAAGTGATCAGTATTTATTACGGAGAAGACGCATCAGAGGAAAAGGCAGAAGAACTTGCTGCTGCTGTTGAAGAGCTTTATCCTGACTGTGAAGTAGAGCTTAACAGAGGCGGACAGCCGATTTATTATTACATTATTTCTGTAGAATAAAATGGGAGAAAGTTTAAGAACTCTGAAAGGAGTGGGAGAAAAAACGGAGAAGCTGTTTCAGAAAATAGGTATTTCTGACACGGAATCCCTTCTCCGGTATTATCCCAGGAATTATGATGAGTATGAAACGCCGGCAGATATTGCAGATCTTAAAGAGGGGACGGTAAAAGCCGTCTCTGCTGCAGTATGTTCCGGCGTTTATGTAAATCCGGTACGAGGAAAACAGGTCGTTTCTATTACTGCATGCGACAGTACAGGAAGGATCTCCATTACCTGGTTTAATGCTTCCTATCTGAAAAATACTCTGAAAAAGGGAAGTGTTTTTGTATTCAGAGGAAGAGTGATGAGACGGCAGGGCAAGCTTCAGATGGAGCATCCTGAAATTTTTACCCCTGCAGCCTACGAGGAGATTCTTCACAGCCTTCAGCCGGTCTACGGGCTTACGGCAGGACTTTCCAATAAAACCATTGTAAAGGTGCTTCACCAGCTTCTGAAACAGCAGTCACTGAAAAGTGAATATCTTCCGGAAGAGATCAGGGAAAAATATCAGCTTTCAGATATCAACTATGCGCTCCGCACCATCCATTTTCCCAAAAATATGGATGAGCTTCTTGTATCAAGAAAGCGCCTGGTATTTGATGAATTTCTGTTTTTTATTCTTTCTGTCCAGCTTCTGAAAGAAAAGACAGAAGAGGCGGTGAATCTGTTTCCCATAAAAAAAACATGGACAACAGAGCAGGTGATCGAAAATCTTCCCTACAGGCTTACCAGTGCCCAGCTGAATACCTGGCATGAGATCGAGCGGGATCTTTCCGGGCAGTCTCTGATGTCCAGGCTGGTGCAGGGAGATGTGGGAAGCGGAAAGACGATCCTTGCCTTTCTTGCCATGATCCTGACCTTTGAAAACGGATACCAGTCTGCGCTTATGGTGCCCACAGAGGTTCTTGCCCGCCAGCACTTTGAGGCGTTTCAGACACTTGCCCGGGAACAGGGGCTGGATATTCCGGCTGTTCTTCTTACCGGTTCTAATACGGCAAAGGAAAAAAGACTGATTTATGAAAAAATCAGGGAGGGAAAGACCTCTGTGATCATAGGAACCCATGCTCTGATCCAGGAGGCTGTGCAGTATCGGGATCTTGCCCTTGTGATCATAGATGAGCAGCACCGTTTTGGTGTAAAACAAAGAGAGGCTCTGGCAACCAGGGGGAATCCTCCGAACATTCTTGTTATGAGCGCAACCCCTATTCCGAGAACTCTTGCCATTATTCTGTACGGCGATCTGGATATTTCTGTGATCGACGAACTGCCGGCAAGAAGGCTTCCTATAAAAAACTGTGTTGTAGATACTTCCTACCGCCCAAAAGCCTATCGTTTCATTGAACGTCAGATCCGGGAGGGCCGCCAGGCATATGTGATCTGTCCTATGGTAGAAGAAAGCGAGGGCATGGAAGCGGAAAATGTTCTGGATTATACAAAAAAATTAAAAGATGCTCTGCCGGAGGATATTTCTGTGGAGTTTCTTCATGGAAAAATGAAACCAAAGGAAAAAAACAGAATCATGGAAGAATTTGCAGCCGGAAGCATCCAGGTTCTTGTTTCCACAACTGTTGTGGAGGTAGGCGTCAACGTTCCGAATGCAACTGTGATGATGATAGAAAATGCTGAGCGCTTCGGTCTTGCCCAGCTTCATCAGCTCCGGGGACGTGTAGGACGGGGCGAACATCAGTCTTACTGCATTTTTATTCAGGGCAGTCAGGAAAGCACAACTTCTAAACGTCTGGAGATCCTTGGCAAATCAAACGACGGTTTTTATATTGCAGGGGAAGACCTGAAGCTTCGGGGACCGGGAGATCTGTTCGGCATCCGTCAGAGCGGCCTGATGGAATTTCGTATTGGAGACATCTACAATGACGCAAATATTCTGAAAACAGCCAGTGAGGCTGCTGCACAGCTTCTTGCCCTTGATCCGGATCTTTCTCTGGAACAGAACCGGCTTCTTAAGGAACAGCTTGATTTCTGCAGGGAGGACGGGCCGGAAAATTTTGGACTTTAGGAGATACAATCCGCAATATCAGGACTTTAGTGAAATAAATTGTTGCAAAAAAACAAAAAACGTAGTATTCTAGTACCGTAATAATTTTATTTCACCTTGTAAGGAGGCTATTATGGCTACAAGAACAACAACAAAGAAAGCAGAACCTAAGACAACAACTGCAAAAACGGCTATCGAAAAAGAGGCTCCTGCAAAGACAGCTGCAGAAACTGAAAAAGCAGACGCAGCTACAGTTAAAAAAACCACAGAGAAAACAACTGCCAGAAAAACAGCAGCTGCAAAGAAAACTGCAGAAAAGCCTGCTGAGAAGAAGGCTGCTGTGAAAAAAACGGCTGTAAAAAGAACTGCAGCAAAGACAGCATCAGTAAATACAGAAGTATATGTACAGTTCTGGGGCAAAGAAGTATATGCGAAGGATGTAGTAGAAAGCGTTAAGAAGATATGGACTGACGAGATGGGCAAAAAAGAATCAGAGCTGAAAGACCTGAAGGTATACATTAAGCCGGAAGACAACGGAGCACATTATGTCATTAACGGTGACATCACAGGCTTCCTTGGTTTATAAGAAACAGAAAAAAGCTCAGGGGACAGTTGTCACCTGAGCTTTTCTTCTGGCTGTCTTGTTAGAACTGGCTGTTCTGAGCACCGCCGGACATCTGACGTTCCTGTTCAGCGATCATTTTACGGACCATTTCACCGCCTACAGATCCGTTCTGCTTGGATGTCAGGTTTCCGTTGTAACCATCAGTAAGCGGTACGCCAAGCTCATTGGCAACCTCAAATTTGAAACGGTTAAGAGCACCTTTTGCTTCTGGTACAGTTGCTTTGTTAGAAGAACTTGTGTTTGACATGATTCATTTCCTCCTTGGTTGTTTTTGTTATTTGGATGTTACACTGGTAGTATGTGAAATTTACGGAATAATACACTAGAATATACTGTCTGCGCTTCCAGAATTTTGAAATCATTAATTTTCTGTGAATTTTGTATATTCTATAAGATTTAATTGCGTTTTTTTTGGATATTTGTTATAATATCAAGGGAAATAAAGAAGAGAAGTAAAGAAACTATAAAATGTATTGGTGAGAATGGAGAGATGATCAATGAATTTAGGAATCATTGCACACAACAGTAAAAAAGTACTTATTGAAGATTTTTGTATTGCCTACAAGAATATTCTCGCTAAGCATGAAGTTTATGCTACGGGAACCACCGGAAGAAGAATCGAGGAGGCCACAAACCTGCATGTGCATAAATTTCTTGCAGGCAGCATAGGCGGTGACAAACAGTTTATGGAAATGATCGAGCGTCAGGATCTTGATATGGTGATCCTGTTTTACAATCCGGCAATGCTTGATCCCAAGGAGCCGGATATTGCGGCCATTACCATGCGCTGCGATCAGTATAATATACCGGTAGCTACCAATATAGCTACAGCAGAACTTCTGATCCTCGGACTTGCGCGAGGGGATCTGGATTGGAGACTTAATCTTAAATGAGAGTAATTGCAGGAAAAGCCCGCCGCCTTCCTCTGAAGACGCTGCCGGGATCAGATACAAGGCCCACAACGGACCGGATAAAAGAAACTTTATTTAACATGCTTCAGCAGGAAATACCGGACTGCTCCTTCCTGGATCTTTTCAGCGGAAGTGGCGCCATTGGTATTGAGGCTTTAAGCAGAGGTGCTGCATCTGCTGTGTTTGTAGAAAAAAATCCAAAAGCCTGCTCCTGCATCAGAGAAAATCTGACATTTACAAAACTTGCGGAAAATGGTAAACTGTTAGCCATGGATGCATTGCAGGCGCTGCGTTCTCTGGAAGGACACCAGGCGTTTGACTGCATTTTTATGGATCCGCCCTATGAAAAAGGTCTGGAACGTCAGGTTCTGGAATATCTGGCGGACAGTACACTGGCAGATGAACATACGCTGATCATCACAGAGGCAGATCTTCATACGGATTTTTCCTATGCGGAGGAAATGGGATATCAGATCAGCCGCTCAAAGGAATATAAGACGAACAAGCATGTTTTTCTGTACAAAAGAAAGTGAGAACATACATGGTAACAGCAGTTTATCCGGGAAGCTTTGACCCGGCCACCTACGGTCATCTGGATGTGATCCGCAGGGCCAGCGTTTCCTTTGACAGAGTGGTAGTGGGAGTTTTGCATAATTCTGCAAAAAGTCCGTTGTTTTCTGTGGAAGAACGTGTTAATATATTAGAAAAGGCAACAAAGGACATCCCAAATGTTATTATAAAGCCATTTAACGGGCTTTCTGTTAATTTTGCAAAAGAAAATGAAGCCCAGGTTATTGTGCGCGGACTTCGTGCGGTTACAGATTTTGAATATGAGCTGCAGATGGCACAGACAAACCGCGTTCTGGCACCGGATGTAGATACCGTGTTCCTGACTACCAGTTTGGAATATGCATATGTCAGCTCTACGATCATGAAGGAAGTTGCCCGCTTTGGCGGTGATTTATCGAAATTCGCACCGCCTGAGATTATTCAGGCTCTGCATTCCAAGATGCAGGAACAAAATGAAGAGAAATAAGGAGAATGTACAATGAGCAGCAGAATTGAACAGATTATTGACGACATTGAGGAATTTATAGACAGCTGTAAATACCAGCCTTTGTCTAATACAAAGATTATTGTAAACAGAGATGAGATTGATGAACTTATAAAAGAGCTTCGCCTGAAAACTCCGGATGAGATCAGACGCTATCAGAAGATCATCAGCAATAAGGATGCGATTCTGGAGGATGCTCAGTCCAAGGCAGACGCGATCATTGCAGATGCTCAGGCAAAGGCTCAGGAGCTTGTTACTCAGCATGAGATCATGCAGAAAGCATACGCACAGGCAAATGATACCATTAATGCAGCCAACAAGCAGGCGCAGGAAATTCTTGATTCTGCCACACAGGATGCAAACAGCATTCGTCTCAGTGCGATCACTTATACAGACGATATGATGGCAAGCATCGGTTCTGTATTGAATCAGACACTTGAGGATGCAGGCGGCAAATATAAGAGCTTTATTGAAGCCCTTCAGACCTGCCTGGATGTTGTAAATCAGAACCGTCAGGAACTTGCTCCTCAGACTGCGCAGGCAGCAGCCATTACCGGAACCTATCACGACAGCGAGCCGGTCCCGGAGGATGATGAGCTGTTAGACGACCTTGAGGAAAACTAAAGCAGAGATTGCAGTAATTGCTGCGTTGAGGCATTTTGCAGAAATATATGGCAGTACAGAAAGCTCCTTATGAAGAAGGCTTTTTGTCTGCGCGAGAATACAGACTCCGCCAAAAGCAGCCATGGGCATGGAACAGAGATATCTGAGAACAGGAGAAAAGCCTGATCTTGCAAGCTGATGAAGTCCGGTTGTAAGTTCCAGGGCACCCAGAAACAGATATTCTGTCATTTCTCTTGCGTTCCAGTAATGCCTGACAAAGGCAGACAGGATAGAAAACAGGAGAATATAACCACCCAGCCGGGTGATTGTTTCAAAACCATTCATAATGGAGGCATCCAGCAGAGTTCCGGTTACGCCGGGCGCGGATGGCTCCTTGTTTTTTTCAGAAAAAAATGTATCAGGAGTTCTTGTTCGATTTCTGTAAACAAAAAAACGGAAAAAGATCATGGTGAGGCAGCTTGATAAAAGCAGAGGGCCGTATATAAGCCATGGATGAAACCTGTCATTAAGACAGATATGTATCAGGTATGTATAAATAAAAACAGGACTGGCATGATTGGTAAAGGTCAGCAGATATTCTGCTTCTCTCTTGCTGATCCTGCCGCAGCCATACAGATCCGAGGTGATTTTGGCCCCCATGGGATAGCCGCACAGAAGGCCCAGAAGCAGGGCATAGGCTCCTGACGGTGAAATGCCGAATATATGGCTCCAAACCGGTGACAAAGGCTTCAATAATTTTTCGACCATTCCTGTATGAATAAGGATTCCTGTAAGGATAATAAAGGGAAGAAGCGTGGGCAGCAGGGTATTCAGCCACAGATTCAGACCGTCCCTTGAAGCGCATAATGCCTCTTCCGGAAAACGCAGCAAAAACACAAGCAGCAGGAGGGTTCCTGCTGTATAAAAGATTCGCTTCATATACAACCATCGTTTTTTCTTTAATATATGGTTTGTATCAAATAAATATGAAGAATTTTCATAATCACATGAAATGGAGGAACAGAACATGAGAGCATTGGAAAACTGTGAACCAAAACGGGTATTTTATTATTTTGAGGAGCTTTGCAAGATTCCTCATGGTTCCGGAAACACAAAGCAGATCAGTGATTATCTGGTTAGCTTTGCAAAGGAACACGGACTTGAATATGTTCAGGACGAGATGAATAACGTTGTGATCTATAAACCTGCAACAGAAGGCTATGAGGATGCGCCGGCAGTGATCCTTCAGGGACATATGGACATGGTATGTGAAAAAAGACCGGATGTAGATCATGATTTTACAAAGGATCCTTTAAATATTTCTGTAAAGGACGGATATGTAACTGCAAACGGAACAACCTTAGGCGGTGACGACGGCATTGCTGTAGCTTACGGTCTTGCCCTTCTGGAAAGCACAGAGCTTGCACATCCGGCTCTGGAGGTTCTGATCACTGTGGATGAGGAAATCGGCCTTCTTGGAGCAGAAGGCTTTGACTGCAGCGCTTTAAAAGGGAAACGACTGATTAACCTGGATTCTGAGGCAGAGGGAAGCCTGTGGATCAGCTGTGCAGGCGGTCTTTCCGGAATCAGCACCATTCCGGTACAGAGAGTGGAGGCAGAAGGTCAGAAAGCAGCAGTAAAGATCACAGGACTTATGGGCGGACATTCCGGAGCGGAGATTGACAAAAAGCGCGCCAATGCCAATGTTCTGATGGGAAGATTTCTCTACACACTTCAGAAAGAAGCTGCTTATGAGATTATTTCTCTTGCAGGCGGACAGAAGGACAATGCTATTACAAGAGAGGCAGATGCAGAGCTTCTTGTTGAGGATGTAAATGCAGTAAAAGCCTGTGCGGAAAAAGTTCAGAAAGGATTCCGTGAAGAGTATGCAGGAACAGACGAAGGAATAACAATTGAGATTACAGATCTGGGAGCTTCCTCTGCAAGAGTTCTTCATCCTACAAGCAGAGAGAAAGTTCTGTTTTTCCTGATGGAAGTTCCTTTTGGTATCCAGAAGATGAGCGGAAGCATTGACGGTCTGGTGGAAACCTCTACCAATATCGGAATTGTGAAGCTTGGGGAGGACGAATTCCTGGGAAGCTCCAGTGTCAGAAGCTCTGTGGAGGCAGCTGGCGCAGCTCTTTCCGATAAGATCTGCTATCTGACAGAATTCCTCGGAGGAGACTACACGGTTCAGGGAGCTTATCCTGCATGGGAATACCGGAAGGATTCTCCGCTGAGAGATCAGATGGTTGAAGTGTATGAGGAAATGTATGGAGAAAAACCAAATGTTGTGGCAATCCATGCAGGACTTGAGTGTGGTCTGTTCTACAAAAAAATCGAAGGACTGGACTGCGTTTCCCTTGGACCGAACATGAAAGATATTCATACCTCTGAGGAGGTTCTTGATGTTGCCTCCACAGAGCGCGTATGGAAATATCTTGTAAAAGTCCTGGAATCTCTCAAAAAATGAAACGGGTAAAAATTACGGTTCTGCGTAAAGAATTTTATCCGGAGTACGCAGATGAATATCTGACACAGGGACAGTCTGTGGGGCCGTGTCCTTTACTTGAAGTTGGGGATGAATTTATTTTTGAGGGCAGTGCGAAAATGCCTGAAGGATTTTGCCCGTGGGCCTGGATTGATATTTACAGAAGTGTCAGTGCTATGTCATCCGGTTCCAGTAATAAACCGTGGACAAAAAAGGATGGACAGACAATTGTATGCTGCACAGATGGAGTACGCCCGGTAGTGTTTTGCGTGGAAGCATTTGGGGAAAATGATGAATCTGTGGAGTAAAATATAATAATGTATATAAGCGCCGCTGTGGAATGTATTTCTGCAGCGGCATTTTCATTTCTCTTCTGCATATATTAAACTGCAGGTTTAAGCTGGAGGATTTATGAAAAGAAAAAAGATATTGCTGATGATTGCAGGATTTTTTTACCTTGTGTTTCTTGTAGACCTGGAAGGTATGATACGGGGGCGAAGCCGCGCTTCGGTTTTATCCGGAGATGTTCTGAAAAGCGAAGAGTTCCGGGAGCAAAAACTGTCCGCTGATCTTTATAAGCAGCTGCACAAAGTTTCCGGTGATACCGAAGACTGGATTCCGTTACTGGCTGCTTCCATGGCAGAAGAAGACTTTTATCCTGAAAAAATTTCCAACAATCAGGAGCTTTACAGAAAATATAAACCGGAGGAATTTCAGCTTCTTGTGAACACTTACCGGGCAGTGTGGGAAGATGTAAAATATTTCCCGGTTGCATCCTCAGAAATTGCTTTTGAAAACACCTGGCAGGCACAGAGAGCTTATGGAGGAAAACGAACCCATGAAGGAACAGATCTGTTTGGAAAGGTTACGGAGTCCGGCTATTATCCTGTGATCAGCATGACTGACGGCATTGTGGAACAAAAAGGCTGGCTTCCTCTGGGCGGCTATCGGATTGGTATACGTTCTCCCCATGGAGGATATTTTTATTATGCGCATCTTTCCGGATATGAGACAGGTATCGAAAAAGGCCAGTCGGTTGCAGCCGGCGATATTCTGGGTTATATGGGAAACACCGGATACGGACCTGAGGGCACCAGAGGAAGGTTCCCGGTACATCTTCATCTGGGAATTTATATCGAGGTTCCCTTTCAGAAAGAGATGAGTGTAAATCCTTACTGGCTTCTGAAGATTTTTGAGAAAAAAATCAGAAACTATACATATTAAATTACATAATCTTTTAAAAGTATGCTATAATAGGCAGGAGTATCAAAGGATACTCCGGTATTTTCCTGCAAGGAGTGATTTATATGGAAATACAGTTATGGAGAAGTATTTTATGCCCCTATCAGCTTGCTGTCAGAGAGCTGACGGTTAAGTTTGAGCATATGATAGAGGAGCATAAAAAAAATGATCTTTACTCGCCTATTGAGCAGGTTCGCGGGCGTGTAAAAAGTGTTACCAGCATTCTGGAAAAAATGCAGCGCAAGCATATCCCCATGGAACGGATGGAAGAGGAAGTGGAGGACATTGCGGGAATCCGCATCATCTGTCAGTTTGAAGAGGATATTGACACAGTGGCAGCTCTGATCCAGAAGCGCAGTGACATGCAGATAAAAAGTGAAAAAAACTATCTGAAGCATATTAAGCAGAGCGGCTACCGCAGCTATCATCTGATTATTTATTATACAGTGGAAACCATTGAGGGACCCAAAACCATTCAGGCGGAAATCCAGATCCGTACTATGGCAATGAACTTCTGGGCAACCATTGAGCATTCTCTTCAGTACAAATATAAGGGGGAAATGCCCATGCATGTTGCAGAACGCCTCAGCAAGGCAGCAGACGCCATTATTGCGCTGGATCAGGAAATGTCTTCTGTGCGAAATGAGATCATGGATGCCCAGAACTCTTCCAGGATGCAGTCCAATCTTGTAAAGGATATTCTTTTAAGCATTGAGAATCTTTACAAGATTTCCAATAAACGCGAGGTGGAAAAGATCCAGGACGAATTTCTGAGAGTATTTCAGACAAAGGATCTTCAGCAGCTTGAACGTTTTCACAGACAGCTTGATATTATCGCAGAGGGCTATCGCGCCCAGTCAGTAGCAAATTAGGAGCAGATACATGCATAAATTTTTACCAGTAACAGCACAGGAAATGAAGGACCGGGGATGGGAGCAGGTGGATTTTGTCTATCTGACAGGAGACGCCTATGTAGACCATTCTTCTTTTGGCAGCGCCATTATCAGCAGACTTCTGGAAAGTCATGGATACCGGGTGGGAATCATTCCTCAGCCTGACTGGCGGAAAAAAGAGAGTATCCAGGTGTTCGGAGAACCGCGCCTGGGTTTTCTTGTGACCGCCGGAAATATGGATTCCATGGTGAATCATTACACAGTGTCAAAAAAGCATCGTCAGAAGGATTCGTATTCTCCCGGAGGCAAAATGGGCCTAAGGCCGGACATGCCTACAGTGGTTTACAGCAACCTGATCCGTCAGACCTATAAGCACACGCCGATCATTCTGGGCGGTATCGAGGCAAGCTTAAGACGGCTGGCTCACTATGATTACTGGGAGGACCGGGTAAAAAGAAGTGTGCTTCTTGATTCCGGGGCGGATCTGATCTCTTACGGAATGGGAGAACATTCTATTATTGAAATCGCGGATGCGCTGAACAGCGGCATCCCGGTGGAAGAGATCACCTACATACCGGGAACTGTTTATAAAAGCAAAACCTGTGATACTGCCTACGATCCTGTATTTCTTCCGTCTTTTGAACAGGTCAGGGACAGTAAAACAGCCTATGGGGACAGCTTTGCCATCCAGTACAGAAATACAGATCCCTTTACGGCGAAACCTCTGGTGGAGGATTACGGCACAAGGGGATATGTGATTCAGAATCCGCCGGCCCTTCCTCTTGGCACCCAGGAAATGGATGACGTGTATGATCTTCCCTATATGGGAACCTGGCATCCCATGTACGACAGTCAGGGAGGGATTCCGGCTCTGGATGAGATCCGGTTCAGCCTTACCAGCAACCGGGGATGCTTTGGCGGCTGCAGCTTCTGCGCCCTTACCTTTCACCAGGGAAGGATTCTTCAGACAAGAAGCCATGAATCTATTTTAAAAGAAGCAGAAAAAATGACAGAGGATCCTGCATTTAAGGGATATATCCATGATGTAGGAGGCCCTACGGCAGATTTCCGGCAGCCTTCCTGTCAGAAGCAGCTGACAAAAGGCGTGTGCCAGAACCGGCAGTGCCTTTTTCCCACACCCTGCAAAAATCTCACTGCAGATCACAGCGATTATGTGGCGCTTCTTGGAAAGCTTCGGAAGCTTCCGGGTGTCAAAAAAGTATTTATCCGTTCAGGAGTACGGTTTGATTATGTAATGGCAGATAAAAATCCTGCGTTTCTTCAGAAACTGGTCCGCCATCACATCAGCGGTCAGCTTCGTGTAGCGCCGGAGCATGTGTCAGATCAGGTACTCTATTATATGGGAAAGCCTTCTCATAAGGTTTATCAGGAGTTTCTGAAAGCCTATGAAAGGGAAAACAGAAAAACAGGACAGAAGCAGTATGCAGTGCCGTATTTTATGTCTTCCCATCCGGGATGTACCATGAAGGAGGCGGTAAAACTTGCGGAATACGTAAGGGATCTGGGCTTTACCCCGGAACAGGTGCAGGATTTTTACCCTACGCCGTCCACTCTTTCCACCTGTATGTATTATACGGGAATCCATCCTCTTACAAAGGAAAAGGTGTATGTTCCGAAAAATCCTCATGAAAAAGCTATTCAGAGAGCTCTGATGCAGTATAAAAATCCGGCAAACAGGTCACTGGTTCTGGAAGGGCTGAAAATGGCAGATCGGATGGATCTTGTAGGTTTCGGACCAAAATGTCTGATCCGCCCGGAGCGAAAGAACAACGACGGGGGAAAGGCAGGCAGAAAAGGGCACCCTGGAGAGAAAAACTCTGTCGGTAACAGAAAAGGAAAATCACGGGAAGCATCAGGGAAAAATTCTGCCGGAAAATCTGTAAAAAAAACAATACGTAATACACATAAGAAAAAAAACAGATAGAATGAAGGAGAATCACATGAGCAAAAAAAATGCCGGGAAACATGCCAAAAAGGGTGAATTCGGTTACGTTGCAGCAGAGAAGAAACGAAAATTTCTGATCACAGCCATTCTGTTTGCAGTGCCGCTTCTGATCTTTTTTACGGCAATGATGTATTTTAAAACAAGACTGACTATCTGGACTGTGATCGCTGTTGTGGGCTGTCTTCCTGCCTGTAAAATGCTGGTAAATCTTATTATGCTGTTCCGCTGTCCGTCCATGGATCCGGAAATCTACAGCCAGATCCAGAAGCATTGCAAAAGCCTGGTCATGTCCTATGAAATGTATATGACTTTTTATGAAAAAAGCGCGTTTATTGACGCCTTTGCCATCTGCGGAAATCTGGTGGTGGGGTACAGCAGCGATCCCAAAATAGACGCAGCCTTTATGGAAACAGAAGCTCAGAAGATCCTGAAAGGCAACGGATACCGGGCAAATGTAAAAATATTTAAGGATCTCAAGCCGTTTCTGGATCGTTTGGATTCCATGAACGAGCATAAAGAGTCTCTGGAGGAGGGAATCAAATTCCGGCCGGATGAGCGGTATCCGGAACTTTCCAGAAATGAACTGATCCGCCACACCATTCTGGCGATCTGTCTGTAGGTGACGTATGAAGCAGTTTACAATCAATGGAAACGAGGCGGGGCAGCGTTTTGACAAGTATCTTGCAAAGCTTTTAAGAGAGGCGCCCAAAAGTTTTGTATACAAAATGCTCCGCAAAAAAAATATTACCCTGAACGGAAAAAAGGCAACAGGAAATGAAAAGCTGAACCAGGGGGATGAGATCAGACTTTTTTTCAGTGATGAAACTTACCTGAAGTTCAGCGGAAAAGAGGCTGCGCCTAGGGCAAGCACAGAGCTGTCTGTTGTTTATGAAAACAGGGATATCCTTCTTATCAACAAGCCGGCAGGAATGCTTTCCCAGCCGGATGAAACAAAGGAGCCTTCCCTTGTGGAGTATGTGACGGGCTATCTTTTAGATACCGGTGCTGTGACAGAGGAAGAGCTTGTTACCTTCCGGCCTTCTGTGTGCAACCGTCTGGACAAAAATACCAGCGGTCTTGTGGCAGCAGGAAAAAGTCTGGCAGGGCTTCAGGCTCTCTCAGAGCTGTTCCATGACAGAACCATCCATAAGGATTATCTTTGCATTGTAAAAGGGGTATTAAAGGAACAGACACATATCCGGGGATATTTAAAAAAGGATTCCCGGTGCAACAAGGTCACTGTATATAAAAATAAAGTCCAGGATGCCCAGCCTGTGGAGACTGTATACACGCCTTTTGGCAGCAATGGAAGAACAACACTTCTGAAGGTACGGCTGGTAACAGGAAGAACCCATCAGATCAGGGCTCATCTTGCCTCCGAGGGATATCCGCTTATGGGAGACAGCAAGTACGGAGACAGAGCGTTTAATAAAAAATGCCGGGAGCATTACGGGCTGAAGCATCAGCTTCTTCACGCATTCAGCCTGACTTTCCCCCATCTGGAGGGATGCCTTGGGGAGGTTTCGGAAAAAACCTTCCGCGCAGAGCTGCCGGAGCTTTTTCAGCACATTATAAAAGAAGAACATTTAGAGGAGAGTTATCATGAAAATCTGGAATGAAATCTGGGATTATGTAAAAATGATCATAATCGTAGTGGTTGTGGTACTTTTTGTCAATAATTTTATTCTCATCAATGCAAAAATTCCTTCTGAGTCCATGGAAAATACCATTATGACCGGGGATCGCGTATTTGGATTTCGTCTTGCATATGGACTGAACGTGGATCTTTTCGGAAAGCATATTTCCAAAAAAGTAAAGGATCCGGAGCGTTTTGATATCATTATTTTTAAATATCCGGATGATGAAAGCCAGCTGTTTATCAAGCGTCTGATCGGTCTTCCGGGAGAAACCGTGGAGATCAGAGACGGAAAGGTTTATATTGACGGAGCCCAGGAGCCGCTGGATGACAGCTTTGTGCCTGAGGTGCCTACCGGAGACTACGGCCCCTATAAGGTTCCTGAAAACTCTTACTTTATGCTTGGAGACAACCGGGAAAATTCAAGAGATTCCAGATTCTGGGATAATACCTTTGTCACTTTTGACCAGATTGTGGGAAAGGCAGTGATCCGCTATTTCCCGTCCATCAAAATCCTGAAATAAGGAGAAGATTATGGCATGGGTAAGCAGAGGCCTCCGGGGTTCCACCCTGGAGGAGCTTGTCAATCGTACAAATGAACAATATGCAGAAAAAAAACTGGCACTGATACAGAAGATCCCTACTCCCATTACGCCTGTTCGTATGGACAAAGATCATCACCAGATCACTCTGGCGTATTTTGAGCAGCGCAGTACCGTAGATTATATCGGCGCTGTGCAGGGGATCCCTGTGTGCTTTGATGCAAAGGAATGCAGCACCGATACCTTTCCTTTAAGCAACATCCACTCACATCAGGTAGCCTTTATGAAAGCATTTGAAGAGCAGGGAGGAGTGGCATTCTTTTTGCTCTTTTTCAGCAGTGAGAACATTTTTTATTATCTGCCTTTGCGTCAGCTTCTTATATTCTGGGAGCGTATGGAAAAGGGCGGCAGAAAAAGCTTTCGAAGGGAGGAGCTGGAACAGCAGTTTTATCTTCCCAGACAGAGCGGATTTTTTGTTCCTTATCTGGAGGGGCTGAAAACAGATCTGAATTTACGGGATTGACAAGTGATTTTTCTTTGATTATAATTTTGTTGTTTAATATAGTATTATGGTAGCGAGATAAAGTGAAGGCAAGGAGGAAAGGATCATGCAGAGGATTTTTCATACACCGGAAGGCGTCCGGGATATATACGGCAGAGAATGCAGACAAAAGCATGAACTGAAACAGAGGATCCGAAGTGTATTTCAGAAATATGGCTATGAAGAAATTGAGACGCCTACGTTTGAATATTTTGAAGTATTCAGTCAGGAGGTAGGGACGGTTCCGTCCAGAGAGCTTTATAAATTTTTTGACAGAGACGGAAATACGCTTGTACTGAGACCGGACTTTACACCCTCGGTATCAAGAGCCTGCGCTTCTTATTTTTCTCCGGATCAGGAGCCGGTTACTCTGTTTTATACAGGACAGACCTTTGTAAACAGCTCCAGCTATCAGGGCAGGCTGAAAGAGATCACCCAGATGGGTGTGGAGCGGATCGGGGACGATTTTCCCGAGGCTGACGCAGAGCTTCTGGCAATGACAGTGGAAGCGCTTCTGTCCTGTGGATTAAGAGAATTTCAGGTCAGTGTGGGACAGGTGGACTATTTTAAATCTCTGCTGAAGGAAGCAGGTCTTGAAAAAGAGGCAGAAGAACATCTGAGAGCGCTGATCTCAGAAAAAAATTACTTCGGCGTGGAGGAACTGGTAGAAGAACAGAAGCTTTGTCCCCAACTGGCAGCAGTATTTCAGGAGCTTCCTCATCTTTTTGGTTCTGTGGAAGTACTGAAAAAAGCCAGAAGCCTTACAGATAATCAGTCAGCAGTCCGGGCAGTGGAGCGTCTGGAACGGATCTATGAGCTTCTGAAGGTTTACGGATATGAAAAATATATTTGCTTTGATTTTGGAATGGTAAGCCGGATCCAGTATTATACAGGGATTATTTTTCAGGCCTATACCTATGGAACAGGAGAACCGCTGGTAAAGGGCGGACGTTATAATGAGCTTCTGAAGCACTTTGGCGCGCCTGCCGCTTCTGTGGGCTTTGTGATCATGGCAGACAGTCTTCTTACTGCGCTTTCCAGACAGAAGATAGAGATCCTTCCCGATGAAGAACCCTATGTTCTCACCTACACAGAGGAAACTCTGGAGGAAACCCTGGTAAAGGCGCAGCGTCTGAGAAAAGAAGGGCGTTCTGTGTCTCTGAGAAAAAAGAAGGAGGGCTTATAATATGAGATATCTTACCATTGCCCTGACAAAAGGCCGTCTTGCTCAGAAAACTCTGGATATTTTTGAAAAGGTGGGAATTACCTGTGAAGAGATCAGGGATAAAAACTCCCGGAAGCTGATTTTTGTCAATGAGGAACTGAAGCTTAAGTTTTTTCTGGCAAAGGGGCCGGATGTACCCACATATGTGGAATATGGAGCGGCCGATATCGGCATTACCGGAAAGGATACGATCATGGAGGAGGGACGAAGGCTTTATGAGGTTATGGACCTGGGGTTCGGAGCCTGCCGTATGTGTGTGTGCGGGCCGGAAAGTGCAAAGGAGCTTCTCCATACCAACCAGCTGATCCGGGTGGCAACCAAATATCCCAATATTGCAAAAGACTATTTTTATAATAAAAAGCATCAGACAGTCGAGATTATCAAGCTGAACGGCTCCATTGAGCTGGCGCCTATTGTAGGGCTTTCTGAGGTGATCGTAGATATTGTGGAAACCGGAAGCACTCTGAAAGAAAACGGTCTGAAGGTGCTGGAGGAGGTATGTCCTCTGTCAGCCAGAATGATCGTAAACCAGGTCAGCATGAAAATGGAGGATGAAAGGATCCGGAAGCTGATCAGAGAGCTTCGGGACGTGATCAGTCAGTAGTTTATACAGACAGAAAAAGGGGGAACTGCTTATGCGTATGGTAACGCTTACAAAACAAACAACAAAGGATATTCTGGAAAATCTTCTGAAAAGAAGTCCCGGCCAATACGGCAGCTATGAGGCGGCTGTAAAGGAAATTCTTGAAAAGGTAAGGGAAGAGGGAGACCGGGCTCTTTTTGCATACACAAAAAAATTTGACCGGGCGGAGATCACAGAACAGAATGTCCAGGTCACTGAGGAAGAAATCCGGGAAGCCTATGAGGCTGTGAATCCGGATCTTGTGGATGTGATCCGGAAGTCTCTGGTAAATATCAGAAGCTATCACGAAAAACAGAAGCAGAACAGCTGGTTTACTTCCTCGGAGGATGGAACCATGCTGGGTCAGAAGGTAACGCCTCTTGAAAAGGTAGGCGTTTACGTTCCGGGAGGAAAGGCGGTTTATCCATCTTCCGTTCTTATGAACATTGTTCCTGCAAAGGTGGCAGGAGTGGACCGGATTATTATGACAACACCTCCGGGGCCGGATGGGAAGGTGAACCCTTCCACTCTTGTGGCGGCAAATGAGGCCGGAGCAGATGAAATTTACAAGGCGGGAGGCGCTCAGGCAATCGGAGCTCTTGCCTATGGAACACAGAGTATTCCAAAGGTAGATAAGATTGTAGGGCCGGGAAATATTTTTGTTGCTCTTGCAAAAAAAGCAGTTTACGGACATGTGAGTATTGATTCCATTGCAGGCCCAAGCGAGATCCTTGTTCTTGCAGATGACAGTGCAAACCCGCGCTTTGTGGCAGCAGATCTTCTTTCCCAGGCAGAGCATGACGAGCTGGCATCCGCCATTCTGATCACCACAAGCAGAGAGCTGGCAGAAAAGGTCAGCAGTGAGGTGGATGAATTTGTAAAGAAACTTTCCAGAAAGGATATCATTCAGAAATCCCTGGATCAGTTCGGCTACATCCTTCTGGCAGAAACTATGGATCAGGCTGTGGAGGCTGCCAATGCCATTGCTTCTGAGCATATGGAAATCGTTACCAGAAATCCTTTTGAGGTTATGATGAAGGTCAGAAATGCCGGAGCCATTTTTATTGGGGAATACAGCTCAGAGCCTCTGGGAGATTATTTTGCAGGTCCCAACCATGTGCTTCCCACCAATGGAACTGCCAAGTTTTTTTCACCGCTGTCTGTGGATGACTTTATTAAAAAATCAAGTATTGTCTATTATTCCAGAAAAGCGCTGAAAAAGATCCATAAAGACGTGGAGCAGTTTGCAGCCTCTGAACAGCTTACTGCCCATGCCAATTCCATAGCGGTAAGATTTGAGGATGAGGAATAAGGAGGAGCTATGGCACGAGAAGCATCTATTGAACGAAATACAAAGGAAACGGAGATCAAACTGAAGCTGAATCTTGACGGAACCGGATATTCGGACATTATTACCGGCGTGGGATTTTTTGACCATATGCTGGAGGGCTTTACCAGACATGGTTTTTTTGACCTGTGTATTCGCGTTCACGGAGATCTGCAGGTGGACGACCATCATACCATAGAAGATACAGGAATTGTTCTGGGAACTGCCATTAAAGAGGCTGCAGCAGATAAAAAGGGAATACGCAGATTCGGAAGCTGTATTCTTCCCATGGATGAAGTGCTGGTTCTCTGCGCTGTGGATCTGTCCGGACGGGCTTATTATTCTTCAGACGCAGAATTTTCCTGCGAAAAGATCGGAGACATGTCTTCTGAGATGGTGAGAGAATTCTTTTATGCCGTTTCCATAAACAGTGGCATGAACCTTCATTTTAAGGTTCTTACAAACGGAAACAGTCATCATCTTGCAGAGGCTATGTTCAAAAGCTTTGCAAAAGCCCTTGATCAGGCGCTTTCCTGTGACGAGAGAATCACGGATGTGCTTTCTACAAAGGGAAGTTTGTAAACATCTGATAAAAGGAGAAAATCTATGACAAATAAACGATTGATTCCCTGCCTTTATCTGGAATCCGGCAGGGCGGTAACAGGATTCGGCCAGAGAAATCTTTTTGGAGACGGAGACGTAGAAGCTCTGGCAGGCTTTTACAGCGATAATGGCGCAGATGAACTTCTTGTTTTTGACTTTTCTTCCGGGGATGAGGAGCATGAAAAGGCCATTGCCCGGATCCGGGAGATCTGCGCCGTCTCAGAAATACCGGTTATGGCAGCAGGTAATATTAACCGGATGGAAGATGTAAAAAAACTGATCTATGCAGGCTGCGCCAAGGTTGCTCTGAATTTTTCCAAGCAGAGTAATATAGAACTCCTGGAAGAAATGTCCAAACGGTTTGGTCAGGAAAAAATGTATGTATGTATTTCTTCTCCTGAGGAATTTACAGAGAATAAAGAGCTGATCGAAAATTATGCAGGAGGTATCCTGGCTCTGGATGCGGTACAGAACGAGGTGGAAAAGGTTTCGTCCATGCAGGTGATCCTCCACACGGAGGAAAATCATAAAGAGACTCTGATGGAGCTTATGAAGCAAAAGGCTGTGGGCGGTTTAAGCGGAGCCTTTGTAAGCGCTTCTGACACAGATCTTACTGCATTTAAGGAGCTGTGCAGAAAAAACGGGATTCCCGTGAATATTTCTGAAAGCGCGATCTCCTGGTCGGAATTTAAGCTGAACAGCGATGGTCTGATTCCGGTAGTGGTCCAGGATTATAAAACAGACGAAGTGCTGATGCTGGCTTATATGAACGAAGAAGCCTTTCAGACTACTCTGGACAGCGGAAAAATGACCTACTGGAGCAGAAGCCGTCAGGAACTGTGGACAAAGGGGCTGACTTCAGGGCATGTACAGTATGTAAAATCCCTTACCCTGGACTGCGATAATGATACGATTCTTGCAAAAGTAGCTCAGGTGGGCGCTGCCTGCCATACAGGAAACAAAACCTGTTTTTTTAAGCCGCTTATGAAAAAGGAATATGACGATACCAATCCTCTCAGGGTCTTTCAGGAGGTATATGATGTGATCCTTGACAGAAAGGAGCATCCAAAGGAAGGCTCTTATACCAATTATCTTTTTGATAAAGGCATTGATAAAATCCTGAAAAAAGTAGGAGAGGAATGCACAGAGATCGTCATTGCTGCCAAGAATCCGGACAAGGATGAAATGAAATACGAAATTTCAGATTTTCTTTATCATGTCATGGTACTGATGGCAGAAAGGGGCGTGACCTGGGAGGAGATCACCAGAGAGCTGGCAAGAAGATAAAGACATAGGAAAGGCCGGGCTTCTGGCCTTTTGTCATGTATAAAGGAGCAAACGTATGAAACAGAAAAAATATTCTCATGTAAGAAAAAGTAACTACCGTCCGCCTAAAAATCATTCCCCGCAAAAACATCCGGAAAAAAGAGTGCGGGAGGAGCGTGAGTATGTAAGGAGCGTATCCCGTTCCAGATCAGCTGCTGACAGAAAAACAGCCTCACGGAAACATGCCTCGTCTTATGGAAGTGTGCCGGAACGCAGAGATCCCCGGAAGCATTCCTCGCCTTCAAGACTGATCTTGTGGAAAAAAGCCGGAACAATAAAAGCAGGTCTTCTGCTGCTGGTAATCTGCGCCATAGGATGTTCGGCCATTTTTCTGGTGCGCAGTCTGGGAACCGGGGAAGCCGGAGATCACAAAAAGTCCGTGCAGACTGCAGCCAAAAAGAATGATGCCCAGGATCAGCCCCTTGATATGCAGAAAACAGAAGAGATCGCTTTTGCCCCCCGAAGTACGGAGGCGACCAGACCGGAGAAGCTGATCGAGTACACAGAGCTGGAAGTAGACGGAACTCTGATGGAGAATGTGGATGGCTACGCTGCGGATCAGGAAATTGATTTTGGAATGGGAGACAAGTACACAAAAGCAGATGGGATTGTTACTTTCCGCGGAAATAATTTCCGGGATACGGCTGCGTTTGGAACAGCAGATATAAAAGAAAATACTCTGTCCAAAATCTGGTCAAAGGATACGGGTTCTCTTTCTTCAGGAGATACGGTGTGGACCGGAAGCGGATGGACCGGTCAGCCTCTGATGCAGAAGTGGCCAAAGGAGATCCGGTCCCATATGAATATGTACGACTGGGCGAAAGAAAAAGAAAATCTTGTGGAAGTGATCTACGCCTGCATGGACGGATATGTTTACTTTCTTGATCTGGAAACCGGAAAAGAAACAAGAGACGCCCTGTATCTTGGCTATACCTTCAAAGGTTCCGGAGCGCTGGATCCCAGAGGCTATCCGATCCTCTATGTGGGAGCAGGATATAACAGCGATGAGGGAACTGCCCGGGTCTTTGTGGTGAATCTTCTGGACTGCAGCACCATGTATACCTTTGGGGACAATGATGAATTTTCTCTGAGGGGAAGTCTGAGCTTTTTTGATTCCTCTCCTTTAGTGGATACAGAAACAGATACTTTGATCTATCCCGGCGAAAACGGCATTCTTTATCTTATTAAGCTGAATACCCAATACGATCCGGAAGCGGGAAGTCTTTCGATATCTCCGGGAAAAACTGTGAAATGGCATTACTACGGCACCAGATCTTCTGAAGAAACCTTCTGGGTGGGAATGGAAGACAGCGCCGCCATATATAAAAATTATATTTTTATGGCAGATAACGGCGGAAATATGATGTGTCTTGATCTGAATACCATGAAGCTTGTATGGGTTCAGGACATTCTGGATGATTCCAATTCAACGCCGGTGCTTTCTGTAGAGAACGGGCATCTGTATCTTTATGTAAGCACCTCCTTCCGACTGGGATGGAGAAGCTATGATTCTGCCACCATTCCTGTCTGGAAGCTGGATGCGGAAACAGGTGAGATCGTCTGGCAGACGGATTATCAGTGCTATACCGATGACGGCGTTTCCGGCGGTGTCCAGTCCACCATTGCCTCAGGCAAAAATAATCTTTCGGATTATATTTATGTGACTGTATCCAAAACAGAGGACAATGCCTCCGGCGTGCTTCACTGCCTGGACAAAAAAACAGGAGAACTTGTGTGGGAGCATAAGTCAGGCTATGCCTGGTCCTCCCCGGTGTGCGTGTATGATAAAGAGGGAAACGGCAAAGTTCTCTACTGCAGCAGCGATGGAAATATGTATTTCCTTGACGGCAGGACCGGACAGGTATACGACACTCTTTCTCTCAGCGAAGGTGTGATTGAATCCTCCCCGGCCGTCTATGGAAGCACAGCGGTTGTGGGAACAAGAGACTGCAAGATCTGGGGTGTGGAGCTTCAGTAAAAAGTATATTCTGGTGATTTAAAAGGATGGTTTTCCGGAAAACGGAACGCTGTCCTTTTTTTTGAGTTTTTCATCCCTGAGAAATCTTCAGACAAACAGAATAGGAGTTTTATCTGAAAATAAAACATATACAAAAAACATCTGGTAATATATAATGCTATTATAAATTACAGACAAAGAAAAGGATGCATAATAGGAAAAGAATCTGAACGGTAAATGAATCCCTGAAATGCTGTATTTTATTTCTGATATCATGCTGTAGGATATGGATAGCGATTGGAATGTTGATGATTCAGTATATGTAAAAAATGAGAAGGAGACAGGTTTATGGAACTGAAAAAGGTTTGGATGTCCCCGGAGACCGGGAAGAAAAGCCAATATGGGTATCGGGCGGTTGGCGGTATTCTTGGAATTGTGTTTCTGATGACAGTGTTGCTTTTTACAGGAACGTTTCTGTCTCTTTCTTTTGGATTGCCCCAGCAAAGTTTTTCTATGATTCTGGTACTTTTTGCCACTGCCCTGAGTATCGCGCTGGCGGTACGTATGGGATATCGGGGAATGCAGGATGCCACAATTTTTTTTCTGACAGAAAATGACCGTTTATGGGTTATGGATGCCCGCGGGCTTTCCAGTCATGGGGATGGATTTCTGGGATTCGCTATCAGCTCCATGGAAACCCAGGCGTTTTTACGCAGGCAGGGGAAACAGCCTTTTCTCCCAAAAGGAGCAGATGAAATCCTGAAGGTATTAAGTATTAAAGAAAACCGCAGTCATTATGCTTTCCGATGCCAGGCATGTCATTCTGCCAGACATGTGGTGCGGCGCACGTATTTTCTGGTTAAAGGAATTCAGGATGAACAAATGCTGTTACAGGAGCTGGAGCGGAGAAAAACCTGGGAGAATGTGCTGGAGCCGGCTGAGAACAGAAATCCTCTGTATATTCTTCTCAGCGGAGCTGCCTTCATCTTCTGTGTTATCCTGTGTATTCTGAGCCATCCGGCTGTTGCCAGGATGTCCGGTGAGATTTATTTTCCCTGTATGGGAGCTTCTATGGTAACATTTTGTTTTTTGCTTTACTTTATTATCCGCCAGCACCGTGGCGAATAAGCAGGTCTGGTTCTGCAGATACATATTAATTTTACAGGAGATTCTGAAACAATGGATTTTCTGTCGGCTTTGGCGTGACAGACCTATGAGCGGCAGACAGCAGATGAGAATCATTGAGGTGATCTGAAATGAAAAAATGCAGATATTGTGGAAAAGATTTAAGAGGCAGTTATGATTTTTGCTGCAGTGAATGTGAACAGCATTACAGAAAGAGCAGTGAGAAGGATCAACATCAAATCAAATATTTTATTATGGGTATGATCATGGGATTTCTGATTATGTTTTATGGCGTCCTACGGAATCATACTTTCGCAGCAGGCACCGGAATCATACTAATGGGTATGGATGTTGTCATACTACCATTTACAACTCCTGAAACAGTTTCTTTCTTAGGTTATCAAAAATCTAAAATCGCTGGGAGAATCTTAGGAATAATGCTTGTAATAGTAGGGATATGGTTTGAATTTCTTTAATGATAAGCATCAGCCGCATTGTGAAAAAAGAGGATACAGAAAAAGAAAATTCTGAAAATTACTGTTGAGTTTGTGAAATTCCATAGTTACAGCTTCTTGAAGCATTGCATGGCAAAATCCAAAAGGACTATGAAATTTGAAATAACAAAAGAGAGGAAAAGGACTTGAAAAAAGCAATTATATATATCCATGGAAAAGGCGGGAATCATCGGGAAGCTGAACAATACAGGCAAAACTGTCCGGAGTGCAATATTTACGGGGTGGATTATGAAGATGATTTCCCCTGGCTTGTACGGGAAAAAATCCTGGATGTTTATATCCGGTTAAACAAAAAATATGACTGTATTTATGTGCTGGCAAACAGTATTGGCGCTTATTTTTCCATGCATACCCTGCAAAAAGCTGATATTAAAAAAGCTTTTTTTATATCACCGATCCTTGATATGGAACGTCTGATTCTGGATATGATGAGATGGGCAGAGGTATCAGAGGATGAACTGGCTGAAAAAGAAGAGATTCCTACAGATTTTGGAGAAATCCTGTCATGGAAATATCTCTGTTATGTCAGAGAGCATCCTATATCATGGGAAATACCTACAGAGATTCTATATGGGGAAAATGATTCTATGACAACACTTCAGACAGTGAAAAAGTTTATGGATTCACATGAGGCACACCTTACGGTTATGAAAGGCGGAGAGCATTGGTTTCATACGAAGGAGCAACTTGCCTTTCTTAATGACTGGATGAGAAGTGTTATCTGACAGTCTGAGAAAAAAGATGTGATGGATACCAGACTGGCCAAAAAGGCTTTGAGATAGTAACATATGGGAGAAAAAATAATGAAAAGCGGCAGAAATAAAGAAAAAACAATTTATGATTTTTCTCTGACCGGGATATTTTTCTGGTCCGGAATTACAGTATTTGTTATTTTATTGATTGCCTGTATAGCCATAGGCGCTTTCGTGTTATATTACAGGCATTCCGATTCTGAAGGAATTAAAATTATACTTTTTTGTTTTGCGATGGTTGTGCCGTGTTCCTACGGCATCCCTCTGATCAGTCTGGTTAAGGTGTGGAAGCAGGAGCGCAGGCTCGGCATTTCCTGGAAGGAGCGAACAGATTATGACCGTTCGGAATGGGAACGAGACTGGTACCTGGACTGCGACCGGGGAGGATTTATTCTTTGTCACAGAGCTTATATCAAACGTATTATTGGTTCACGGGTGGAGACTGAGAATGGAGAGTATGCCAGGGGAAAAGTTTATTCTGTGCTGTATGAAGATATAGACGGGAAAAAACATAAACTGAAATTTTCCTGTGATACCTGGGCACAGAGATTCCGGATGTGGTTTGAAAAAAAGGCTTATGTGGAATCCGATGAAATCGACTAACGGCGTAGAAAGGAAATAATACATATGAAAATTCTCCTGATTGAAGATGATAAAGAAATAAGCAAAATGTTACGCAACTATTTGTCCGCCTGCATTGTAAACGCCTACAAAATAAAACCATGAATCTTATGTTTTTGTATCCTATTAAGCGGCAGAAAATTCTTATTTCTCAAATGCTTGCGGTGTGGATTTTGGGCTTATGGTACTCTCTTTGCTTTTTGCATTCCTGTCGGTTTATCATGTGGAGACCAGGGATTTAAACTGAAAGCAGTAATTATAATGTCATATAAGGCTGATAAAAGATGTTAAAATATCTTTTGTTTTAGACTACTACAAAATTCCCGAAAAAATATAAAAATTATCTTGACAGACAGAAACAGCAATGTTATACTGTGAAAAAATTTAATATATTAAACCGTTGAAGCGGAGATAACGTCAATGATGCCTTTACAGAGAGTCCGGGAAGCTGAGAGCCGGATGAGAAACAAATTGTCAAATGGACCGCTGAGGGTGCAGTCAAATGGGGATATTCCCAGAGTATTCTGCAACGTGTGGGCATACGTCAGTTGCCGGGGATATGCTGGTATCCTGCTAAGTGCACAGGTCATTCTGTGAATTCAAGGTGGCACCGCGGATAGTGTCGTACTTTTACTGATGTACGTAATTCGTCCTTGACAGAGATTTATTTCTGTCAGGGGCGTTTTTATTTTCCGGAATATCAGATAAATCCCGGACTGCTCTGGGCAGATTGCAGCGCTGAAAACATAATGAATTTTTAAAGTGGAGGTACAGATCATGAATATTTTACCGACTTTGGCAGATGTAAGGAAAATTGCTTCAGATGGAGCATACAAGGTAATACCGGTCAGCTGTGAGATTCTATCTGATTTTATAACGCCTGTGGAAGCAATAAAAATTTTGAAAAATGTATCTATGCATTGTTATATGCTGGAATCTGCGCGGGAAAATGAAAACTGGGGGCGGTACACATTTTTAGGTTTTGATCCAAAGCTGGAAATAACCTGCGCCCATGGGGAAATGAAAATCGGAGATATAAAACTGAAAACGGAACATCCCTCCGATTATCTCAGAAAAATTCTTGCAGAGTATAAAAGCCCCGGATTTGAATACCTTCCAGCCTTTACGGGAGGTCTTGTCGGATATTTTTCCTACGACTATATGGGATACTGTGAACCGACAGCAAAATGTACTGTGGAAGACACTGAAAATTTTCAGGATATGGATTTGATGCTGTTTGATAAAGTAATAGCATTTGATCATGTCAGACAAAAAATTATTCTTATTGTCAATATGTCTCTTCGGGATGTGGAGACCGGATATCACAAAGCAGTTATGGAGCTGAGGCAGCTTGCCGATCTGCTCAGAAATGGCAAAAAGACAAGGGAAACAGGTGGAAAGCTGCAGGGTGAAGTTACTGAACTGTTCAGTAAAGAACAGTTCTGCACTATGGCAGAACGGGCAAAGGAACACATCCATGAAGGAAATATTTTTCAGATTGTATTGTCAAACCGTTTATCTGTTCCTTTTGAAGGAAGCCTTCTGAATACGTATCGTATTCTCAGAACAATCAATCCTTCTCCGTATATGTTCTATTTTTCCGGAACAGATGTTGAAGTTGCAGGAGCTTCTCCGGAAACACTTGTAAAACTGGAAAATGGCACACTATATACCTTTCCTCTTGCAGGAACCCGTCCAAGAGGAAAAAACGGGGAGGAAGACAAAGCTCTGGAAAAAGAATTACTGGCAGATGAAAAAGAACTGGCAGAACATAATATGCTGGTGGATCTCGGAAGAAATGATCTTGGGAAAATCAGTCAGTTTGGTACTGTAAAGGTAGAAAAACTTCATTCCATAGAAAGATTCTCTCATGTTATGCATATCGGTTCTACCGTAAGTGGAAAAATCAGGGCAGAATGTGATGCTCTGGATGCCATTGAGGCAGTATTACCGGCCGGGACGCTGTCTGGTGCGCCAAAGATCAGGGCCTGCCAGATTATTGGACAGCTGGAAAATAATAGACGGGGAATTTACGGAGGCGCTGTTGGTTATATTGATTTTACCGGGAATATGGATACCTGCATAGCCATCCGTATTGTTTATAAGAAAAACGGAAAAGTGTTTGTTCGCAGCGGAGCAGGGATTGTGGCAGATTCTATACCTGAAAAAGAGTACGAAGAATGTTTGAATAAGGCAAAAGCTTCTCTGAAAGCTCTGCAGCTTGCACAGGAGGTGAAGGCATGATATTGATTATTGATAATTATGACAGTTTTTCTTACAACCTCTATCAGATGATTGGCGAAACAGGAACAGATCTGAAAGTGATCCGTAATGATGAAATGACGGTAGAGGAAATCAGGCAACTTATGCCGGAGTGTATAATTCTGTCACCTGGTCCCGGCAGACCGGAAGATGCAGGCGTTCTTATAGATGTTATAAAAACAATGGGAAAGAGAACCCCGATTCTTGGCGTATGCCTTGGACATCAGGCAATATGTGCGGCATATGGTTCAAAAATAACGTATGCAAAAGAGCAGATGCACGGGAAGCAGTCGAATGTAACTTTTGACCTGGATTGCCCGTTATTTACAGGCTGTCCCCGGACTGCTCCCGTTGCCCGGTATCATTCTCTTATAGCAGATAAGGATACGCTTGCTCATTGTCTGAAAATTACTGCCCTTACAGAAAAGGGAGAAGTAATGGCTGTTCAGCATAAAGAATATCCGGTTTATGGAGTACAATTTCATCCGGAATCTATTATGACACCCAATGGAAAGCAAATACTTGGAAATTTTATAAAGGAGGCCTGTTTATGATTAAAGAATCTATTGTGAAGCTTGTAAATAAAGAGGATCTTACATATGACGAGGCTTATGCTGTTATGAATGAGATCATGAGCGGTCAGACAACCGCTACGCAGAATGCGGCCTTTCTTGCAGCTTTGTCAACAAAAAGTACAAGAGCGGAAACGATTGATGAAATTGCCGGATGTGCGGCGGCAATGAGAGCGCATGCTACACAGGTGGAAACCGGAATGGATATTTTTGAAATCGTAGGAACCGGCGGCGATAATGCACACAGCTTTAATATATCTACAACATCAGCGCTGGTTGCCGCTGCCGGAGGTATGAAGGTTGCCAAACACGGAAATCGTGCTGCATCTTCACAATGCGGTACAGCAGACTGCCTGGAGGCTCTTGGCGTCAATATCCGTCAGAGTCCGAAAAGATGTCTGGAACTGCTGAACGAGGTGGGAATGTGTTTTTTCTTTGCACAGGAATACCATACCTCAATGAAATATGTGGGTGCAATACGTAAAGAACTGGGGTTCCGTACGGTATTTAATATTCTCGGACCACTTACGAATCCGGGAACGCCCTCCCTGCAGCTTCTTGGCGTATATGACGAGTATCTTGTAGAGCCATTGGCGCAGGTACTGATCAGCCTTGGAATCCGGCGTGGCATGGTGGTATATGGGCAGGACAGGCTGGATGAAATTTCCATGAGCGCTCCCACAACCGTGTGTGAGATTCGGGACGGATGGTTCCGGACTTCTGTGATCACGCCGGAGGAATTTGGTTTTACCCGTTGTACGAAAGAAGATATGAAAGGTGGTACACCAGAAGAAAACGCAGAAATTACACTTTCTGTTTTAAATGGAGAAAAGGGAGCAAAAAGAGATGCCGTATTATTGAATGCCGGCGCGGCACTTTATATCGGCGAAAAAGCGGAGAGCATAAAAGAAGGTATTATACTGGCTGCAGAAATAATTGACTCAGGGAAAGCATTAACTACATTACGCAGGCTGATTGAAGTCAGTAACCGTACGGAGGTATGTATATGACAATCTTAGAACAACTTGCGGATTATGCCAGAGAGCGTACAGAACAGGGAAAAAGGAAACGATCGCTGGAAGAACTGAAGAAACAGGCACTCTCATTGCCAGATAAAAAATTTGAATTTGAAAATGCAATAAAAAGGCCGGGGCTTTCTTTTATTTGCGAGTGTAAAAAAGCTTCCCCTTCCAGAGGAATTATCGTTCACGACTTTCCGTACGTTCAGATTGCAAAAGAATACGAGGCGGCTGGTGCAGAATGTATCTCGGTGCTTACGGAACCGAAATGGTTTCTTGGAAGCAATGAATACCTGAAAAGGATTGCCGGCGCAGTTTCAGTTCCATGTCTGCGGAAAGATTTTACAGTGGATGAATACATGATCTATGAGGCAAGAGTGCTGGGGGCATCGGCAGTGCTTTTAATACGGCTTTAGCCTGTTCAAAACATTTGCGCATCGTGCAGGTGTTTTGAACTATAATCCACCTGCTTTGCGGGTGGTGATCATCGTTATACGCAAAAATCACCTTTCCGCGTTATAATAGAGGTGTCCAGCCACTATTAAGAAAGGAAAGGTGATTTTATGGCAAAGAAAACCAATGATTTATCACACACAAAATGGATGTGTAAATATCACATTGTTTTCACTCCAAAGTATAGACGAAAAATAATTTATAATCAATACAAAGCTGATATTAGGGATATTATAAAACAGTTGTGTTCTTACAAAGGAGTGGAAATTATTGAAGGGCATCTTATGCCGGATCATATCCATATGTTGGTTAGCATACCGCCAAAATACAGTGTTTCCA
>ENA-OQKY01000105-OQKY01000105.1-human-gut-metagenome-genome-assembly--contig:-NODE-105-length-108774-cov-35.497032_pt1 | contig 108774 bp, 94 predicted proteins | sample MGYA00242652_ERZ504805 | MGnify/ENA primary metagenome ERZ504805 (study PRJEB26092, sample SAMD00036400) | human gut metagenome | host: Homo sapiens | study: EMG produced TPA metagenomics assembly...
GTCAGACCATAACTTGTCTTTGGTGATTGATTCATTTGTATCCATGATATTTTATACCTCCATTATCTGGAGAGTATTGTATCAGAAAAAAATATAAAATTTAAGGTACGGGTTTTTTCCTACTTACCTAATAAGTTGATTCTTGAAGCAATCTTTCGTCTAAATTTTTTATTTCTGCGTTGTCGTCGACTGTCGTAGTCACCGTTACACATTTTTCCTTCGTCTTGAAATAAAAAATTTATCCTGCAAGATGCTTCAAGAATCAACTTGTTGCCACAGTAGAGATTTGTTAAATTAAAAAATGTGTAACAAATATAGTAAAAATGATGAAAAGTTGGAAAATTTATATAATAAATAAGCAAATTCCACAAAATCATCATTTTTAATAAATACTACAAAAAGGAGTCATAGAATGAAAGTTTTGTTACATGTAGATAATAAAGGGTATACTAAAAAAATGACGGACCAAACGCCATTTATTGTTAATAGAATTCTTAGATTAAAATGTGAGATAACTGTAGAGGAATTGGCAGAAGCTGTCGGACAGTATGGACATAGTTTTACGCCTTCAGTATTTAAAGATGGTGCTAAACATAAGAGAAAGGATTCTTTTTTACAGCAAAGTGTGTTCGCAATTGATATAAATGATAATTTATCTAGTGAAGATTTTTTATCTCGGTGCAAAGAATATGACTTGCATCCAGCGTTTTTATACCATACGTTTTCATCAACGAAAGCTATTGAAAAATTTAGAGCTGTTTTTGTGTTGGAAAAACCCATTACGGATAGTGACATAGCAGAATTTATTTTGGTATTGTTTTTTGAAGTTTTTCCAGAAGCTGATGGCCAATGTAAAGATTGCTCAAGGCTTTTTTATGGGGGAAAAGAGTTGTTTTACACAGATTTTTCAGCAGTGTTAGATATTGAAAAGCTAATATTAGCTGCACATGTTAAGCTGAAACAAGACGACAGTGGAAATTTTAAAAGAAAAATCGTTAATATTTCAAAGAAATATGGGCTTAAAACCAATGAAAGCATTTTCCCGGTCTATAATCGAAAGTTTACAAAAGAACTTGTTATTTTGCCGGATGATTATATTTGGGAAAATTTAGTTTTTAAACGATCTGGCGTAGATGAAAAGCAGAACTGTAAAAAACTTAAAAAGAAAAATAGAGAACAGAGAAAGCAAAAAATTGATGAAAAAAAGATTGGTCAGTTCTGCAAATTATTTAATGATCATATCAATGGAGCTGATTTGGATCATGAAAAAAAATTTTTGTTAGCGACAAACCTGTATCAGCTTCATGGTGGAAAATCTCTATTTTTTGATGGGGTTGCTGAAGAAGACAAAGAGAAATGGAAGGCACAGTGGGATTATATTAGTAAACAGGAATATTCTTCACAAGAATGTGGGATTGATAAGTGCCCATACTTTAAAATGTGTGGAGAACCAATGAGTATGTTAAGTAAATTGCAGGATAAAAAAATTTATAAAAATGCGGAAGCGTTGTCTTATATTTCGTTGGAAAATGCGGAAAAGAGATTAAGAGAAACGTTAAAAGAATCAATAAAATCACAAGATAATGATATTCATATAATAAAAGCACAGACTGGATTAGGGAAAACTTCCATATATTGTGAAATGGTTTCAGATAATCCAGAAAAAAATTTTATGATTGTTGTGCCTACATTAAAATTACAGGATGAGGTAGTAAAAAAATTACTGAAAATGAATATTTCAGCATATCCAACATTAAGTACTAAAGTAATTTTGGAAAATAATAATATTGAAATAGAAGGAGTTGAGCAAGCATATAAAGCTAATCGTACAGATTTTGCTAAAGTACTGATAAGGGAAAATCTTGATATCAATGAGAATATATCACAAGGACTAAAAGAAAAAATAAGAATGTCTATGGAACAACCAAGCTTGATAGCAGAAGAAAAAGTTGTTGTAACAACACACGCAATGTTTTTGGCTTTGCCCAAAAAACTATTGAAAAAATATGAAGTTATTGTGGATGAGGATTTAATGCGTACAATTATGAATTATACAAAAAGTATAAGTCTTGATGCACTGAAGCAATTATGTGAATATAGTGACTTTCCATTAGACTTTGCGGGAGTGATAAAAAATATATTAAATCAGGCAGAAGAAAAAGAAATTATTCTGAATGAAGAGCCTCTAAAAGTAAATAATGATAGAATTCGGGAATGTATAAAATGGGCAGAAGTACTTTCTTTACTTTCAGCTCGTTTTTTTATTGTAGACAGATATACAAGATCTTTGATATGGGGAGATGATATAAAAATTCCAGATGTAAAAATGATAATTTTGTCTGCAACAGCTGATGATAAAATGTACCAAGATTTTTGCAAGAATCGAAAAGTAAAATTTAGAGAGATTCCTAAAGTAGAATATGTGGGAAGACTGATTCAATATTCTCACGCTCCATTAAGCAGAGAAAACATAAGAAAATTAACTTTTGAGAAAGTAACAGACGCTGTTTTTAATGTTACCGAAAATGTAGTTCCACTTATTACATTTAAGGAATATGCAACCAGAGATTTACAGATTTACTTTGGAAAAACAGAAGGTTTTGATGAGCTAAAAGGAAAAAATATTGCAGTTGTAGGTACACCGCATAAACCGGAAGCATTGTACAAATATACGGCAATGCTATTGGGGTATGATATAACAGAAATATTACATGATCGAAGAGTGAAAAAAGGAATCTTCGAGTTTAGGTTTATGACATATAAGGATTTGAACTTGCAACGCATTCAATTTTGGTATATCGAAGGGGAATTGTTACAAGCGATAGGGAGAGCAAGGCTATTAAGAGAAAATGCTGTTGTTTGGGTCTTTACGAATTTTCCGCTTGAACAAGCAGAACTTATTCAAGAAAAATACATATATTAAGTGAAAATTCCATGTTGTTTTTATGATTAGAATGAATGCAAAGAGAAGAATAGGGAATCACTGTTAGCAGGGAGTGATGTAGTGACTTTAATCACTATCAGGGAGGATTCTAGAGATTATTAGAATCGAAGGCCATAGGAAAATGAGATGAAGAAAGCTATGGGTCTTTTATTAAACAAATGGTTTGATAAAAGTAGGGAAAACTGCTGAATGCCCGGATTTTAAAAAATTTTTTTTCGAAATTATATGTCTGAAAAAGGATTTTTGATAAGGTATAAAAAAAGTTTTTGAAAAATCCGGGCGAAAATCACTTTAAAGTTTTGGGTATTTTAAAATTTATTGTTGTATTTTGGAGGAAAACATTCCTTGAAGATTTTATTAATTTAGACTTTCATTTATATGAAAAATTCTTTATAAAGACAGATAATGACATACTTAAGGTGTATAATGAGATTAAACAAAAACATGGAAGGGGATTAAAATGAAAGAACAAAGAGGAAAAAGAAAATGGATAAAGATGGCAGAATCTATATTGTGTACTACTGCGACTCTGACTTGTTGTTTTGTAACAGTCTCAGCAGCGGAAACAAATTCAGCAGTGGATTATTCCGCTATGCCAGAATATAGTTCCTATGCGGAAGTAATTGGAGATACAGCTGCAACACATGACGGAAATGGAAACTATGCGCTATATGATATTGACCAGGATGGAGCAAAAGAATTGATTATTTCCTTTGGAGAAAGTGATGCCGACTGGACTAATTATGTATATACATTGGAAAATGGAAAACCAGAGTCTATTGGAAATTTTTATAGTCCGGTGTTGCTATATGTAGCAGATGACAACAATGGAATATATTCTGTTTACGGTCATATGGGTTACCAGAAAGTAGATCGTATTACAAAGCAGGATAAGCAGATTCTGATTGAAACAGTTATGGAAGGAGATGTAGGAGACGGAGACTATTATAGTAATGGGTTGCCAATTATACAGTCATCATTTCCTGGATATGGAGTGGATCAGGATAATACAGAGTCTGAGGAAGAAAGATTAAGTGGAATACCAAATTATATTGTTGATTTTAGTGGAACCGGAAAAGCAGACGGATATCTATTTCCTGATTCTTCCAATTATATGTTTAAGGGGTATTCTGAACAATATCAGGCTTGGATGTATCAGTATGGTATTAATGAAATATATGCACGACATGGATATATTTTTCAGACACCTGAAGTAGTTGCACTGTTCTCTGAAAAAACATGGTATAGTCCAGATAAATCTTTTGATGAATCCTGTCTATCAGATATTGAGAGATACAACATAGATTTTTTTAGTGCGTGTTTAAGTGCTAATGGAGGTGATGCTGGTTATGGTATTCCTTCAAATGAGCAGTCAGAACCAGCAGATTCATATGAGAATACAAGAAATCTATTTGAACAATATGGAGGCTATTATACGAATCCAGATACTTATCGAATTATTAAAGTTTATACATCCGATTCCTCTTATTCATCATATGATGGTACTCTTGAAGTGAGTAAGCGAGAACGTGTTTCACCGGATGAAGGTGGAGTTAGTACTTATGGATTGGAACAAACATCAGAAGATACAGCAAAAATTATATTTGATAAAAAGAATGTTGTATCTGAGTGTGGAACGATGACATTTTATGATGGTGGGTTGGATATTTACTGGTCTGATGGAACGAATGAGACATATGTGACAGGGATGCCGTAAAAGCAAATGATTTTCAATTATATATTATAGTAGTGATAAGAAAGCAGAACCTCAATTCGAGGTTCTGTTTCTTTATGCACAAAAATACAAAATGGAGGGCTTACGCATGGAATTAGTCATTATTATCAGAATTGCAGCAGAAAAACTTATTGAGATTATCACAGGAAAACACTAAGGAGGACAAGAAAATGGCAGCAAATGTAGAAAGTATGTTTTATGTAAGAGAAACCCCATGGCATGGGCTGGGTACAAGAGTAATGGAAGCACCAGATTCAGAAGAAGCACTGGAATTAGCAGGATTAAACTGGAAAGTAAGGCAGGAGCCGATTTATACAGACAATAACCTTTTGATTCCAGGGTATAAAGCTAATGTAAGAGATCTGGATAATAAAGTGCTTGGTGTTGTAACAGATCGCTATAAAGTAGTGCAGAATGATGAAGCGTTTGCTTTTACGGATGGATTGCTGGGAGAAGGTGTACGTTACGAGACTGCAGGTTCACTTCTGGATGGGAGAAAGGTATGGATTCTGGCAAGGATGCCGAGAGAGTTTATTATTAATGGAGAGCAGATCAGCCCGTATCTTGTATTTAGTAATACTCACGACGGTTCGGGGGCAATTAAAGTGGCAGTTACACCGATACGTGTAGTATGTAATAACACTTTGAATCTTGCTTTGTCAACAGCAAGGCGTTCTTGGTCTATGATACATACAGGAGATGTTCAGGGAAAAATGGAAGAAGCAAAGCAGACGTTATTTATGGCAGAAAAATATATGTCCAGACTGGGAAGTGAATTTGAATCTCTCAGAAAGATTAAATTAACAGACCGTCAGGTTATGGATTATATAGAGCTGCTTCTTCCATATAAAAAGGAAGATAATTCTCTTCATATCAGAAATATCAGTCGTCTTCGTGAAGATATGCAGAGAAGATATTTTGATGCGCCGGATCTGAAAGATGTGGGAAATAATGCGTACAGATTTGTAAATGCCGTATCAGATTTTGCGACGCATTCTGAACCTATTCGAAGGACAAAGAACTTCAAAGAAAATCTCTTTGCCAGAACTGTAGAGGGAAATCCATTAATTGATAAAGCTTATCAGATGTTTTGTGCGGCATAGGAGGCTGGACGATGGATAAAAGAAAATTATTGAAAAATAAAATTGAGCTTGAATGTAGTCAGTATTGCAGAAATATTCTGAGAAAAAGAAACGGAACATTTAAGGATGATATAGAAAAAGTAGAAAACTATAAGAAGCTTTCCAGATCAGCAATGCAGTATTGTGATGATATATCAGAGAAAGGGGTGGAGATTCTTTTGATCTTCCCTAACCTTCTGATGTATTTTTATCAGAGATGGATGAAACAGGAAACTTCAATGGGAGAAAACATAGAGAATGCCATTAATAAAATTATTACAGCATATATTCAGGCAGAAAGTGAGGAAAATGAACATGAAACGTCTGGTATCAACAGTAGGGCTTCCTAAAGCGGAATGGCTCAAATACAGAAAACAGGGAATATGTGGAAGTGACGCAGGAGCAATAGCCGGAATGAATCCATATGTAAGTGCATTTTCGGTATATCAGGATAAGATTGCAGATGCAATTAAGGAAAATCCAGACAATGAAGCAATGAAACAGGGGAGAGATTTAGAGGAATATGTGGCAAAGAGATTTTCGGAGGAAACAGGGCTGAAAATAAAAAGAGCGAATTATATTTTCCAGAATGAGAAATATGACTGGATGCTTGCAGATTTTGACAGGTTGATTGTAGGTCAGAAAGCTGGGCTGGAATGTAAAACGGTAAGTCCATATTCGGCAGACAAATGGAAAGACGGAGAAGTGCCTCTCAGCTATCTTTTGCAGGTACAGCATTATCTGGCGGTTTCTGGTTATGAATACTGGTATATTGCAGCTTTGATCTATGGACGTGATTTTATCATCAGAAAAATTGAGAGGGATGAGGAAACAATCCGTAGCCTCATTAAAATAGAAGAACATTTTTGGTTTGAACGTGTTAAAAAGAAAAATCCTCCGGAACCAGATGGAAGTGATGATTATACCGAAATGTTACAGAATACATTCCATGCTGATGAAAATAAGGAGATCCAGTTGTTTGGAATGGAAAACGAATTGCAGAGACGTTCCGAACTGGACCGCCTGATTGAAAAACTGACCAAGGAGAAAACAGCAATAGATCAAAAGATAAAATTGCAGATGGGTGATGCTGTATCAGCAGTTGCACCGGATTACCGTATTTCATGGCCACTGACCAATGTTAACCGACTGGATACTGCTAAATTAAAAACAGAAAAACCAGATATTTATGAAAGCTATTTGAAGAGAAGCAGTAGCCGGAGATTTCAGGTAAAATATGAACCTGCGGCATAGAGAAAAGGGGATAAAAGATAATGTCAAGAGCAGAAAAAGTAGATTTGAAACAGGAATTATTACAACAGGCAGCTGATTTACAGACACCTGCAGAAGAAACTGTGAAGCTGAAACGGAATATGTCCATTCCAGATATGGTTAAAGCATTGGCACCGGAACTGAAAAAGGCGTTACCATCAGCGATTACGCCAGAGAGATTTACGCGTATTGCACTTAGTGCATTAAATAATACACCACAGTTACAGCAGTGTACACCCATGAGTTTTATTGCGGCTCTTTTAAATGCGGCACAGTTGGGACTGGAAGTGAACACACCACTGGGACTTGCATATCTGATTCCTTATAAAAATAAAGGACAGTTGGAATGCCAGTTTCAGATCGGATATAAAGGTTTGATTACACTGGCGTATCGGAATGGAAATATGCAGACAATACAGGCACAGACAGTATATGAAAATGATGAATTTGAGTTTGAATATGGACTGAATCCAAAGCTGATTCACAGACCGGCAACTTCTGATAGAGGTGAGCCGGTCTATTTTTATGGCTTATTTAAGACACAGAACGGGGGATATGGTTATAGCTGTATGAGTAAGGAAGATATGGACAGTTTTGCCAGAACTTATTCCAAGGCTTTTGGAAGCTCTTATTCACCATGGCAGACCAATTACGAAGAAATGGCGAAAAAGACTGTGATAAAACAGGCATTAAAGTATGCTCCGATCAGTACGGAATTTCAGAGGGCATTGTCTACGGATGAAACAATAAAAAGCAAAATAGTAGTTGATATGACAGAGGCAGAAAATGAATTGGATTTTAGTGCTCATGTGGCATAAGTGGAGGAAGAATAATGATTAGCTACGAAGAATTTATTAAGGAACTTAAAGAGAGTTTGATGGACAGATTACAGTTACCAGAAGAAAAGCTGTACTTTTGCAGAAAGGGTGAGAAATTTGCTGAGATGGGTGATCGCTTGGTGATTGAATGTGTGGAAGCAGAAAAGGAAAAAGGCGCGATTGGAGTTCATATTAAGGAGTTATATGAGAAAAATCCACAGGTAGAAGCTATTTCTGATGCTGTTGACGATATTGTAAATGAAATTCGACAGGTACAGGAAACCGGATTTTTAATGAATGTACAAAAATTGAGAAATTTTGAGAATGCAAGATCTCAGATAATTCTAAGAGCAATTAATTTTAATAGAAATGAAAATGACTTAAAAGATGCAATATATAAGAAAATCGGCGATATAGCATTAACAGTATATTTCAGGATTGGTGAAACAAAAGGAGGAGTTGTCAGCACGAAACTTCGCAAATCACAGATAGAAAAATGGAATAAGAATGAGGAAGAAGTATTTCAACTGGCAATGGAGAACACAGCAGAAATGTCTGAGCCAAGAATTTATTGCTGGTGGAAGATGATTTCCGATTTAGAGGATGATGGCGAAGGATTTATGAAGAAATCAGATACTGCCGAGCTGAATAAAGGACCATTAGGAAATTGTATGAGTACCAGAGAAAAAACTAATGGAGCAACTGTGTTATTTTTACCGGGAGTTGCGGAACGTCTGGCAGAATTGCTGGATGGAGATTTTTATGCGGTATTTACCAGTGTACATGAGGTGATGATACATGCTGTTGAAACGGCAGACGTGGATGATTTGAAGGCAGTATTAAAGAAAACAATGGCAGATACGACAGCAGAAGAAGAGGTGCTGACAGAAGATGTTTATCGGTATGATAGTACAAACGGAATATTAGTTCCGTGTAGATAAAGATACTTCAACTACCACAAGGCCATAGATGTCTTGTGGTAGTTGAGAAATATTATTTTTTCGGAATGAATGAGGGAAATGAAGTGAGAGTTAATGCTCAAAATGAACGTTGGATGCCAATGGTGATCAGAGGAGTAGCTGGATATTTTTCAGATGCTCGGATTGATAGAAAAACTGTGCCGAAATGGTTACAGTTCTGGGAAGTAGCTGATGGAGACAGTGATGGTATTCCATGTAGGTATAGAAAAGGTATTCTTGTTAATTTTTATGGGACATTTATTACAAGGGGCGTATTGCCTATTGACTGTATGGAATGGCAAGAGGGTTTTATTGCAGATGATGAATGGGAATTTTTAGAGGAAAGTTCTATGGAATATTCAGAAATGGAAAGAGTGGAGTTATGCAGAATGAGAAAAGGAATGTAAATATTTTTGGATATGCACGGGTAAGCAGCACAGAGCAAAATTTAGACAGACAGATAGTGGCTTTAAAGGAATATGTAAAACCAGAGAATATCGTGGTTGATAAGGCAAGCGGAAAGAATACTGACCGAGAGGGCTATCAGGCACTTAAAGGTGTATTTGGACTCAGAGAAGGGGATGTTCTGTATATCACTTCTATTGATCGGCTTTCCAGAAATAAGGAAGATATAAAAAGAGAATTGGAATGGTTTAAAAGAAAAAGAGTCAGGTTAAAGATTTTAGATCTCCCCACATCTTTGATAGAAGTTCCTGAAGGGCAGGTATGGATTCTGGAGATGATTCAGAATATTTTAATTGAAGTACTTGCAAGCATAGCGGAGCAAGAGAGATTAACGATTCGGAAAAGACAGAGAGAAGGCATTGAAGCAGCTAAGAAAAAGGGGAAACATTTGGGAAGACCGGTATTTATATTGCCCGAAAAGTTTCCGGAAGTGTATGAAAGATGGAAAAGGGGTGATATAACAGCAAAAGCAGCAATGAAAGTTTTAGGAATGAAACGAAGTACTTTCTATCGACAAGTACAGAAGTATGAGGAGAATGTCTCGAAAGGTTAGTCTGTTTGCGTACATATCTCAAAAACAAAAAAAGAACCTTCTGGAACACTTAAACAGTGAATTTGTTGGTGCTCCAGAAGGTAGAGGTTTTGAGATAAAGAAACAAGCTGATCAATCAGATGTATTAATATCATCAGATGATGATAAATATTTTTTAATTAATGATTTGGAAAAAGTACATAACTCATATAAAAATTTTTTTTGATCTTCAGGAGCTAACTGATTCCATTCCATTAAGCTTATCGGAACAGATAAATTGGTGATTTCAGATGCTGTGTTGGAGCTAGAAGGATAAATTAAATTTAATGAAGGAACAGGAAGATTTTCTATTGATGCATAAATATTTTCCTTGCTGAAATACCATTCTAGGGTCGGCGTAAATGTTCCGGATTCTTTTAATGAGAGAGGGATATTTATGTGCTTACGTTGCGATTGAGTTTCTTCAATCATAGGTTGTTGATTTATGTTTTTAAGAAAACACTGTAGTTCCGTTTGAATATTGATGCTTTGGGTGTTGGCTGCTTTTCTCTTTAAATACGGTCGTAAAGTATCACGACAGTGTTTTAGAATGCGAATAAAAGCCTCTTGGTGATGAGAAGAGAAAAAATAGTTACCATAAGCTGAATAAAAGTCTATTAACTGATTAAAGTTATTTTCAAAATATTCTGCTATGGAATCTATTGATTCAAATTGAGAAGATTTTCTATTGATGATGTTATTCATGTTCTTTGAGTTGAGACCTATTAAATTGCATAGAGAAACAGGAACAAGGTGATCAAATAGTATATTACAATCAGATTGAGTCTTACGTTTCATAATGTTTAAATTATCGTTGATTATATTTAAGAAAGAAAGTGCCTTTTCATAAAAGGATTTATCGTGAACATCGCCGAATAATACACGTTCCCAACAACCAAATACGTTATCTATATAATGAAAAGTAGTATGAAGGGTAGCCAGGTTACAAGAAGGCATGAAATAGAAATATTCAGCATTTGTTTGACTAAGACATAGGTCTAGTTCTGTACGGAAATTTTCATATGCTACATAAACATCAGCACCGAGTTCTTTGTGAAAGATATTTTTTAAAAAAATTTTAAGAGAGTTGATTTCTTCTACTGTTTTATATATACCTTGATCGAAATATGTAATTTCTTGATAAGGAAAATTATCGATAAATGTATCAATGTAATCAACATAGTCTTGAATTGTTTTGAATGGTCCTTTATTGCTGGACATAAAATTTTTATTGCAGATAGCGTATATGTTCGCCAGAAAAAGAACACAGGTATCTCTTGGTATTTTGTAGGGAAAATTAGTTTGCTTTTTATATTTGGAGTAATTGGTAGCATAAAAAGGATTTATAAATGCGCCAATAGCACATCTAAGGTTATTATTACCCTGAAAATAAGGACATTCCTTATAAAAAGTATCAATATAATAAAGATTGTAGTCAAATGCGTTATTGATAACCAGTGTTTTGATCTTTTTTAACATTGCATCAAATGTGTTTTTGCTTATATGAAATTCATTTTTAGTTAATTTTTCTGTAAGTAGAATTGTAAGATCTGAACGAGTGTATTCTTTTGGTATTTCATTATTAGATTTCATATTTGTAATCCTCTCAAAATAGTCAATCCCAGAAATAGAGTAGCTAAAACTGGGAATGTGTCATGCGTTTGTAAAAGATATAATGAGTGTAAAAGAAGTTACCGGGAACATTCTTCAGAATTATATCAGAAAGTTTGAGAGGTGCAAAGATGGATATAGAAATTGTAAAAGAAAAGGTAATAAATGAAGAAACCTACAGATTGAATTTGCCAACTGCAAAACAGCATAAAACAGAGGTATATGAGCCAATGCAAGTCATAACGAATGAGCAGAATTCTACATCGGGCATGCAAATGAATAATGAGACAGAACAGATTCCAAAGATGTATCAGCAAGGGAAGAGCGTTGATCGAGAAGACGTTTTGTATATAAGCCAGGTACAATCGATGATTCGTGTAAACGAAGCAGCACAAAAAAAAGCGGTAGACGTAGCTGCTGATGAATGCCGCAGAAGAAATCGTGAACGGCTCAGAAGTAAGCGTGAAGGTGAGTACAGGGTTGTGGAAATATCTCCAGCAGGGGTTCCATTGATTAAGAATCGGAATGCATATGATGAGGAGATGGTACATGAATTTATTAATCTGACATATCCAATGTTGCGTAAGATTTCTTCAACAGATTTATTGACGCAAGAAAAACATACTATCTGGAGGTTCAGTTATTATACAGAAAAGGGGCATACGGAAATCTATATTACAAATGAAAATTTAAACACACCAGAACATATAGTTCGCTGTTTGAAGGAGAATGGAGTTGAGATTAAGGCAAATGGCAAGAAAAAGCGTGCTGAGGAAGTAGCACTATTGATTTCAAATCTGCTGACACGAGCAACAGAGGTAGAAATTCCGTATTCAACGGGATGGTATTACAACAAAGAAATGTCTCTTACATATACTCAGAAAGCAGAAGAAACATGGCGAGGCCTCGTGAAAGGTGAGATTGTTACATATCCAGAATATGAAGCTTCTATTGTAAATGATGTTCAGCTTCTTTTGGATTGGTTGTCTACACCTGTGGCTCTTATATTTTTTCAGGCATTGTACAGAGTGCCATTTGAGTTGAAAGAACATTGTAAAACAGCAGGGATAATTTTAACAGTAGAAAATAGGCGAATGGCAAATGTTTTTCTGGATTGTCTTGGAAATACGTTTCCTAATGTGATACGACTGCGGAAAAATTCTAAAGAGTATGTTCCTAATGATGGTATCGGTATATTGTTATACAATCCAGAGATAAAAACTTTGGAATTGGAGAAATTTCTGTTTGAAGCAGATTTTTTCCCAGTGTTGCTGGTTGATAACGTTTCTGGTCTTGGAGAGTTTCTCGTTGATTCTATAGTTCCGGTTTTGAATATATCAGATGCTGACTGTACATTGCTTCAAGATAATATGTATGTAGGAACTCTTCTTACGATACGAGATAAAAGTATTGCAGGACATTGGGTTGGAAATAAAACAAAGGAAGAAATGCAAAAAGTAAATCCTTGGAAAATGGAAAGTTTTTGGAAACATCAACAGATTATAGTTTCAGATTTGTTATATTTTCTCTTGAAAAATGAAGAAGAATATTATGAAGCAATGAAGTATATGAAAAGAAGTTTTGAAGAAAAAAAAGAACTATATTATCTGGCTACTTTAGATTCAGAGGACATAACAGAAGTTTTTGCCGAACTCATTGAGAAGTCAAATATACAACAGAAACAACGTAAAGATGTTACATGGGAAGAAGTGGAAAATAATGAAAACGTAATCATTTGTACGCCGACAGATTTTTGGGTAACGACAAGATGTCTAAAAGAAATAATTCGCCCAATAGTGTCAGTAATATCTGAAAAAAGAGTAAAAAGTGCACTTGCTAAAAGTGGCGCATTAAAATCGGAGAAGGCAGATTTCACCAAGAAGTTGACTTTGAAAGAATCGCCGAATAATCCGATTGCAGTAAGAAAAAGAATGATTAATCTTGACAGAGCTTATTTGGAAATGTTTATGGTTCAAGAGGAGGAGTAAAAATGGTGTTGGGTAAGAGCCTGCGAGGAGATAATATTATATTATCAAAGGAATGCATGAACGGTCATATACTCATTACGGGTAAAACTGGGAGTGGCAAATCTTATAGAATGGCTGGTATAGAGTATGAAGCTGTAAAGGAAGGTAAGACTGTGATTGTCTTTGATAAGGATGGGAATCATTATGATTTTTTTAGTGAATTGACTCATAAAATTAATGTGTTCGAAAATGGGTATGAATGGAACTTTCTTTCAGAAATTCGGAAAATAGATAGTATAGCAAAAAAAAGAGAGGTTGGACATGCTGTTGAAACATTGACTCTGGGTCAAAACTTTGGCCCGCATCAGTTGTTTTGCTTGCAAAAAATAATTGGCTATATGGTAGATAATCCTGATTTTGCTGACACATATGATACAGAATTGGATGCGATGGGGGATTTGCTATTAGAAGCAAAAGAGCCGGAAGCAAGCAGTGTATATAGTAGATTATACCCTCTGTTAAGTAGCAACATTTTTAGAAGAAAAGCAGAAACAATACAGCCTGGTAAGGTGAATGTGATTGACTTTTCAGGGTATGATTCGAAGATACAATGTGTAGCAATAGAGATTATTTTAAATATAATCTGGAAAAAACTCCGAAGGAGTAAAGCAGTGAAAAATAGTCTTGTAATCAGCATAGATGAAATTCAGAGTTTGTCTCTTGGAAAAAATTCCGTGTTTTTTCAAATGTTGACAGAATCACGAAAATATGGAGTTTCACTTTTGATGGCTACGCAGTTTTTGTCACAATTTGACAAAAAAGAACTTGATTGCTTAAATCAGGCTTCTGTAAAAATTTATTTTAAGCCAAATGATGGTGATGAGAAGAAACTTGCCAATATAATTGATCATACTGCAATAACCAAATACTACCGTATGTTACGTGGTTTAAAAATAGGATATGCCTTAATTAAGGGTGATATAGAAGTAGATAGTCAGGATGTTGATGATGCTATATTATCAAAATCATGAAAATTTAGATAAAATTATGTAAGAAAAAAGAGATTAAAATATAGAAAATATCACGGGAGGTAATAGAAGTGAACAAAATTACATATGCCATGCCATCAGTGAATAATCATGTAGAAAAGGCAATTCTTGCAGGAGGTAAAATGCCGGATAAGAAATACGATACTGTCAAAATTAAACGATCTGGTATGCAGATCTGCTTTGAATTTCCGCCAAAATCAGCAAGAGATCAGATGATTGAACAGGAAGTAAAAGCAATTATTTCAGGAGAATTGAAGGAAAAATCCCAAAAGATTTGTATTAGTTAAAACCAATGGGGCAGGAAGTATCCTGCCTCTGTATTTTTTAGGAGGACATATCAATGAAGAGAGTCAGAATGCTTCTCCGCGTAAGCTCCAACCAGCAGCTGGAAGCGGACGGAGATTTAAGCGTGCAGAGACAGCTGGTAAAAGACTACATATCCCATCAATCTGACTGGCAACTGGATGAAAAGGAATATTTCGAGGGCAGTAACAGTGGTTACAAGAATGCAGTAGCAGACAGAAATGTCTTACAGGAAGCACTGCAGGACGCAAAGGCAAAAGAATATGACATCTTAGTTGTATACAAGGACGACCGTATCGGCAGACGTATGTGGGAAATCGGTGCATACGTTATGAGCCTGAAAAGTTTCGGTGTGGATATTTACACAGTCAAAGATGGCTGCATTTCTCCAGAATCAGATGATATCATGGGTCAGATGATGCTGGCACTGAGATATGGCAATGCTCAGAAAAGCAGTTCTGATACAGGAATGCGTGTAAAAGATACTGCGCAGAAACTGGTACAGAAAGGTAAGTTCATGGGTGGAAAGGCTCCATACGGCTATAAACTGGAACTTTCCGGGGAAGTCAGCAAGCATGGCCGTGCTTTGCATCATTTAGTGGTTGTGCCGGAGCAGGCGGAAGTGGTAAAATACATATATGAACTTTCTTTACATAAAGAATATGGAGCGACGAAGATCACGAAAATTCTGAGTGAACATGAGGTTTACAAGAACAGAGCACCCAGAGATATCTGGAAGAGTGGTACGATTACCAGTATTCTTACAAATCCAATCTATGCAGGATATACAGCATATAAGCGGAGAGAAAGAATTGATGGCAAGTATCACAAGCTGGATAGTAAAGACTGGGTATTTGCTGAGAAGCCTGATCTGGAGATTGCTATCATAGATGAAGATATGTGGAATCGGGCACAGGACACCAGAAAACAGAGAGCAGATAAGTACATTAAGTCTCTGGAAAATCAGAATGTCACTATAATAAGAAGAAACAGTGGTATGCTTGCATTGATTGATGTTCTGCATTGTGGCTATTGCGGACGGAAAATGACGAATGGCAGTAAATATAATTACTGGACGATCAAGGATACAGGAGAAAGGCGTACCAGTAAGATTGCTATTTATAAATGTCCGAATGCCTGGAATGGGATTCCCCATGACAAAACGAAACAGTACCGTGCAGATCAAATTGAACCTATGGTATTTGAAGCACTTGCAGAATACATAGGAAAGATTCAGGAGAATGAGGATGTATTTACTCAGATCGAGGAAAACCAGAATCAGCAGAAAGTAGTTAAACAGTCTGAACTGGATAAGGAACAGAGTGAACTGGAAAATATCCAGAATAAGATCGCTGTTATGGAAAGCAACATTCCAAATGCCATGACAGGAGACTATCCTTTGAGTCTGGAGGAACTGGCAGGAATCATCAGAAAGCACAAGGAACTGGAAAAGAAGCACAAGAGGATCGTAGAAGAGAAGAAAGCGGAACTTGATGCAATGAAGGTTTCCATGGATGACTGGGAAAATATTCGTACCAAGATTCCTACATGGCAGGATGTGTTCTGGAATGCAGATACCACAACAAAGAGAGTGCTCGTAAATAAGCTGATCGAGAGGATTGATATTACAAAAGATAATATCAATATCCGCTTCAAGATCAATCTGAATGACTTCTTTACGCTACCCCGAATTACTGATTATCACGACGTACCGGAATAAAGGTTATGATTTTACAATTACTTCCTCCACCGCCTATGATCATAAGTGGATTTATGGCAGAAATATTTTTGACAGTATTGATCGCATTGTAGATGAGCTGTTTGAAAATTATCTGTCCAGACCAAATGTGCGTCAGCCGATCCTGACACAATATTGTGACGGAAAGCAGGTGCAGTGCAGGAGCAGAGGATGGATGACACAGTGGGGCAGTAAAGCTCTGGGAGATCAGGGGTATTCAGCCATTGAGATCTTAAGGGCTTTTTATGGAAATGATATGTATATTAATGTGGCAGAGGCAGTGTCCGGGATTCCGGCATCCTGGCCGGGATATGATTTGGATATCGGTGCAACAGGAAATAAAGTAAGTCAGATTCAGGAACAGTTAAATACGATTGCAGGTGCCTATCCGGCAGTGCCTACAGTAACAGTAGATGGAATATACGGAGATGCGACCCAAAATGCAGTACGCGTTTTTCAGGGGATTTTCGGACTTGGACAGACCGGGATTGTAGATTATCCCACGTGGTACAAAATTCAGGAGATTTATGTAGCGGTAAGCAGGATTGCTGAGCTGCGTTGACAGATAATATTGAAAGGGCAGGGAAGATGAATACCTGCTCTTTTTGCATAGTGAATGAGTTTGTTTGATTGATGTGAAAAAAGCAAAAAAATAAGGCACCATGACTCCTCATAGTTCCTCATTCTTTAATGCGGAAGATGGGACTTGAACCCACACGAGCGCAATGCTCACAAGATCCTTAGTCTTGCTCGTCTGCCAGTTCCGACACTTCCGCATATCGCATTTCTTCGGGATTCTTTTTGTTCTCCCTCGCGACAAGTGATACTATACCAAATGCAAAAGATAATGTCAACACTTTTTTTGAAAAAAATAAAAAAAATTCAAATTTTTTTTGAAAAAAAGAGGAATTTGAAATTTTATGTAGAATATAATTAATAAGAGGTATTTTGTCAGCTTGTGGAGGTATCGCTTATGAATATAAGGGAAAGCATGGAACAGCGTGAACTAAAGATGCTCAGCCCCTATGCTGCGTACAGCCTTTATTCCAGAGGCAGGGAGCGGCAGGAGGAAGAATGCGATGTACGGACTCTCTATCAGAGAGACAGAGACAGAATCCTTCATAGCAAAGCCTTTCGCAGAATGAAGGATAAGACACAGGTTTTTCTGGCACCTCAGGGTGACCATTACAGAACCAGACTGACACATACTCTTGAGGTATCACAGATTGCCAGAACAATAGCGAAGGCACTGAGACTGAACGAAGATCTTGTAGAGGCAATCGCACTTGGTCATGACCTTGGGCACACTCCCTTTGGACATGCAGGCGAGAGAGCTCTTGATGCAGTGAACCCCGATGGTTTTGCCCACTATAAACAGAGCGTCAGGGTTGCACAGGTATTAGAGAAGAATGGCGAGGGTTTAAACCTTACCTGGGAGGTTCGGGACGGGATTCTGAATCACAGGACCAGTGGAAATCCTTCCACTCTCGAAGGACAGGTGGTGAGACTTTCGGACAAGATCGCCTATATTCATCATGACATGGATGATGCACAGCGGGCGGGAATCATTACAGAAGATGATATTCCTGTTACGCTTCGGATGTTGCTTGGGTATACTACGAGAGAGCGGCTGAACACATTTGTTCATGATATTATAGAGAACAGTCTGGAACAGGATACCATAAAAATGTCAGCAGAGATCTATGAGGCAATGATGGATCTGCGGGCTCTCATGTTTCAGAATGTATATGAGAATCCGGTGGCCCATAAAGAGGAGTCAAAAGTAGTTAAGATGCTGACTGAGCTATATGAATATTATGCTGAACACCCGGAAGCGATGTCAACAGAGTACAGGGAGCTGATTATACGCGGAGAGAAGAAAGAGCAGGTAGTATGCGATTATCTCTCAGGAATGACTGATCAGTATTCCATGGAAAAATTCCGGGAGATTTACATACCTAAAGCATGGGAAGTCTATTAAAAAGGAGGACGAAGCATGCGTTACTCAGACGATATCATTGAAGAAGTCAGAATGAAGAATGATATTGTAGATGTTGTATCCCAGTATGTGAAGCTGAACAAAAGAGGAAGCACGTATTTCGGGCTCTGCCCGTTTCATAATGAGAAAACGCCCTCTTTTTCGGTAACACCGGCCAAGCAGATGTATTACTGCTTTGGATGCGGAGCAGGCGGGAATGTATTTAATTTTGTAATGGAATATGAGAATTATACGTTCGGAGAGGCTTTACAGCATCTGGCAGATCGTGCCGGAGTACAGCTTCCGAAAATTGAGTATTCCGGAGAAGCAAAAAGAAAGGCAGAACGGCGTGCTGCCCTTCTTGAAATCAATAAACTTGCAGCAGGATATTTTTATTATCAGCTGCGAAGAGAAAACGGCAGACAGGCACATGCTTATCTGACCGGCAGAGGGCTGAGTGAAGAGACTATTAAGAAGTTTGGACTGGGATATTCGGATAAATACAGTGATGACCTGTACAAATATCTGAAGTCGAAGAACTACAGCGATGAACTGCTGAGAGATTCCGGGCTGTTCAATGTGGATGAACGCCGGGGAATGTACGATAAGTTCTGGAACAGGGTTATTTTTCCAATCATGGATGTAAATAACCGTGTGATTGGGTTTGGCGGTCGAGTGATGGGAGACGGGAAACCGAAATATCTGAATTCACCGGAGACTACAATCTTTGATAAGAGCCGTAATTTGTATGGCCTGAATGTTGCAAGGACTACAAGAAAGAATTATCTGATCCTCTGCGAAGGATATATGGATGTTATCTCTATGCATCAGGCAGGATTTACCAATGCGGTGGCATCTCTGGGAACAGCACTTACTTCCGGGCATGCAAGTCTGTTGAAACGATATACGCAGGAAGTGCTGCTTCTGTATGACAGTGATGATGCGGGTGTAAGAGCTGCGCTCCGTGCGATTCCAATTTTGCGGGAGGCCGGCGTAACATCAAGAGTGGTAAACTTAAAACCTCACAAGGATCCGGATGAATTTATCAAGGCTCTGGGCGCAGAAGAGTTTGAGAAGCGTCTGGAACAGGCAATGGACAGTTTTATGTTCAGGGTGCATATGGCGGAGAGAGAATTTCCGATGGAGGAGCCTCAGGGTCAGAACCGTTTCTTTGAACGGTGTGCACAGATGCTGCTGGAGCTTTCTGATGAATTAGAGAGAAATCTTTATATAGAAGCAATTGTAAAGGACTACAGAAGCAGCGGAATCAGCGTAGAGAATCTGAGGAAGAGAGTCGGTGCTCTTGCAATGAAGGGAACTCCGGCAGAGCTGCGGGTTCAGCCGAAACCTGTGGGAGGCAGCCAGCCGAAGAAGAAGGAGAGAGCAGCGGAGAAAGCACAGAAACTGATGCTTACCTGGCTGGTGACGTATCCGGGAATTTTTGACACAGTGGAGAAGTATATTCAGCCTTCGGATTTTGTGGTTCCTTTGTACAGGCAGGTAGCAGAGATGCTTTATCAGCAGCACAGGGACGGTGATGTGAATCCCGCAAGGCTGATGAATGCTTTCATTGACAGTGAAGAGCAGAGAGAAGTTTCTTCTCTGTTTAATGCGACGATTCATCTTGAGACTCCTGAGGAGCAGAACAGGGCTTTCTCTGATGCGGTACTCAGGATTAAGGATGAGAGTCTTAAGGAGAGAAACAGAACCTGGGATCCTACAGATATGCAGGGACTGCAGGAACTTGTAAAAGCAAAGAAAGAATTGGAAGATCTCGGAAGAAAGCGGCAGCAGCTGCATATTTCTTTCGAATAAGGATAAAATATAAACACTATATGGAGGTATAGAGCACATATGGAAATGAATATGGGTAAATTCAGTGAAAAACTGGTAGAACTTCTGGAGCTTGCCAAGAAGAAAAAGAACGTACTGGAATACCAGGAAATCAATGACTTCTTCAAGGACCAGCCTCTAGGCGTTGAACAGATGGAGAAAGTATTTGACTTTCTGGAAGCCAGTGGAGTGGATGTGCTTAGAATTACAGATGGCAACGCAGATGACATGATTTTGGATGATGACGATGCAGACATCGACAAAATGGACGAGGAAGAGATTGAACTTGACAAGATTGATCTTTCTGTTCCGGAAGGTGTAAGTATCGAAGATCCGGTACGTATGTATCTGAAAGAAATCGGTAAAGTTCCGCTTCTTTCCGCAGAGGAGGAGATTGAGCTTGCAAAGAGAATGGAGAACGGAGATGAGGCTGCCAAGAAGCGTCTGGCAGAAGCAAACCTTCGTCTTGTTGTCAGCATTGCAAAGAGATATGTAGGACGTGGAATGCTTTTTCTTGACCTGATTCAGGAAGGTAACTTAGGTCTGATTAAAGCCGTTGAGAAGTTTGATTATCGTAAAGGTTATAAATTCAGTACCTATGCAACATGGTGGATCCGTCAGGCGATTACAAGGGCAATCGCTGACCAGGCGCGTACCATCCGTATTCCGGTGCATATGGTTGAGACAATTAACAAGCTGATCAGGGTTTCCCGTCAGTTACTGCAGGAGCTTGGACGTGAACCTACGCCGGAAGAAATCGCTGCAGAGATGGATATGTCAGTAGACCGTGTACGTGAGATCCTTAAAATTTCTCAGGAGCCGGTATCTCTGGAAACACCTATCGGTGAGGAAGAGGACAGCCATCTTGGAGACTTTATCCAGGATGATAATGTACCGGTACCTGCAGATGCAGCAGCGTTTACTTTGCTGAAAGAGCAGCTTGTAGAAGTTTTGAGTACACTGACAGACAGGGAACAGAAGGTTTTACGTCTGCGTTTCGGTCTGGACGACGGACGTGCAAGAACTCTGGAGGAAGTTGGTAAGGAATTTAATGTAACAAGAGAACGTATCCGTCAGATTGAGGCAAAAGCTCTTCGTAAACTTCGTCATCCGAGCCGTAGCCGCAAGCTGAAAGATTATCTGGACTAAGGAGCCTGTTATGCAGCTTTCATTACGTTTGTCTGCAATAGCAGGCCTAGTGACCAGGGGAAACAGACTTGTAGATGTAGGATGTGACCATGGATATCTGCCGGTATCCCTTTATCTGGACGGAAGGATTCCGGGCGCGATTGCTATGGATGTGAGGAAAGGTCCTCTGTCCAGAGCACAGGAACATATTTCACAGTATGGACTGAACGCATACATAGAGACCAGATTGTCCGATGGTCTTGAGGCATTGAAACCGGGAGAGGGCGACACTCTTGTGATCGCAGGAATGGGCGGCCCTCTCATGGAGAGGATCCTTATTGACGGGGCAGAAGTCAGGGAGAGTTTTCAGGAAATGATCCTGCAGCCTCAGTCGGACATTCCGCATTTTCGCAGATTTGTCAGAGAGATTGGCTGGCAGATTGCAGATGAGGAACTGGTTCTGGAAGATGGGAAGTTTTATCCGATGATGAAGGTCATTCATGGAGAAAAGAAGCATATTTCTGCAGATATGCCTTATACTTTAAGTGAGTGGTTTGGTGGTATACTTCTTGAGAGGAAACATCCTCTTCTGAAAGAATATCTGGAGAGAGAACTTCGCATTCGAAATGATATCCTTGAGAAATTAAAGAATGCACCAAATGCTGAAAAGCGTATGGGTGAGATAGAGGAGGAGAAGCAGGCGATCATCACTGCTTTGGAAGAATATGAAAGCATATGAACTGACCTCCTGGCTGGAGAAAAAGTATCCTGCAGATGCAGCTGAAGACTGGGATAATGTAGGACTTCTCACGGGAGATGATACAAATGAGATCAGTCATGTATTTCTCGCTCTGGATCTGACAGAGGAGACACTGACTGAAGCGATAGAGAATGGGGCGGATATGATCATTACCCACCATCCGATGATTTTTTCCGGGATCAAGAAGATTAATAATCATAGTTTTACAGGAAGAAAGATCATTACATTGATCCGGAAAGGGATTGTCTATTATGCAATGCATACTAATTATGATGTGCTGGGTATGGCAGATTTAAGTGCAGATTATACAAAGATGCTTAATACAACAGTTCTTTCTGTAACTGAAGAGAGAAATGGTGAAGTGCAGGGATTCGGCAGAGTCGGAGATCTTCCGGAGGAGATGACGCTTAAGGAATATGCGCAGATGATCAAGAAGTCTCTGAAACTAAGTGACGTTAAGGTCTATGGTGACCTGGACAGCAAAGTGAAGCGTGCAGCCGTCTGTACGGGATCAGGCAAGAGTATGATCAAGGATGCCATTAAGGCTGGTGCAGATGTGTATGTAACTGGCGATATTGATCATCATACAGGAATTGATACTGTTGCGCAGGGGCTGGCTCTGATCGACGCCGGGCATTACGGAACTGAATATGTTTTTATGGATGCAATGAAGAAAGAGCTGGAACAGGCATTTCCTGGCCTGAAGATTTCCAGTGCGGAAGTAAAGAGCCCGTACACAATTCTGTGATACGGGTTCTTACAATATAAAATGAATTCTGGCAGAGCAATTAATAACCGTATTATTACTGTTCGTGGAGTGAACAGTGACATTTACTTGTCGGCATAACAGAAATGGAGGCAGGGTTTATGGAACAGAATATGTATAATGTTACGATACAGGGAATAACGAAGAAGTATCCTGGAGGAATTCCCTACAGTGATATTGTAAAGGAATATGAAGGTATTACTGATGCACCGGTGATGCTGGTGGTCGTGAACGGCAGACTGAGAGAATTGCATAAACATCTGAAAGCGGATTGCGAGATGGAATTTGTGACATCAAAAGATCCGATCGGGCACAAAACTTATTGTAGAAGTGCCAGTATGATCCTTCTGAAGGCAATTTATGATGTGGCAGGACAGGAGAATGTGGATAGTGTAGTAATTCATTATTCTGTAGGCAGCGGCTATTATTTTACAATGAAGGGACCTATGGCGCTGAATCAGGAATTTATCGACAAAGTAAAAGCGCAGATGCACAGAATCGTAGATGCGAATCTTCCGATCGTGAAGAGAAGCGTAAGTACCGATGAAGCGATCGCACTTTTTCATAAACATCATATGTATGATAAAGAGAGATTGTTTAATTACCGGAGAAGTTCTACGGTGAATCTCTATAGTATTGAGAGCTTCGAGGATTATTTCTATGGATTTATGGCAAATCATACGGGATATATTAAGACGTTTGATCTGTTTTTGTATGAGGGCGGATTTGTGCTGCAGCTTCCTGCACAGAAGGAACCGGGCCAAATTCCGGAATTTAAACCTCAGGAGAAGATCTTTCATGTACAGAGAGAATCTCAGGAATGGGGGGATAAACTTGATATTGCAACAGTTGGAGACCTCAATGAGAAGGTTACCAGAGGTGGCATTCAGGATATTCTGTTAATTCAGGAGGCTATGCAGGAAGCTAAGATTTCAGAAATTGCATCTAAAATTGTTGATGCCGGAAATAAAAAGTTTGTTATGATAGCAGGTCCGTCTTCTTCCGGAAAAACTACATTTTCGCACAGATTGTCTATTCAGCTTGCTGCACATGGAATGAAACCGCATCCAATCGCGGTAGATAATTATTTTGTGGACAGACACCTGACACCTGTAGATGAGTTTGGGGAAAAGAATTTTGAATGTCTGGAAGCAATTGATGTAGAGCAGTTTAATAAAGATATGCTTGCGCTTCTGGATGGAAAACGTGTGGAGATGCCGGTGTTTAATTTCAAGACAGGTACAAGAGAATATAAGGGTGATTTTCTGCAGCTTGAGAAGGACGATATTCTGGTGATCGAGGGGATACATGGCCTGAATGATAAACTCAGTTATGCGCTGCCGAAAGAGAGCAAGTTTAAAATTTATATCAGTGCACTGACCCAGTTAAATATTGATGAGCATAACAGAATTCCTACTACTGACGGAAGGCTGATTCGCAGAATTGTAAGAGATGCCCGCACCAGGGGAACTTCTGCGAAGGAGACTATTGCGAGATGGCCGTCGGTCCGCAGAGGAGAAGAACAGAATATTTTTCCGTTCCAGGAGGAAGCAGATGTAATGTTCAATTCCGCGCTGATCTATGAACTGGCATGTCTGAAGGTATATGCAGAACCGCTTCTGTTTGGAATTGATAAGAATGAACCGGAATATACAGAGGCGAAACGGCTGCTGAAATTCTTTGAATATTTTGTTCCGGTGCCGAGTGAGGCAGTGCCGCATAATTCTATCTTAAGAGAGTTTATTGGCGGAAGTTGTTTTAATGTATAAATTTCTTTACAAGTGAAATAAAACGTGCTAGAATAGCACTTGCGCAACCAGACCAGGTAATCGCGGCTGAACAGACGAAAGGGTTCAGACGAGGAAAGTCCGGGCTTCGCAGGGCAGGATGCCGGATAACGTCCGGTGGAGGTGACTCCCAGACCAGTGCAACAGAAATAAACCGCCTCACTTGCTGAGGTAAGGGTGGAAAGGCAGTGTAAGAGACTACCGCCGTCCTGGTAACAGGGCGGGCACATGTAAACTCCATTCGAAGCAAGACCGAATAGAAAGCGATACGGCTGCCCGTCGTGCTTTCAGGTGGGTCGCTTGAGTCTTATGGCAACGTAAGGCCTAGACAGATGATTACCCAATGACATAACCCGGCTTATCGGTCTGATTGCGTATAATAAGAAATTAGAATCTCGCTGCTAATGAGAAATGCATTAGTCAGCGGGACTTTTTTATGTTATAGGAAATTACTCCGTAATGTTCCTATGATATAAAAATAACCGGAAACCATAATGATTCCCGGTTATGTAATGACTAATATGAGGTATTAATCAATTATTTATTACGTTTACCTGTATATTTCTCTTCGCAATATTTACATCTATAAACTTCTTTTTCCTCATCAGCGAGAACGAAGATCTGATCAAGTCCCTGCTCAATGGAAGTGATGCAGCGAGGGTTCTTACATTTGATTACGTTTACGACTTGTTTCGGAAGTTTCAAGTCTTTTTTTGCAACGATCTTCTCGTCTTTGATGATATTTACAGTGATATTGTGATCAATGAATCCAAGAATATCCAGATCAAGATTCTCAATCGGGCATTCAACTTTGATGATATCTTTCTTTCCCATTTTGTTGCTGCGTGCATTTTTGATGATCGCAACTGTACAGTCAAGTTTATCAAGCTTCAGATCATGATAGATAGTCATTGCCTTTCCGGCTTTGATATGATCTAATACATAACCTTCACGAAGTGCGCCAACATTTAACATGGTAATTTTACCTCCAGTAATGTGAGAATCAGGGCCATACGTACATATACACCGTACTGTGCCTGTTTGAAATAAGCTGCTCTCGGGTCTGCATCTACTTCTGTTGCGATTTCGTTTACACGTGGAAGTGGATGCAGAATATACATGTCTTCTTTTGCAAGTTCCATTTTCTGTTTGTCAAGAATATAGAAATCTTTCATACGAACATAATCTTCTTCGTTGAAGAAACGCTCCTTCTGTACACGGGTCATGTACAGGATATCCAGGTTTGGAAGAGCATCTTCCAGGCGCTCAACTTCCTGGAATTCAATATTGTTCTTTTTAAGGACATCTTCACGGATGTAACTTGGAATACGAAGTTCTTCTGGTGAGATCAGTACAAATTTTACATTTGTGTAACGTACAAGAGCTTCGATCAGAGAGTGAACGGTACGTCCGAATTTCAGGTCGCCGCACAGACCAATGGTAAGGTTGTCTAAGCGTCCTTTCAGAGAACGAATGGTAAGTAAATCAGTTAATGTCTGGGTAGGATGTTGATGACCACCGTCGCCGGCGTTGATAACAGGAATTGAAGAAGCCATAGAAGCTACTAACGGAGCGCCCTCTTTCGGGTGACGCATAGCACAGATATCTGCATAACAGGATACAACACGAATAGTATCAGCAACACTTTCGCCTTTGGCAGCGGAACTGGAATCAGCTGATGAAAAACCAAGAACTTTACCGCCGAGATTCATCATGGCAGCTTCAAAGCTGAGGCGGGTACGGGTGCTTGGCTCATAGAATAAGGTGGCAAGTCTCTTATCGTCGCAGACATGCGCGTATTTATCTGGGTGTTTCTCAATATCACTGGCCAGATCGAGAAGAGTATTCAGCTCGTCTACAGACAGGTCCAGCGGACTCATTAAGTGTCTCATTTCATACCTCCATATTTTGTTGGTTCAGGAACTTTTTTCGTAATCCTTCTTAACATCATATAATAACCGTGTATATTTTTCAAGAGAGTTTTTTGAGTATTTTTTCGAAAAATAATCCGGTTCCGAACCAGAGCGGTGCATAGTCCAGACGGATCAGTCCTTTATAATTCAGAGGTGCCTGACTATAATCCCATGGACACATGTGAAAACATCGCAGAAAAGCACCGCTGATAAATTCTACAGAAAAAATTCCAACAGTGTAGATACATCCGCGGATCATAACCGGTACAGAAGAGAACTTCTCGTAGAGAGGCCGGATGACAGCTGCACATCCGTAAATGGGAAACATTAAAAGAGAGGTTTTTCCGGTCATGGTCAGTTCGCCGGAAGCAACGGAATGCAGACCTGTCCAGAGAACCTCCATACACCATCCGGCCAGGCCGCAGAACAGAAATGATTTTTTCATAAATAACCTCCCGTTTCTTTACACAAATTTTATCTGATTCTAGTATTGCCTGCCTTGAAAAAAACATACGTGTGGGATATAATGAGAACACATGTGTTAGTGCCTGGAGTTTATATACAGACAAAAACATATAGAATTGTTATCGAAGAAAACGAGCCTTAAGAAAACGCTGATATTATTAAAATGATTTTCAGGCTCATAGAAACAGAGGAGTTTATTATGAATTATCAGGAGAGCCGGGAGTACATAGGCAGAATCACACGCGAAATCCCCAGTGTGCTGGGACTTGACCACATGCGGGAGCTGATGAAGCGCCTGGGAAATCCTCAGGATGATCTGAAATATGTTCATGTGGCCGGTACCAATGGCAAGGGATCTGTCATTGCTTTTTTATATTCTGTTTTGTCCGAAGCGGGATACCGTGTCGGCAGATATGTTTCACCTACCCTGTATTCTTACAGAGGAAGAATGGAAGTATCCGGCAGCAGAATCAGCAGAGAGAAATTTGCTGCATATATTACACAGGTGGCTGATGCCATTACAGCCATGACTAAGGATGGCTATCCTCATCCCACTGCATTTGAGATAGAAACAGCAGTGGCATTTCTATTTTTCAGAAACGAGAAATGTGATCTCGTTTTGTTAGAAGTCGGAATGGGCGGAAATCTGGACGCTACAAATATCATTAAGAACACATTACTGTCAGTGCTGGTGTCTATCAGCATGGATCATATGTCTTTTCTTGGAAATACCCTGTCACAAATTGCTGAAAAAAAGGCCGGCATTATAAAGGATAACAGCCATGTGGTAACAGCAATGCAGAAGCCGGAAGCAATGCAGGTAATCGAGACTGCCGGTGCAAAGCATCATGCACACTGTACAGTGGCAGACGCTTCAACGATTCCGGTGATTCAGGAGAGCTGTATGGGACAGACGATACGGTATGACGGTGAGGATTATGAGATTCCGCTGGCAGGAGTATACCAGAAAGAGAATGCAGTAGTTGCATTGAATGCATTGAAAATGTTGAATGATCTGGGCTTCCCTACAACTAAAGATCAGAGAAAAGAGGGATTTAAGAATACACACTGGAATGGAAGGTTTACAGTAATCTGTAAGAAGCCGTTGTTTGTGGTAGACGGAGCGCATAATCCTGCAGCAGCGGATATGCTGGCGGCTTCTATCGAGCACTATTTTAAGGGAAAACGTCTGATTTACATTATGGGAGTTTTTGCAGACAAAGATTACAGAAGTGTTATTCAGAAGACCGCACATTTTGCAGACCAGATTCTTACAATTCAGACACCGGATAATGTACGAGCACTTCCGGCAGAGAAACTGGCAGAGGCTGTCAGAGAATATAATTTGAACGTCCGGGCTATGATGTCCATTAAAGATGCTGTGGAGAAGGCATTTGCAATTGCAGGAGAACAGGATGTGATCATAGCGTTTGGTTCCCTTTCCTTTATAGGAGAGATGACTGATGTTGTAGAGAGCATAAAGAATAACTAATACGGAATGTCTTGTTGCTCCGGCTGAGATGAGAGCTGGAGCAGACCATGAAAGCAGAAATGAAACTTCAGGAGAAAGTAGAAGGAATAATATAGATGATAGATTTACAGGAATGCAGAGACGAAATAGATAAGATTGACAGCGAGATTATCCGTCTTTTCGAACAGCGGATGAAAGTATGTGAGGATGTTGCTGAATACAAGATACGCACGGGAAAGAAAGTTCTTGATCCGGAACGTGAGAGACAGAAACTGGAAGTTCTCAGAGGCAAGGCACACGGAGAGTTCAATCAGCTTGGCGCGCAGGAGCTTTTTCAGCAGGTTATGGCGATTAGTCGTAAAAGACAGTATCAGCTTCTGACAGAACATGGAATTGAGGATGATGAGAAGCTTGAAATGGTAGACAAGCTTCCTCTGAAAGATGTTACGGTTGTTTTTCAGGGAGTAGAGGGCGCTTACAGCTATGCTGCCATGAGAGAATATTTCCATGATGATATTGAGAGCTATCATGTGAAGACCTGGCGTGATGCTATGGAGGAAGTTGTGGCAGAAAGAGCAGATTATGCAGTTCTTCCCATTGAGAATACAACAGCCGGAATTGTAGCTGATATCTATGATCTTCTTACAGAGTATGATCTGAGCATTGTAGGTGAGCAGATCATTCGCCCGGAGCATGTACTTCTGGGATTGCCGGATGCGGAACTTGAGGATATCAGACAGGTATGCTCGCATCCGCAGGCGCTTGCCCAGTGTGGAAAATATCTGGAAACTCATCCGGCCTGGAAGAAGAAAGAGATGGAAAATACGGCTGGTTCAGCCAAAAGGATTAAAGAGGACAATGACAAGACGCAGGCTGCCATTGCCAGCAAACAGGCGGGTGAACTTTACGGACTGAAGATCCTGGCAGAGAATATCTGTTATAACGGACAGAACGCTACACGTTTTGTCATTGTGAGCAAGAAACCAATTTATGTGAAAGATGCACATAAGATCAGCATTTTCTTTGAATTACATCATGAGAGTGGAACACTTTACAATATGCTGTCTCACATTATTTATAATGGACTTAATATGACAAAAATCGAATCCCGCCCGATTACAGGTAAGAACTGGCAGTACAGATTCTTCCTGGATTTTGAGGGGAATTTAAGGGACAGTGCAGTGAAGAACGCACTGAGAGGAATTGAGGCAGAAGCTGACAGAATGAGAATTCTGGGAAATTATTAAAATTTGTGTGGCAGGATGGGAAAATAGTAGTTCTGTCAGGAGAAATTTAATGACAATGAATTGACAATGCTGAAAATAAGATGTTGGGGATAAAAAGCTGGAGTCTGACATCTGAATAACTGATGAAAATAAAAGGAAGTAACAACAATGGCTAGATTAAATGAGTGTATACTGTATCGTAACTTTGAACATGGTGAGATCCTGAATAAAATGGCAGAGTTAATGACTGCCTGGGAGAGAAAATCACCGGATTTGGAAGAAAAAGAGGGAATGTTTTTCGAGTGTGCCAACGGACTGGTAGAAACAGCCGGATTATATGGATTTTCCGGTAACTTATGGCATTGTTACCTTACATTTTTGCTGGTAAATAATGAAAATGCATTCAGCACAGCCTGTGAGATCAGAGGGGCGGTAAACGGAAGCATCAATGAGCTGGCACTGAACGATTTTGGAGTATTTAAGGAATTATATGATTTTGATCTGACAGTACTGGACGAAACGTTTGGCATTTCCTGCTGTAAAGTCCTGGCCGATTATACAAATACAGGAAGCAACAGTAAGATGTTCAATTCTCGTATCAGAGACCGTATCTGCAGTCTGAGTAAAACTCTGGCAGCAGCAGAGAGTACGGAAGAATTTATGAAAGATATGGTGCAGTTCTATAAGGATTTTGGTGTGGGAAAACTTGGCTTACATAAAGCGTTCCGCGTAGGCCATGACGAGAATGACAATGTAGAGATTCAGCCGATTACAAGGATTGCTCATGTAAAACTGGAGGATCTGGTGGGTTATGAGATACCTAAGCAGAAGTTGATTGAGAATACAGAAGCCTTTGTAAAGGGCAGAAAGGCAAATAACTGTCTGCTCTTCGGTGATGCAGGTACAGGCAAGTCATCAAGTATTAAAGGGATCCTGAATCGTTACTATGATGAAGGTCTTCGTATCATTGAGGTATACAAGCACCAGTTTCAGGATCTGAATGATGTAATTGCACAGATTAAGAACAGAAACTATAAGTTTATTATCTATATGGATGATCTGTCATTCGAAGAATTTGAGATTGAGTACAAATATCTGAAAGCAGTGATCGAAGGCGGTCTGGAGAAGAAGCCGGATAATATTTTGATTTATGCGACAAGTAACCGAAGACATCTGGTAAGAGAGAAGTCCAGTGACAAGCTGGAAATTATGGATGATGACGATCTGCATTCTTCTGATACCGTACAGGAGAAACTTTCTCTTGTTTATCGTTTCGGTGTTCGCATTTATTATGGTGCACCAAGTAAAAAGGAATTTCAGACTATTGTTAAGGCACTCGCAGAAAGAAATGGAATCAGGATGCCGGAAGAGGAATTACTTCTGGAAGCAAATAAATGGGAACTTTCCCACGGCGGTCTTACAGGAAGAACTGCGCAGCAGTTTATCGACCATTTGCTGGGGATATCCGTTTGATTTTTCGATGCCATGCGGGCAGAGGGTGATTTTTGATTCAGGATATCATAAATAACAGATAATATGGCAAAGGGGGAACACATATGGCAGTTATGACATTTGCAGCCATTGACATTGGATCTTATGAAGTGAGTATGAAGATCTTTGAGATGTCAAAGAGAATCGGATTCAGGGAACTGAATGATGTCAGATACAGTCTGGAATTGGGCAAGGGCGTTTATTCCGGAGGAAAGATAGATTCAGAAATGCTGGATGTTTTGTGCGAGGTGCTCAATGACTTCAAACGTCTGATGCAGGATTTCGGTGTGGACGAATACCGTGCCTGCGGCACCAGTGCATTCAGAGAACTTGCCAACCCACTGATTATCATGGAACAGATTTATCGGCGAACGGGACTGAAAATTGAGATCTTAAGCAGTGCAGAACAGCATTTCCTTGGATATAAATCCATCGCTGCCATTGAAAAAGGATTCAAGAAGATGATCCAGAAAGGAACTGCAATCCTGGATGTAGGTGGCGGCAGCCTACAGGTTTCCCTTTTTGATAAAGATGCGCTGGTTACTACCCAGGGACTTAAGATGGGAAGCTTAAGAATTCGTCAGCGCCTGCAGGAACTGGAGAAAACAACCATTCATTATGATAAGCTGATCGAAGAATTTATCAGAAATGATCTTATGAGTTTTCAGCGCCTGTATCTGAAGGACAAGGATATTAAGAATGTGATTCTGATGGGAGATTTCATCACAGATATGATTTTCCAGGAAGAAATGGAAGATAAGATTATCACAAAAGAAGAATTCATGAAACGTTATGAAGATACAGTGGGAAAATCTGTGGATCTGCTGGCGCAGGAGATGGAGATTGATCCGGAGTATGCATCACTTGTGGTGCCTACAATGGTAGTGTGCAGAAATTTTATTGATATTTTTAATGCGGAATCTCTTTGGGCTCCGGGAGTTTCCCTGCTGGACGGAATTGCCTATGATTTTGCCGAAAAGAAGAAATTTATCAAAAGTGTTCATAATTTCGAAAATGATATTCTGGTTACATCCAGGAATATTGCAAAGCGCTATTCGAGCAGTAAAAGTCACATTCAGGGAACCATGAACCTTTGTCTGAATATTTTTGACAGTATGAAGAAAGTGCATGGCATGGGTTCAAGAGAACGCCTTTTGCTTCAGATTGCGGCATTGCTTCATGACTGCGGTAAATATATAAGTATGGAAAATGTATCTGAATGCTCTTATCAGATTATCATGTCTACGGACATTATAGGATTGTCTTCTCTGGAACGTCAGATGATTGCGTACGCAGTCAGATATAATACTTCTGCGTTTGTGCATTATGATGAGTTTTATAGTATGGGAATGGCAATTGACAGAGAAAGCTATATTAAAATTGCAAAAATGACGGCAATTCTCCGTCTGGCAAATGCTATGGACAGAAGTCATTATCAGAAAGTAAAAGGAATCAAGACAGTGCTTAAAGACAGAGAATTACAGATGATCGTGGATTCCACTCAGGATATTTCTCTGGAACTGGGACTGCTGAAGGATAAGGTTGCATTTTTTGAGGAAGTATTTGGCATTCGTCTGGTTCTCAGGCGTAAGGGCAGAGCGTAAAGGAGGATGAATCTATGGATCTTGGAAAATTTGAAAAGAAAGAGTATTTCGTGAACCGTGAGCTGAGCTGGCTTAAATTTGATGAGCGTGTTCTGAGTGAAGCAAGAGATAAGAGCCTTCCTTTATTTGACAGATTGAAATTCTTAAGTATTACTGCATCCAATCTGGATGAATTCTTCATGGTGCGGGTGGCATCACTGAAAGATCAGGTACATGCAGGATATCATAAGACAGATATTTCAGGAATGACTGCAAAAGAACAGTTAAAAGAAATCAGTGTCCGCACGCATGAACTGGTTCATGTGCAGTATAACACCCTGAACCGTTCTCTGATTCCTGCACTTGAGAAGGCTGGAATGCATCTGGTTGCGGCGCATGAAGATCTCACAGAGGAACAGAAGACATTTGTGGACAGATATTTTGAGGACAATGTATATCCGGTACTCACACCGATGGCAATGGACTCATCCAGACCATTTCCTCTGATCAGAAATAAGACACTGAATATCGGTGCCCTGATTTCAAAGAAAGATAAGAATGATAAACTCAGCAGGAAAGACAAGGCAGGAGAAGGAGAGCTTCTGTTTGCTACTGTACAGGTCCCTTCTGTGCTTCCGCGGGTAGTGCAGATTCCGTCAAAGAAAAACGGGGATACTACAGTGATCTTACTGGAAGAGATTATAGAAAGAAACATTGACAAGCTTTTCTTAAGTTATGATGTGGTATGTGCACATCCTTATCGGATCATGCGTAATGCAGACCTTACTATTGATGAAGATGAGGCAGAGGATTTACTGGTTGAAATTCAGCGTCAGTTAAAGAAACGACAGTGGGGTGAAGTGATTCGCCTGGAAGTAGAGGATAAGACGGATGAACGTCTGTTGAAGATTCTGAAGATGGAATTTGACATCAAAGAGGCAGATATTTTTGAAATCAACGGACCGCTGGATCTTACCATGCTTATGAAAGTATACGGGGCAGAGGGGTTTGATGTTTATAAGACTCCGAGATACCAGCCTGCACCTGTACCGGAGTTTCAGAATGAGAAAGATATCTTTCAGGTGATTCGTGAGGGTGATGTATTTCTCCATCATCCTTATATGAGTTTTGACCCAGTTGTAAATTTTGTGCGCCAGGCAGCGAAAGATCCGGATGTTCTGGCTATCAAACAGACGCTGTACCGTGTCAGCGGAAATTCTCCGATCATTGCGGCGCTTGCGCAGGCGGCGGAGAATGGTAAGCAGGTTTCCGTACTGGTAGAGCTGAAAGCTCGATTTGATGAAGAGAACAATATCGTATGGGCAAAGAAGCTTGAAAAAGCCGGATGCCATGTAATTTATGGTCTGGTAGGCCTTAAAACTCACAGCAAGATCACTCTGGTTGTGCGCAGGGAAGAAACCGGAATCCGGCGTTATGTACATCTGGCAACCGGAAATTATAATGATTCTACTGCGAAACTTTACACAGACTGCGGTATATTTACCTGTGATGAACGCTTTGGCGAGGATGCTACGGCAGTATTTAATATGCTCTCCGGCTATTCTGAACCGAAACGCTGGAACAAACTGATCGTGGCACCGATCTGGATGAAAGACAGATTCCTGAGCCTGATCGAGAGAGAAGCAGAGAACGCAAAGAAAGGACTGCCCGCGCATATCCGTGCAAAGATGAATTCTCTTTGTGATCCGAAGATTATAGCAGGTCTTTACTATGCATCTTCCTGCGGAGTGCAGGTGGAACTTCTGGTAAGAGGTATCTGCTGTCTGAAGGTAGGTGTGCCTGGAATCAGTGAGAACATTCGGGTACGTTCTATTGTAGGGGAATTTCTGGAGCACAGCCGTATTTTTTACTTTGAGAACGGAGGAAATCCGGAAATCTATATGGGAAGTGCAGACTGGATGCCCCGTAACCTTGATCGTCGTGTGGAAATTGTTTTTCCTGTAGAGGATGAGAAAATTAAGAAAGAACTGGAGCATGTACTTGATCTCGAATTCAAAGATAATGTGAAAGCACATCTTCTGCAGCCGGATGGCACCTATATAAAACCAGATAAACGTGGCAAGGTGCTGATCAACTCCCAGATGGAATTTTGCCTGGAGGCAACCGAGAAAGCAGCACTTCATAAACATGAAGAAAAGAAATCGCGAGTATTTATTCCGGCAGAACCTGCGGAAGATATAGAAAGATAAGTTGTAAACAGAATAAATATAGAAAGAAAAAACAGGAAAATGGCATGGAGATTCAAAATGGAGTGGATTTCCATGCCACTTTTTATACAGAAGAGTAAATGCTGTGATTTTCAAAGCAGCACTGCAGCTATCGGAAATTAGTAAAAATAGAATATCAGAATACGATTACTGCTTTTGACAATTGAAGCAGAAGACGTGCTTGACTTGCAAATGAAAATTTTTTGCATGATTTTATTACTCTAAAATGCCATAAATTTTTATTTTAAAAATAAAATGAAAAAAATTTTAAAAAACTATTGACAGAATACACAAAGGAATGTACAATACAAATATAAAAATTATCAAAGATTCACATGACCGGGAAAAGTGAGAAGATAATCACAGTCCGTAAGATCTGCAAATGGGGTAGCAGATATGCGGCAGAAAAACAAAAATGGCAGTGTGGATGTGGAAGCAGTAAAGGCGGTTTCACGTTATTTCAGAGATAAAGGTGTAAAGCAGATGTATGTCTGCGGAAGTACAGGTGAAGGTTTCCTGCTTGATACAGAGGAGCGCAAACTTGTAGCAGAAACTGTTGTGAATGAAGTGGGACAGGATATGAATATCATCGTCCATGTAGGGTGTGCAGATACCAGATATTCCTGCATTCTGGCAGAGCATGCAGAGAAAATTGGTGCAGCTGCGATCTCTGCAGTTCCATGTGTATACTATCGCCCAAGTGAAGAGAGCGTTTATCAGCACTGGACCGAAATCACCAAAGCAGCAGATCTTCCATTCTTTATCTACAATATCCCGCAGCTGACAGGATTTAATCTGTCCATGAATCTGTTTAACAGAATGCTGGAGAATGACAGAGTAGCCGGTGTGAAATGCTCCTCTGATCCTGCACAGGATGTACTTCGCTTCAAACTGGCAGGCGGCAAAGATTTCATTGTATTCAATGGTCCGGACGAGCAGTTCGTAGCAGGACGCATCATGGGTGCGGATGCCGGAATTGGTGGTACATACGGTGCAATGCCGGAACTTTACATGAAGATGGATGAGCTGATCAAAAGAGGTGAATGGGACAAAGCTGCCGGAGTACAGGCAATCGTAACTCCTCTGATCTATCGTTTATGCTCCTTTGCTTCCATGCATGGTGCAGTAAAAGGAATCATCACTCTGGACGGATGCCCGATGGGAGATCCAAGACTTCCGTTCCTGCCTGTAGCTACAGACGATCCGAAACTGGTTGAACTTTACAAAGATATCAAGAAAGCAATTACGGATACAAAAGATTTATAGAATATAACAGAAAGAAAATCAGGCAGATGAAAGACATCTGCCTGGTTTTGCATGAAGATCCTGGCAGATGAGAAAGAAAGGCTGGAGCCCAAGAACGGACAGCCGTGATTTCCTGCCGGGATTGTAGTGTTTGTATTGATAATTTATGAAAGGATCAGAGTCGTATGATCCTGGTCATATGTTTTGAAAGAGGAGGAAATAAATCATGAAGAAACACATTGTATGCTTTGGAGATTCAAACACACACGGTTATTGTGCCATGAATGATGGTCGTTTTGATGAAAACGAGAGATGGACCTGCCTGCTTCAGAAATCTCTGGGAGAGGATTACCTGATCCTGGAAGAGGGTCTTTCCGGAAGAACAACTTCTTTCAGAGATCCCGTTTTCGAGGGCCTTTCCGGACTGGATTATCTTTATCCATGTCTTATGAGTCATGAACCGGTAGATTTACTGGTGATCATGCTTGGAACAAATGATACAAAAGAACGTTTCAGTGCAGGCGCACCGGCTATTGGTCTGGGAATGATCCGACTGGTAAAGAAAGCGATCGCAACCACAGACTGCTGGAGAGACGGCAAACCACAGATTCTGATCGTAACACCGCAGAACATCGGCAAGGAGTATGAGAATTCAAATGTAGCAGGAACCATGGGAAATGGATGTGCAGAAAAATCCCGGGGACTTGCAGCAGAATATGAACGTATTGCAGGACAGTTTGGATGCTATTATCTGGATGCTAATGAAGTGGTAAAGGCGGCGCCAAATGATATTGATCATATGCATCTGACTGCGCAGGGGCATAAAGAACTGGCGGTGGCATTGGATAAGAAGATTCGAGAGATTTTTGAAAAATAATTCATTTTATTTCATAAGGGAAGTTCTCTGACTTTGATTGTGAGCGTAAAAAGAAAAAGCAGGGGACTTCTTTTTTATGCGAAGACCGCGTAAATACGGGCATTTTGCATGAAAAATTCGAGAAAAATAAAAAAATTGAAATTTTTTTAAAAAAGTGCTTGCATTTTAGAAAAAGATGGTGTATATTAAACGAGTCGACAGCGAAGAGCAAACGACGGAAAAACAAATGGCCAGTTGGTCAAGGGGTTAAGACGTCGCCCTCTCACGGCGAAAACACGGGTTCGATTCCCGTACTGGCTGCTATTAAATAGTGAGAACTAATGAAAAGATGATCAGATTAAGTTCTGATCATTTTTTTTTCGGATTTTATATCAAACGGATAAAATCATCCGCAATTGTTATTTGTTCATAACCGAATAACTGTTCAGCAATGTCAGATCTCACTATTTTTATTTTGTAAATGTGTACTTGAAATAATGTCAGATTGCGGTTATAATAAAAGAACAAATGTTCGAAAATAAATGTTTGTCAGTATTCCTGACTGACAGGCGTTCAAATAAATCTGAAGATAAAGTGCACAAATTATAGAAAGAAAGGAAATGTAACAGACATGGCAAAGAAAAACACCTATGATGCAGGGAGTATCTCTGTCCTGGAAGGTCTTGAGGCAGTTCGTAAGCGCCCCGGAATGTACATCGGAAGTGTTTCACGAAAGGGACTCAATCATCTGATCTATGAAATTGTAGACAATGCAGTGGATGAACATCTGGCTGGATACTGCAGTCTGATCCACGTAGTTCTTGAGAAAGACGGTTCATGCACAGTAACAGATAACGGACGAGGAATCCCGGTAGACATGCATGAGAAAGGAGTATCAGCTGAACGTCTGGTATTTACAACTCTCCATGCAGGCGGTAAATTTGACAATTCTGCCTACAAGACAAGTGGAGGACTTCATGGAGTAGGATCTTCTGTTGTTAATGCGCTGTCTACATATCTTGATATCAAAATCAGCCGCGATGGATATGTTCATCATGACCATTACGAGAGAGGCATTCCAACACTTGAACTGGAAGAGGGACTTTTGCCGAAACTGGGAAGAACCAGACAGACTGGAACCAGCATTAACTTTCTGCCGGATCCGGAGATATTTGAGAAGACCAGATTCTCAGCAACAGAGGTAAAGAGCAGGCTTCATGAGACTGCATATCTGAATCCGGAACTGACTATTCATTTCGAGGATAAGAGAGGGGCAGAAGTTGAGGATATTACGTATCATGAGCCGGATGGGATTATCGGATTTATTAAGGATCTGAATCATAGTGCAGAAGTTCTGCATGAGCCGGTTTATCTGAAAGGTGAAGCAGACGGCATTCAGGTAGAAGTGGCATTTCAGTTTACTAATGAGTTCCGTGAAAATGTACTGGGCTTCTGTAATAATATTTACAATGCAGAGGGCGGCACTCATCTGACAGGATTTAAGACTACATTTACTACAGTTATGAATACTTATGCCAGAGAAATCGGTGTTCTTAAAGATAAAGACCCGAACTTTACAGGTGCAGATATCCGTAACGGAATGACTGCAGTTGTTTCCATCAAGCATCCGGAACCACGATTCGAGGGACAGACCAAGACAAAACTGGACAACCAGGATGCATCCCGTGCAACAGGTAAAGTTGTGGGAGAACAGATGGTACTCTATTTTGACCGTAATCTGGAAACTCTCAAGACAATTCTTTCCTGCGCAGAGAAAGCTGCTAAGATCCGTAAAACGGAAGAGAGAGCCAAGACTAATCTTCTGACTAAGCAGAAATATTCTTTTGACTCAAACGGAAAGCTGGCAAACTGCGAGAAGAAAGATCCATCTCAGTGTGAGATTTTTATTGTAGAGGGTGATTCTGCGGGAGGTTCTGCCAAGACTGCCCGTAACCGTAATTACCAGGCGATTCTGCCAATCAGGGGTAAGATCCTGAACGTAGAGAAGGCAACCATTGACAAAGTACTTGCCAATGCAGAAATCAAGACTATGATCAACGCATTTGGGTGTGGATTCTCTGAAGGATACGGAAATGATTTTGATATTACAAAGCTTCGGTATGACAAGATCGTGATCATGGCCGATGCTGACGTGGATGGAGCACATATCTCTACACTGCTCCTTACTTTATTTTACCGTTTCATGCCGGATCTGATCACAGAGGGACATGTGTACATCGCTATGCCGCCGTTATATAAAGTTATGCCGAAGAAAGGACAGGAGGAATACCTGTATGATGACAAGGCGCTTGAGAAATACAGACGTTCCCATAAACCGGGAAGCTTTACCTTACAGAGGTACAAGGGTCTGGGTGAAATGGATGCAGAACAGCTCTGGGAAACTACACTGAATCCGGAGACCCGAATGATGAAACGTGTGGAAATCGAGGATGCGAGACTTGCATCCAGTGTAACAGAGATTCTGATGGGAAGCGATGTCCCGCCGAGAAAGAAATTTATCTATGAGCATGCACAGGATGCAGAACTGGATATCTGATGCTGCTTTAGTAATATAGAGACAGAGAAGTGATAGAATTTTTTCTGTCTGAAATGGAGGAAAGAGATAAATGGAAACAAAACAGGAGAATGTAATCCCTACCGATTATGCGGAGGTTATGCAGAAATCCTATATCGATTATGCCATGAGTGTTATTATCTCCAGAGCCCTGCCGGATGTGCGTGACGGATTGAAGCCTGTACAGAGAAGAACACTGTATGATATGTATGAACTGGGCATCCGTTATGACAGACCATACAGAAAATGTGCCCGTATCGTGGGTGATACCATGGGTAAATATCATCCGCATGGTGACAGCTCTATTTACGAAGCACTTGTAGTGATGGCTCAGGATTTCAAGAAAGGCAAAACACTGGTCGACGGACATGGAAACTTCGGTTCCATCGAGGGCGACGGTGCAGCTGCCATGCGATATACAGAAGCCAGACTTCAGAAACTGACACAGGATGTTTTTCTTGAGGACCTGGATAAGAATGTAGTAGATTTTATGCCGAACTTTGACGAGACAGAGAAAGAGCCGGTGGTACTTCCTGTCAGGATTCCCAACTTGCTTGTAAACGGAGCAGACGGTATCGCAGTTGGTATGGCAACCAGTATTCCGCCTCATAATCTGGGAGAGGTGGTAGATGCAGTAAAAGCATATATGAAGAACAATGATATCAGTGTCAAGGGTCTGATGCGCTATCTCAAAGGACCGGATTTCCCGACAGGCGGTCTGGTAGTAAATAAAGATGACCTGCTCAAAATCTATGAAACAGGAACAGGCAAGCTTCGTGTCAGAGGTAAAGTAGAGACAGTGAAACTCAAAGGCGGCAGGCAGCAGCTTGTGATTACGGAGATTCCGTATACCATGATCGGTGCAAATATCGGAAAATTTCTGAATGATATCGCATCTCTTGTGGAGAGTAAGAAGACAACGGATATTGTAGATATTTCCAATCAGTCATCCAAAGAAGGAATTCGTATTGTTCTCGATCTGAAGCGTGATGCAGATGTGGAGAATCTTACAAATATGCTCTATAAGAAGACAAAGCTGGAAGATACTTTTGGGGTGAATATGCTTGCAGTTGCAGACGGCAGACCGGAGACCCTGAGTCTGAAGCAGGTGATCGAGCATCATGTGGATTTCGTATTTGATGTTACAACCAGAAAGTACACCACACTTCTGAACAAAGAGCAGGAGAAGAAAGAAATCCAGGAAGGCCTCATCAAGGCATGCGACGTGATCGACCTGATCATCGAGATTCTGCGAGGAAGTAAAAACAGAGAACAGGTAAAGAAATGTCTGGTCGACGGTGTGACAGAAGGAATCAGGTTCAAGAGCAAAGCCAGTGAGAAAGCTGCGCAGAAGCTACGCTTCTCAGAGAAGCAGGCAGCAGCAATTTTGGATATGCGTCTGTACAAGCTGATTGGTCTGGAGATTGAAGCACTTCAGGCAGACTATGCAGAGACAATGAAGAATATTGCACTGTATGAGGATATTTTGAATAATTATGATTCTATGGCAGAAGTAATCATGAAAGATCTGGATCAGATCAAGAAAGAATACGGAACCAAACGCCGTACAGTGATCGAGAATGCAGAGGAAGTTGTATACGAAGAGAAGAAGATGGAAGAGATGGAAGTTACATTCCTGATGGACCGTTTCGGATACATGAGAATTATCGACAAATCTGCCTATGAGAGAAATAAGGAAGCTGCCAATGCAGAGAACAAATATGTGTTCAACTGCATGAATACAGATAAAATCTGCATTTTTACAGACAACGGAAAGATGCATAGCATCAAAGTGGCAGATATTCCGCTGGTACGTTTCAGAGATAAAGGAACACCTGCAGATAACCTCAGCAATTATGACAGTTCACAGGAGCGTATGCTTTATGTGGCTCCTCTTGCATCTGTAAAGGCGAATACGCTTCTGTTTGTTACAGCAGCTTCTATGTGCAAACTGGTAAGCGGCGCTGAATTTGATGTGGCAAAGAGAACCATCGTATCTACAAAACTGGGAGAAGAAGATTCGCTTATTTTCGTAGGTGCTGCAGATGAGATGGAACAGGTTGTCCTCCAGAGTGAAGGTGGATATTTCCTGAGATTCCAGAAACAGGATATATCTTCTATGAAGAAGACATCTATCGGAGTGAGAGGTATGAAGCTTTCAGAAGGAGATAAGCTGGATCATGCGTATCTTCTGGAGAGCCGTCAGGAATATACCATAACTTATCATGATAAACCGTATATTCTCAATAAAGTGAAGCTGTCTAAACGAGATAGTAAAGGAACAAAACCACGTATATAATACAGCTGGGAATTGTCTTAAAAAGCAACAAATCCAGTAAAATCAAGGTTTTTGCAGGAAAAGCCTTGCAATTGTAAAGAATTGGTGTTACAATACAGCTAAATTAGAACTTGTAAACATGGGAGTGGGCGTGAGCCCACTCTTATTTGTTGCATAGAAAGGCAGGTGGGAAAATGAGCAGACGGGAAGAATATGAAAAGCGCGCAGAGGAACTTCTGGCACCGATCGTAGAGCAGAACAGTTTTGAATTGGTTGATGTAGAATACGTTAAGGAAGCTGGCAACTGGTATCTGAGAGGATATATTGATAAGCCAGGCGGAATTACAGTAAATGACTGCGAAGTAGTCAGCAGAGCATTCAGTGATAAGCTGGATGAGAATGACTTCATCGAGGACAGTTATATTATGGAGATCAGTTCTCCGGGACTGGACAGACCGCTGAAGAAAGACAAAGACTTTGAGAGAAACTTGGGAAAACTGGTGGAGATCCGTACCTACCGGCCAATCGAGAAACAAAAAGAGTTCTGCGGGGTTTTAACCGCATATGATAGTAACAGTGTGACAATCGATGAGGATGGAACCGAGCGTGTTTTTGATAAGAAAGACACAGCCCTGATACGCCTCGCAATAGAGTTTTAGTTGATAAATTCGGGAGGATAAGAAAAAAATGAACAGAGAGTTAATGGAGGCGCTGGATATCCTTGAAAAGGAAAAAAATATCAGCAAAGATACACTGCTTGAAGCAATCGAGCAGTCTCTGATTCAGGCTTGCAAGAACCATTTTGGTAAAGCTGACAACGTACATGTGACCATCAATCCGGAAACATGTGATTTCGCAGTGTATGCCGACAGAAACATCGTAGAATATGTAGAGGATCCTGCAATGGAGATTTCTCTTGCAGATGCATTAAAGATCACATCCAGAGCTGAGATCGGCGGCATGGTACAGGTCCCGATCCAGTCCAAGGAATTCGGACGTATTGCAACACAGAATGCAAAGAACGTTATCCTGCAGAAAATCCGCGAGGAAGAACGTAAGGTACTGTTTGATGAATACTACGGAAAAGAGAAAGAAGTAGTAACCGGTATTGTACAGCGTGTGATGGGCAAGAATGTAAGCATCAACCTTGGTAAGGCAGATGCAGTATTAAGTGAGAACGAACAGGTGAAGGGTGAAACTTTTGAGCCGACTGAGAGAATCAAAGTATATATCCTTGAAGTTAAAGATACTCCGAAAGGACCACGAATCCTGGTATCCAGAACTCATCCGGGCCTTGTAAAACGTCTCTTCGAATCAGAAGTTGCAGAGGTTAAGGACGGAACTGTAGAAATCAAGAGTATTGCCCGTGAGGCAGGTTCCCGTACAAAAATCGCTGTATGGAGCAATGATCCGGACGTAGATGCAGTAGGCGCATGTGTAGGTATGAACGGTGCCCGTGTTAATGCAGTAGTTGAGGAACTTCGCGGTGAGAAGATTGACATCATCAACTGGGATGAGAACCCGGCAATCCTGATCGAGAATGCATTAAGTCCTGCAAAAGTTATTGCAGTTATGGCAGATCCTGATGAGAAGACAGCTTTAGTAGTTGTTCCTGATTATCAGCTTTCTCTTGCAATCGGTAAAGAAGGACAGAACGCACGTCTTGCAGCAAGACTGACAGGCTTTAAAATTGATATCAAGAGTGAGACTCAGGCAAGAGAGTCCGGTGATTTCTATGATTATGATGATGAAGCAGAGGAAACAGAAGAGACTGTTTCTGAAGAACTCACAGCTGATGATGCTGCAGACGAAATCGAAACAGAGGAAGATACAGCAGAAGAGGTTCCTGTAGATGAAGAGTCAGAAGAATAAGATTCCTATGCGTCAGTGTACCGGATGCAGGGAAATGAAGAGCAAGAAAGAAATGATCAGAGTTCTTAAGACCACTGAAGATGAGATCGTGCTTGATACTACCGGTAAGAAGAACGGCAGAGGCGCGTATCTGTGTTTTTCCAGAGACTGTCTGGACAAAGCAATCAAGAATCATGGACTTGAGCGTTCTCTGAAGACTGCAGTTCCGGATGAGGTATATGAACGACTTAAGAAGGAGCTGGAAGATATTGAAAAATAACAAAGTACTGTCGCTGATAGGGCTGGCTACCAAAGCAGGTAAGACTGTAAGCGGAGAATTTTCCACAGAGAAATCTGTTAAGACCGGAAAAGGACTGCTGGTGATCGTAGCTGAGGATGCCTCCGAGAATACAAAGAAGAAATTTCGGAACATGTGCAGTTTTTATGAAGTTCCGATCTACTTCCTCTCAGATAAAGAGAGTTTAGGCAGAGCAATGGGAAAGGAGTACCGCGCCTGTCTGGCTGTCCAGGATGAGAACTTTGCGAAAGCAATCATGAAGGAGGTATAGCGATTGTCTAAATTAAGGGTACATGAGCTGGCCAGAGAGCTTGGACGACAGAACAAAGAAGTAATTGAGTTTCTGAAATCCAGAGGCGTTGATGTCAAGAGCCATATGAGTATGGTGGATGAGCCTCTGATTTCGGCAGTAAAAAATAGATTTTCAAATAATAACAGGGGAAAGGAGCATATTGCGAAATTGGATACTCCCAAGACAGAAGAAAAGGTTGTAACAGCAAAATCTGAAGGAGATAAAACTGAAGCACCTAAAAAGAAAAAAAATATTATCCGCGTTTACCATGCACAGAATGCAAGTGACGGAGGAAAAACAACAAGAAAGAAACCTGTAAGAGCCGAAGGCGAGAGAACAGGCTCACCAAGAAATGCAGAGGGAAGAGCTTCTGACAATTCAAGAACAGATGGTGACAGAACAAGAAGAAATAACGGGGACCGCTCCGGAGCAGGCAACAGAAGACAGCAGGGAGACGGAAACCGTCAGGGAAGACCACAGGGCGAAGGCAGAGCTCAGGGCGATGGAAATCGTCAGGGAGGACGCTTTGGCGGCCAGGGAAGATCCCAGGGTGACGGTCAGGGACGCCAGGGCGGAAGACCACAGGGCGATGGAAATCGTCAGGGTGGACGTTTCGGCGGCCAGGGAAGATCCCAGGGCGACGGCCAGGGACGCCAGGGCGGCAGATTCCAGGGAGACGGAAACCGCCAGGGTGGACGTTTCGGTCAGGGAAGATCTCAGGGCGATAACCGTCAGGGCCGTCCGGATGGAAACAGAGGTGAAGGACGCTTTGGCGGCGGTCAGGGTCGTCCAGGACAGCGCCAGAATACCAGAAAGAATGACGATATGGTATTTGCACCAGAACTGACTAAGACTTCTAAAGACAGCAAGAGAGAGCGTGACAGAGAGAATAAGAATAAGAAGAAAGATTTCGATAAGAGTCAGGGTGGCGGACGCAGACCAAATCAGGGTGGATTTAATAAGAATTCCAGAATCCCGAAAGCTCTGCAGAAACCAACTCCACAGCCAAAACAGGAAGAAAAGAAACCTGAGGTTAAAGAAATCACACTTCCGGAGAAGATGACAATCCGTGAACTGGCAGAAGCAATGAAGATGCAGCCGTCAGTGATCGTTAAGAAACTTTTCATGGAAGGCATGATGGTTACTGTAAACCATGAGATCGACTTTGAGAAAGCACAGGAGATCGCTCTGGACTACGATATCATCGCAGAACTGGAAGAGAAAGTAGACGTCATCGAAGAACTCCTCAAAGAGGATGAAGAAGACGAGAAAGATATGGTTCCGAGACCACCTGTAGTCTGTGTTATGGGTCACGTTGACCACGGTAAAACATCTCTTCTGGATGCAATCCGTAAGACAAACGTAACACGCGGTGAGGCCGGCGGTATCACACAGCATATCGGTGCTTCTGTAGTAGAAGTCAATGGTCAGAAGATCACATTCCTGGATACACCTGGACATGAAGCTTTCACAGCTATGCGTATGCGTGGTGCAAACTCCACAGATATCGCAGTTCTGGTCGTAGCAGCAGATGATGGTGTTATGCCTCAGACAGTAGAGGCTATCAGCCATGCAAAGGCTGCAGGTGTTGAGATCATCGTTGCTATCAACAAAATTGATAAACCAAGTGCAAACATTGAACGTGTAAAACAGGAACTTTCTGAGTATGAACTCATTCCGGAAGACTGGGGCGGAAGCACAATCTTCGTTCCTGTATCTGCACACACAGGAGAAGGAATCGATACTCTTCTTGAGATGATCCTTCTTACAGCAGAAGTTTGTGAACTCAAAGCAAACCCGAATCGTGAAGCAAGAGGTCTTGTAATCGAGGCTCAGCTTGACAAAGGTAAAGGTCCGGTTGCTACCATCCTTGTTCAGAAAGGTACTCTTCATGTAGGAGACTTTATCGCAGCAGGAGCATGCAATGGTAAAGTCCGTGCCATGATGGACGATAAAGGACGCAGAATCAAAGAAGCTGGTCCGTCTACTCCGGTAGAAATCCTCGGACTTGGCGATGTTCCGAATGCAGGTGAGATACTCCTTTCATTTGAGAGCGATAAAGAAGCGAAGAACTTCGCAGGTGCATTTGTATCTGAGAACAAGAATCGTCTTCTTGAAGAAACTAAGGGTAAACTGTCTCTGGATAACCTCTTTGATCAGATTCAGGCAAGCGATCTGAAAGAGCTGCCGATCATCGTCAAAGCGGATGTACAGGGATCTGTAGAAGCCGTAAAACAGAGCTTAACCAAGCTTTCCAACGAAGAAGTTGTTGTAAAAGTAATTCACGGTGGTGTTGGTGCTGTCAATGAATCCGACGTAAGTCTTGCAGCTACATCTAATGCAATCATCATCGGATTTAATGTTCGTCCTGATGCAACAGCAAAACAGCTTGCTGAGCAGGAAGGCGTAGATCTTCGTCTGTACAGAGTCATCTATCAGGCAATCGAAGATGTAGAAGCTGCCATGAAGGGTATGCTTGATCCTGTATTTGAGGAGAAAGTTATCGGTCATGCAGAAGTACGTCAGCTGTTCAAGGCATCCGGCGTTGGAACAATCGCAGGAAGCTACATCCTGGATGGTATTTTCCAGAGAAACTGCAAAGTTCGTATTTCCAGAGAAGGCGAGCAGATCTTCGAAGGCGAACTTGCATCCCTGAAGAGATTCAAAGACGATGTTAAGGAAGTTAAGGCAGGATACGAGTGTGGTCTTGTATTTGACGGATTTAACGATGTCAAGGAAGAAGATAAAGTAGAAGCTTATATCATGGTAGAAGTACCTAGATAGTGTTTCTGTTCATATACCACTATTCCGCGAGGTGTTTTGGCATGAATATGCTAAAATCCCGAGACATACAGCGCGAATTTATGCGATTAGCATAAATTCTGTGCATCGCGGAGCGTTGTACTGCGAACGGAGTGAACAGTACCTAGATAGTCAATGTAATATGGGGTGCGCGATTCATGGTGTTACGGACAGCGTGACGCGCACCTTTTTATAAGAGATATAACAATGAGGATTCAGAACCGGAAGGCCTGACATACAAATGGTGGCCGGACGCAGGCATCATAGTTATATCTGAAATAATAGGAGATTAAAATGAGAAAAAACAGTATTAAGAATACACGGATCAATGGAGAAGTTCAGAAAGAGCTCAGCACCATTATCCGCAATGAGATCAAGGACCCGCGTATTCATCCAATGACATCTGTCATGGCTGTAGAAGTGGCTCCTGATCTGAAAACCTGCAAAGCATACATCAGTGTGCTGGGAGAGAAAGAAGCAAAAGAGGCGACCATCAAAGGTCTCAACAGTGCAGAAGGTTACATCAGACGTCAGCTCGCACGCAGCTTAAATCTGAGAAACACACCGGAGATTCGTTTTATTCTGGATGAATCCATTGAATACGGTGTAAATATGTCAAAACTGATCGATGACGTTACAAAGAAGGACAACTCCCACAGACAGGTTGAGGAACAGGAAGAGATTTGAGAGGGTGAATCATGAAGAATATTGCGGAGATACTGGAAGGAGTAAAAACAATGGGAATCGGCGGACATATCCGTCCGGATGGTGACTGCGTTGGTTCCTGTATGGCATTATATTTATATGTAAAAACCTATTATCCGGAAATTCAGGTAGACGTCTATCTGGACAACCCGAAACCTGTTTTTGGACATATTGATTGTATAGATGAGATTAAAACAGAACTGGACGGTGACAAAGAGTACGATCTTTTTGTTACCTGTGATGTAAGTTCCAGAGACAGACTTGCTCTTGCTGGCCCGTATTTCGACACTGCAAAGAAGACAGCCTGTATTGATCATCACATCAGCAATCCGGGATTTGCACAGATTAATCATGTCAGAGGCGAAATAAGTTCTGCGTGCGAAGTGCTTTATGGACTGCTTGATCCTGAGAAAGTAATCCGTACGATCGCTGTACCAATCTATACAGGAATGATTCATGATACAGGTGTATTTCAGTATTCCTCAACTTCACCGGAGACCATGCGTATTGCCGGGGAACTGATGAAGACAGGATTCAATTTCAGTAAGATCATTGATGAATCTTTTTATCAGAAAACATACGTTCAGAATCAGGTTATGGGACGTGTTCTTGCAGAGAGTATCCTGCTTTTGGATGGAAAATGCATCATCGGATATCTTAAGAAAAAAGACATGGAATTCTACGGTGTAGAAGGTAAAGATCTGGATGGTATTGTCAGCCAGCTTCGTCTTACAGAAGGCGTAGAAGTTGCCATGTTCCTGTATGAGCTGGAAACACAGTCCTTTAAGGTTTCACTCCGCTCCAATGGCAAAGTTGATGTAAGCAAGATTGCGGTATACTTTGGGGGCGGCGGTCATATGAGAGCAGCAGGATGTGATCTTCAGGGATCTGTATATGATGTCATCAATAATGTCACAGAACAGATCTGCAAAGAGTTTCAGGAGAATGAAGTCTGATGGATGGCGTAATTGTAATCCGCAAGGAAAAAGGTTTTACGTCCCATGATGTGGTAGCAAAGCTGCGCGGGATTCTTCACATGAAGAAGATCGGACATACAGGAACTCTGGATCCGGACGCGGAGGGCGTACTCCCGGTGGCTCTGGGAAAAGCAACCCGTCTGGTGGATATGATCACGGATAAAGAGAAAACATACGAAACAGTGATGCGCTTGGGCGTTGTCACAGATACACAGGATATGAGCGGAACTGTACTTTCACAGACAGCAGAACTTCATGTCACAGAAGAGGAACTGAGAGCTGTAATAGAGTCTTTCGTAGGAGATTATATGCAGGTTCCCCCGATGTATTCCGCGCTGAAAGTCAATGGAAAAAAACTCTATGAACTTGCCAGAGAGGGCAAAACCGTGGAGCGCAAACCAAGACCTGTACATTTCTATGAAATAGAGATTCTTGAGATTGATCTTCCACTGGTACATTTTCGCGTAACGTGCAGCAAAGGAACCTATATCCGTACATTATGTCATGATATCGGGGAGAAACTGGGATGCGGAGCTGCCATGGAGACTCTTCTGCGTACGAAGGTAGGCAGATTTACGCTGGACGATGCCATTACCCTGGCACAGACAGAGGAAGCAGTGAAGAACGGTACGATAGAAAGTAAGGTTCTTGGTATTGAGGAAATCCTTGCAGAGTATCCGCGTGTATGCTGCACAAAAGAAGGCGACAGACTTCTGGCTAATGGAAATCCTCTTGTACAGACATTGATTGATGCAGAGGAAAAAGATGGATGGATCCGCATGTGTAACAGCGAAGGAAACTTCGCGGGAGTTTACCAATGGGATGAAAAAAGAGACAGGTATTTTCCTGTAAAGATGTTTTAGGAGACACGATGGAATATTTAAGGATTGAACATGATTTTCCCAGAATTTCACACAGTGCGGTAACACTTGGGAAGTTTGACGGCATACACCGCGGACATCAGAAACTGGTTGAGAAAATTATTGAGCAGAAACAGGAAGGTGCACAGGCGGTTGTGCTTGCACTTGGAACTGCCTCAAGAACAATCCTCACAAAGGAAGAGAGATGCCGTGTTCTGGAAGGAATGGGAGTGGATGTGCTGTTGGAGTGTCCGCTCACAGAAAAAATACGGCACATGAAAGCAGAGAATTTTATAAAAGAAATACTGATAGGAGACCTTCAGGTCTCCTATGTGGCGGTTGGAGAGGACTTCCGTTTTGGCTATGAACGGAAAGGAACTCCTGCCATGCTTAGAGAATTTGGAAAGAAATATGGATTTCATACGGAAGTCCTGCCAAAAGAAATGGACGGACGCCGTAAGATCAGCAGCACATTTGTCAGAGAAGAGCTGAATCGAGGAAATATGGAGAAGTTTCATTACCTTATGGGAACAGATTTCTCAGTGGAAGGAATCGTCGAACATGGACGTGGAATGGGACACAAATATCTGCTTCCGACCACAAACCTGATTCCTCCGGTGGAGAAACTGATGCCGCCAAACGGGGTTTATATCACAGTTTCCCATTTTAAAGATAAAAGCTACCAGGGAATCACTAATGTAGGCCATAAGCCAACAGTCGGTGGTGAGAAGTTTATTGGTGTGGAGACATATCTCTTTGACTGCAGTGAGAATCTGTATGGAGAATATTGCAAAGTAGATTTCAAAAAATTCCTCAGACCGGAGCAGAAATTTTCTTCACTGGAGGCACTGAAAGCACAGCTGGAGAGAGATGCAGATAAGGGAAAGGAATATTTTAAACAGGTTAAGTAAGCCGTCTGTTTTAACCCTGAAATATTAGACTTTATTTTTCAGAGATTTTTATTTAAGTTTGTAAAAAAAGTGGTTTACACACCAAGGTCAATGTGCTATACTAACCAAGGTGAATTTAGCCCATGTTCAGGGACAGGACACTCCGACCATCTCTTAATATGCGGCGGTCAATCAATAATAATTATAAGAATATAGGAGGAAATCACAATGATTTCAAAAGAAAAGAAAGCAGCAATCATGAAAGAATATGCAAGAACTGAAGGAGATACAGGATCACCGGAAGTACAGGTAGCAGTTCTTACAGCAAGAATTCAGGAACTTACAGAGCATTTACAGAGCAACCATAAAGATCATCACTCCAGACGTGGTCTTCTGAAAATGGTAGGTCAGAGACGTGGACTGTTAGCTTACCTGAAGAAAACAGACATCGAAAGATACCGTGCACTGATTGAAAAATTAGGCTTAAGAAAATAATAGCCTTTTAGTATGCGGAAGGGGGCGGATTTCCATCCGCCTCCCTTTTTATGTTATGTGACAGGAGTTATTTCCGAGACTACTGAAAAGGTTATTTTAATTAATAAAGTAGTTTTTTCAGTTGTTTCGGACTCCTGTTTATAGCAATTGCTATAAGTAATGATTTCATGAAAAGCCCCGGTGGGCAGATTTGAAAAGTAATATAATAACCTAACTATGAAAAAAGGAGAATGAACGTATGTACAAAAGTTATTCCATGGAATTAGCCGGAAGAACCTTAACAGTAGATATCAACCGTGTTGCAAAACAGGCAAACGGTGCTGCATTAATGCATTATGGCGATACTACTGTTTTATCTACAGCAACAGCATCTAAAGAGCCAAGAGAAGGAATTGATTTCTTCCCGTTAAGCGTTGAATATGAAGAGAAAATGTATGCAGTAGGCAAAATCCCTGGGGGATTTAATAAGAGAGAGGGAAAAGCAAGCGAGCATGCAATTCTTACTTCCCGTGTAATCGACAGACCGATGCGTCCTCTGTTCCCTAAGGATTACAGAAATGATGTAACATTAGTAAATATGGTTATGTCTGTTGATCCGGAGTGTAATCCGGAGATCCCGGCTATGCTTGGTTCCTCTATCGCAACCTGCATTTCTGATATCCCGTTTGACGGTCCATGTGCAACTACACAGGTTGGTCTGATCGATGGTGAGTTTATTATCAACCCGACACTGGCACAGAAGGACGTTTCTGAGCTTCAGCTGACAGTAGCTTCTACAAGAGAGAAAGTAATCATGATTGAAGCCGGTGCAAAAGAAGTTCCGGAAGACAAGATGATCGAAGCTATTTACAAAGCTCACGAAGTAAACCAGGAAATCATCAAATTTATCGATAAGATCGTAGAAGAATGCGGCAAACCGAAACACAGCTATGAATCATGCGCTGTTCCGGAAGAACTCTTTGCAGCAATGAAAGAGATCGTACCTCCGGAAGAAATGGAAGTTGCAGTATTCTCTGATGACAAACAGACAAGAGAAGAGAACATCCGTCAGGTAACAGAGAAGCTGAAAGAAGCTTTTGCTGACAATGAAGAATGGCTTGCAGTTCTGGGTGAAGCTGTATATCAGTACCAGAAGAAGACAGTACGTAAGATGATCTTAAAAGATCACAAACGTCCGGATGGACGTGCGATCACACAGATCCGTCCTCTGGCAGCAGAGACAGATATCATCCCGAGAGTACATGGTTCTGCTATGTTCACACGTGGACAGACACAGATCTGTACAATCACAACTCTTGCTCCTCTTGCAGAAGCACAGAGACTTGATGGACTTGATGAGTTTGAAACTACAAAGAGATATATGCATCACTATAACTTCCCATCCTACTCTGTAGGTGAGACAAAACCATCCAGAGGACCGGGACGTCGTGAAATCGGACATGGTGCACTTGCTGAGAGAGCACTGGTTCCTGTACTTCCAAGCGAAGAGGAATTCCCATATGCGATCCGTACTGTATCTGAGACATTTGAATCCAACGGTTCTACATCTCAGGCAAGTATCTGTGCATCTACTATGTCTCTGATGGCAGCAGGTGTACCGATCAAGAAACCGGTAGCTGGTATTTCCTGCGGTCTGGTAACAGGCGAAACAGATGATGACTATATCGTTCTGACAGATATTCAGGGACTTGAAGACTTCTTCGGAGATATGGACTTCAAGGTAGCCGGAACACATGACGGTATCACAGCGATCCAGATGGATATCAAGATCCACGGACTGACAAGACCGATCGTAGAAGAAGCGATCAGACGTACAAAAGAAGCTAGAGAATATATTCTGACAGAAGTTATGGAGAAATGCATTGCAGCTCCACGTACAACTGTAGGTGAATATGCTCCGAAGATCATTCAGATTCAGATCGATCCTCAGAAGATCGGTGATGTTGTAGGTCAGAGAGGAAAGACTATCAACACAATCATTGAGCGTACAGGCGTTAAGATCGATATCACAGATGAAGGTGCTGTATCTATCTGCGGCGTAGACCAGAAGAGCATGGATGAAGCAGCTAACATGGTTAAGATCATTGCAACTGATTTCGAAGCAGGACAGATCTTTACTGGTAAAGTTGTCAGCATTAAAGAGTTTGGTGCTTTCATAGAGTTTGCACCAGGCAAAGAGGGAATGGTACACATTTCCAAGATCTGCAAAGAAAGAATCAACCGTGTTGAGGATGTTCTCACACTTGGCGATAAAGTTAAGGTTGTATGCCTTGGCAAAGACAAGATGGGAAGAATCAGCTTCAGCATGAAGGATGTACCGGAAGAAGCGTAAAAAATTATGAGATATCACAATATTACCAAGGACGATATGCTTAATGGCGACGGACTTCGTGTAGTACTCTGGGTGGCGGGATGTAATCACTGCTGTCCGGAGTGCCAGAATCCTGTCACCTGGGATCCAAACGGCGGACTGCCTTTTACTCAGAAAGAACGAGAAGAGATTTTTACAGAGCTGGATAAAGATTACGTAAGCGGAATCACATTTTCTGGCGGAGATCCACTGCACCCGGCAAATATCACTGAGGTAACAGCCTTTGCGAAGGAGATCAGAAAAAGATATCCGGGCAAGACAATCTGGCTTTATACAGGTTTTTGTTGGGAAGAAATTCGGCATGAAGAGATTGTACGTTATCTGGATGTCTGTGTAGACGGTGAATTTGAGGTAGATAAGAAGGAACTTTCCCTGAAATGGAAAGGTTCCAGTAATCAGAGAGTGATCGATGTTCCCAAAACTCTTCATGAAGGAAAAGTCGTATTGCATAAATAAAAAATGTACAGGCAGTTCAAGTATGCTTCAGGTGTACCTGAACTGTCTGTTTTGTATATGTGTGAAAAGAGAGGAAAAACAGATGAAACGAATCGCGAAATTCCATAAAGTAAGTAAAGAACGCTTCACAGCAGACTGGATCGATACCTTTGCACAGTCTCAGGAAGAAGCAGAGAAAGTATATGAAGCTATCCGTCTGCCAAAGAGAGCAACAGCAGGAAGTGCAGGATATGATTTCTTTGCACCTGCAGAATTTACTCTGAAACCAGGAGAAACAGTGAAGATCCCGACAGGAATCCGGGTAGAAATGCAGCCGGAATGGGTACTGAAATGTTATCCGAGAAGTGGTCTGGGATTTAAGTATCGTCTTCAGCTCAACAATACCGTTGGCATCATCGACAGCGATTATTTCTACTCAGACAATGAAGGACATATTTTTGCAAAGATTACAAATGATTCCAACGAAAACAAAACCCTGACTATTCCGGCAGATACGGGATTTATGCAGGGGATTTTTGTAGAATATGGAATTACAGTAGATGATGATGCTACTGAAATCCGTAATGGAGGATTCGGAAGCACTACAAAGTAATATTTCACAAATTGATTTCACAAAATTAAAAACAGAGTGTCAAAAAAGTAGAATATAGAGTGGAAATATATATTTCCACTTTACGTTCTGCTTTTTCTTTGCTATAATATTTTGAGACTCAAAATATTTGCAATCCATAAAATTAGAAATATATAATTTTTAACCAAATCAGGTAAATGTTCTGCTTCAATTGTGAAAAGCGATGAGAAGCGGGTAGAGATTCAGGGATTAATATTCGTTTAATAATAGTAGTAAAAGAATAAATAGTTTTAAGGAGAAGAGTTATGATCATCGAACCAAAAGTAAGAGAATATATCTGTACAACCGCACATCCTCAAGGATGCGCAGAAAGTGTACGTAATCAGGCAGACTACGCCTGTAAGCAGGGAAGAGTGAACGGAACAAAAAAAGCATTAATTATCGGATGTTCCACAGGTTATGGCCTTGCATCCCGTATCTGTGCTCTGGAAAACTGCGGTGCAGACACACTTGGGATCATGTTTGAGCGACAGGCAAATGGAAGAAGAACAGCAACACCAGGATGGTATAATACGGCAGAATTTCATCGTCTGGCAGCAGAAAAAGGTGCGTATGCCAAGACTATCAACGGAGACGCTTTTTCGAAAGAAATCAAACAAAAGGCCATTGACCTGATTAAAAAAGATCTTGGTAAAGTAGATCTGGTAGTCTATAGTCTGGCAGCACCGAGACGCACAGATAATGAGGGAAGAACCTGGTCATCCTGTCTGAAGACTACTGGAGAAGCTTTCACAGAGAAGAGCCTTGATCTGCGAAATAACCAGATTACAGAGAAAACGGTAGGTCCGGCTACTGAGGAAGAAGTTTTAAGTACAGTTAAGGTCATGGGCGGTGAAGACTGGGCAGATTGGATCGATGTGCTGAAAGAGGCAGATGTACTGACTGAGAATGTGGTAACCGTAGCATATTCCTATATCGGACCGGAACTCACTTATCCGATTTATTATCATGGAACTATCGGAACAGCCAAGCAGCATTTACAGAAAACCATGTTCGATATCAACCAGGCACATCCGGATGTTCGAGCTGTGATCTCCGTAAATAAAGGACTTGTAACTCAGGCAAGTGCAGCAATTCCGGTTGTACCGCTATATTTTGCAATCCTCTATAAAGTAATGAAAAAAGCAGGAACCCACGAAAATTGTATCCAGCAGATTGCCAGACTTTTCACTCAGAAACTTTACACCCCGACTGGCTTCCAGACAGATGAGACTGGCTTCATTCGAATGGATGACTATGAACTGACTCCTGAGATTCAGGAGAAAGTAAAGAAATGCTGGAAAGCAGTTACTACGGATACAGTAAACGAATACTGCGACATTGACGGTTACTGGGAAGATTTCTACCATATGTTCGGATTCCACTATGAAGATATCGACTATACTCAGGATGTGGACGCCGATGTAGAAATTGATGGTATCGTGATGTGATTTTGCATTAAAGCCTACTATTAAGAATTAAGAAAATTATTCTGCATTTATTGTAATGGAACGAAAATACGGGAGCTGCTTATCGACGGAGCAATTCGTAGATATCAAGTTAGGGTCAAAATACTTTTTGACCCTAACATCATTCTTACAAATAAGCATGATCTTAGAAGTAAGAGAGAATTTTTTATTTTGGGGTATTGTTTTGAGTTATGATTATAAGTAAATTTATTTAGCTTTATATATCGGATCTGCAGGATATCCGCTGCGAAGTTTCTGCATTCCACGCTGCAGTGCATCTTTAGAATTTTTCCAGTCTGCATCTTTATTTCTGTAATCAAATTTATCTGACAGCCATACCAGATCTTCTTCTATACGCTGAAAGTTCTCATCCATCAGCTTAAATACAGCAGGATAAAACTCAGCTTTTTCTTTATCGTTCAGATATTTATCTGCATTGTCGCAGAGAATTCCAAAGTGATGCAGACAAAATCCCTTACCGTTCAGAATCTTGTTCTTAAATTCATTGTCCTGCCGGTATAACCAGAAAAAAGTCTCTATATATCGCGCAAATGTATCTTCAATATTCTGGCAGATAAAACAGCTGCAGTCTTTAGAAGCAGCCCATGTTGCAATGGAATTCTTCTCTGTTTGGGAATCTGAACGGCGAAATCGTCCCAGAATTGAAGACTTTCCAGGTGTAAAAGAACCAAACTGCTTTGCCATTTCTTCGCGAAGCTTATGATAATGTGTCTGAAGAATCAGTGCATTTCCAAGTGTATTCCCATAATCAAACATCTTTTTCATATGTACCCTGCAAAAACCTGCCTTATCTGTCTGATCACGTATATCGCTTTCCATATAAGAAGAACTGTTGCCAAGTACGAAATCAAGTGAATTTTGTTCCAGTTCCCGCTCAATAAAACAGAAAGGACATTCATCATTAGCATTTACCGCATCATTAAGAGGGATGGTATATAATTTTTCTTTCATATTTTGTATGCTCCAATCATAGTTTCTGCTTCTCTCATTGTGCACAGGATTAATGAGGATGTCAAGCAAAATGAAGCCGCAGAAGTTCCGGTTTCATAAACAGGATCGAGAAAACAAAAGTGAACGGTGATGTAAAATTTTCATTGACCATATTCCAAACTTCAGCTAGACTTAAAATAACAGATATACTGTGTATTATCTTTTGCAATTGAGGCAGGAGACTTACATGATTTATAGCAATCCTCTGAAAGAATGCATCTTAATCAGAGGGTATTTGCAACTGATGGTAAAGGGGGACAAACAAATGATAAAATTACAGCTTCACGAAAACTGGCAGTTATGTAATGTCAGGGAGAAGGAATGGATTCCGGCACAGGTGCCCGGGGACATTTATTCGGCACTCCTTATGGCGGGAAAGATGGATGATCCGTTCTTTGGGGATAATGAGTATCAGGCTAAGGCACTGATGGAAGAGGACTATGAATACAGAACAGAGTTTATATATGATGAGAAGCAGTTTGAGGGTTGTGAGGAAGTAATCCTGAGATTTGATGGTATTGATACGATTGCCGATATTTATCTGAATGAATGCTGTCTGGGAAAAGCTGACAATATGCACAGAGTCTGGGAGTTTCCTGTAAGAGAGCTGTTAGAAAATGGTGAGAATGTACTTCGTGTCATTATCAGATCTCCGCTTAAATTTATGGCAGAGGCATTCCGAAAATATAAGAACAGAGGAAATGATGACACAATTGAGGGATTTATGCATCTTCGTAAAGCTCACTATATGAGCGGATGGGATTGGGGTGCATGTTTGCCGGATGGTGGCATTTTCCGTCCTGTAACACTTATGGGGGTTGAATCAGCCAGACTGGACAGTGTCTATATCCGTCAGGTACATGAGAATGGCAGGGTTCTGTTAATTCCAGAAGTAGATGTGGAAACTGTCGATGATGAAGAGAATGATACAGAAAATGATACAGAAAGTCTGGAATATGTAGTTACAGTGACATCACCGGACGGAACCCAAAATACATGGAAGGACTGCCCGGATGAAATAGAGGTTGATCATCCGCAGCTTTGGTGGCCAAACGGACTGGGAGAACAGCCATTATATGAAATTAAGGTAGATCTGATATCAGGAGGTAAGATTGTAGATACCTGGTGCAGAAAAATAGGTCTCCGTACGCTGACTATGCATATTGAGAAAGATAAATGGGGCGAGAGTTTTGCTCATGAGATAAATGGCCATCAGGTATTTGCCATGGGTGCTGATTATATTCCGGAGGATAATCTGCTGCAGAGAACATCCAGAGAACGTACCAGAGAATTACTTCTTCAGTGTAAGAGAGCTAATTTTAATACTGTTCGTGTCTGGGGCGGCGGTTATTATCCGGAGGACTGGTTCTTTGATCTCTGTGATGAATTGGGACTGATGGTATGGCAGGACTTTATGTTTGCATGTTCTGTGTATGAACTGACACCGGAGTTTGAGGCGAATATCCGTCAGGAATTTATCGATAATATCAAACGTCTCCGTCATCATGCATCTCTTGCATTGTGGTGTGGTAATAATGAGATGGAAATGTTTGTAAAAGAGGGAACCTGGGTGACAAAGCCCACAGAAGTGCGGGATTATCTGCTGATGTATGAGCGTATTATTCCGGAAGTGCTCAGAGAGTATGATCCGGATACGTTTTACTGGCCTGCAAGCCCGTCATCGGGCGGCTCCTTTGATGATCCGAATGATCCAAACCGAGGAGATGTACATTACTGGGAAGTATGGCATGGTAATAAGCCATTCGCAGAATACCGGAAATATTTCTTCCGTTATGCTTCTGAATTTGGTTTTCAGTCATTCCCGTCTGTGAAAACACTGGAGACAGTGACAGATGATCCGAGGGAACTGAATCCGTTTTCTTATGTGATGGAGAAACATCAGAGAAATTACGGAGGTAATGGAAAAATAGCCAAGTATATGCAGGCGGCATACCGTTATCCAGAGAATTTCAGCGATTTTGTTTATGCATCTCAGCTCCTTCAGGCAGATGGAATCCGTTATGGTGTAGAACATTACCGCAGAAACCGCGGCCGCTGTATGGGTGCTATTTACTGGCAGTTAAATGACTGCTGGCCGGTTATTTCGTGGTCATCTATTGATTATTACGGCCGCTGGAAAGCACTCCATTATTATGCAAAAAGATTCTTTGCACCTGTGATGCTTTCCTGTGAGGAGCAGAGCTGGATGACAGTTGGAGCAGATATGAACCGTCAGCATTTTGAATTTGAGAAGTCTATCCATCTGAATGTGACAAATGAAACTTTAAAATCGCACAGGATTCTGGTGAAATATGCAGTACGTAATGCAAAGGCAGAGATTCTGCGTCAGGAAGAACAATGGCTGGAAGTACCGGAACTTTCCAGCGTATGGATGGATAAAGTTGAACTTCCAGAGATTGACTGTTTCGATGAGTATGTAAGTTATGAGGCATGGGAAAATGAGCAGATCATATCTCAGGGAACTGTAATCTTTTCCTATCCGAAGTACTTCCGTTATCAGGATCCGAAACTGACTGTGAGAACAGAAGGAGACGAGATTATTGTCAGTGCGCAGGCTTATGCAAAAAGTGTGGAAATTACGAATAAAAATGATGATTTGATTCTTGAGGATAACTATTTTGACATGAATGCAGGCGAACGCAGAGTAAAGATCCTTAGTGGAATACCGGATGTCTTGAAAGTGCGCAGTGTTTATGACATTTAATCAAACTGCGGAGTGTAAACATCCGCTCGGAATGCAACCGGAAGAGAATGTTTCTGACGGAATTGAGATATAAAAATAAGAATCGTCACATTTTATAAAAAATAGTGATGATTCTTATTTTTTTATACAGCAGACATCGTAAATATCTGGTTATATGTTTTTATATGTCTCCTGGTGAGGGAATCAGTCGATTTTTTCCAGATGATCCTTGGCGTTCTGAAGAACTGTATCAAAAGCAACAGCGGCTTTTGCGTACTCTTCATCAGTTTCAATATTGGAAAGCATCGGATCTCCGCTCTCTGTACGTGCGAAAGTATAAAGATAAACTTCACCGCTCTCATTCTGTCCGTTCTCATCCAGCGGCAGAAGAGCAATATATTCCTTGGCATCTACAGGAAATACAGTAAGTACTGCACATTCTACTTCTGTATCATCTTCCATGGTAAGTGTAATAGTTTTGTGGTCTTCAGCGGAACCGCATCCACTGTTGGAACTGCATCCACCGCCGCAGGAAGCGCAGTCGCTTGGATTGCATCCGCCAAATGTAAATTCGTCACTCATTTTATATTCCTCATTCTTTCTTGGGTATTATCTGCGGATGGGAAATATCCGCTTGACTATCATTATATTGTAGCAGAAACAAGGGGATAATGCAAGAATGCCAAGCAACTATTTGGCTTCGCTGCTGGTGGCATAAAAAGATGTTTTTTACAGGGGAGAAACGTGTTATAATAGACAAAGAGTGTTATTGTGAAAGATAATGAAAGAATAATGAATACAGAGGAGATCAGTTTATATGAAATTAATCTCATGGAACGTAAATGGAATCCGCGCTTGTATCGGCAAAGGATTTGAAGAGAGTTTTGCAGCGATGGATGCAGATATTTTCTGTCTGCAGGAAACAAAATGCCAGCAGGGTCAGGTAAAACTGGAACTTCCGGGATATCATCAGTACTGGAATTATGCCAACAGACGCGGCTATTCAGGAACTGCTGTTTTTACAAAGAAAGAGCCATTGTCTGTGACATACGGACTGGGAATTGAGGAACATGATAAAGAGGGACGTGTGATTACGCTGGAGTTTGAGAATTTCTATCTGGTGACAGTTTATACCCCGAATTCCCAGAGTGAGCTGCGCAGACTGGAATACCGTATGCACTGGGAAGAAGATTTCCTTGCATATCTGCTGAAATTGCAGGAGAGTAAACCTGTGATCTGCTGTGGGGATTTCAATGTGGCACATAAGGAAATTGATCTGAAAAACCCTAAGACTAATCGAAAAAATGCCGGTTTTACAGATGAAGAACGGGCCTGCTTTGATAAGGTGCTGGAGAGTGGCTTTATCGATACATTCCGTTATTTCTATCCGGATGCAGAAGGCAGATATTCCTGGTGGTCTTACAGATTTAAGGCAAGAGAGAAGAATGCAGGATGGAGAATTGACTATTTTATTACTTCTCCGCAGCTGAGGGATAAACTCGAAGGAGCGGAGATTCATTCTGATATCATGGGATCAGATCACTGCCCGGTAGAACTTCAGATTGCATTGGATTAACAGTGTATACGGAGTTTGCGGAAATGTATGCTGACAGTATCCGGTATGTGAATATATAATGATTGACAAGTATGAAATATGGAGGAGACAAAGAGATGGCTGAGCGCAGAAAGATAAAAACGGAAAAGGGGCTGGCTCTGGTGCCTGGTGCAAATAAGCTTTTGAATGGATGTAATTTTGCACTGGAAGTTCCGGAGGGCAGCAGTGCATCTCTGGTTCTCTACAAAAAGAGAGCAAGAAAACCTTTTGTGGAGATTCCTTTTACAGAAGAGGATAGGACAGGAAATATGTATGCATTTTCCATTCCGGATTTTAAATCAGAGGATTATGAGTACAATTTCATAGTAGATGGAAGGATATATACAGATCCCTGTGCATACAGAATTCTGGGAAGAGAACGTTTTGGTGCGGCAGCAGACAATGATCCTCACAAAATAAGATGTGGATTTCTGAAAAATGAAGCCTTTGACTGGGAAAATGACAGAAATCCGCTGATTCCCTATCATGAGATGATCCTCTACAAACTGCATGTAAGAGGCTATACAAAAGTAAACCGCAGTATTAAAGGTGTGAAAGGAACATTTCAGGCATTGGAAGAAATGATTCCGTACTGGAAGAAGCTGGGAATTAATACAATTGAACTGATGCCGGCTTATGAATTTATGGAGACCGGCACGGCCAGTGATCCTGCCACAGCGGGGATGGTCTGTGAGAAACGTGCAGAAGGTCGTGTGAATTTCTGGGGCTATATGCCTGGTTATTATTTTGCGCCGAAGAGATCTTACTGTGCGACAGATGATCCGGAAAAAGAATTTAAGACACTGATCAAAAAGCTCCATCAGGCAGGAATCGCTTGTATTATGGAAATGTACTTTCCAAGAGAGTGCAATCCTGTAGTGACACTGCGGGCATTACAGTTCTGGAAACTTTATTATCATGTGGATGGATTCCATGTGCTGGGAGAGGGCGTTCCAACGGAACTGCTCATGCATGACGGGATTCTGAGTGATACAAAACTGATGTTTCATGATTTTGACGAGAACCGGATTATCAGAAAAAAGGATCCTGCAGGAAAGTGTATCGCACAGTATAATCCGGGATTTCTGCAGGATATGCGTTGTTTTTTAAAGAGTGATGAGGAGATGGTAGGTGCTGCTGCCTACAGGACCAGAAGAAATCCGGGGGCTTATGCGGTGATCAATTATATGGCATGTCAGGATGGATTTACTCTGAATGATATGGTGACTTATAATTACAGGCATAATGAGGCAAATCAGGAGAACAATCAGGATGGCAGCAGTTATAACTATTCCTGGAACTGTGGAGTAGAGGGACCAAGCAGAAAAATGCAGATCCGTCAGATGAGAGAGCGTCAGCTGCGTAACGCATTTCTTATGATACTGCTCAGCCAGGGTGTACCGATGATTTATGGCGGAGATGAAATCTGTAATTCTCAGAATGGCAATAATAATGCATACTGCCAGGATAATCAGGTTGGATGGATTGACTGGAAAGGTCTGAAAAAAAATGAGAAAATGCTTCAGTTTGTAAAGCAGGCTATTGCTTTTCGCAGGGAGCATCCGATCCTCCATGTACCGGATGAGATGCGTGGTGTAGATTATAAAACTAAGGGGCTTCCGGATGTTTCTCTTCACGGAGAACGGGCATGGTATTTAAATTCAGATAATACTTCCAGATTGTTGGGAATCATGTATTATGGTGCTTATGCGAATAAAGCAGACGGCAGTGAGGATGACTCTATTTATATTGCGTATAATTTTCACTGGGAGACCCGGGAATTTGCTTTGCCGAATCTTGGACATAAGCGCTGGAAAAAAGTAATCGATACCAGTGCAGTAAAAGAGAATGGTTTTCTGAGTGAAAGTGAAGAAAAATACAATAAGAAACTGGAGATTGCACCGCGTACTATTGTGGTATTGCTGGCGGTAGAGGAGGAAAAAAAAGATGCATCCGTGGCTGCACTTTAAAACTATAACAAAACATAAGCTGCTTGTTATGCATTATTGCTTCCGGGCAGGGTTATATAAACAGGGACTGCTTCATGATCTGTCAAAATATGCACCTGTGGAATTTCTTGTAGGATGCAGGTACTATCAGGGGGACAGAAGCCCTAATAATGCTGAACGTGAAGAAACGGGACTGTCTAAGTCCTGGCTGCATCATAAAGGCAGAAATAAGCACCATTTTGAGTACTGGGTGGACTATGTGCCGGGGGATGAACATATTATCAACGGCGTGCCTATGCCGCGTAAGTATATCGCAGAGATGGTGATGGACAGGATCAGTGCTTCCAGAAACTACCTTGGTGACAAGTATGATCAGCATCAGCCTCTGGAATATTACATGAAAGGTAAAGAGAAACTGTGGTTTATCCACCCTCAGACCAAAAGAGACCTGGAGGGACTTCTGCGTATTCTGGATGACCGTGGAGAAGAGGTTTTGATTTCTTATATTAAGAATGTTTATCTGAAAAAAGACAAAGACAGATACAGAATTTCCGGAAAAAATAGACGTGCCGGGAAGAATTTAAAAAATCAGGAACAAATAAATTTCTGATTGACAGAATTGTATGTTTTGGTGTAGAAATATAATTCAGAAAAAAATTGTCAAAAAATGAGAAATACACTTGCGTGATGCCAAGGTAATGTGGTAAAGTAACCGGGTATAGTAAAAGTACGCGGTTATTTTTTCTGTTGTTTTTGTTATATGAAAAAACTTTAGAAATCCGAAGTGAATATTTTAAGGATAAGAAGGAGGAGTAAATTTGAGTGGTACAACAATGATCATATTGTCCGCATTCGTAGTCTATCTGTTGTTTATGATAGTCATCGGTGTGGTCTATATGAAGAAAACAAACAGTTCAGAGGATTATTTTCTGGGTGGACGTGGATTGAATGCATGGGTAGCTGCCCTTTCTGCACAGGCATCGGATATGAGTGGATGGCTGTTGATGGGACTTCCGGGGGCGATTTACTCACTGGGAACCGGACAGATCTGGATCGCGGTCGGTCTTTTTATCGGAACTGTATTAAACTGGGTCTGTATTTCGCACAGACTTCGTAAATATACGATCGCAGCTAACAATTCTCTTACGATTCCTGCATATTTTGAGAACAGATTCCAGGACAAGAAGAGAATTCTGTTATTACTTTCATCTATTGTGATCGTAATATTTTTCCTGGTATATACAGCTTCTGCACTGGCAGCAGGCGGTAAGCTTTTTAACACAGTATTTGGAATTGATTACCATGTAGCACTGGCAATAGGAGCTGCAGTTATTTTATGCTATACGTTTATGGGCGGATTTATGGCAGTATGTGTAACAGACTTTGTACAGGGAACATTGATGTTAGTCGGTCTTCTGGTTGTTCCGCTGGTCGCTTATTTTACATTAAGCGGCAATCTGACAGATCTTCTGACACAGAGCGGTGCACCGGGCGGAGCAGCAGCTTTCCTGAATCCTTTTGAAAATGGAGAACGTCCATATACATTCATTGAGATTTTTTCTCAGCTTGCCTGGGGACTTGGATACTGTGGTATGCCTCATATTCTGACACGTTTTATGGCTGTAAAGAATGAACAGGAATTAAAGAAATCCAGTGTGATCGCAATCGTATGGGATATCCTTTCTCTGACAGCTGCATGTTTTATTGGTATTATCGGACGTGCATATCTGCTTCCGACTGTACTGGGTGAGAATGGTGCGTCCTCATCAGAAAGTGTATTTATCGAGATGATCAATAAGCTGTTCTCATCAGATCTGGCACTGCCGTTTATTGGAGGTATTTTCCTTTGTGGAATCCTGGCAGCGATTATGTCTACTGCAGATTCACAGCTTTTGGTAACAGCTTCTGCAGCATCTGAGGATTTGTATCATCAGTTTATTAAGAAAGATGCAGATTCTAAAGAGATTCTGACAGTTGCCAGATTCACCGTTATTGCAGTTTCTGTTGTAGCATTTATTATTGCCTGGAATCCGAACAGCAGTATTATGGGACTGGTATCTAATGCATGGGCAGGTCTTGGTGCTGCGTTTGGTCCGACTGTCGTTATGTCATTGTTCTGGAGAAGAACAAATCTGGCAGGCGCAGTTGCAGGTATTGTTTCCGGTGGTCTGACAGTTATTATCTGGGATTATATCCCGCTTGTTGCAGGACAGACACTTGGCACTTATACGGGCCTTTATTCACTGGCAGTAGGATTTGCAATCAGTCTTGTGATGATCGTGATCTTCAGCCTTGCGACAAAAGCCCCATCCAAAGAAATTACAGATGTATTTGATCAGGTTGCAGGCAGAAAATAAGAATTAAATAGAAAGACTATCCATTTTCGGATGAATTTGTTATAATGGCAGTAGCGCAAAAAAAGCGTTACTGCTTTTTTATTGATAAATAGCGAAAACGGATAACTTTATCCGTTTAAACAGGGAAGACCCGGAGGGGAATGAGTTTGGTTATTTCCAAAAAATAAAAAAAAGAAGGTGTCGGACATGAAGAAATATGATTATCTGATAGTTGGAGCTGGCCTTTTTGGAGCAGTATTTGCACATGAGGCTACAAGACGGGGAAAAACATGCCTTGTGATCGATAAGAGAGAACACATTGGCGGAAATATTTACACAGAAGAAGTAGAGGGAATACAGGTGCACAGATATGGTGCACATATTTTCCACACTTCCAGAAAACAGGTATGGGATTATATTAATCAGTTTGCAGAGTTTAATCATTTCGTGAACTCACCAATTGCAGTTTACAAAGATGAGTTATATAATCTGCCGTTCAATATGAATACATTCCATCAGCTCTGGGGAGTGCGCACTCCTGCAGAAGCAAAGGCAAAGATTCAGGGACAGATTGCAAGAATGCATATTACACATCCGAAGAATCTGGAGGAGCAGGCACTTGCACTGGTAGGTCAGGACGTATATGAGAAGCTTGTAGAAGGCTATACAAGGAAACAGTGGGGCAGAGAATGCAAAGATCTGCCGGCATTTATTATAAAAAGACTGCCTTTGCGTTATACTTATGATAATAACTACTTTAAGGACCCTTATCAGGGAATTCCGAAAGGTGGCTATACACGTATAGTGAAAAAGCTTCTTGAAGGTGTACAGGTATGCCTGAATACAGATTTCTTTGCAAACAGAGAGGAACTGACTGCACAGGCAGACAAGATACTCTTTACAGGTATGATCGATGAATTTTATGATTATTGCTATGGAGAGCTGGAATACAGATCTTTAAGATTCGAGACAGAAGTCCTGGATATGGGTAACTATCAGGGTAATGCAGTTGTCAATTATACAGACTATGAAGTTCCGTACACAAGAATTATCGAACATAAGCATTTTGAATTTGGTACACAGCCGAAAACTGTGATCACCAGAGAGTATCCTGCAGCATGGGAGAAGGGCAAAGAGCCGTATTATCCGGTAAATGATCCGAAGAACAGCGAGTTGTTTGACAAGTACGAGCGTCGTGCATTAGAGGAGAAGAATGTGATTTTCGGCGGAAGACTTGGTATGTACCGTTATATGGATATGGATCAGGTTATCGAAGAGGCACTGGCACTTGCGGAGACAGAGCTTACTTATGAAGAACAGTAAGTCTGATCTGTCAGGTGGAATGAGCTTGAAAGTGTCTGCCGGGTTACGGTAGATAACGGAGAGGATAAATTGTGCTGAATGACTAATAAGATATTAGGGTCAAAAGATATTTTGTCCCTAATCTGAGAGGATAAAAACATGACAGATACACCAACAATTGCTCTCTATTACAGAGAATATGAACCTATGAAGAGAAAAATATTCCTTGACCAGTCTATTGCGGCAGGAGAGGACGAAGAGGCAAATGCGATCCGAAAGGAGCTGTGGGAGATCCGCTATGGCGGTCCGTCAGAGGCAGGTCCGAATACGCGTGCAGACGGATATCTGGCACTATGGATGGCAATGGAATATAACAAGGATGCCGGCGGCAGATTTTTCGGGGCAAAAGGTGCCCGCAGGGAAATCGTTAAGAACCTGGAAAAAATGAAATTCAAGGAGATCCAGGAGAAGAGTGAACTTCACAGAGAACTTCTTTACAGAGAGTGCTGCCATATGGTCAAGACTTATATGGAAATCTGTGAGAAAGATAAAACTTACGGATCAACATTATGCGGAATTGTACCGTTAGGGGAGCAGAATATAAAGAACAAGCTTCAGAAAGATGTATACGAGACAGCGGTTGTACTTCCTGGTAATATCAATATGCAGGAAGAACTTGATATTATCACAAGAGCAGCGAAGGAAGCCTACGAAGCCCATTTTCCGGGAGAAGGCGGGATCTGACTGATCTAACTGAAACAAAATAACTGGAGGCAGACATGAACAAAGATAATCTGACAGCTTATGAAGTTGTGAAAGAAGAGGAACTGACAGACATTCATTCTAAGGGATGGCTTCTGCGTCACAAAAAAACAGGTGCAAGGGTCATGCTCATTGAGAATGATGATGAGAATAAAGTATTTAATATCGCATTCCGTACACCGCCTAAGGACAGTACTGGTGTTGCACACATCCTGGAGCACAGTGTGCTCTGCGGATCTAAAGAATTTCCGCTTAAGGATCCTTTTGTAGAACTGGTAAAAGGATCTCTGAACACATTTCTGAATGCAATGACTTATCCGGACAAAACATGCTATCCTGTAGCAAGCTGCAATGATCAGGATTTTCAGAATCTGATGCATGTTTATCTGGATGCGGTATTCTATCCGAATATTTATAAAAGAGAAGAGATTTTCTGTCAGGAAGGCTGGAACTATCATCTGGAACAGCCGGAGGGACCACTGACATATAATGGCGTTGTATATAATGAGATGAAAGGTGCTTTTTCTTCACCGGATGAAGTCCTGGAACGTGAGATCATGAACCATCTTTTTCCAGATACTACTTATGGATGTGAATCAGGCGGTGATCCGAAGAATATTCCGGATCTTACCTATGAGAATTTCCTGAATTTCCACAGAACTTATTACCATCCATCCAACAGTTATATTTATCTGTACGGAAATATGGATATGGAAGAAAAACTGGCATTCCTTGACGAGCATTATCTGTCAAATTTCGATTATCTGGATGTGGATTCCACAATTCAGGAGCAGAAAGCATTTGAAACATGCCGGGACGTGGAACTGGAATATCCGGTTGCCGAGAATGAGAGTGAAGAAGATAACACTTATCTTTCCTACAATATGGTTGCAGGAAATGCTATGGACAGTCAGATGGCAATGGCATTTGAGGTACTGGACTATGCGTTGTTAAGTGCTCCGGGAGCACCACTGAAGCAGGCACTCCTTGATGCAAAAGTTGGCAAGGATGTCTATGGTTCCTATGACGACGGTATTCTCCAGCCATACTTTACAGTGATTGCAAAGGGTTCCAATCCGGACAAGAAAGAAGAATTCGTATCTGTGATCAGACAGGTACTTGGCGATATTGTTAAGAATGGAATTGATAAGAAGGCAGTCGAAGCGGGAATTAATTATTTTGAATTCCGCTATCGTGAAGCGGACTTTTCCTCTTATCCAAAGGGGCTGATGTACAGTCTGGATATTCTGGGAAACTGGCTGTATGAGAAAGGAAATCCTTTTGCACAGGTACAGCAGCTTACAGTATTTGAAAATTTGAAGAAAGCAGTAAATGAGGGATATTTTGAAGAACTGATCCGTAAATATCTTCTTGAAAATCCGCACGGCTGTGTACTCACACTTCTGCCTAAGAAGGGGCTGGCTGCTCAGCGTGAGAAAGAACTGGAGGAGAAACTGGAAGCATACAGACGCAGTCTCTCTGAGCAGGAACTGAAGGCTATGGCAGAGAAGACCAAGGCTCTGGAAGCATATCAGGAAGCAGAAGAGGATTCTGAAGCACTGGAATGCATCCCAATGTTAAAAAGAAGTGACATTAAGAAAGAAGCAGGCAAGTTTGTAAATGAGGAATTATCTGTAGATGACAGCCTGTTCCTTTATCATGACGTATGCACGAACGGTATCGGATATGTAGATATGATGTTTAAGACAGACAATATTGCACCGGAACAGATTCCGTATCTGGGGCTGTTGAAATCTGTACTTGGATATGTGGATACAGAGGATTACACGTATGGCGAGCTGTTTAATGAAATCAATGCCAATACAGGTGGTATCAACTGCGGAGTAGAAGTGTTTGACAGAGCGGATTCAACGGAAGCATTTCAGGCGATGTTTTCTGTAAGAGGAAAGGCACTTTATCCTAAAATGGACTTCCTGTTCAAGATGATACAGCAGATTCTGAATACTTCCAGGCTGGAAGATACCAAACGTCTTTATGAGATCATTGCAGCTGTAAAATCCCGTGCACAGGTAAGTCTGACAGGTGCCGGACATTCCACAGCTGTACTGAGAGCAACTGCTTATTCTTCTCCGATGGCAGCTTTCCAGGATGAGATGGCTGGAATCGGATATTACCAGTTTATTGAGCAGTTGGAAAAGGATTTTGATCAGAGAAAAGATGAACTTGTAAAGGAACTTCGTAAACTGATGAAAGAAATCCTCCGTCCGGAGAATTTCCTGATCAGTTATACAGGTGAGAGAGAATCTCTGGAAACAGTTAAGAAGCTGACTTCAGACGTAAAGAAAGGGCTTTGCACAGAATCTATGGAGATATCCGGTGAGAAACTGACCTGTACAAAGAAGAATGAAGGATTCAAGACTTCCGGACAGGTTCAGTATGTGGCACAGACCGGTAACTTTAAGAAGAAGGGACTGGAGTATACAGGCGCATTGGAGATTCTGAAGGTGATTTTAAGTTATGATTATCTGTGGATCAATCTTCGTGTAAAGGGCGGTGCATACGGCTGCATGAGCGGATTCAAGAGAAATGGTGAAAGTTATCTGGTATCTTACCGTGATCCGCATCTGAAACGTACACTTGACGTATACAAAGGAATTCCTGAGTATGTGAGAAACTTCCAGGCTGATGAACGTGATATGACAAAATATATCATTGGAACTATCAGTGGTAAAGACGTGCCGAAGACTCCTCAGATGAAAGGTGCAGTTTCTAAGAACGCATATTTCTGCGGCGTAACGGAAGAGATGATCCAGAAGGAACGTGATCAGATCCTCAATGCATCAGTAGAGGATATTCATGCACTGGCAGAGATTATCGAAGCAATCCTGGCAGCAGATCAGATCTGCGTAGTTGGAAGTGAAAGCAAGGTATCTGAAGCTTCAGATATACTGTGGGAAGTAAAATCACTGATCAACGGCTGAAAATGAGAACAAAAATACTGAATACCGGCTGGAAAAAACAGCCGGTATAGAAATTATATAAGGAAAAGAAAGAATGAACGAAAATTTTAAATCCGGATTTGTAGCAATTATCGGACGTCCGAATGTTGGTAAATCAACGCTGATGAATCATCTGATAGGACAGAAGATCGCCATTACCTCCAAGAAACCGCAGACAACCAGAAATCGTATCCAGACAGTTTATACCTGTGATGAGGGACAGATCGTATTCCTGGATACTCCTGGTATCCATAAGGCAAAGAATAAACTGGGCGAATATATGGTTCAGGTGGCAGAGAGAACTTTAAAAGAAGTAGATGCCATCATGTGGCTGGTAGAACCAAGCACTTTTATCGGTGCAGGAGAGCGCCATATTGCAGAACAGCTTCAGAATATCGGTGTGCCGGTAATTCTGATCATCAATAAGATTGATACTGTTTCAAAAGAGGAAATCCTTCCGGCAATCGATACTTACCGAAAAGTATGTGATTTCGCAGAGATTATTCCGTGTTCTGCTCTGAGAGGTCAGAATACGGAGGATATTATAGGATGCATTCTTAAATATCTGCCATATGGTCCGATGTTCTATGACGAAGATACAGTCACAGACCAGCCGCAGCGACAGATTGTGGCGGAAGTGATCCGTGAGAAAGCACTTCATGCACTGGATGCAGAAATTCCACATGGAATTGCAGTTGCTATTGATCAGATGAAAACACGTCCGGGCAAGAAACCGATCGTAGATATTGATGCAACTATTATCTGCGAGAGAGAGTCCCATAAAGGAATCATTATTGGTAAGCAGGGAGCCATGCTGAAGAAAATCGGCAGTAATGCAAGATATGAGATTGAGCGTATGCTGGAGTCAAAGGTTAATCTTAAGCTTTGGGTAAAAGTTAAGAAAGACTGGAGAGACAGTGATTTCCTTATCAAGAACTTTGGCTATGACAAAAAAGAAATTTAAACAGAGCAAAACATATTTATCCTCAGTCAGTCTGCAAAAGTTCTGAGACCGGCTGAGGATATTGAATGAAAAGTAATAGAATAAGAAATTGATAATTAAGAAATAATAGTCAGGAAACAGAGAAAATGAGTGATTTAATAACTGTGCAGGGAGTAGTACTTTCTGCGATGCCTGTAGGTGAATATGATAAGCGGATCGTTCTTCTTACCAGAGAAAGAGGAAAGATTTCAGCATTTGCAAAAGGGGCCCGTCGTCCGAACAGCCAGTTTCTGGCAGCTGCAAATCCTTTTGTGTTTGGTACGTTTACTCTTTATGAAGGGCGTTCCAGTTATAATCTGAATCAGGCTTCTATCACTCATCATTTTGTAGAACTGGCCAGTGAGCAGCCGGGAATCTATTATGGATATTATTTTCTGGAACTGGCGGATTATTTCGGACAGGAAGGAACAGACGAAAAGGAAGTAATGAATCTTCTGTACGTAACTGTGAAAGCATTGCTGAATCCACATATTGAGGACAGACTGGTGAGGTGCATTTTTGAACTGCGCATGATGGCAGCCGAGGGTTTGTGCCCTTCGTTGTTTAACTGTGTGTGTTGTGAGCGACAGCCTGAGGAGGGAGAGGAGCTTTTCTTTTCTCAGCAGAATCATGGGATATTGGATAAGCATTGTCTGGGACAGGTAAATGATGCAAAAAGAATTTCGGCCCCTGCTTTGTATGCTATGCAGTACATAGTAACGACTTCTCTCGGAAAGCTGTATACTTTTGCTGTGACAGAAGATGTGCTTTATGAATTAGAGCGACATATCCATACTTATGTTGCCTCGAATACCGAAAAACGGTTCAAAAGTCTGGAAATTCTGGAAATAATGAGCTGAGATATCTTGAAAAAGAAAAGAGTTACAGGTATAATGACTTTAGCTGTAGCTATTCATTACGTTAACCGGACTAAGCAAGTATTTGTTTTTGATTGCGAATACCTGTCTGATTTGATGATATCTGATAAATATGAATAGTTACTTTAGTTGTTATTGTTCGTAAGCCGGATGATAACTGCTTATCTATCTTATAAAAAAAGAACGAGGAGAATGGTCATGGAAAAAACAATGGACAAAATCATAGCTCTGGCAAAAGCAAGAGGATTTGTTTATCCGGGCTCTGAGATTTACGGAGGTCTTGCAAATACATGGGATTACGGTAATCTCGGTGTAGAATTAAAGAATAATGTAAAACGTGCATGGTGGCAGAAATTTATTCAGGAATCCCCATACAATGTAGGTGTCGACTGTGCAATTCTGATGAACCCTCAGACATGGGTTGCATCCGGACATCTGGGAAGTTTCTCTGATCCGCTGATGGACTGTAAGGAATGTCACGAGCGTTTCCGTGCAGACAAGATCATCGAGGACTTTAGTCAGGAGAACGGCATTGAACTTGAGAGCTCTGTAGACGGATGGTCTCAGGAAGAGATGATGAACTTCATTAAGGATCATAATGTACCATGCCCGACATGCGGCAAACATAACTTTACAGATATCCGTCAGTTCAATCTGATGTTCAAAACATTCCAGGGTGTAACAGAGGATGCTAAGAATACAGTATACTTACGACCTGAGACAGCACAGGGTATTTTCGTAAACTTCAAGAATGTTCAGAGAACATCCCGTAAGAAGATTCCATTTGGTATCGGTCAGATCGGTAAATCTTTCCGTAACGAGATCACACCTGGTAACTTCACATTCCGTACACGTGAGTTCGAGCAGATGGAACTTGAATTCTTCTGCGAGCCGGATACAGACCTTGAGTGGTTTGCATACTGGAAGAGCTTCTGCCTGAACTGGTTACATTCTCTTGGACTGAAAGACGAAGAAGTTCGTTACCGTGACCATGATGCAGAAGAGTTAAGCTTCTACAGCAAGGCTACTACAGACGTAGAGTTCCTGTTCCCGTTCGGATGGGGCGAACTGTGGGGAATTGCTGACAGAACAGACTATGACCTGACACAGCATCAGAACGTATCCGGACAGGATCTGACATACTTTGATGATGAGAAGAAGCAGAAATACATTCCATATGTAATCGAGCCGTCACTGGGAGCTGACCGTGTGGTACTTGCATTCCTGTGCAGCGCATATGACGAAGAAGTTCTGGATGCAGAGAAGAATGACGTTCGTACAGTTCTTCATTTCCATCCGGCACTTGCACCAGTTAAAATTGGTGTACTTCCGCTTTCCAAGAAGCTTAATGAGGGTGCAGAGAAAATCTACCAGCAGTTAAGCAAGAAATACAACTGCGAATATGATGACCGTGGAAACATTGGTAAACGTTACAGAAGACAGGATGAGATCGGTACTCCATTCTGCGTAACATACGATTTCGAATCTGAGAACGATGGAGCAGTTACAATCCGTGACCGTGACACTATGGAGCAGGTTCGTGTTAAAATCGATGAACTGGATGCATACTTCGCAGATAAATTTACATTCTGAACCGATTGAAGTTGAGAGAGCTGAAATAATTTGGCAGATTCAGACTGTGTACCGGTGCTGAAATGTAGTTTCAAAAGATAAAATACAGCAAGGGAGCTGTTCATGGCAATAACCAGGACAGCTCCCTTTTTCTATAATTGTTGCTCTATCTGAATGAATTTGACATGATTTTAACTTTTTACTTGTTTAATACTTTAAAATTTTGTATAATGAAAGACAATAATATTAAAACTTAATAAAAGGAGGAAATGAAATGGCAGAAAAGAAAAAGAATGGCGGAGCACTGCTCGGCGCAGCTTTCCTTATGGCTACTTCAGCAATCGGACCTGGATTTCTGACTCAGACTTCCACATTTACAGGACAGTATCAGGGAAGTTTCGGATTTGTAATCCTTGTTTCTGTAATCCTTGCAGCAGTAGCGCAGATGAATATCTGGCGTGTACTTTGTGTGACAGGACTTCACGGACAGGAAGTTTCAAACAGGCTTCTTCCGGGGCTTGGCTATCTGGTGTCTGCACTGATCGTATTTGGCGGTCTGGTATTTAACATCGGTAATGTTGGCGGAGGAGCTCTTGGTTTCAATACTTTACTTGGAATTCCGACAAAAGTCGGCTACATACTTGCCGGAGCACTTGCAATTGTAGTATTTCTGTTCAAGAATGCAAAGAATGCCATGGATACTATCACCAAAGTCCTTGGTGCAGCGATGATCATTGTAATCTTTATCGTTATCATTATGGTAAAACCGCCGGTAGGTAATGCAATTAAGAATACTTTTGTACCGGATGCTGGTATTAAGAATCTGTTTCCTGCAATCCTGACTCTGATGGGAGGAACTGTTGGAGGATACATCACATTCTCCGGAGCACATCGACTGATCGATGCCGGAATTACAGGTGAGAAGAACTTAAAAGAGATCAACAAGAGTTCAGTTATGGGTATGATCATTGCAGCTGTTGTCCGTATCTTCCTTTTCCTTGCAGTTCTTGGTGTTGTAGTAAAAGGTGTGACACTTGATGCTTCCAACCCGGCTGCAGATGCATTCAGACAGGGTGCAGGAGAAATCGGTTACCGTTTCGCAGGACTGGTTCTTCTGTGCGCAGCGATCACATCCATTATCGGAGCTGCTTATACTTCTGTTTCATTCCTGAAGACTTTCAACAAGAAAATCGAAGAGAATGAGAACAAAGTCATCATCGTGTTTATTGTAATCTCTACAGCAATTATGTTTATTCTGGGAAATCCGGCAGTTCTGCTGGTACTTGCAGGCGCTGTAAATGGTCTGATCCTTCCGATCACCCTTGCGATCTGCCTTATCGCATCTCAGAAGAAATCTATTATGGGAGAGAACTATCATCATCCAAAGGTTCTGCTGATCCTTGGAATCATAGTAGTTATCCTTACTGCTTACCTTGGTGTGAACACATTTATTTCTCAGCTTGGTAAGTTACTGTAAGCAAGTAATGTAAGAACAGGCTGCTGTCATGGTACAGCAGCTGGCTTTCAGAAAAGGTGTGATCTTCCAGGTTGCACCTTTTTATGTATTTTAAAAAGATAAGGAGTAGAAATATGCCGGACATCAGAATACTGACAGAAGGAGATTCTTCTGTTCTGGTTGAATTTGGCAAAGAGATCAATCCGGAGATTAACCGGAAGATCACTGCCACTGTACAGCTAATGAGAGAACAGCATATCGAGGGTGTGGTAGATGTCATACCAGCGTTCTGTTCTCTGTTGATCAATTATGATCCCCGTGTAATTTCCTTTGATGATCTGAAGAAGAGACTGGAGATACTGGTAAAAATGGACATCAAGGCAGGGGAAGAGAAAAAGAAGATTTATGAAATTCCAGTATGTTATGGCGGGGAGTATGGACCTGATATTGAAAATATCGCAGAGCATGCAGGGTTATCTGTAGAAGAAGTGATCAAGATTCATTCTTCCAGAGATTATCTAATCTATATGCTTGGTTTCCTGCCTGGCTTCTGCTATCTGGGCGGACTGGATGAAAGAATCCATACACCAAGACTTGCAAATCCAAGAATTAAGATTAATGCAGGAAGTGTTGGTATCGGTGGTACCCAGACTGGTATTTATCCTCTGGATTCTCCGGGAGGATGGCAGCTGATGGGCATGACACCTGTAAAGACGTACGATCCTGAGAGAGAAGTGCCGATTCTGGTGGAAGCAGGAGACTATATCCGTTTTGTGCCAATCGATGAAGAAGAATACAAACGGATCAAAGAATTAGTAGAACGTGGGGAATACCAGTGCATCGTTCACGAAGGAGAGGTGTAAGATGGGAATTCGTATATTAAAGGGCGGAATGATGACAACTGTACAGGATCTGGGAAGAACCGGCTATCAGAGCCAGGGATTCAGCGTGGCAGGTGTTATGGATGTCCGTTCATTTAAAATCGCCAACCTTCTTCTGGATAATCCGGAGAATGAGGCAGTTCTTGAGATCACTCTGATCGGTCCTACTCTTGAATTTACATCAGCCACTATTATTGCCATTACAGGTGGTGATTTCCAGCCGACTATCAATGGAGAACCTGCACCGATGTATACTGCGCTTTATATGAACAAAGGCGATGTTCTGAAATTTGGAAGTGCCAGAACAGGAAGCAGGGCCTATATTGCATTCTCCAGTTATCTGGATATTCCGGTAGTGATGGGAAGCCGCTGCACAAACTTAAAGAGTAAGCTGGGTGGATTCAAGGGCAGGAAACTGCAGGCAGGAGATTATATCGGATTTCGTATTAAGAGACGTTATTTGCCGTTTTTCCTTTCCAGAAAGCTGGATATTGATGAATATGACCAGACGGAGGCGACATTACGTGTAGTTATGGGACCGCAGGATGGAATGTTCAGCAAGCAGGGAATTGATACTTTTCTTCACAGTGAATATACAGTGACCAGCGATTTTGACCGTATGGGATGCAGACTGGAAGGACCGTTTATCGCACCAAAAGAAACATCAGATATTATTTCCGATGGTATTGCATTCGGAGCAATCCAGGTGCCGTCACACGGTAAACCGATCATTCTGCTGGCAGACCGCCAGACTACCGGAGGATATGCAAAAATCGCTACAGTAGCCAGTGTGGATATTCCGAAGCTGGTACAGAGAAAGACAGATCATAAGATTCATTTCAAGCCGATCACTGTACAGGAAGCACAGAAATTATATATGGAAGAAATGAAAGAACTGGATGGTCTGAGAAAGATTATTCACCAGCCATGTAAAGAGGTACTGGAGTGTCGTCTGGTTGCAAAGAGATTACGTAAACTGTTTGAGGAATAAGAAACAGCTTTTCGGGAATCTGATAAACAGAAAAACAGCAGTAAAACGGACACAGAGCTGAGATAATAGAAATAAAATGGTAAAAAAATATACATGAGTTATAACAGAAAGGAGTACTTCATGGATTTAGAGAAGATTGAAGGGTTAGTTAAGATTATTGAGGAGTCTTCCCTCAATGAATTCACATACAAAGACAAAGATGTAAAGATTACAATGAGCAAACTGGATCATCCGCCTGTAGTTGCAGCAGGAGTGCCTGTAGCAGCGCCGGCAGCAGTTAATACAACTGTAGAAACAGCTGCGGAGGAAGAAGATGATACATTATTTATCACATCTCCGATCGTAGGAACTTTTTATTCTGCAGCAGCACCGGATGTTCCTGCATTTGTAAAAGTAGGAGATCAGGTAAAAGCCGGACAGACGGTCTGCATCCTGGAGGCAATGAAGCTGATGAATGAGATACAGAGTGATTACGACTGTGAGATTGAAGCAGTATTAGTAAGCAATGAACAGAAAGTAGAATACGGACAGCCACTGTTTCGTGTAAAGAAACTGTAGGAGACAAAGGAGGCAGTACGATTTGTTTAATAAAATTCTGATTGCCAATCGTGGTGAGATTGCAGTGCGTATTATCCGCGCCTGCAGAAACATGGGAATCCGCAGTGTGGCAGTGTATTCCAAAGAAGATGCAAAGAGTCTTCATGTACAGCTTGCAGACCAGCGAATTTGTATCGGTGAAGGCCCTGCACGAAACAGTTACCTGAATATGGACCGTATCATAGCAGCTGCTCAGAATATGGGCGCAGATGCGATCCACCCTGGTTTCGGATTTCTTTCCGAGAACAGTGAGTTTGTCCGCAAATGTCAGGAAAACGGTATTACTTTTATCGGACCGGATGCAGATGTTATTGACAAAATGGGAAATAAATCCCATGCAAGAAAAACAATGATGGATGCCGGGGTTCCGGTAGTTCCCGGAACCAAAGAACCTGTATACGATGCGGAAACAGGTAAGAAGCTGGCAGAGGAAATCGGATATCCGGTTATGATCAAAGCTTCTTCAGGCGGTGGCGGCAAGGGTATGCGTGTAGCCGCTAATGAGGATGAATTTGAGTTTCAGTTTAATATGGCGCAGAGAGAATCTGCCAATGCATTCGGTGATGATACCATGTACATCGAACGTTTTGTAGAGAATCCACGTCATGTGGAAATCCAGATCATGGCAGACAGTCATGGAAATGTAGTAGCTCTTGGAGAACGTGATTGTTCTGTCCAGAGAAACCATCAGAAGCTGATCGAGGAATCTCCGTCTCCGGCTATTGACGATGCGACACGTAAGAAAATGAATGAATATGCAGTCCTTGCTGCGAAAACTGTAGGCTATACTAATGCAGGAACTATTGAGTTTATCGTAGATCCGAAAGGCAATTTCTATTTCATGGAAATGAACACCAGAATCCAGGTAGAGCATGGTGTTACAGAGATGGTAACAGGCACAGATCTGATCATTGAACAGATTCGCGTGGCAATGGGTGAGGAATTAAGTTTTAAGCAGGAAGATGTTCAGATTAAAGGACATGCCATTGAGTGTCGTATTAACGCAGAGATTCCTGAGAAGAATTTTATGCCAAGCCCTGGTGTGGTACAGCATATGCATCTTCCGGCAGGAAATGGAGTGCGTGTAGATACCGGACTCTATACAGGATATAAGATTCCGTCAGAATACGATTCTATGATTGCAAAAGTTATCGTTCATGCACCGGACAGAAATGCAGCACTTCAGAAAATGCGTTCTGCACTTGATGAGATGGTGATCATGGGTGTGGAGACAAATCTGGATTTCCAGTATCAGATCATGAAGAATCCGGTATTCTGTGAGGGAAAAGCAGATACAGGATTTATTGAGAATGTGCTGAAAATCAAGTAACAATAAGGACTATAGGATAATATCTGACCTGAATATAATGAGAAGAAAGAGGTAGGGCAAAATGTACACAGTAGATTTAAACAGTGACCTTGGTGAAAGCTTCGGTCGTTATACAATTGGAAATGATGACAAGATCATTCCGTTAATTTCATCTGCAAATGTAGCCTGCGGATATCATGCATCTGATCCTGTAGTAATGGGAAAGACGATCGCAATGGCAAAGGAGGCAGGAATTCGCGTAGGCGCACATCCTGGATTTCCTGATCTGATGGGATTCGGAAGAAGAAATATGAATGTAACACCTGCAGAAGCAAAGGCATATGTGCTTTATCAGTTAGGTGCTCTGGATGCATTTTGCAGAGTAAATGGTGTAAAAATGCAGCATGTGAAACCGCATGGAGCACTTTATAATATGGCAGCAAAGGATTATACTTTATCTACTGCGATTTGTGAAGCTATTAAAGAATTTGACAGTAATCTGATCGTTCTTGCATTATCAGGTGGACAGCTTGCAAAAGCAGCCCAGGATATGGGACTTCGTACAGCAATGGAAGTATTTGCAGACCGTGGTTATGAAGAAGACGGTACACTGGTAGACAGGCGTAAAGAAGGAGCCATGATTACAGATGAGAATGAAGCGATTGCCCGTGTTATCCGTATGGTAAAAGAGAAAAAAGTTACAGCAGTAACTGGCAAAGATATTCCAATCCAGGCAGATTCCATCTGCGTTCACGGAGACGGGGCTAAAGCACTGGCATTTGTGGAAAAGATCAGAGAAGCCTTCGAAAAAGAAGGAATTCAGATCAGTCCGTTGGATGAATTTGTGAAATAAATCTTATGGAAACAGATCTCGGATTTTATCGGCTGTATAGATTAAAAGTGGAAATAACAAAAGTTATTTGACATTATTTCGAATGGCTAAAAATATTTACAGTAAAAAAGATAGTGTCTGTAATGAAGATCATTACAGACACTATCTTTTTTCATAGTTAAAATTGAAAAGTGATTTTACACAGATGATTCTGGGCAATAAAATCAGTATATTAGAAATCCAGTTCCTGCAGATAACGACTTAATGCATCCTGCCAGCTTGGCAGAGGAGTAAAGCCGTTGGCTGTCAGTTTGCTCTTATCCAGACGGCTGTTGAATGGTCTGGCTGCTTTGGAAACACCGTATTCAGCGGTTGTAACAGAATTGACGGTCATATTCTCCGGGAGATATTCAGAATGTCCCATGGCAGCAGCCTGACGGAAGATTTCTTTTGTGAAATCATACCAGCTGATATATCCGCCCTCATTGGTTGCATGATAGTAACCATATTTTTCTGTTTCAATCATATCTACAAGCAGTCTTGCCAGATCATAAGTATAAGTTGGAGTACCGATCTGGTCATTTACAACAGAAAGAGTGTCGTGTGTCTTTCCGAGATTGATCATGGTTTTGATAAAATTCTTGCCGTTCTTACCGAATACCCATGCGATACGTACGATAAAGAATTTATCTACAGTGCCGGATACAGCAAGCTCACCGTCCAGCTTTGTCTGTCCATAGACATTTAATGGCTTGTAATCCTTGCAATCTGGCTCCCACGGAGTAGTTCCCTGACCGTCAAATACATAGTCAGTAGAAAGATACAGCATCTTAATGTCAAGTTCTTTGCAGACTTCAGCGATATTCTGAGTTCCGGTTACGTTTACCAGACGAACTTTCGGCTGATTCTCCTCATCTTCAGCAGCATCTACAGCTGTCCATGCAGCGCAGTGGATCACTGCGTCAACCTTTGCTTCTTTGATGATTTTTTCTACAGAAGCTTTGTCTGTGATATCCATCTGTACATAAGGCATGGTTGTTACAGCAGTTCCGTCAGTGATTCCGCTGTAGGAAGGAGCGATATCACTTCCTACACCTTCATAGCCTCGTTTTGCAAGTTCATTCATAACATCATGTCCGAGCTGACCGCCTACACCTGTTACAAAAACTCTCATAATTTATGCCTCCCCGCGGTGTGCGTACATTTTTTCATAGTAGTTCTGATATTCACCGGAGATGATAGTTTCCCACCATTCCTTGTTCTCAAGATACCATTTGATAGTTTTCTTGATACCGTCAGCGAATTTAGTTTCCGGTAACCATCCGAGTTCGTTGTGGATCTTAGTCGGGTCGATTGCATAGCGCATATCATGACCTTTACGGTCTGCTACGTATGTGATCAGGCTTTCCGGTTTGCCAAGTTCTTTGCAGATGATCTTAACGATATCAATGTTTGTCATTTCATTGTGTCCGCCGACATTGTAAACTTCGCCTACACGTCCGTTATGGATGATCAGGTCGATGGCACGGCAGTGATCTTCTACATACAGCCAGTCACGAACATTTTCGCCTGTTCCATATACCGGAAGTGGTTTGTCGTTTAATGCATTGGCAATCATTAACGGGATCAGTTTTTCCGGAAAATGATATGGACCATAGTTGTTGGAACAACGACTGATGGTTACAGGCAGTCCGTAAGTTCTGTGGTAAGCAAGTACCAGAAGGTCAGCAGAAGCCTTGGAAGAACTGTAAGGGCTGCTTGTGTGAATCGGAGTTTCCTCTGTGAAGAACAGGTCAGGTCTGTCTAACGGCAGATCTCCGTAAACTTCGTCAGTGGATACCTGATGGTAACGTTTGATTCCGTATTTACGGCATGCATCCATAAGGACAGCAGTACCAATGATGTTTGTGGTAAGGAATACTTCCGGGTTCTCGATGGAACGGTCTACGTGGCTCTCTGCTGCGAAGTTTACAACCATGTCCGGATGTTCTTCTTCGAAGAGTTTGTAAACTGCTTCACGGTCTGTGATGCTTTCTTTCACGAAACGGAAATTCGGGTTGTCCATAACAGGAGCAAGAGTGGAAAGGTTTCCTGCATATGTCAGGCAGTCCAGACAGATGATACGATAGTCAGGGTATTTCTTTAACATGTGAAAAATAAAGTTACTTCCGATAAATCCGGCACCGCCGGTTACGATAATATTCATGGTGGTTCTCCTTTGGGTTTATAATTATAATATGAATATTCTGCTGTAATCCGCCAGAAACAGAACTGCTGACAGATTACGGAAAGAATGTATTATGGGCAAATGGTCAATTTTTGTTTGATAGAAAAATTGTGGCGAATCAGAAAACAAATTCTGAATTAATGAAGTACGTCCAGATATTTACCGTCCAGAACGTCTTTTAAGTACTGACCATACTGGTTTTTCTTCAGTACTTCAAAAACTTTCAGCACTTCTTCTTTTGTAATCCAGCCATTGAGATATGCGATTTCTTCTAGGCATCCGATTTTGCGATGCTGATGGCTTTCCATGGTTTTTACGAAATTGGTAGCTTCTACAAGGCTTTCGTGTGTACCTGTATCCAGCCATGTAAATCCCTGACCGAGAAGTTCTACGTTTAATTCACCTTTTTCCAGATAGATGCGGTTCAGATCTGTGATCTCAAGCTCACCTCTGGCACTTGGTTTCAGATTTTTGGCATATTCTACAACGCGATTGTCGTAGAAGTATAAACCTGTTACACAATAGTTGCTCTTCGGGTGTTCCGGTTTCTCTTCAATAGAGATGGCTTTGCCTTCCTGGTCAAATTCTACGATACCGAATCTCTCCGGATCGTCTACATAGTATCCGAAAACAGTAGCTCCTTCACCGGATTCTGCGTTCTGAACAGCTGCTTTGAGTCTTTTCTTCAGCCCGTGTCCTGCGAAGATGTTATCGCCGAGAACCATGGCAACAGTATCATTGCCGATGAATTCCTCACCAATGATAAATGCCTGTGCAAGTCCGTCCGGGCTTGGCTGTACGGCATAGGTAAGATGAACACCGAACTGATGTCCGTCACCCAGAAGTTCCTCAAAACGTGGGGTATCCTGTGGAGTAGAGATGATCAGGATATCACGGATCCCTGCGTTCATCAGTACAGACATTGGATAGTAGATCATTGGTTTATCATAGATTGGCAGAAGCTGCTTGGATGTTACCATTGTGAGCGGGTAAAGGCGTGTGCCGGAACCGCCTGCTAAAATAATACCTTTCATGTGTATTCTCCTTTTTCAGTTGTCAGTGAAGTGTATCGAAGGTTTCGCACTTCTTCGATGTTGGTAACTGTATTATAAAAGGTGACCTTAGGTCACCTTCAAGTACTTTTTACAAAAAAGTTAAATTTTGGTTATTTTTCACAAAGAAAAATGCCTGCATCCTTTGTAATAAAGAAACCATCCTTTGTTTTTCGTGCTACAAACCCGCGAAAATCCTTGTATCTGTCCAGCAGATATTGGTTCTGGTTTCCATGACAGGAGAGAATATAGGAAATCAGTGGTTCTGCATCCGGAACGAGAAGGGAGTCATTATAGGATTTCCAGGAGATGTGGGAAAAATACGGCTTAAGGATCTCAGTTCCGTTTTCTCTGCCGAAACGTTCATATAGTCTGTCTGCGGAGAGGACAATTCTGTTATCAAAATCCTGAACCAGTTGGCTGACTTCCTGCATATGCCGGCTGCCGTAAGTGCTGCAGACGAACTTTCCGCCCGGAGCAAGTACGCGTCGGATCTCATTGCATACAGCAGGGATATCTTCGCAGTAAAAAAGAACATGATTGGCGATTACCAGATCAAAGCTGCAGTCTTCATGTGGAATCTCTGCGCAGTTAAAGACTTCAAAAGAAAAGCGGCTGTCTTTTCGTCCGATGGCACGCCTTGCATCACGGAGCATACCGGACGACAGATCGGAAAGAGTAACTGAAATATCAGCAGGAAGCTGTGAAATATTCTGCGCCCACAGTGCACCGTCTCCACATCCAAGTTCCAGAATCTTCATATTGTGCTGAATACTGCATTGCTCATAAATCCATGGGAACCAGCCCTGTTTATTTTGAGAATAAAGACTGTGCAGATTGATCCGGGAAGAAATGTTAGATGCATTTTGATATTGATTTTTCATGCTTTTTTCCATACCGGTCAGGTGGATCAGATCAAGCATCTGGTTCCAGTCTATGGCATGCTGGGAACGGATTGCTTCTGTAGTATCCTGGATTGCTTTTTCTACCAGCTGCATTTGTTCGATACGGTCACGGACCAGTTTTAATTGGATGTTCAGGGAATTTTCCATGAAATGATAGTCTGAATCATCAATAGTCATTTCACGGATGTCGTCCAGTGAGAATCCCAGATATTTAAGAAGTAAGATCTGGGAAAGTCTGGCAAAGTCTTCGTCTGTATAAAAACGTGCTCCGGATTCTGTCACGTAGGACGGCTTTAGTATATTCTGTTTATCATAATAGCGGATAGTGCGAAGTGTTACATGAGCCATCCGTGCAAATTCTCCGGAAGAGTAGTAACCGTCTTTTTTCATGAAAAAACCTTCTTCAAATAGTATTGTCAAAAAATCGCCTGCTCTGGTTAATTTATTTGACTGATGATGTATGTAAAGTATAACATAGTTTATAACCGGGCTACAAGTATCAGGTCGTAGTGTATATATGGGATATTTTTGACGATTTTTCACACATACTAAAGCTTGTGTTTTTATGATAATTGTGATATGGTAAATAAAATCAGGTTGGGTATATCTGCATACCCGGCAGATTTTTATACAAATCATAATCTGGCAGTTCTGCCACAATTTTTCCAAAATACAATAATATAAGAGTAAACAGAAATGACGATATCAAAATGCAGGAACAGGAGGAGCCTGATGATTAATTTATTCGATTTTACTTACTGTGGCGACTATAATCGACAGATTCAGAATCTTGCGAGGATGGTGCCGGAGAAGTGGAGTTTTTCGGATACAGAAGATAACGGAATCCTGAAAGGGTATCTGGAGCACACATTTAAACGCCTTTATGAAGAAAAGAAGGTGTGGGAGAGGAAGAATTATGCCATATTTAATACAGGACTCTTTAATTATTATTATCAGCCGATTTATGCGTACTTTATTCCCAATCTGGTGCCGGACAGGCAGTTATGGTTTCTGGATGGCTTTTACACAGAATATTATTTATTAAAAGAAGGAATTACCAGTCTGCCGGAAAAAGCAAATTACGTAGAGAATCCGTCAGATCTTGTGTTTGACACAAAACTTCCGGTGATTCCGCAGTATGACCATATTTTCGGAGATGAGGAAAATGCGGCACGTCTCCCGAAAGAAGTGAGAGACAGCAGCATGCGTCTGCAGCTGTTTGACGGTGCGTTGAAGCAGACCCGCCGGATGCTGGAAGCAGATTATAAGACTGCAATTCCTCAGTATTATAATCATTCAATCCAACTTCTTCTTCCTATCTGTCTGCGTCATCCGGGAAGACCGGATCTTGCACTTGCGTGTATGAAAACACCGGATGGAAGTAAATATCTGGGACGGACCTGCCTGACGTTGCGAATGGCCTATCACAATGCGAGACTTCTTGCCAGAGTGGATAAAAGCTGGCTGGTGGAATATTGACACGGAGGATAAGCTTTGTTATATTGGAAAACTACAGATAAAGGCAGGTGGTAAAAGTGAGAAATAAAAGTCTGGATGCGGTAAAAGCAATCGCAGCATGTCTGGTAGTGTGCATTCATGTAAGCTTTCCGGGACAGGCGGGGCAGATTGTAAAGGTATTTGCCAGATGTGCAGTGCCGTTCTTTTTCATGGTATCCGGATATTTCTGTTATTATGAGAATGGAAATGCAGCGGTTAAGATACCACTTAAGATTATACATATCCTGAAACTCCTTATTGTTTCTGTTCTGTTTTATTTTATCTGGGAATATTTAATGGAGATTTTCTTTGAAGGGGATGCAGCATCGTGGATAAAGGGACTTACAGATATAAATCATGTGAAGGAGTTTGTTATTTATAACAGTACATCTCCTGTCAGAGCACATCTGTGGTTTTTGCCTGCGCTGATTTATTGTTATGTTTTAGATTTCTTTATTGAGAAATGTAAGTTAAAAAAAGCAGCATACTGCTGTGTGCCTGCGCTGATGCTTGTGCTTTTATGGAGAGCAGAATTCTGCAGGTTTTTCTGCGGGTTCTATCATACAATGGAATACAGAAATTTTTTATTTACAGGTATGAGTTTTTATCTCACAGGTCAGATGCTTCATGAGAATCAGGATAAAATTGAGAAGAGATTATCAGAAAAGTCAAAGTGGATACTTATTGCAGGTGCTGCAGTGGGGATTGTGGTTAGTATTCTGGAATATTGCCTGCAGGGTGCCAGAGAAATTTATACAGGAAATTGTATTACAGTCATCTGTTTGTTTATCTGGCTTATATTATATGGAAGTGAGAAAGAATTTCCGCAGATATTGGCAGAAGTAGGGCGGAAGTATGCTTTTCCCATTTATTTGCTTCATCCGGCAATTGCGGATATCTTGAAAAAATTTTCTGACGCTGCAGGAATCAGCGGTAATTTGAGCTGGCTCTGGATACGTCCTCTGCTTGCATATGTAATTACATTACGGATGATCTATTGTATTACTGTTTACAGGTAATATCCCGCGAGGTGTTTTTTGTGAGCGAAGGTCACAGAAAACCCGAGACATACCGCGCGAATTTATGCGATTAGCATAAATTCTGTGCATCGCGAAGCGTGTTACTGAGCACGGAGTGAACAGTAACTTTGGTGTATTTTCACACTGAATATACATATCAAAGGCTGTTCACAGAATAAGAAATGTGGTATAGTAATCAGTAAATCTTATGATAAAGAATTAAAGAAAAACCATAAGAAAATTTGCTGAAAAGCACAAAGGAGATAAGATGGCAGAAAAAAATCAGGACACAAGACAGAGGGAGAAGAGAGTGGAACAGACAGAGCAACATGATGAGAGTGTGCTTAATCCGGAAATTAAAAATGAGACGGATCTGTCAAAGAAGGAAAGGCGCCTGATTGAAAAAGAGAAGTTAAAAGGAATGGGCCCCGGAAAGAAACTGGAATATATCTGGATGTATTATAAACCGGCTATTTTTGGAGTAATTGCCGCGATTGCGCTTGTATTTGCAGCAAAAGATTATTATGAAAATGCTAAAATACAGACAGTAATGGCAGTATCTGTGGTCAATTCTCTGGCAGGTGATACAGATACGCTTGAACAGGAAATTAAAGATGTGATCGGCTGCAGCGATGACAAGTACAGCAGGGTTGAGATCGGAATTAATCTTACCACGGATTCTGAACAGAAGGAGTTTGATTATACTGCACAGATGGCATATGTGACACAGGTGCAGACCGGTTCTATTGATGTGATGGTGATGCCTGAATCTCTGTATCAGACGCTGAATGAAAACCATCCGTTTGCAGATATGGAGAATCTTTTGGGTGAGGATATATTCAAATCTTTTGGAGAGCAGACAGATAAGACACATATTTCCATTACAGACAGTGAGCTTGCTGAAGAATTAGGAGTAGCTTATGAGCCGATGTGCATAGTGATCCCATATTCATCGAAGAACCAGGAGAATGCAGTGAAGTGGATACAGACTCTGGCAGATCAGAACTGATTTGGAAATAGCAGTATTCCGCTTTTTCTGTATCGCGGAGCATACTACTGTGTACGGAGCGCACAGTAATAAATACTTGACAGATATCGGCAGTTTATGATATGTTTATCACGCCAGAATTGGTGTGGACTTTTTAGTTTTGTGATAAACATGAACTTTTTTCGCCACACGATTATCGTACATTTATGTACAGATAATTGTGTGGTATTTTTTTTGCCACGTGATGATGGCACAAAAGAAAATTGCTGCAGCAGTAAATAAAACAGCAGCAGGCAATACAGCAATAAATTATATTTGGAAGAAAGGGGAAGAGAATGAACAACACTTTTATGAAAGACAAGCCGGTATTTCCTTTACTGGTATCTATGGCTATGCCAATGGTCCTGTCTATGCTTGTGAATTCATTGTACAATATTGTGGACAGCTTCTTTGTGGCAAAGATCAGTGAGCAGGCAATGACAGCACTGTCTCTGGTATATCCGGTACAGAACTTTATCAACGCGGTTGCGATTGGTTTTGGTGTGGGAATCAATGCGCAGATATCCTTCCATCTGGGAGCAAAGAATATTAAGAATGCCAATACAGCAGCTACTCATGGCATGTTCTTTAATATTCTCCATGGCATTATCTTTACTGCGGTCTGTATTCCGTTTATGCCGGTATTCCTTAAGATGTTTACGAAGGAACAGGATGTAGTTTCGCTTGGGGTACAGTACTCAACAATCGCATTTGCGTTTTCTGTAGTAATTATGATCAGTCTGTCTTTTGAAAAGATTTTCCAGGCTGTTGGAAGAATGAAACTTACTATGCTCAGTCTTCTGGTTGGCTGTATCTCCAATATTATACTGGATCCGCTTCTTATTTTCGGAGTTGGATTTTTTCCGAAAATGGGAATCAAAGGTGCGGCACTTGCAACAGGGCTTGGACAGGTATTCACAGTTGTGGTATATCTGATCGCATATAAGAAATGTGATATTCCGGTCCGTGTCAGCAGAAAATATATGAAATTAGACAGAAACCTGGATACGAAATTGTACCTGGTAGGTGTTCCTGCTATTCTGAATATTGCACTTCCGTCAGTACTGATCTCATTTTTGAATCAGATTCTGTCTGCTTTCTCAGGAAGCTATGTAGTTGTTCTGGGGATTTATTATAAGCTGCAGACTTTTCTGTATCTGCCGGCAAGCGGTATTGTACAGGGGATGCGTCCGCTGATGGGATATAATTACGGAGCAGGAGAGACGAAGCGCGTGAAGAAGATCTTTGGACTCTCTCTCTGTCTGAACAGTATGATCATGCTTGCAGGAACGATCATCTGTATTGTGGCATCAGGTTCACTGATGGGAATGTTTACTGAGAATCCGGAGACTGTAAAAATCGGTACCACTGCACTGAGGATTATCTGTATTGGATTTATTCCTTCTGCAGTTTCTGTTACAGCCTGCGGAGCATTAGAAGGACTGGGCAAAGGTACCCAGTCTCTGGTGATTTCTTTATTAAGATATATTGTGGTGATAATCCCGGCAGCTTACCTGCTGTGCTATTTTGCAGGAGCAGGAGCAGTATGGAATGCGTTCTGGATCTGTGAACTTACAACAGCGGCAGTAGTATGCATCGGGATTAAATATTACTGGAACCGTCTGTTACGATAAGACGACTGTATTAAAGTTGTTGTGCCTTAAATACTGCATTAAGGCTGTTACGAAAGATCTGTATCTGCCTGACATCGCTTTTCCAGATGGCGGTTGATCAGGAGCAGAAATACAACTGTAGAAAGGACGGAACAAACTCCGTCGGCTACAGGTTCTGCGAAAAAGGCCGCTTTTGCACCAAAGAAAGCGGGCAGTACAGCTGCGCTTAACACAAAGAGAGACTTCCTGGTAACAGAAAGTGCAAGCCCGGTTTTAGGACGTTCCAGTGCGGTAAGGCCGTCTACGAAGACATACTGGAAACTCAACGGAATGATCATCAGTGCATAGGTCTGGATTGCCCAGACAGAGAACTGAATATACTGTGGATCAGTTGTAAACAACAGAACAAAATACCGGGGAACAAGCCGGGAGAGAAGGAACATGATGGTGGTAAAGATAAGCATTACTCCCAGAATGTTCCTTTCTGCGTCTTTGACTCTGTCTGCACGTCTGGCACCGTAATTATAGCTGAGAATTGCCTGAGTACCGCCGCTGATACCAATCATGGGTGAAGTGATCAGAAGCATATAACTTTGTGCAATGGTGGCACATGTGATCAGCATATCTCCCTGAGAAGCGCCGCCGTATTTCTGCAGGATCGCATTCATGATGATCAGGATCAGACTGTCTGTGGCAAGTATCAGAAACGGGGAAAATCCCAGAGAAATAATTTTGCCCATGATTTTCGGGTCATATTGCCCAAATGTGATCTTTACCGGAACTTTTTTTCCAAAGAGGAAATTCATGGCAAAAAGGCATGAAAGTACCTGGGAAATGACTGTTGCAATAGCTGCGCCCGCGATCCCCATTTGAAAACCGAAGATGAAAACCGGGTCTAACAAAATATTACATCCTGCACCGATCAGAACTGTAAACATTCCAATAAGGGGAAATCCCTGACAATTGATAAAATAGTTCAGCCCTGTAGCCATCAGGGCGAAAAAGGTTCCTATTGTATAAATGGTCAGGTATGTATTGGCAAATGGAAAGGTAGCTTCACTTGCACCAAATAACATAAGCAGCTTATTTTTTAACATAAGAAAGCTGATGGTCAGCAGAACAGAGAAAATACTGAGCATAAGAAAAGAATTTGCCAGTACCTGTTCTGCTTTTTTTGTATTCTTTTCACCCAGGCGGATTCCCATTGTGATGGAACCGCCAATCCCTACCAGGGTCCCAAAAGAAGTAAGGAGTGTAACGATAGGGCCGCATACGCCTGCACCTGCAAGTGCAAGAGTACCATTACCGGCAATATGACCGATATACATTCTGTCAATGATACTGTAAAGCACATTGACAAACTGTGCGGTCATTGAAGGTATGGCAAGCTGAAGCACCAGAGTACGTATCGGAGCCTTGCCAAGATCTGCTGTTGTGTTCATTTTTTATTTCCTCATCCGTTCGAAAGGGACTGCTGCGTTTATTTACGCAGCAGCCCCTGTTATTAAATGTTACTGTTTATTATAACAGTATAGTTATCTTTTAAATGATATATTACATTTTACCAGATATTGATAAAAAAAGCTATTCTTTTTCGGCAATATTAAAAGATATATCGAATGATAAGGATTTCTGTGACTGACCGAAAAAGTTCATATACACTGACTTAGACGCTGGATGATTTCTTTGATATTGTCTACTTCGATAGACGAATAGTTCATAATATATACATTATCCGGCGCTTCTTCCGGAACATGATAATAACCGGACAGAGGGGAGAGCTTTATGCTTTGTGTCAGGGCTGTCTGGATAAGATCCTCTTCTGTCTGACTGGTGCTGATCTCCATAAGAAAGTGGACACCTGCCTCTTCTCCGGATACAGTGACGAAATCATTCAACCGACTGGTTTTGATGGCAGTGATCAGTGTATCTCGTTTGGAATGATAATAATTCCTGAGTCTGTTGATATGTTTCTCGAAATAGCCTTCCTGAATAAATTTGGCCAGTGTGTACTGTTCAAAGTTGGACACAGTACAGGAATAGAAGGAAAGCTTTTTATAAAATTCATCCAGAAGCTGTCCCGGCAGCACCATGTAGCTGATCCGGACGGTGGAGGAAAGGGTTTTGGTAAATGTATTCATATAAATAACTTTATCTGAAACATCAATACTCTGAAGCGTTGGGATTGGCTGTCCGCTCAGACGAAGTTCACTGTCGTAATCATCTTCAATGATATATCGGTTTTCTCCTTTGGATGCCCAGCCAAGAAGCTCATAACGTCTGCTGATGGGCATGACGATTCCGGTTGGATAATGGTGCGAAGGAGAGATATGGACAATATCTGCTTGTTTTTCTTCTAATTCAGAAACTTTTACTCCGTCATTGTCCATGTTAATGTACTCACATGGAACCTGCCAGCTCTTGTAAATCTGAGAAATTTTACGGTATCCCGGATTTTCTACTGCATAAATTCTGTCTTTGCCGAAGAGCTGGATCAGAAGCCCGTAGAGATATTCAGTACCTGCACCTACGATGATCTGTTCCGGCAGTACTGTCATTCCTCGAAATTCTTTCAGGTATGTGGCAATCGCTTCGCGGAGAAAAAGGATTCCGCCGCATGGAGGATTAGTCATCAGCTGCATTTGATTTTCGTTTAATACCTCACGGACCATCTTTGTCCAGATGGTAAACGGAAAAAGTTCAGACTGAGTCTGATTGCTGGAAAAATCAGCCAGGTATCCTGAGTCTCCGCCTGTGAGAGGTACCATTTCCTTAGTAATATTTTTCTTTTCAATCTCTATGGCTTTCTTGAAATCTGTGACATAGAAGCCTCTTTTTGGCATGGAATAAATATATCCTTCTGCAATAAGCTGTTCATACGCGTTCTCTACAGTGATCACGCTTATACCCAGATTTTTTGCAAAAGAGCGTTTGGACGGTAATTTCTCTCCAGGTCTGATATTTCCCTGTAATATGTCATTTTTGATGCATTTATATAAATATTCATACAGGGAATCTGACCCTGTATTTGTGAAATTATAGGTAATCATTTGTGATAATTTCTCCAATCTGACCTTACTGAATATATCTGAATTGACGATTTAAATATATTCACTTCTGCATTATACTCTGTGCAAGCTGATTCGTACAGAAGAAATTGAATATTTTTATTGCAATTGCTTGAAATCGTTACTGTTCATCGGCAATATCCGTGAGGTGTTTTTGTGAGCGAAGGTCACATAAAACTGGAAGTGTAGATGATAAATATAACTCGTTGATAATATTCCGGGATAATAGGGTGAACAGATTTGAAGAAACGATATCAGAAACAAATATAACACAGGAGGAATTTCACATGGAAAACAGATATGAATTAAACAAACAGCTTGCACAGATGTTAAAAGGCGGTGTCATCATGGACGTTACCACGCCGGAGCAGGCAAAGATCGCAGAGGCAGCAGGTGCATGTGCAGTTATGGCACTGGAGCGTATTCCGGCAGATATCCGTGCAGCAGGCGGCGTTTCCAGAATGAGTGATCCCAAAATGATCCAGGGAATCCAGAATGCAGTTTCCATTCCGGTTATGGCGAAATGCAGAATCGGTCATTTCGTAGAGGCACAGGTGCTCGAAGCAATCGAGATCGACTATATCGATGAAAGTGAAGTATTATCTCCTGCAGATGATGTTTACCATATTAATAAAAGAAACTTCAAAGTTCCGTTTGTATGTGGCGCGAAAGACCTTGGAGAGGCACTGAGAAGAATCAATGAAGGTGCGTCCATGATCCGTACAAAAGGTGAACCAGGAACCGGAGATATCGTACAGGCAGTACGCCACATGCGTAAGATGAACAGCGCCATCGCACAGCTTACAAGTATGAGAGAAGATGAACTCTTCGAAGCTGCAAAACAGTTCCAGGTACCATATGAACTGGTAGAATATGTACATAAGAACGGTAAACTTCCGGTAGTAAACTTCGCAGCAGGCGGTGTTGCGACTCCTGCAGATGCAGCTCTGATGATGCAGCTTGGCGCAGAGGGTGTATTTGTTGGCTCCGGTATCTTCAAATCCGGCAATCCGGCAAAGAGAGCCAATGCGATCGTGAAAGCAGTTACAAACTATACAGACGCAAAGATGATCGCAGAATTATCCGAAGATCTTGGAGAGGCCATGGTTGGTATCAATGAAAGCGAGATCCAGCTTCTGATGGCAGAAAGAGGCAAATAATGACAATTGCAGTTTTAGCAGTGCAGGGTGCCTTTATTGAACATGAGAAGAAACTTGAGAAACTGGGCGCATCCTGCATCGAACTCAGAAAAGCAGAAGATCTGGAGCAGCATTACGATGGTCTGGTACTTCCGGGAGGAGAAAGCACGGTACAGGGAAAACTGCTTAAAGAACTTGGAATGTACGACACCATCAAATCTCAGATAGAAGCAGGAATGCCGGTTCTGGCAACCTGCGCAGGACTGATCCTGCTGGCAGACAATCTCGAAGGCGGAGAACCCGGCCATTTACAGACTATGCCGGTAACCGTAAAGCGAAATGCATACGGAAGACAGCTTGGCAGCTTCCATACAGAAGCTGATCTGGAAGGAGTCGGAGAAGTCCCAATGACATTCATCCGTGCTCCGTATGTAGCAGAAGCAGGAGAAGGTGTACAGGTACTTGCAACAGTAGAAAACAGAATCGTAGCCGTAAAATATAAAAATCAGCTCGCCCTCGCATTCCACCCGGAACTGGACGAGAATGATGAGATACATAAGGCGTTTCTGGCGATGTGTGAAGAATAAAGCATACTTGACAAAATCAGCTGATTCATAGATAATTCCTGTATACAGATACCGGCAGTGGTACTAGGAGGTGTTAACTTGAAACAGTGTATGGATTCTGACAATCTGCACAGACGATTAAAGAAGATCATCGGACAGGTGCAGGCAATTGACCGTATGATTGATGAAGATATTCCATGTGAGGATATCCTTTCACAGATAAACGCAGCAAAATCAGCATTACATAAAGCTGGACAGGTAGTCCTGGAAGGGCATATTCAGCATTGTGTGCGTGATGGAATCGAACATGGAGATGCAGACAAGACCATCGCAAACTTCACAAAAGCCGTGGAACGGTTTGCAAATATGAAATAATGTTGAGGACCAGAAATATAAACGTTATCATCTGGCAATCAGAGACAAGAGAAAACCCGGAAATTCAGGAGTATCCAGTCAAATGGAACTCCATGATTTTCCGGGCTTATTTTTTCTGAGAAAAAAATTTTCAGACCTTGAATCCATTTCCGAAATCGTTTCGTTATAAAAGATAGCGGTTAAGAAAACAGCAACTATCTCCGGGCGCGCTTTTCAATCAGTCCGAGGAGGCCATACAGGATAATAGCAATGATGCACAGGATGATAATGGACATCAACACCCAGGTAAGCTTAAAGGTCTGGCTGGAATAGATGATCAGATAGCCCAGACCTTTTCTGGCACCGATAAATTCTCCTATAATGACACCGACCAGACACAGACCAATATTAACTTTCATGACACTGAGCAGCAGCGGCACAGAAGACGGAAGAATGATCTTCATAAGTTTCTCTTTCTTTCCGCCTCCCAATGTCTCGATAAGCTTCAGTTTCTCCGGGTCTGCTTCGCCGAAACCTGTATACAGATTCAGAATCGAGCCAAAGATAGCAACTGACATACCGCAGACAATGATCGTGCGTTCATTGGCACCCAGCCATACAATAAGCAAAGGTGCCAGTGCAGATTTCGGCAGACTGTTCAGCACTACAAGATAAGGCTCTGTGATCTTTGCAAGTCTGGGACAGGTCCACAGCAGAACTGCCATCCCTGCACCCAGAACTACAACGAACACAAAGCTGACCAGTGTTTCCGTGATCGTTACAGAAAGATGGGGAAAAATAGAGCCGTCTCTGCACATACTGCAGAAACTGCGCCAGATCATTCCCGGACTGCTGAAGATAAAAGAATCGATCAGCCCGGTTCTGGCAGAGATTTCCCACAGCACCAAAAAGAGAAGAAGAATAAAGATCCGCAGAAAAATAACCAGATTCTTTTCTCTTTTCCGATGACGGATATACTGTTTTTGATGATATGAAGCTTCAGGCATCATGATTGAGCTCCTTCCAGATAAGGTTAAAATAAGATTTAAAGTCGGGGGCATTTCTGGAAGCCATCGGAGTACGGTTTTCCAGATCAAAACAGATCGGTACGATCTTACGAATAATGGCAGGCCGGGGAGAAAGAATGATAACCCGGTCTGCCATGCTGATCGCTTCCGAAATATCATGAGTGACAAGGATCGCAGTCTTTTTCTCCTGACGCAGGATCCTGCCGATGTCATCACTGACATTGAGCCGAGTCTGGTAGTCAAGAGCGGAGAAAGGTTCGTCAAGCAGAAGAAGCTCCGGTTTTAATGCCAGGGTACGGATCAGGGCAGCTCTCTGGCGCATTCCTCCGGATAATTCAGACGGATGCGCAGAACGGAATTTGTCCAAACCGTAATCCGAGAGAAGCTGATCTACATAAGCAAGCTTTTCGGCAGTGAGTTCTTTACGGATTTCCAGACCGAGAAGAACATTTTTATAAATTGTCCGCCACTCCAGCAGATGATCCTTTTGTAACATATATCCGATACGGCAGTCACCGGAAGTCACCGGCGTACCGTCCAGAAGAATCTGCCCCTGTTCCGGCCGGATCAGCCCGCAGATCAGGTTCAGCAGTGTGGACTTTCCACAGCCTGACGGTCCGACAATAGCGAGAAATTCGCCGGGCATCAGCTGAAAGGATATATGAGAAAGGGCAGGGGTTTCCCCTGATAAACTATGATAGGAGAGACAGACATCTGTAATATCCAGCAGTGGTTTCATACAGATACCTCCATGTTTGCTAGGATGAATATTAATGAATATTTTCATAATTTATGATATGCAGAAATGCCGGGGTATGATATAATAGATAAACTATAGTATTTTTACTTAAGGATTCTGTTCATGACAGACACCAGGACATAAAAGAAAGTATAGAAACCAGAGAAATGCTGTAAAAAACTGTATCAAGAAAGTGTAAGAAATGAGAACTAAGAAAAAAGCGATATTCAACACAGTCTTTCTGATCCTCGTATTTTCTCTTACTGTATATATGGTATTTAAGGGAGAGGATCTGGGAGAGATTATCCATACAGTACGGCAGGCAGATCCGGTTTACTTACTGATCAGTATCGTCTGCGTGGTGCTGTTCATACTTGGTGAGTCCGTGATCATCTTCTATATGATGAAGACTCTCGGGGCGAAAGTAAAAATGGGACATTGTGCCCTGTATTCCTTTGTCGGATTCTTTTTCAGCTGTATTACTCCGTCTGCATCCGGTGGACAGCCTATGCAGATCTATTTTATGAAAAAGGACAAACTTCCGATTCCTGTCACTACGCTGGTCCTGATGATCGTCACCATTACTTATAAAGCGGTTCTGGTGGTAATCGGAATTGTGATCTGGATTTTTGGCAGAGGTTTTCTGGAGGGATATCTTGGGCAGTACATGTGGGTATTTTACCTGGGTGTAGGCCTGAATATTTTCTGCGTCACTTTTATGATGATCCTTGTATTTGCACCGGGACTGGCGAAATGGATCATGGTAAAAGGTCTGAAGCTTATCGAGCATTTCCGCTTTCTTAAACCAAAGAAAACCAGACTTGAGAAGTTGGAAGCATCTATGGATCAGTATCATGAGACGGCAGCTTTCTGGGCGAGTCACAAGCTGGTGATCCTGAAAGTGTTCCTGATCACTATGGTGCAGAGGATTTTGTTATTTACAGTTACATACTGGGTATACCGTTCGCTGGGATTTCATGGATATTCCATCATAACCCTTACGATCCTGCAGTCTGTCATATCTGTCTCTGTTGATATGCTGCCTTTACCCGGAGGAATGGGAATCAGTGAATCTCTTTATCTGGTGATGTTTGCACCGATTTTCGGAGAATCATTGCTCCCTGCAATGTTACTCAGCAGAGGAATTTCCTATTATGCGCAGATGCTCATCAGTGCAGTGATGACCTGTGTGGCATATCTTACAATAGGAAGAAAAGAACAAGAAGATTAGGGGAGAAGTTATGTTATTAGGAATTTATGATTACACAGTAGTGCTGACATATATCAGCCTTGGAATATCAGTCTTTGGAATCACAAGAGCTTTGGAGGGGGATTTCCGTGTTGCAATTTTCTGTCTGGCACTTTCCGGTTTATGCGACATGTTTGATGGAAAAATTGCCAGAACAAAGAAAAATCGTACAGATGATGAAAAGAATTTTGGAATTCAGATAGATTCCCTATGTGATGTAGTCTGCTTTGGAATTTTTCCGGCAATGATATGTTATTGCCTGGGAGTAAATACTCCGGGCGGAATAGCGGCACTGATTTTTTACAGTGTGGCATCTGTCATCCGACTTGCGTATTTTAATGTCACAGAAACAAAGAGGCAGAACGAAACGTCTGAGAACAGACTGTATTATCAGGGACTGCCGATCACATCTATGGCGATCATCCTGCCGTTTCTTTATCTGATGAGAAGGTATTGCGGACTGTATTTCCTGATTGTGATACATATTGCTGTAATTATTGTGGGACTGCTATTTATCCTCAATATTAAGGTAAAGAAACCGCAGAATCCGGCGCGTGTCCTGCTCGTTGCGGTAGTGGCACTTGCACTTGCGAAGATGTTCCGTTTGATATAAAATAAATACAACTGTTGACTGACCGTAGCGGTCCCGAGAAACAGGGATGCTGCGGTCATACTTTTATGGAGGGAAGATACAAATGAAGTATATTGACAGAAAAGGGAATATCACGATTGAAGAAAATGAACAGGACAAATTCCTGCGGCATTTATACAATGATAGAGGCGGAAAGCTCTGCCTGAAACTCCTGATCAGACCTTTCGTGTCAAAAGCAGCTGGAGTTTTGCTTAATACCAGACTCTCTGCCAGATTTGTACCGGGTTTTGTAAAGAACAACAAAATCAATCTGAGTATATACGAAAAACAGAACTTCTCTTCATGGAATGATTTCTTCATAAGGCGTATCCGTAAAGAAGAACGCCCGATCGATATGCGCGAAAATATCCTGATCAGCCCCTGCGACGGAAAACTTTCCGTACACAGAATCAGCTCAGACTCCAGATTCAGTATCAAAGATACAGAGTATACGGTGGAACAACTTCTGAAAAATAAGGCGCTTGCTGAGAGATATACAGGTGGATATGCATTGATATTCCGACTGACGGTAGATGATTATCATCATTACTGTTATGTGGCAGATGGCAGGAAATCTGCAAATGTAACTCTGCCTGGTGTTTTTCACACAGTAAATCCTGTAGCTAATGATGTATATCCGATCTACAAAGAAAATGCCAGAGAATATACCCTGCTGAAAACAAAAAAATTCGGTACAATCCTCATGATGGAAGTAGGCGCCATGATGGTAGGAAAAATCACCAACCTCCATAAGAATCCTGCCACAGTGAAGAAAGGCCAGGAAAAAGGCAACTTCGAATTCGGAGGCTCTACAATAATCCTCCTCATCCAGCCGGGAAAAGTCCGCATTGACTATGATCTGATTGAGAACACAGAAGAGGGATATGAGACTATTGTAAAAATGGGCGAACGCATAGGAGAGTGTAGAAAAGCAAAAAGAGAGAGGACGGAAACGACCATTGAATAAACGAAACTATCAAAAAGAACTGGAAAAACTCATAGACCAGGCGCAAAAGGACGGAAAAGTTCCAAGTCTGTTTCTCCACAGCTGCTGTGCACCCTGCAGCAGCTACGTGCTGGAATACCTGTCAAAATATTTCAATATCACTGTATTCTACTATAACCCAAATATCTATCCGGAAGAAGAATACCGCAAACGAGTCCACGAAATCACCCGTCTCGTAAATTCTATGGAATTTGAACACCCCGTCAAACTGTTAGAGGGCCATTACGACCCACAGGAATTCTTCCAGATGGCAAAAGGTCTTGAAGACGTACCCGAAGGCGGAGAACGCTGCTTCAAATGCTACCGCCTGCGAATGGAAGAAGCTGCAAAACTGGCAGAAAAAGGCGGTTATGACTATTTTACAACCACCCTTTCCATCAGCCCACTGAAAAATGCACCCAAGATTAATGAAATCGGAGAAGAACTGGCAGAAATCTATCATGTCCAGCACCTCCCATCCGACTTCAAGAAAAAGAACGGCTACAAACGTTCCATCGAACTCTCCCACGAATACGACCTCTACCGCCAGAACTACTGCGGATGCGTCTATTCCAGAAGAGAAGCAGAAAACAGAGAATAAAATAGCAAATATATAGCCAATATCCAGTGAAGAAAAAGAAGATGTATTGGGGCGCATTTGAGGGTTCCAAAACTAAGCCCCAATACATCTTCTTTTTCTTCACGTACCTTTTGGAAGGCTTTTGAACGAATCCCAACTAACCACTTTGCAATATTAAAAAAATATGTTACACTAACACGTAAAAGCAATAATACCAAAATAAAGAAGAAACGAGGAATAAACACAATGGCACAGCTTTGGGGCGGACGTTTCACAAAAGAAACAGACAAACTTGTATATAACTTCAACGCATCAATCTCCTTTGACCAGAAATTCTATGAGCAGGACATCAGAGGCAGCAAAGCACACGTAGCAATGCTCGCTAAACAGGGAATTCTGACACCGGAAGAAAAAGACCAGATCGAAGCAGGTCTTGACGGAATCTTTGCAGACGTAAAATCCGGCAAACTTGAGATCACATCTGAATATGAAGACATTCACAGCTTTGTAGAAGCGAATCTCATTGACAGAATCGGTGATGCAGGCAAGAAACTTCACACAGGAAGAAGCCGTAACGACCAGGTTGCCCTTGACATGAAACTCTATGTAAGAGACGAAATCGACGAAACAGACGAACTGGTAAAAAAACTTCTCGAAGCACTCCAGAAGATCATGGAAGAGAATGTTCACACATATATGCCAGGCTTCACACATCTTCAGAAAGCACAGCCGGTTACTCTGGCTCACCATGTAGGTGCATACTTCGAAATGTTCGTACGTGACAGAAGCAGACTTGCAGACATCCGAAAGAGAATGAATACCTGTCCTCTGGGTGCAGGCGCTCTGGCAGGAACCACCTATCCACTTGACAGAGAATACACAGCTAAACTTCTCGGCTTCGACGGCCCGACCAGAAACAGCATGGATTCCGTATCCGACAGAGATTATGTGATTGAACTTCTTTCCGCATTCTCTACAATCATGATGCACATGAGCCGTTTCTGCGAAGAAATCATCATGTGGAACTCTAACGAATATCGTTTCGTAGAGATTGATGATGCATACAGCACAGGCAGCAGTATCATGCCACAGAAAAAGAACCCGGATATCGCAGAACTTGTAAGAGGAAAAACAGGCCGTGTATACGGAGCCTTAACATCTATCCTTACAACCATGAAGGGAATTCCGCTTGCATACAACAAAGATATGCAGGAGGACAAAGAACTTACATTTGACGCAATCGACACTGTAAAAGGATGTCTTGCCCTCTTTACAGGCATGATCTCCACTATGCAGTTTAACAAACAGAATATGGAAGCAAGTGCAAAGAATGGTTTCACCAATGCTACAGATGCAGCAGATTATCTGGTAAATCATGGAGTACCTTTCCGTGACGCACACGGTATTGTGGGCCGTCTGGTACTCACCTGCATTGACAAAGGAATCTCTCTGGATGAGCTCCCTCTTGAAGAATACAAAGCTATCAGTCCTGTATTTGAGAATGATATTTATGAAGCCATCAGCATGCGCACCTGTGTAGAGAAACGTATGACAATCGGTGCACCGGGACCGGATGTGATGGAGAAAGTCATCGCCGAGAATAAAAAATATCTGGAAGAAAATTAAAAAAATACTTGCATTTTACTTTAGTTTGGTATAGTATGTACAAGAAAGACAGATGTACGCAATATAAGGACACCTGGACAAAAATGTCCGCGCAAGGGTAGAGACGCGGGTAGAAGATAAAGAGGAGAAAGATATTATGAGTGAAAAGCTTAGAGTCGGTATTTTAGGTGCTACAGGTATGGTAGGTCAGAGATTCATCTCCCTGCTTGAGAATCATCCGTGGTTTGAAGTTGTAACTGTAGCTGCAAGTCCAAGAAGTGCGGGAAAAACATACGAAGAAGCAGTAGGCGGAAGATGGAAAATGGATACTCCAATGCCGGAAGCTGTTAAGAATCTTATTGTAATGAACGTAAATGAAGTAGAGAAAGTGGCTGCAACAGTTGACTTCGTATTCTCTGCTGTAGATATGTCAAAAGAAGAGATCAAGAAGATCGAAGAAGAATATGCAAAGACAGAAACACCGGTTGTTTCCAACAACAGTGCCCACAGATGGACACCGGATGTACCGATGGTAGTGCCGGAAATCAACCCGGAACACTTCGATGTAATCGAATCCCAGAAGAAACGTCTCGGAACAACACGCGGATTTATCGCTGTAAAACCAAACTGCTCTATCCAGAGCTACGCTCCTGTATTAACTGCATGGAAAGAATTTGAGCCATATGAAGTAGTTGCTACTACATATCAGGCAATCTCCGGAGCAGGTAAGACATTCAAAGACTGGCCGGAAATGGTTGGAAACATCATCCCATACATCGGTGGCGAGGAAGAGAAGAGTGAGAAAGAGCCGTTAAGAATCTGGGGTAAAGTAGAAGACGGTGTGATCAAACCTGCTACAGAACCAGTGATCACATGCCAGTGCATCCGTGTACCGGTACTGAACGGACATACAGCAGCTGTATTTGTTAAATTCCGCAAGAACCCGACAAAAGAACAGCTCATCAAAGCATTAGTAGAATTCAAAGGACTTCCACAGGAATTAGAGCTTCCAAGTGCTCCGAAGCAGTTCATTCAGTACTTAGAAGAGGACAACCGTCCACAGGTAACAGAGGATGTAAATTTCGAACATGGCATGGGTGTATCTGTAGGACGTCTTCGTGAAGACACTGTATATGACTGGAAATTCGTAGGACTTTCCCACAACACAGTCAGAGGTGCAGCAGGCGGAGCAGTTCTCTGCGCTGAGACATTAAAAGCTAAAGGATATATCCAGGCGAAATAATTTATAAAAAGTAATGAAGGGGGTGTCGGTGTCGGCACCTCTTTTTACGTGACGAAAAAAGAGCGTTGCTTATAGAATAGTTTGGAAAGATTTGGGATAGATAATTGATCGAATGCAGATTGTGGATATTTGCCAGACTGTGGATAGTGTTTGCAAAAGTGTCTTGGATAGGTTAGAATAGGGACACATATGATAGAGAGGATATGACTGTCATGAAGGAAAAAGTATTGACAACAGTAGTAACTTTTGGAACTACAACTCAGGCAATTGCCATGGAACGGGAATGTAAGAAAACCGAATTCGCAGGCAGATTGATCCCTGTACCCAGAGAAATTTCCGCTTCCTGTGGCCTTGCATGGAAATGTGGAGAACAGGGAGAAGAAGAAACTACTTTTTATATGAAAGAACAGGATCTGGAGTATGAGAAGATCTATCGGATTCTCATATAAAACCTGCGGATTTATCATATTATCCAATAGGTAATAGAACTCCGGTGTTTTGACGGATACATGAATCCATGATACAATTAAATTCAGAATCTCTTAATAAAATTGTACTGCTTATTTGGGACTATGATATATTCGAAGTAGCGTGAAATAATATACCGTGAAACAAAATATAGCTGTTTTTGAATAGATTCCATAAGGAAGTCTCTATTTTTGAAGAGATTTTGAGTATTGAATTTAACTGGGGTGAATAATCTATGGGAAACAAAACAGATAAAAACAAAGTACGTCTCACACAGCTCGCCAGCGCGGCCGGATGTGGTGCAAAGATCGGTCCGAAAGTCCTGGCACAGGTAGTAGGCAAACTACCGAAATTTACAGATCCGATGCTTCTGGTAGGTCCGGAAACATCAGACGATGCAGCAGTATACAAAATCAACGACGAACTGGCAATGATCCACACTGTAGATTTCTTCCCGCCTGTAGTAGATGACCCGTACATGTACGGGCAGATCGCAGCGGCCAATGCACTGAGTGATGTCTACGCAATGGGTGGTATTCCCAAACTGGCATTAAATGTCGTGGCATTTCCAAACTGCCTTGGCCCGGAGGTGCTGGAACAGATCCTGCGCGGAGGTGCGGACAAGGTCATGGAAGCCGGAGCAGTTCTTGCAGGTGGCCATACTATCAATGACAAAGAACCGAAATATGGACTCTGCGTAACAGGATACGTGCATCCGGACAAAATGTGGAAGAACTACGGCGCGGAAGCAGGCGACATCCTCATTCTCACAAAACCACTGGGGTGTGGAATCCTCAACACAGCCATCAAAGCAGAGATGGCAACTCAGGAGGAAATCGGGAGAGTACAGAAGATCATGGCGAAACTGAATAAATATGCAGCAGAGATCGCATCCAAATATACGATCCACAGCTGCACTGACGTAACCGGTTTCAGCCTCGCAGGACACAGTCTGGAGATGGCAAAAGGCAGCCACAAGACTCTGGTGATCCAGTCTGAGAAACTTCCAATCATCGAGGGAGTAGAAGAATACGCACAGATGGGCCTGATTCCAGAGGGTGCATACAGAAATCGTGATTTTGCAGGCAGTGAAGTGCGAAGCGAGATCAAAGAACTCTGGATAGAAGACCTGGTATTCGACCCACAAACATCCGGCGGACTTCTGCTTGCAGTGCCATCAGAAGAAGCTGATGCCCTTGCAGAAGAACTTTCTGGTATGGATATCTTTGGCGGCATTATTGGATATGTGACAGATCCACAGGATAAGGCAGTTGTGTTTGAATAAGAAAAAAAGTTCAGCTTTAACTTAATATGTCTGTATAATTTTAAAATTGAGCATATAACAGTAGAGTTAAACGAATTAAACTAAAAAATCTTTGCGCATAATTGTACATAATTACAAATCTATATAAAAAATTTCGGAATTGTTCGACGATTTTGGTTGTAGAACAGACATTAAAATGATATAATGTTCTCAATAAAATACATTGCGGAGGTGTAGTTATGAATTACGAAGATGTACAGAAAGTATCAAATGCGGCGAAAGCCAAGAGCAACCTGGTAAACACTAACTTTTTCAAGTACTTTGTACGTGCAATCATGGCAGGCTTCTTTATTGATATGGCTATGATCTACAGTAATGTAGTTGGAAACGTTTTCTCCAAGACCATGCCTGAGTGGGGGAAATTTGTGGGGGCATTAGTATTCTCCATTGCAGTGCTTCTGATCAGCTTCGTAGGCGGCGAACTTTTTACCGGTAATAATATGGTAATGGCGTTCGGAGCCTTTGACAAGCAGGTAAGCTGGAAAGAAGCAGGTAAGGTGTGGGGTGTAAGCTATCTTGGAAACTTTGTAGGATGTTTCATTATGGCATTGCTTTTTGCATGGGCAGGAGCATCCGGAACTGCAGACTATTTTGCAGGATTTATTGGAAATAAACTGAGTATTCCGCTTGGACAGATGTTTTTCAGAGCAGTGCTCTGTAACTTCTTTGTATGTCTCGGTGTACTTTGTGGTATGAAATTAAAAAGTGATGCAGGAAGATTCCTGATGATCACCATGTGTATCTCAGGATTCGTTGTAAGTGGATTTGAGCATTGCATCGCAAATATGGGAATCTTTGTTACTGCATACTGTCTGGTACCGGGATTATCCATTGGCGCCATGATTAAGAGCATGGTAGTAGTAACATTAGGAAATATGGTAGGCGGTGCTCTCCTGCTGGCATGGCCGCTTAGAAAGATGAGTGCAGATAAATAATATGTCAAAAGCTTTATACATAGCAGAAAAGCCCAGTGTGGCACAGGAATTCGCAAAAGCTTTGAAAATCAACGGACAAAGACGGGATGGCTACCTGGAATCTCAGGACAGTGTGGTAACCTGGTGTGTTGGACACCTGGTTACCATGAGCTACCCGGAAAAATATGATATCAAGTATAAAAGGTGGAGTTTAGATACCCTGCCTTTTTTGCCGCGCGAATTTAAATATGAAGTAATCCCTGGTGTACAGAAGCAGTTCGAGATTGTAAAGGGACTGCTCAACCGTGAAGATGTGGACACTATTTATGTGTGTACTGACTCCGGACGTGAGGGAGAATATATCTATCGTCTGGTTGCACAGATGGCAGGCGTTCATGGAAAAAAAGAAAAGAGAGTCTGGATCGACTCTCAGACAGAAGAAGAAATCATGCGAGGAATCAGAGAGGCAAAAGATCTGTCATCTTATGATAATCTTTCTGCTTCGGCATATCTTCGGGCGAAAGAAGACTATCTCATGGGAATTAATTTTTCCCGTGTACTCACATTGCGTTATGGAAACAGTGTGTCAAATTATTTAAATACAAAATATCAGGCCATTTCCGTAGGACGCGTAATGACCTGCGTACTTGGAATGGTAGTGCGAAGAGAGCGTGAGATACGGGCGTTTGTGAAAACTCCGTTTTACCGCGTGCTCAGCAGTATTGCCCTTGAGGGAGAAAATTTTGAGGGAGAATGGAGAGCTGTTGAAGGCAGCAAATACTTTCAGACTCCTTATCTGTATAAAGAGAACGGTTTCAAAGAGAAAGTATATGCAGAGAAATTGATTCAGGAATTATCTGTAAACCAGCCTCTGCAGTGTATGGTAGACAAAGTAGAACGAAAAAAAGAGAATAAGAATCCGCCGCTTTTGTTTAACCTGGCGGAGCTTCAGAATGTATGCTCCAAGCTGTTCAAAATAAGTCCGGATGAGACATTGAAAATTGTACAGGAACTGTATGAGAAGAAGTTAGTTACTTATCCGAGAACAGATGCACGTGTGTTGTCAACTGCGGCAGCAAAGGAAATTTATAAAAACATTTCAGGACTGCGTAATTATGAACATACAGCAGAAATCGCACAGCACATTATTGAACAGGGCAATTACAAAAATCTGGCAAAAACCCGATATGTCAATGATAAACAGATTACTGATCACTATGCTATTGTACCGACTGGCCAGGGATTAAATGCGCTAAAGAGTGTATCCCTTACTGCGCAGCGCGTATATGAGACTATTGTCAGAAGATTTGTATGTATTTTCTATTCGCCTGCTATATATCAAAAAGTCAGTCTTGTGACGAAAATCCAGGGTGAAAGCTTCTTTTCCTCATTTAAAGTACTGCTGGATGAGGGATATTTAAAAGTAGCCACGAACTCTTTTGCAAAGAGGAAGGCTGCAGATGCTATGAATGGCAGAAGCAGAACCGGTGCAGCAGGGAATACAGAAAGTGAGGCTGCAGATTCAGATAACGGAAAGAACGGATCAGACAATTCCTCAGAGGATATGGCATGCGATACCAGACTTCTGGCTGCATTGCAGAACCTGAAAAAAGGTGATATACTTTCCGTGGATAACCTGAGTATCAAGGAGGGTGAGACATCGCCGCCAAAACGTTATAATTCCGGTTCTATGATCCTTGCAATGGAGAATGCCGGACAGCTTATTGAAGACGAAGAACTCCGTGCTCAGATCAAAAGCTGTGGAATCGGCACCAGTGCCACCAGGGCAGAAATCCTGAAAAAACTGTTCAATATAAAATATCTGGCACTAAACAAGAAAACCCAGGTGATAACTCCAACCCTTCTGGGAGAGATGATCTTTGATGTGGTAAACTGTTCCATCAGACAGCTTCTGAACCCGGAATTGACTGCAAGCTGGGAAAAAGGTCTCAATTACGTAGCAGAGGGAAGTATTACAGAGCAGGAATACATGGATAAACTGGAGCATTTTGTGCGCCTTCGTACCAAACAGGTAGAAGACAGCAACATCCAGCCATATCTGCGGCAGTTCTTTGATGCGGCAGCAGTCAACTATAAGAATTCAACTGCAAAAACAGGAACGAAAACATCTGGCAGAACAGGCCGGCCTCATACTTACAGAAAGCCGGCTGATAAAAAGTAGTATGTATTTGTGACAGATAACAGAAAATGTCATTATAGCATGAGAAAAGAGGAAAAATATTATGTTAAAAGATTTTACAATTGCAAATCTTCTGGATCTTAATGAAACTATCGCAAAAGATCTGTTTGAAGGAAAAACATATCCATGGGAAGTATTACCTGAAATCGGTGATTTCATCTTGAAACTTGGACAGACTTTAAGTGAAGAAGAATACGATCATCCTTCAGAAGATGTATGGATTGCAAAAAGTGCCAAGGTAGCGCCGACAGCCTGCATTAATGGACCGGTTATTATCGGAAAAGAAGCAGAAGTACGTCACTGTGCATTTATTCGAGGCAAAGCGATCGTAGGTGAGGGAGCTGTTGTAGGAAATTCTACAGAGCTGAAAAATGCTGTGCTCTTTAACAAAGTGCAGGTTCCACACTACAATTATGTAGGTGATGCAGTTCTTGGTTATAAATCTCATATGGGTGCAGGTTCTATCTGCTCCAATGTAAAATCAGATAAGAAACTGGTAGTTGTAAAAGATGGTAACGAAAAGATTGAAACAGGTCTGAAGAAATTCGGTGCAATGCTCGGAGATCATGTAGAGGTTGGATGTGGCTCTGTATTAAATCCTGGAACAGTTATCGGACGTTTCTGCAATGTATATCCGCTTTCTTCAGTAAGAGGATGTGTACCGGCAAATCATATTTATAAGTCAAGAAGTGAGATTGTGGAGAAACAGTGACAATTGGAAAAATAGAAAACTAAATAACAGAATGGAAGACGAAGTATGCGGCCAGTGTTTTTGCTGACAACATACTTCGTTTTTGTATGTCTTGACAAAACTGAAAATAATCAAATTGAGGCAATGCCAAAACTAAAGTATAAAGAATGTCAAATTAATATTGGTAAAGTAAAGTGTTAACTTCCTGAAAAAAATCCCCTAAAGATTAATTTCCCCGTCCCTCACCAGTCGATATCATTATCTCTTCCTTCCATAAACGCAAGGATATCATCCAATGATCTGTCACTATGGGAATACGCTT
>ENA-OQKY01000107-OQKY01000107.1-human-gut-metagenome-genome-assembly--contig:-NODE-107-length-107742-cov-8.962245_pt1 | contig 107742 bp, 99 predicted proteins | sample MGYA00242652_ERZ504805 | MGnify/ENA primary metagenome ERZ504805 (study PRJEB26092, sample SAMD00036400) | human gut metagenome | host: Homo sapiens | study: EMG produced TPA metagenomics assembly of...
ATCTGACACTGCTTTACAATACCAGACAAAATGACTGATGCCCCAGAAAGCCTGTAAAACAGCCACTTTCGGGATACACAAGGCAGGACAAAAATCGACTTCCATTATCAATAGGTGAGTGCTAATTTTTTGTGAACATTTTGTGAACTCTACGAGCCATGCAAAGCAGAAAAAATTTCATCTGCAGCCAGACCAAAGGTATGGTTGCATGGGCAAAAGAAAATGTAGCTTCTTCCGTATTATCTGACAAGCCACTCGGCTCCCTGTTATAATACCCATCAATACGCATATACTATCTATATCTCTATCATCATTAAATAAGACAATTTATTTATAATATTGTCTTGTACGCAAGACAATATTGATATATAATTATCTCGTATAGAAAGAGGTGACATATATTATGAATCGCGATACTTTAAAACAAATCATGATTGATCAAAAAGATATTTATCTCAACAATCCATTAATAACAAGACAGTATTCTCTAGAAACCAATGTCAATTATTGCTTTGTTGGTATCAGAAGAACCGGAAAGTCATATATGATGTATCAACAAATAAAACAATTAGAAGACAATGGAATTCCCTTGTCCCAAATTGTTTATGTGAATTTTGAAGATGAGCGTCTTTTGGAAATGACTGCTGAAGATTTAAATCTCATTTTAGAAATTGGATTAGAAATATCCGGAACTGATATCAAGCCATATTTATTTTTAGACGAGATTCAAAATATTAACGGGTGGGAGAAGTTCGTTCGCAGAATTGCAGATATGAAGTATCGAATCAATATTACCGGCAGTAATAGCAAAATGCTAAGCAGCGAAATAGCTTCCACTTTAGGTGGGCGTTTTGTTATTATGAATATTTATCCATATTCTTTCTCTGAATATCTTATTGCAAATAATATGACAAAGAATTACCTGGATGTTATTAGCACCAAAGACAGGGCAGATGTCCAAAATCAATATAACAAATATGTAACCTATGGAGCATTTCCAGAATTAGTTGAGATAAGAAATAAACGAGCTTTTTTAAACAGCATCTATCAAACTGTATATCTCGGTGATATTATAACCAGAAATAAAATCACCAATGATTTTGCAATAAGGCTAATCCTAAAGAAAATTGCAGAATCTGTCACAAAACCTTTATCGTATAACCGACTGACTAATATATTAAAAAGTGGTGGAATGTCTATCGGTAAACAAACCGTAATAAACTATGTCAGCTATATGACAGACTCCTACCTGCTCTTTACTCTGCAAAACTATGCCGCCAAACTTGTAGAAAAAGAGACTTCTCCTAAGTATTATTTTATGGATACCGGACTTCTAGGACTTATGCTGCTAGACTGCAAATCTGCTCAGCTGGAAAATCTTGTTGCAATCGAACTGATGCGACGTTATGGTACCGAAAATGTCTATTTCTTTGAGAATAATGTAGAAATTGATTTTTATGTACCATTAGACAATCTTGCTATCCAGGTCAGTATGCAGGTTCTGGATAACATAGATACAAGAGAACGTGAAACCAGAGCCTTTGTGAAGCTAAATAATTTTATCCCCAACGCCAAATGTATTCTCATTACTAATAGCGAAGAGACGGTGATTGATTGCGATGGAATCAATATTGAGGTAATTCCTATTTGGAAATGGTTATTGGATAACTAATCGAGTAGGAGGCGGTGATTAACCGCCGTCCTCTCAATTCTCATAATCATTACACAATCAAAAAAGGCGCAAATCATATCATATGATATGATTTACGCCTGGCTTCATACTGATTTCAGATATATTGTTCTAAACTGTCAGGAAACTGTCAAATCCTACCTTCACATTTCCAAATTTCATGCCTGTTGTCTGTGAGATTGCACGTACCAGTGCTCCCGCAGGCAGCATTTTCCGTATTTCTGATCCGCTCATTGTAGTTCTCCCCGCAATATCCCCATTAGGATGTAAAAAAATAACAGACATCCCTTAACTCCCCTGTTGTAGGGACTTTTCGAGATGTCTGCAAAGAAAGCCGCATCATGGCTGTTCCTAATATTTGTCTTTATGAAAATGGAAAATGTTATGATGACAGCATTCTGATTAACCGGGACGGGCAGATTCCCGGGATTCAGAAGATGGTACATGTAACTCAGGCGGACTGAATTTTACGAATAGCCGCTTACAGGTTTTCCAATATATAAAAACGATTGTTTTCCTCAGCTGCTTTTTCCCGCATTTTCGTGTAAAGCAGCTCACGGTCGGAATCATCATCATTAATGATTATTTCGACAATTGTCCAGATATCCTCATCTGAAAGATTGGTCTCAAAACATGAAAAAAAGATAACAGCACCAAATTGGCTGTATGGAGCTATATCCGATGTCGGCAATTCGTAATCCGGGAACCGTTTTTGAAATTCTGCAAGCCAGCTTTCCTCTATCGGAACATATGTATCACGGATGCGCGCATTGTGTGACACGCGAAGGCCACCGTGATTACCCTTGATGATGATTTTCCTTTCTGTTAAAAAGAGACTGTTTTTTCTGTGATATAACCAGACCAATGAATATCAGTGCCGCACCGGCCACTGAGGCCATGGTCATTTTCTCATGAAGCACCAGCACCGACAACACAACTGTCACCACCGATGACTTCCGGCTTCATCAGTATCTCCGGTTTCCAGCTGGCTTTCTGCTGGATCAGCACTGGGATCAAAAATAGAATACCATAGAAATACACTCTTCTTGTAACAGCCACGATCGGATATTCCCACTCACCGATTTTCTTGATCAGCGCCGAATAGCAGCCCCATGAGATCATCGTCAGAAAGGCCAGACCATCTCCCAGGGGATTAAGCTGCAGATTTTTCCGCATGGCGCCTATCTCAACTAATGGTAACCGAAAATCTATATATTTTCAATATCTATCCATTTTCTTAGCGCCCGACATTTCAAGTTTTCCCCCAAAAAACTAAAGAAAACTTTACCATAAAAATTGTTTTTAGGGGGTTGTCTTTTCCAGCTTTTTCTGTTATTATCCAAAAGGATTATCTCTATGCGAGATTCCCCACTTCTATAAGTGGTCAATCATTGACGAAATTTGAAAGTTAAACGGAGGTGAGTTTTCATGGACAGTTGCATAGGTCGAAGTAAGATATGCGGTGAACAGAAGTATACAGTCAGAATGCGGCTATTTGGAAAGCTCAGCCTCAGACCCATAAGCAAATCTTAATACAATATTTGTGCCTGCAAAGCAGACACAACATATTCGTATGGAATTTGCCTCTGCTTTGCAGACATGGGGCCTTTGGGCAACCTCTTTTCTATACGCATCCTATATTTTCGTGCGTTCTTTTGTACATCGCATCCAACAGTCTATGCTATTAAACTGAAACGTGAAGCGATGTATTTTTTATGCCCTTTTTTGGGGTGACAAGGAGGACGACATGAAAAAAAGAATGTTTTACAAGAAAGATTATGTAAAAGAACTGTTAAAGATTATCCGCACGGAAACAGATACCACCAAATTGCCGAAGTTGCTTTCCGATTACCATGAGAAAGATATTGCTGAAGCGATCACCTTGCTGAGTGAAAACGAAAGAAAGCAACTCTATCCTGTCCTCGGCGCACAGAAAGTAGCTGAAATCTTTTCTTATCTGGATGATTCTGAAAAATATATTGAAGAACTTCCGATTGAAAAGGCTGCCAAAGTGGTTTCTTACATGGATGCCGATGATGCACTGGACATTCTGGATGATCTGACCGAACACAAAAAACAGGAACTTGTCAGCCATCTGGATGAAGATACCCGAAAGGACGTCCGCAGACTGCTTTCCTATGATGATGACGAAATCGGAAGCTGTATGACCAACAACTTCATCTGTATTTCCGACAAATTATCCATCCGTGAAGCCATGAGCGCTCTCGTTCGCCAGGCTGGTGAACATGACAATATTTCCACCATTTACGTTGTGGATAAGGATGAGAAATTTGTAGGTGCCATTGATCTGAAGGATTTAATCATTGCCCGCGAAAATGATGCCCTGTCCGACATTATCAGTCGTTCCTATCCTTATGTCTGCGAACACGAGAAAATCAACGACTGCATTGACAAGATTGCCGATTACGAAGAAGACTCTCTTCCTGTTCTGACCAAAGAGGTCCGCATCGCCGGCATCCTGACCGCAACGGACATTGTGGAACTCGTTGACGATGCCATGGGCGATGATTATGCAAAGCTCGGTGGTCTGACATCTGAAGAAGACTTAAATGAACCGACCATCACCAGCATGAAGAAAAGACTGCCCTGGCTGATCATCCTGTTATTTCTGGGCATGGGTGTATCCTCGGTTGTGGGTATCTTCGAATCTGTTGTTGCCGTTCTGCCGATTGTTATCTGCTTCCAGTCACTGGTTCTTGATATGGCAGGCAATGTCGGCACACAGTCCCTGGCTGTTACTATCCGTGTTCTGATGGATGAAAACCTGAACACAAGAAAGAAACTCTACCTTCTCGGCAAAGAAATAAGAATCGGTTTCTTCAATGGCATCAGCCTTGGCCTGATGGCTCTGGTATTTCTCGGTGTTTACATCCACTTTTTCAAGAAATACGCATGGCTTTCCGCTTTCCTGATCTCAGGCTGTGTCGGCCTCTCACTGGTTGTGGCCATGGTCGTTTCCAGCATGATCGGCACCATTGTGCCAATGTTTTTCCACAAAATCCACGTGGACCCGGCGGTTGCATCCGGCCCGCTGATTACAACTGTCAATGATCTGGTAGCTGTCGTTACATACTATGGACTGGCAATGGTATTCCTGATTGATGTTTTCCATATTTGACAAAAGTCTCCTTATGGTTTATATTAGTTCATAAATAGATATTTCAAATTTGAACTAATTATTCCATAAGGAGGCTTTTTGTGAAATTAGGTATTGAATTTCCAAGGAAACTGTCTCTGGCCTATGAAAGCATGTGCAAACCGCTCTGCCATGAACTGAAACTGCCCCAGACAGCTTTTGATATTCTTATGTTTCTGGCCAATAACCCTGAATTCAAAACAGCCAGAGATATTGTCGAAGTCCGAAAGCTTAAAGCGAATCTTGTCTCTGTCAACATTGATAAGCTTGTAAATGAAGGTTATCTGGTCCGAAAGAATGTAGAAGGTGACCGACGTAAAGTCCAACTTCTCTGTACCGATAAGGCACAGCCTATCATCCGCAGAGGCCAGCAGCTGCAGGAACACTTTGTTGAACAGCTTTTTGCAGACATCGACGATACCACACGTCAAACCATATTCCAGGGCATGCGGCAAATGGAACTCAATCTGAATCTTATTCTGGAGGACAACTAGTTATGCATTTACTTTTTACGATTATTGTTACTTTTTTTGCCGGCATGGGAGCCGGTCTGGGAACAGGTTTTGCCGGTATGAGTGCTGCCGCCGTCATCAGTCCGATCCTCATCACCTTTCTCGGTATTGACCCCTATACGGCCGTAGGCATTGCATTATCATCCGATGTACTGGCCAGCGCCGTTTCTGCTTATACTTACGGCAAGAACAAGAATCTGGATATCAAAAACGGTCTGATTATGATGGTTACTGTCCTGATCTTCACTGTTGTGGGCAGCTATATATCCAGCCTGGTTCCATCCGCAACCATGGGCAATTTCTCCGTCTTTATGACTTTCCTGTTGGGTATCAAATTCATTGTGAGACCGGTTATGACTACCAAGGAAGCGATGCAGGGTGTATCCGCTAAGAAACGTGCCATGCAGTCCGTTATCTGCGGTATCATCATCGGATTTATCTGTGGCTTTATCGGTGCCGGCGGCGGTATGATGATGCTTCTGATTCTGACTTCTGTCCTGGGATACGAACTCAAAACAGCCGTTGGCACAAGTGTATTCATTATGACTTTCACCGCATTTACCGGCGCTGTCTCCCATTTCGCCATCGGCGGCCTTCCGGATCCTGCTGTCTGGATTCTGTGCATCATCTTCACTCTGATCTGGGCCAGAATTGCTGCGGTATTGGCCAACAAAGCCACACCAAAGACATTGAACCGTGCAACCGGTGTAATCCTTGTTATTCTCGGTGTCGTTGTTATGGCGTTCTCATTATTATCTTAAGCTCAATAATGAAAGGATGGAAATGCACAAATTTGAAGCACTCATTGCGTAAATGAGTGTTTCATTTGTTTTATGGCGTTAACATTTTCTTTCGCCGATTATCTGTTTTTAACCGAGAATTTTCACCGAATCGTTTTTCTTGTTCTCTCAAAACAATTCCTTTACAGTCGGATAAATCCTTCTGAAATACTGATAGCGTTCTTCGTATTTCCTGGTCAGCTCAGGTTCCGGTGTCACTGTGTCCACCACCTTGACAATCTTTGCTGCTGCAGTCTCCACATCCGGATATTCTCCGCATCCCACAGCCGCCAGCATAGCACCTCCGAGTGCCGGGCCTTCTTCATTCTCAAGAACATCCACCTTCAGATTCATTACATTGGCAATGATCTGACGCCACAGAGGGCTCTTCGCACCACCGCCGCAGATCTTTGTTCTCTCTGGGCTGATACCGAGACTTCTGGCTACCTCCAGAGAATCTCTCAGACCAAAAGCAACACCTTCCAGGACTGCCTGGGTCATTTCCTCTCTTGTTGTATCCATAGACATGCCGATGAACATGGCTCTTGCGTCCGGATTATTGTGGGGCGAACGCTCACCCATCAGATACGGAAGAAAATAGACATGATTATCCCCCAACTTCGTAATTCCCGTCTGCTCCGCGCTATAATCTTTGGTTTTCAGAATTTCTTCATTCCACCATTTATTGCAGGATGCCGCACTGAGCATGCAGCCCATCAGGTGGTAATGACCATCCGCATGGGCAAAGGAATGCAGTGCATTGTATTCATCCACACCGAAATGCTCACTGGAAATGAAAATTGTTCCGGAAGTCCCCAGCGAAATATTGCATTTGCCTTCTCCCACTGTACCTGTTCCCACTGCCGCTGCTGCATTATCGCCGGCACCGGCAATAATTTTTACATTTTCAGAAAATCCCAGTTCCTCTGCGATTTCCTTTTTCAGTGTACCCACCACTTCATAGCTCTCATAAAGCTTTGGCAGCACTTCTTCTGTAATACCGCAGATATCAAGCATTTTCTTCGACCAGCAGCGATGCTTCACATCCATCAGAAGCATACCGGATGCATCGGACATATCTGTACAGAAAGTACCAGATAACCGATAAGCCAGATAATCCTTCGGCAGCATGATTTTCACAATCTTCGCAAAATTCTCCGGCTCATGCTTTCGCATCCACAGAATCTTCGGTGCCGTAAAACCGGCAAAGGCAATATTCGCTGTATAAGCAGACAGCTTATCCTTGCCAATCACCGTATTCAGATAATCCGTCTCCTCACCGGTTCTGCCGTCATTCCACAGAATCGCCGGACGAATTACCTGATCATCGGCATCCAACGCAACCAGACCGTGCATCTGCCCACCAAAGCTGATGCCCGCCACCTGAGACCTGTCACACTCAGCCGTCACTGCCTTCAGCCCATCCATAGCCTGGGTAAACCAATCCTCCGGATGCTGCTCAGACCACCCCGGCTGCGGAAAAAACAGCGGATACTCTCTGGACACAACCTTCTTAACATCGCCAGACGCATCCATCATTAGCAGCTTTACCGCGGAAGTTCCCAGATCGACTCCTATATATAACATATAATCACCTTCATTAGCCCCAAGGGTTTTCTGTTGGATAGCGCACGCCTGCCGGCTGGTTATAGCCAATCTCCTCTACCGGCACACCGATATACTTAAATACCTCAAACAGTGCCTTGCCATAATGACCGAATGCTACTGCGCCATGATGCGGGAATCCTTTCTCAATCAGAACGTGACGATAGAATCTGCCCATTTCAGGAATGGCAAAGACGCCGATGGAACCAAAGGAACGTGTTGCCACAGGAAGAACTTCACCCTGGGCCACATAGGCGCGAAGCTTATTGTCAGCTGTGCTCTGCAGACGGTAGAATGTGATGTCACCCGGTTTGATATCACCTTCAAGAGTACCCTGTGTCACTTCTTCAGGCAGTGTTCTTGCCATGATCTTCTGGTACTTCATCTCGCAGAAAGACAGCTTACTGGAGGCTGTATTGCCGCAGTGGAAGCCCATAAATGTATCTTTCTGAGTATAGTTATATTTGCCCTTGATATCGCTGTTATACATATCAGATGGAACAGAATTGTTGATATCCAGCAGTGTAACAGCATCCTGGCTGACAACCGTTCCGATGAACTCACTGAGTGTACCGTAAATATCCACTTCGCAGGATACAGGAATGCCCTGCGCTGTCAGACGGCTGTTCACATAACATGGCACAAAACCGAACTGTGTCTGGAATGCCGGCCAGCATTTGCCTGTCAACGTTACATACTTGCGATAACCACGATGCTCTTCGATCCAGTCTTTTAATGTCAGTTCATACTGAGCCAGCTTAGCAAGGATTTCAGGCTTCTTGTTACCTGTGCCGAGTTCTTCTTCCATCTCTTTCACAATGGCAGGAATTCTCTCATCACCGGCATGTTTGTTAAAAGCTTCAAACAGATCAAGCTCTGAATTCTCTTCAATTTCAACGCCCAGATTGTAAAGCTGTTTGATCGGGGCATTACATGCGAGGAAATTCATTGGTCTTGGTCCAAAGCTGATGATCTTCAGATTCTGGAGTCCGATGACCGCTCTTGCGATCGGCATAAATTCATGGATCATATCGGCACATTCCTCAGCATCACCCACAGGATACTCAGGAATATAGGCCTTGATATTGCGCAGCTGCAGATTGTAACTGGCATTTAACATACCACAGTATGCATCACCTCTGCCATCCAACAGGTTGTCTCCGCTCTCTTCTGCAGCGGCAATAAACATCTTCGGTCCGTCAAAGTGCTTTGCAAGCAGTGTCTCTGAAATCTCAGGGCCAAAGTTGCCGAGATAAACACAAAGGGCGTTGCATCCCGCTTTCTTGATATCTTCCAGTGCCTGCACCATATGGATCTCGCTCTCCACGATACATACAGGACATTCATAGATTCCCTCTGTACCATACTTCTCTGTATAAGCCTTCATCAGATTCTGTCTTCTGCTGACAGAAAGACTTTCAGGGAAACAATCACGGCTGACAGCCACAACACCTAACTTAACTTCCGGTATATTGCTCATAATAAAAATCCTCCTAATAAAAATGATAAATATGAATTTCTGCATCAAAAAACACAGTGAAACTACTCTTCAAAAATGGGATTCGTAAGAAGCATATTCACACACAGACCGCAGCGAGAGCGGCCTGTGTTGAATTGCTTCCTTCGAATCCCGTTATCAATATTCCTTAACTGCACTCTACGCATACGCTTTATGTGCAGCTCCACCTTTTATTCGCCAAATACAGCCTTGTAATCTGCCTGGAATTTAGCAATACCCTGATCTGTCAGCGGATGATGTGTCATCTGCTCGATTACCTTGTAAGGAACTGTTGCGATATGCGCACCTGCCAGTGCACAATCTGTTACGTGCATTGGATGTCTGATAGATGCAGCGATGATCTCTGTTTCGAGGCCATAGTTGTCAAAAATTGTTACGATATCTTCGATCAGGCTGATACCTGCTGTGCTGATATCATCCAGTCTGCCGAGGAATGGGGATACATATGTAGCACCTGCTCTTGCAGCCAGTAAAGCCTGGTTTGCTGTGAAGATCAGTGTGACATTTGTCTTGATGCCTTCTGCAGACAGAACCTTAACAGCCTTTAAACCTTCAACTGTCATAGGAATCTTAACAACCATGTTTGGATGGATAGCTGCGATTTCACGACCCTCTTTGATCATGCCTTCTGCATCAACAGTTGTAGCCTTTACTTCACCGCTGATTGGGCCGTCAACGATCGTTGTGATCTCTTTGATGACTTCCTTGAAATCTCTGCCTTCTTTGGCGATCAGGGATGGGTTCGTTGTAACGCCGCAGATAACGCCCATGTCATTTGCTTTTCTGATATCTTCTACATTCGCTGTGTCAATGAAAAATTTCATAATTATACCTCCTGGGTCCTTTCGCCCTTAATTATATGATAATTTGTAACTGTTCAGAGCCAAGCATAATTTCAAAAAACAGGTATAAAATGCTTGCATTTTTAAGTTACGATAATTGCTACCTCGTTTAACGGAAATCTATTTACCCGGCTGACCATAGTACGCATTGGCACCATGTTTTCTGAAATAATGCTTATCCTGAAGTTCCTGCGGTGCAGGCTGAACCTTCGGATTGATCAGCTCACATCGGGCTGCCATCTTGGCAACTTCTTCCAGAACAACGGCATTGTGTACAGCCTCATGGGCATCCTTGCCCCATGTGAACGGTCCGTGATTCTTGCAGAGAACGGCAGGTGTTGCAATATAATCCAGACCTGGACGGTCAAATTCATCCGCGATCAGGACACCTGTATTCTTCTCATAAGCTTCATTGATTTCTTTCTCTGTAAGATTTCTCACACAAGGTACCTCGCCGTACAGATAATCGGCATGGGTTGTCCCGTAGCATGGAATACCACGGCCGGCCTGTGCCCAGCTTGTGGCCCATGGTGAATGAGTATGTACGATACCGCCGATCTTCGGAAAACGGTTATATAAGACAACATGTGTCTCTGTATCAGAAGACGGATTGTAATCGCCCTCTACTTTATTGCCATTCAGATCTACAACAACCATATCTTCCGGTCTCAGTTTGTCATAATCCACACCGCTCGGCTTGATGACAAAAAGTCCCTTTTCACGGTCAATCCCGCTGACATTGCCCCATGTAAAAGTCACAAGCTGATACTTCGGAAGCAGCATATTGGCTTCGTAGACTTCTTTCTTTAATTCTTCAAGCATTCGACTAACACCCTCTTTTCTGCCATAAAGGCTTTTTAAACTTCCCGCATCAACATTCCCTTGTGAATCCCGATGCCAAATGACACGTTTATTTTATCACTTCTGATGCTGTCTTTTCAACTGCTATTGCACCTTTGTAATTCTCAATAAACTTCTCAAAACCTTCGATATCCTTTGCATCCGGTTCTTCACTTGTACCTGCATTTCCGGCAAATACTTTGCCCTCCAGATAATTCTGAAGTGTTTCGTCTTCACCCTTCCATGTCAGATAAGATGCCAGCAGTGCCATACCCCATGGACCGCCCTCGCCGGCTGTCTCCATAACGGATACCGGTGTATCAATGGCAGCTGCCAGAAGCTTTTGTCCCACACCTTTTGTGGTAAAATAACCACCGTGACCGTAAATCTTATCAATGGCCACATGCTCTTTCTTGATCAGAATATCCATACCTACTTTCAGGGCACCCAGGGCACTGCTCAAATGCAGACGCATAAAGTTAGCAAGACTGAATCGGCTGGTTGGTTTTCTCACAAAAAGTGGACGGCCCTCTGTGATATCGGTAATATTTTCCCCTGAATAGTAACCGTAAGACATCATATCACCACAGTCTGCATCACCCTCCATGGCCACTTTGAATAATTTCTCAAAGAGGTCATTCTGACTGATATCCATGCCGAACAGCTCCGCAAATTCTCTGAAAAGGCCTACCCAGGCATTAATCTCGGATGTACAGTTATTGGCATGCACCATAGCTACCGGACTGCCCACAGGTGTTGTCACCATATCGATCTCCGGATAAACGGCCTTTAACTGGTCTTCCAGAACCACCATGGCAAAAACAGATGTACCGGCAGAAACATTACCTGTACGAACACCAATGCTGTTGGTAGCTGCCATACCTGTACCTGCATCACCCTCCGGCGGACACAGTGGGATACCTGCCTGCAATTTGCCGCTTTCATCCAGAAGCTTGGCTCCCTCTTCTGTCAGCACACCGGCAGATTCTCCGGCCACAAGGATTTTCGGAAGAATACCTGTTAATGTCCATGGATAATGTTTATCTTCAATAAGCTTGCCAAACTTCTCAACCATTGTCTCATCATACTGATGGGTCTTGTCATTGATCGGAAACATACCGGAAGCATCGCCGATGCCAAGGACTTTCCGCCCTGTCAGCTGCCAGTGGATGTAGCCCGCCAGCGTTGTCAGATAACTGATCTGATCGACATGTTCCTCCCCATTTAAAATCGCCTGATATAAATGGGAAATACTCCATCTCTGAGGAATATTGTAATTAAATAATTCTGTCAGTGCTTCAGCCGCCTGACCTGTCGTGCTGTTTCGCCATGTACGGAACGGTACAAGCAGCTCGCCCTTTTCATCAAAGGCCATATAGCCATGCATCATGGCACTGAAACCGATGCTGCCGATCCTGGTCAGCTCTGCACCGTATTTTTCTTTCACATCTGCTACCAGGCTCTTGTAGCAGTCTCTTAAACCCTTCCAGATATCATCCAGGGAATATGTCCAGAAACCGTCGATCAGCTGATTCTCCCAGCTGTAACTGCCGGAAGCGATTGGTTTGAATGATTCATCGATGAGCACTGCCTTGATTCTGGTTGAACCGAATTCAATACCCAGTGCTGTTTTGCCGTTCTCAATAATTGCTTTTAAATCTGCCATTCTATCCTCCTGATTCATGGATTCGCTGTCGAATCCTGCTTTGAAATGGATGCTCTGTCCAATTCAAACATTGTCCATCTCTATAACCACAGGCAGGCAGCTGCCTGCGGTTTATACCACACTATCGCAGCTGCCTGTCTTCTAATCAATTTAACGATAGTAAATGGAATTCCATTTCAGCTCATTGTTAAACTGTCTGATTGTTGTGTCTTTGTCGATATAAACAGCTTCAATGCCCATGCTGTTTGCCCAGTCACCCATCTGCTCAGCCGTCAGGTCATAGGAGAAAGCTGTATGATGTGCACCGCCTGCCAGGATCCATGCTTCAGCACCTGTCTGAAGATTTGGTTCCGGTGTCCAGAATGCAGTTGCAACCGGAAGCTTCGGCATTGGTTTCTCTGTCTTCTTGCAGTTTACGTCATTGATGATCAGACGGAAACGATTGCCCAGATCGATAAGGGATGTGGCAATAGCCTTGCCCTCTTTAGCTGTAAATACAAGTCTTGCAGGATCTTCTCTGTCACCCATGGATAATGGCTGCTCTTTGATAGAAATAGGGCCATCTGCAATTGTCGGGCAAACTTCCAACATATGGGACTGAAGGATACCTTCTTTGCCCGGTACAAGATTATATGTATAATCTTCCATAAAGGATGTACCTTTGGCATCCTTCATGCCCGCTGTCATAATCTTCATCAGACGTACCATAGCTGCTGTCTTCCAGTCACCTTCCGCACCGAAACCATAGCCTTTAGCCATCAGTCTCTGGATAGCCAGACCCGGAAGCTGCTGCAGGGCACCTAAGTCACCAAAGTGCGTAACAATAGCCTGATAATTTTTTTCCTCAAGGAAACGTTCAAAACCGATTTCAATACCGGCCTGAACAGCCACATGCTGGCGAAATTCCTTCTCATCTCTGCCTTCAAGTAAAATATTATATGTGCTGTAGTATTCTTCTACCAGTGCATCAATATCTGCCTTTGAAACAGCTTTCACTGCTTCTGCGATTTCATTTACCGGATAAGCATCCACTTCCCAGCCGAATTTGATCTGCGCTTCAACCTTATCGCCCTCTGTAACCGCAACATTTCTCATATTGTCAGCGATACGCATCACACGGATATGACTGCTCTCAAGAACACCTACGGCTGTACGCATCCAGGAACCGATTCTGTCCTGTGTGGCTTTGTCTTCCCAGTATCCCATGATCACCTTACGTTCCATATGGAGACGGGAAAAAATATGACCGTATTCTCTGTCACCGTGAGCTGCCTGATTCTCATTCATAAAATCCATATCAATGGTATCGTATGGGATTTCACGATTATACTGTGTATGCAGATGAAGCAAAGGTTTTCTCAGTTCCTGAAGGCCGAGGATCCAGGATTTTGCCGGTGAAAAAGTATGCATCCATGTGATAATGCCGGCACAATTATCATCCATATTGGCCTCATTCATCGTTTTACGGATTAATTCATTGGTGATCAGGGTTGGTTTCCATACAACCTCATATGGAAGATTGCCTGATGCATTGAGTTTTTCTACGATTTCTTTGGAATGTGCTGCCACATGGGACAGGCACTCATCACCGTACAGATCCTGTGAACCTGTACAAAACCAGAACTGATAATTTTTCACCTTTAACATGTTTTTAATTCCTTTCTGTGTATGTTCAAGTTGAGTATATACGAAACTTGGCGCGGAATTCAGGTCTGCCGTGCAGACATATTTCTTACCTGAATTTCTGCTCATGCTTAAGTCAATGTTAAGCGTTTTTCTTCTTCATGCGGGTAAAAATTGCCTGTAATACGATGAAGAAGCAAAGCAGTGCGGAAAGTACGATACGTACCCACCAGCTGGACAATGTACCCTGTGTGGTGATCAAGCTTGTGATGGTACCTTTGATCAGAACACCGAAGATGGTGCCGAATGGTGTACCCACACCACCGCTTAACAGTGTACCGCCGATAACGGATGCAGAAATGGCATCCATTTCAAGACCTTTGGCCTGTTCTACGAAACCTGCACAGCTGTTTAAGCAGAATAAGAAACCGCCGCAGCCTGCAAGCAGACCTTCAAGCACATAAGCTTTAAATTTGATTTTCTTAACATTCAGACCCATCATTAACGCGCTCTGTGCATTACCGCCCACAGCGTAAACTTCACGGCCGAATTTGGTATATTTCATAACAACTGCGATAATCGCTACGATAACCAGAGCAATGATAACCGTCGGATAAATATATGCCGGATGGAACTTACCGCTCTTGCTGTAGGAACCAATAAACGGCAGATAAATCTTTGCATTGGCCCATGCAAGGAATGTTTCATTCTTGATAGAAATCATCTCTGTGCTGACCATGGAAGTCATCCCACGTCCAAAGAACAGACCTGCCAGGCTGACAATGAATGGCTGGATCTCCAGATAAGAAATCAGGAAGCCCTGTACAATACCGAAAGCCAGACCGATAACCAGTGCAACAGCAATCGCTGCATAAGCACTCATGCCGTGATTCTCCATCTGATTGGCCATAACCATACAAACTAACGCTGTAATAGAACCAACAGAGATATCAATACCGCCTGTGATCATAACGATGGTCTGACCAACTGCAATAACCAGCAGACCGGCATTGGAAATGAACAGGTTCAGAAACATCTGTGGTTTTGCAAAACCCTTATCTGCGAAAATAACCATACCTGCGATATACATGATCGCAAAAAGTGCAATTGTGATAATCAAAAGGAAGGTATTGCCGTTAATCTTTCTGTTTGAATCTGTGGTTGTTTTTAACTTAGCCATGATTATTTACCTCCCTCTACTGCTGCTGCAGCTTTTTTTGCACGCTGTTTTGCAATGAAACTCTGGAATACAGGGCTCTGCAGTGTAACAATAATAACGACAACGATGGCCTTGTAAACCGGCAGCTGATCGGCTTTAACATTCATCGCATAAAGCGTTGTTGTCAGAGCCTGGATCGTATAAGCACCGATAACGGAGCCCATCAGACTGAACTTACCGCCGCCCAGTACATTGCCGCCAAGAGCAACTGCAAGGATGGCATCCATTTCAAGGTTCAAGCCAATGTTGTTGACATCGGCTGAATAAATACGGCTGGATGCGATAATACCTGCGATACCTGCCAACACACCGCAGATCACGTATGTCAGGAATTTGATCAGTGTTGAATTCAGACCAACCAGTCTGGAAGCCGTACCATTGATACCAACACTTTCAATATACAGACCAAGGGCTGTTTTCTTCAGGATCAGATTGACAATGATAACAACGATAATCGCCAGGAAAATCGGTGTCGGTACAGGAATCTTGCCGATATAACCACCAAATACCTTATAAGAATCCACACGGACATATGTAATCTGACCTGCTGTGATTAGCTGTCCGATACCACGTCCTGCTGTATACAGAATCAGTGTGGCAACCATCGGCTGAATATTCATCTTGGCTACAAGGAAACCATTAAAGGCACCGCAGAGTGCAGAAGCCAGAATAGCTGCAATAATTGCCAGACCCATCGGAGCAGCCAGCTCAGTAACAGATACTTCACCACCGGAAAGGATCTGACAGCAGACAGCTGCAGCAACAGCCATAACTGCACCGACACTGATATCCTGACCGCCGGAAGCAGCCGTAACCAGTGTCATACCGACAGCCAGAATAACCAGCTCGGATGCACGGTTGACAACGTCCACAATGTAACCATATAAAACACCATTATTAATGGAAACCTTGAAGAATCCCGGTGTCGTAATCAAATTCACTAATAAAACAGCAACCAGACATACGATTGGCAAAAACAAGCGCATGGATGTTATTTTCTTAATCGAATTCTTATTCATTGCTGTCACCTCCTGCTATTGCTTTCATAACGCCTTCCTGTGTCAGCTGGTCGCCGGAAATCTCGCCGACCTTCTTGCCGTCTCGGAGAACACCCATACGTGAACATGTACGAAGCATTTCCTCAACTTCGGAAGAAATAAATGTAACGGCCATGCCCTGGTCGGCCAGGTCAAGCACCAGTTTCTGGATCTCAGTCTTTGTACCGATATCGATACCTCGTGTCGGCTCATCCAGGATCAGATAATCCGGATTGGTCAGAAGCCATCTGCCGATAATCACCTTCTGCTGGTTACCACCGGAAAGACTCTTAATCGGTGTCTCTCTGCTGGCTGTCTTAATCTGCAGCATATCGATATATTTGTCTGCGGCCTCCTCCATCTCTTTTCTGCTCATCGGATGGAACATGCCTCTCTTCGCCTGAAGTGCGATAATGATGTTCTCACGTACAGACAGATCAGCAAGGATACCATCTTTCTTTCTGTCCTCAGGCAGATAAGCCATACCCTGTTTCATGGCATCCAGCGGAGAATTGATCTTCACTTCCTTGCCGTTGACCTTGATCTTACCTGTATCCGGCTTGTCCGCACCGTAAATGGCACGCACCAGTTCGGAACGTCCGGAACCCAGAAGTCCTGTCAGGCCCACAACCTCACCTTTGTTGACAGCAAAATCAAACGGTTTGATACTGCCTTTTCTTCCAACCTGTTCAGCTTCGATAACCGGTTCAAACTTCTCAAGTACTTTATGATCTCCCTTGATATCTGCCAGATCATCAAAGTTCTTGCCCATCATCTTTGCAACCAGTTCTACTCTAGGCAGTTCCTTTACAGGATACTCTCCAACCAGTGTACCATTTCGAAGAACAGTAATCCGGTCACAGACCGCATATACCTGCTCAAGGAAATGCGTAACAAAGATAATACCAACGCCTTCTTTTTGAAGACGTCTCATCAATACGAAAAGTTTCTCAACTTCTTCATCATCCAGAGAAGATGTCGGTTCATCCAGAATCAGAACCTGGCACTTCATATCTACCGCTCTGGCAATGGCGATCATCTGCTGCTTCGCCAGAGAGCATTCCTCTAATTTATCAGTTGCTCTTGCATCAATATCCAGACTCTTCAAGAGCTCTGTTGCTTTCTTATTCATTGTATGCCAGTCAATAAAACCAAACTTTCTCGGCTCACGTCCGATAAAAAGGTTCTCCGCCACTGACAGATTCGGACAAAGATTAACTTCCTGATACACGGTACTGATACCGTGGTTCTGGGCATCCTGCGGGGATTTATTGATAATCGGTGCATCAGAACCCGCTATTCTGATCTCACCGCCGTCTAAACTATGTACTCCGGTAAGCACCTTGATCAGTGTGGACTTGCCGGCTCCGTTCTCTCCCATTAATGCATGGATTTCACCTTTGCGAAGCGTAAAATCTACATGCTGCAATGCTTTGACACCCGGAAATGTTTTCGAGATATCTCTCATACTTAAAACAACATCATTGGACATATAGCATTCACCTGCTTTCAAATTCTCTCTCTAAAATCTCTCCCATTTCGGGTAAGTTGACATGTAACGTATAAGCATAAAATTGGCGTGGCAGCATTCCAGGCTTCTGCCTCTTTCTACCACGCCAATCATTATGTTCCCAAAAAATTAATTCCGATAAATTTTAGTATGCACGAGCGTCTACAACATCCTGTGTTACTTCTGTAACTTCATAATCTGTACCGTCGATTGAAACGGATGGTACATCAGAACCGTAAGCGTAGATACCTTCTTCTACATATGCCTGTTTCTCTGGTGTTTCGCCAGCCTGAAGCTGTTTGATAATCTGTTCTACACGTGGGCCGTGAAGAGGATTACACTCTGTGTTAACAATGATATCACCTGATAATGTATCTGTAATACCCTGTTTTGTTGTATCGAAGGACATTACAAGGATGTCACCGTCAGGACCAACTGTCTTACCAGCTGCTTTGATAGCTTCGATTGCACCAAATGCTTCATTATCGTTCTCGCAGTATACAACGTTGATGTTGTCATACTGTTTCAGCATAGATTCCATAACTTCCTGGCCTTTAGCCTGTGTGAATTCACCTGTCTGCTGAGCTAACAGATTCCAGCCATTAGCTTTTACTGCTTCGTTGAGGGCTTCTGTACGTCCGATCTGAGCAGATGCGCCGATTGTACCCTGGATATCTACGATGTTAACTTCACTCATGTTCTTAGCTGCTGCGTACTGTTTTAACCATTCGCAAGCTTTCTGACCTTCCAGTTTGAAGTTTGAACCAACCCAAGCTGTGTAAAGGCTGTCATCAGAAACATCTACCATACGGTCAACGATAATAACTGGAATTTCTGCATCTTTAGCTTCCTGAAGAACTGTATCCCAACCGGATTCTGTTACAGGTGCAAGAACGATGTAATCAACTTCCTGCTGGATGAAGTTACGGATCGCTGCGATCTGATTCTCCTGTTTCTGCTGAGCATCATCGAAGATTAAGTTGTAACCGTTTTCTGTGCTGAATGTAGATTTCATAGATTCTGAGTTAGCTGTACGCCAGTCAGATTCTGCACCAACCTGTGAAAAACCAACTGTGATCACGTCACCTGTGTTACCTGCTGCTTCTGTTTCACCAGATGCTGCTTCGCTTGCAGCTTCTGTTTCGCTGCCTGCAGGTGCTGCTGTTTCTTTAGCACCTGATGAGCCACAGCCTGCTAATACTGCAGCAACCATAGCTACTGACAATAATACCCCTAAAAATCTCTTCTTCATAAACTCTTCTCCTCCTAGTTATGAAACAATAAGTATCTTATATGAAAAGCATACCTTATTCCCATAATTTTGGAAACAGAGGATTCTTTTTTTTAGGTTAATATTTTTTGAACTTTTTGTGAATGTTTTGACCCATTCAAAAAAAGTGTACTTTTTTATGATAAAAGTGCATTTTTTTATGAAACATTTCTGGCCGGTATCAAAACCCTTGCTGTGGTGCCCACATCCGGTTGACTTTTGAAAAATAAACCATAATTTTCGCCATAATAAATATGGATCCGCTCATTGACGTTGCCCACGCCAAAGGCCGCTATATTGGCTGACTGGGTACTTCCGGCCACAGAAGCCTTCCTGAGATTATACAGTTTTTCTTCATCCATGCCTACACCGTCATCCGTCACACAGAAGACAATATTGCCCCCTTCCAGACGGCCGGTCACAGAAATCCTTCCCTTTCCCCGCTTGCCGCGAATCCCATGAACCAGAGCATTCTCAACTAACGGCTGTAAAAGCAGCTTCGGGATCGTAAAATTATATAACGCCTTGTCTATATCAATGTTGTAAGCCAGCGTATCCTGGTAACGGAACTGCTGGATCTTCAGATAACTTTCAATATGCCGCTGCTCCTCCTGGATCGTGATAAAGTTCTGCCCATTGCTCAGAGAAGTCCGGAAGAAATCAGACAAATAGGTCAGAAGACGGATCACCTGATCATTCTGTTTCGCCTCCGCCAGCCACACTGCCGTATCCAGTGTGTTATACAGGAAATGCGGATTGATCTGCGCCTGCAAAAGTTTCGTCTCGCTCAGCCGCAATGTCTCATGGTTGCGCTTCATATCTTCCACAAGCTGACCGATCTCCTTGGTCATATCGTTGAAATTATCCATAAGCAGAGCAATTTCATCCTCTGACTCCACATCCTTCGTCTGTGCCGTAAAGTCACCTTCGGCGACCCTGCTGGTCAGTGTACAGAGATTACGTATCGGGCCGGTAATGTTTCTGGACGCCCTGACAGAAAGTCCTACCGTCAAAATGACAACAAAAAGCGACGCCAGAATCGTAAAACAGAAAATTGTCCGATTATTCTCATCCAGCTGCGCTTTGATCTGATCGAAATTCAGCGTTTCTGCATAAATATAGTCACGGATACATGACTGCACCAGAGATGTCAGTGCATAAACATCATTATCCAGTGTGGCCATATTCTGATCATAGGAATTCTCCCGGCCAATATTATTCTCCAGATCATGAATACAATTTGACAGTGTATTCAATGTATTCTTCAGGCGAACCATCTGACTTTTATTCAATTCAACCGTTGCAGAACGCGCCAGATTATTGCAGACGCTTTTCAGTTCATCGATATAGGCATAGGGATCCACCGTCAAAATACCATTGACCGTCACAGTTCCCACATCCAGCTCATCAATCTTCTTGTTGTTGATGACCGCCAGGTAAGTGGTATAGTCAATCCGCTCCTTGAAATCCCGGACATATTCATTGGCCTCTGCCACATTGTTCGTGATGTCCGCATACACACCGGTCGTATAGGAAATTGTCCAGAGCAGATAGCAGACAAGACAAATCATCGGTACAATAGCCGCCACGGCGATCATCATAATCTTTCGATTCAGGGAAAGCTTCTTATATCCAAACATAGCTTACCCCTTTCTTGCCGCCCTGTATTCTTTCGGCGTGCAGCCCTGGGTCTTCTTGAAAATATAGCTAAAATAATGCGGGTCTTTGTAGCCCACTTCATAGCTGATCTCCGATGTTTTCATAGATGAACAGGCCAGATACTGTTTCGCCTTCTCCATGCGGACTTCCGTCAGATACTCAATGAATGTCTTGCCCATTTCCTTACTGAAAACGGAACTAAAATAGCTTGGACTCATGCAGACTTCCGCCGCAACAGAATTCAACGAAATGTCTTCCGACATATAATCCTGTTCAATCCTCTCCTTCGCTGTCTGGATAATGTCTGAATACCGTCTTCCACCGACCGTATTGCGCAGTTCAATGGCATGATCCAGCAGCGTCCCGATGTAATCCTTAATGTCATCTACTGACTCTGCTGTTGTCACGGCCTGCTTCAGGATTTCCTCATTCTCCCGGATACCTTCCCACTGACCATACGCTTCCCCTTCTGCTCCGGCATCTTTTCTCAGCTTCTTGCAGAAAGTCAGAACCGTTGCATAAATGTTCATGATAATATATTGCCTGATCATCAGCGATCGGAAATGATCCTCTGATATTTCCGTAAATAATGCCCCGACAAAACTCTCCACTTCCTCCAGAGAACCGCTGCTTAGGAAACGGGTAATAATTTGATCAAACTGATTGATCTCACCAAAAATATTGGCATCAAATTCATTGTCCTGCTGTTCAAAGTTCAATTGTTCAACCGATATGATCTGATTCGGTTCCTGCACAAAACGGCCGGCAAATGCCTTATCCGCCTCCCGAAATGAATATCGCAGTTCACGGATTCTCGCCACCTCACTGCCGATACCGCCAAACCAGGTCAATGTGTCAAAAGGTGCGATCACGGCTTTCAGCCCCTCAATAAAGGCTTTTGTCTGAGTTTCCATTTCTTCTTCCACAGATGTCAGAAGAAATGCCCAACCTTCAACCCCTCTCTGGAATCGAAAAACATCCCTGAATCGGTCAACGTAGCCTCCGACAGCCTCATAGGCTCCGGCCAGTGCCTCAGACTGCTCTGCCTGCACATGATCCTCCTGGATAAATTTGAACAAAATAATCCTGTAAAAAGGGCCGCTAAGATTCATATGGAAACGCTTTCCTTTTTCCATGGCATCTGCCAGCGACAATTTACCCGATATCAATTCCCCCAGGAATTTCATCTTGATCAGTTCTTCATTCTCCTGCATTTCCTGGTAATAAACTTTCTTCAAGGCCAGATCTTCCCGCTCATCTCTGACTTTCTCGGCAATCTCCGACAAATGTTCCAGCAAAACTGCTGAGGATACCGGTTTCAGCAGGTATTCCGCTACACCGATCTTAATGGCCTGCTTGGCATACTCAAAGTCATCATAACCGCTCAATATCACAATCTTGATATCCGGCAGTTCCGCTTTAACCATACGGCTTAACTCCAGTCCATCCATAAACGGCATACGAATATCCGTGATCAGAATATCCGGCTTCTCCTTCAAAATCACCGGCAATGCCAGTTCACCGTCACTGGCATCACCGACAAATTCATACCCCTCTTTTTCCCAGTCGATACTGTTCTTGATACTCTGGCGTATAATAATCTCATCCTCGACCAAGTATACTTTTACCATTGTTTAATCCTTCTTCTCCATTTTTGCATTTCCCGTTTTTCTGACGGACGCCAACGCTGCGATCAAAGCATGAATATCCAGCGGCTTAGCCAGATGGCCTGTCATCCCTGCCGCAAGACACTTGTCCATATCCGTTTTGGCAACATTCGCTGTCATGGCTATGATCGGTATCGTATTTCCATGGTACTGATCCATTTTGCGGAGCATCTTTGTCGCTTCCAGACCATTCATCACCGGCATCTGCATATCCATCAGAATCGCATCATAAGTGCCTTCCGGTGCCTCCATAAATCTTTCAACACAGATCTTGCCATTTTCCGCCTGCTCACTTGTAATACCATGCATTGCCAGAATCTCATGAGCAACTTCATAGTTCAGTTCATTATCCTCTGCAATCAGAACATGCATCCCCTCACAGTCTGTCAGGTCAGATTCTGTCGATGACTGACCAGCCATTTCAAGATCAGATTCCATCGGAGACTGAAGGATCATGTCGGAATCTGCTTCTTCAAAAGGAAAATCAAAGACAACTCTGAATGTTGTACCAACACCTACAGCACTTTGTACTTCGATCCTGCCGTTCATCCGATCCACCAGTTCCTTGACAATCGCCAATCCCAGACCACTGCCGCGGACTTTATTGATTCTTGTATCCACAGACCTCGAAAAACGTTCATACATTTTCTTCATATAGTCTTCTGTCATACCAATTCCGTTGTCCTGTACAATTGATACAAGACGTACACATCCCGGACTGTCTGATGTTTCTTCATATAATTCAAAATGGACCATACCGCCTTCCGGTGTATATTTGACAGCGTTGGATACCAGATTCACATAGATCTGTTTCAGACGAATAGCATCTGCATCAATCTGAGGATGCAATATATCATGCGCCCGACAGGTCATATGCAGCTTTCGGTCTGCTGTCATCTGGCCCATTATATCCTGGAAATCACGGAAAAACGTCATCACATTAAAAAATGCAGGCTCAATATGAAAATGTCCGCTCTCGATCTGGCTGATATCCGTAACATCATCCACCAGCCGCTGAATATAACGCCCTGCAGACTGCAGCTTGTCCAGGTTCTCACTGACAATAGACTTCTCGTCAATATGCGCTTTGGCAATATAGGCAAATCCAAGAACTGCGTTAAGGGGTGTCCGGATATCATGGGCCATTCTTGAAAGAAAGTCTGTTTTAGCTTCATTCTCCCGGTTGGCTGCCTCTGCCGCCATAAACCAGTTGCGCTCACGCAGCATAACGTCGCTGACTTCACGGGTCACATACAAAACCTTTGTCACGACTCCCTGCTCATTCCTGTTTTTAGCGATGAAACGTGCCAGCTGCCAGTTGCCGTCCGGAACCATATATTCCAATGTAACTGTATCTGTGTTCTTCAGACGTTCCTGCAATGTCGAAAGATCAAAGAAACGCATAATCCGGTCCTGATAATCTCTGGCAACAACTGCCTTACAGATTTCAACCATCTTCTCAGAAGCTTTGCCGGATACACCTGTCATCTTGTGAACTTCATTGATACTGACAACTTCATCATACACATCCTTCTCAAGGTCAATTCTGTAAATCGAAAAATAAATCTTACTGATGGCGGAGATAATCTCATTATTGATCCTGGTCTCATTCAATGCCTCTCTGAGCACTCTCTGCTTCTCCCGATCCTCCCTGACAATGTCATCAATAAAACGAAAACCGATCAACACCTTGAAATTCTCTTCATCGATGGCCATTCTGGTGATCTGTGCCTCAAAATATTCATGGCCTGCACCATTCGGAAGACTCTGGAAACGAAAGGAAATCCTGTCACGCGTCTTCAGTTCTCGCATCAGTCTCTCAGCATTCAGCCTTCTCTTCAACTTCCGGGCTTCTTCCTGCATCATAAACTGACGACAATAGCTCTCTATAATCTCTTTATAAGAAAGTGTCATATATTTTTCCGATGCCGACACCTGCAGAACATTTGCCTCCGGATCAACCTTGAGAATCTCAAGATAATCCTTTTTCAAATCTGCAAAAAAAACGGATATGTAATCCTGGCAAAGAACCTGCAGAAATCGCTGTTCCCTCTGAAATGCGTCAATACTGGCCTGCAGTGCATTCTGCTTCTCATCCAGCAAATTCGACTTATGGCAGCTGTCATAAGCACTGCCTAAATGGCTTCCCACCACTGTCAGCAGATTGATCAGAGACTGTGATTCATCCAAAATCGGATCGTCCAGTCCGATAAACCCCCACAATGTGTCTGTATGAAACATCGGAAAAACAATCACTGTATGAATATCCTGAGCCTTAAGCAGACGATATTCCAGCGGCATCTCATCCTTTGCCGCCTCTATATCTTCAATTACCACTTTCTCTCCACGCAGAAACTGTCTGTGCCAATATGGCATCTCCATAAACGGAACAGCCTGAAGATTGTCCATCTGGGGTTTGACGCCTTCCGCGCACCACTCACTGGTGTTGCGGTAAATACTCTGTTTTTCTATAAATTCAAAAGTATAGGCACGTCCGGCTTTCGTATATTCTCCTATGTATTCAAGAATGCCTTGTATCGCCCGGTTCAACTCTTCCATTGTTCGCGAACGGTCGATGGTCACCATCTGGTTCAATACGATTTCCAGACCGCTTAAATGACTTGATGCCTTTTTCTGCTTCACTACGCTGTCTGATTTTCTCATTGGCTGTTCACCTCCCTGATCACTTTTCTGATTTATTTATTTCTAGCTTACCATATAACATCCAACCTTGCAATCAACATAGAATAATTCGCTGACTCCGCATCTTTCTGCCGGTTAAAATATATCCGAAACCGTCTTGCATCTTTACGCTACCATGGTAAAATTTTACAGTTTTTTCTTTTTTTCACAAAAATACATTGAATTTCCTTTTCCCCTATGCTAATATTTATTTCATTGTATTACTGAATTAATACTCAGGAGAGTCTCTTCACAATGCACTATGCAAAATACCAAAGAAGAGCGCCGAAGGTGTACACAGCTGCGGTGTTTTCGATTGAATACGCCCAACTGCAAGTCTCTCAGGCAAAAGGATGGAGGAAAAAGAATGTTTACACAAATCAACAATCTCATCAACTGGTTGGACGCGGTCGTATGGGGACTGCCTCTGATCATCTTAATCCTGTTCACAGGATGTCTCTTAACAATCCGCTTAGGTGTTCTTCAGATCAGACATCTCGGCAAAGCACTCAAGTTCATGATTAAAAATGAAGACGGCGGCGAAGGTGAAGTATCCAGTTTCGGAGCTTTGTGTACAGCCCTTTCCGCAACCATCGGTACAGGCAATATCGTCGGTGTTGCAACTGCCATTGCTGCCGGCGGCCCCGGCGCTCTTTTCTGGATGGTCATCGCTGCTTTTCTCGGTATGGCGACTAAATATGCCGAAGGTCTGTTAGCGATCAAATACCGTACAATCGATGGCGAAGGCCATGTTCTCGGCGGTCCTTTCTACTATATTGAAAACGGAATGGGACACGGCTGGCGTTGGCTTGCCAAAATTTTTGCCTTCTTCGGTGCCGGTGTCGGTCTGTTCGGTATCGGTACCTTTACACAGGTCAATGGTATCGCTTCCGCTGTTAAGAATTTCTTTGATCCGAATATGACACACACCGTCACACTGTTCGGCAATACCTACTCATGGGCAACCGTTATCGCCTGCCTTGTGCTGACATTATGTGTCGGTCTGGTTGTTCTCGGCGGCATCCAGCGAATTTCCAAAGTTGCTCAGGTTGTTGTGCCTTTTATGGCAGTTCTTTATGTAGCTCTGGCATTGATCATCCTGATCACCAACATCACAGCTGTTCCGGCTGCTATCGTAACCATCGTGAAATCTGCTTTTACAGGCAGTGCTTTGGCCGGCGGCGCTATGGGTACTATGATCATGGCTATGCAGAAAGGTATCCAGCGAGGTATCTTCTCCAACGAATCCGGTCTCGGAAGCGCACCTATCGCTGCTGCCGCCGCTCAGACAAAAGAGTCTGTCCGTCAGGGTCTTGTCTCTATGACAGGTACATTTATCGATACAATCGTTATCTGCTCCATGACAGGTCTTTCTATCGTTATTACCGGAACATGGAATACAGGCCTTGAAGGTGTTGCCATCACTACAGCTGCTTTCCAGCAAGGTCTTCCGTTCCCTCCGGTTGTGGCATCTTTCTCACTGATGCTCTGCCTTGTATTCTTCGCATTTACAACCATCCTCGGCTGGGATTACTATGGCGAACGTTGTCTGGAATATCTTCTGAACAGAAACCAGACAGCTGTCAAAACCTACCGTTGGCTGTACATTATCTGCGTTTTCATCGGCCCTTATATGACCGTTGCTGCCGTATGGAACATTGCCGATATCTTTAATGCACTGATGGCATTCCCGAACTTAATCGCGCTGCTGGCATTGAATGGCGTGGTGAGAAACGAAACAAAGGATTACTTTAAACGGCATCCGGAGTTATAAAGGGCAAAACTTTCCCAAATCTCAATAAACTGTAAAGAATGAACGAATTCATAGCAGACACGTTCATTCTTTACAGTTTTCTTTAGTTTTGATTCCTAATATAGTTGTTTTGAATAATTCCGTCATTAAATCAGCCTTCTATATAAAAAATCTATAGGATAGATATAAAAACAATATTTTTCATATAGTTCATTTCATGTTATACTACATCAAGAAAAATTTGTAAACAAGGAATGATTTTTTATGAAACGCATTGATTTTGAAAATGGCAATATCGTCAGCAACATTCTGAAAGCCGCTCTGCCGATGCTTGTAGCCCAGATCATGAGTCTTCTCTACAATATCGTTGACCGTGTCTATATTGCCCGTATCCCTGACGTTGGCACCACGGCTCTCGGCGCTGTTGGACTCTGTTTCCCGATCATCGTCATTATCACAGCCTTCAGCAACCTGTTCGGCACCGGCGGTGCGCCGATCTTCTCCATTGAACGCGGCAAAGGCAATCATGCGAAAGCCGGACTTCTGATGAATACATCCTTTACCCTGCTGGCATTATGCGCGGTTATCCTGATGATCGCAGGACTGCTCTTTGCCAGACCGATTCTGGTACTTTTTGGTGCTTCTGATGCCGGGTTGGCCTATGCATACCCCTACCTGATGATCTATCTGCTCGGTACATTTCCATCCATGGCTGCCACCGGCATGAATCCTTTCATTAATGCCCAGGGCTATGCAACAACCGGCATGATCTCCGTTATCATCGGCGCTATCACCAACCTTCTGCTGGATCCGCTGTTTATCTTTGTATTCGGACTCGGCATCAAAGGCGCCGCCATTGCCACGGTTATTTCGCAGACATTGTCTGCTGCCTTTGTATTGTACTTTTTACACTACAAAGCAGAATATCGGATTCGTTTTCTTTCCAAAACCGAACTGGCATCCTGCGGTGAAGATGCCAAAAATATCGTCAGCCTCGGAACTGCCGGATTTATTATGCAGCTGACCAACAGTCTTGTCACTATCTGCGCCAACAATGTCCTGTCCGTTACAGGCGGTGATGTCTACATATCCGTTATGACCATCATCTCCAGTGTCCGTCAGATGGTCGAAACGCCGATTTACGCCATCACAGAAGGTTCCTCGCCGATCATCAGCTACAATTACGGTGCCAGGCGCCCCCAAAAAATACGTCAGGCCGGTATCACCATGGCTGTTTTAGCGCTGATCTATACGCTGCTCATCTGGAGCGTGATTCTGGCTGCACCTCGCTTCCTGATCGGAATTTTCAGCTCGGATCAGGCCCTGATGACCGATACCGTCCCCGCCATGAAACTTTATTTTGCTGCATTTATCTTCATGCTGCTGCAATATGTGGGTCAAACAATTTTCAAAGCCCTCAACAAGAAGAAATATGCCATCTTTTTCTCCATACTGCGTAAAGTCATCATTGTGGTGCCCCTGACTTATATCCTGCCTTATGCCCTGAACATTGGCCCAAACGGCGTTTTTATGGCCGAACCCGTCTCCAATATTATCGGCGGCAGTCTTTGCTTCATCGTAATGCTCTCCACAGTTCTCCCTGAACTGAAACGGATGTAACAGACAAAAGGTATCCGCATTTATCAACACGGATACCTTTTATACACAATATACTTATTCAGTTCTTCTATTTACTGTTAAATACATCCCGATTCAGTGCACCGTCCTGATTCGCCACAATAACCGTACACATTGCATCACCCGTAATATTAACCATTGTTCTGGCCATATCCAGGATTCGGTCAATACCCATGATCATGGCAATGGCCTCTACAGGAAGCCCAACAGAAGCAAATACCATAGACAATGTAATCAAACCAACAGAAGGCACACCTGCTGTACCAATGGAAGCTAATGTTGCCGTTGCGATAACAGTCAGATAATCCGTCGGTGTCAAAGTAATGCCAAATGCCTGGGCAGCAAAGCAGACGGCAACACCCTGCATGATTGCTGTACCATCCATATTGATCGTTGCTCCCAACGGAATCGTAAATGAAGAAATCTTCTTGGATACACCAATTTTTTCATCCAGGGTCTCAATTGCCATCGGAATCGTAGCATTAGATGTTGCTGTTGAAAAAGCAAAACTCATAACAGGGAAATACTTACGGATAAATCTGTACGGATTCAGTCTTGTAAAGATTGCCATCAATGCAGAATAACTGCCAAGGCAATGAATCGCCAGTGCTCCAAGTACACAGAGCATATATTTTGCCATCGGAATAAATCCCGAAAAACCGATATTGGAAAATGTTCTGGCAATCAGGCAGTACACGCCAATCGGCGCTGCCATCATGACCATATTGGTCATCTCCATCATAATATCATTGAACTGTGCAAAAAAGTTAGAAACAACTTCCACTCTTTCTCCCAGTTTTGCAAGAATAATGCCGACAAAAAGTGCAAATACGATCACCTGAAGCATGGTACCATTCGCCAATGCTCCAATGGGATTAGTCGGAATGATATTTAATAACGTCTCTGTCAGAGTCGTACTCTCAGCTACAGTGACATCCTGTGTCTGAATCGCAGCTGTATCCAGTCCAAGTCCCGGTTTGACAATCGTTCCCACCGCAAGGGCGATCGAAATCGCCAGAGCCGTTGTAAAAAGATAGAATACAATGGTCTTCACACCGACTTTGCCAAGGGTCTTCGTATCACCAATAGCCGCACTACCACAGATCAGGGAGCAGAATACAAGCGGCACAACCAGCATCTGCATGAGTCTTAAAAAGCCCTGTCCGACAACATAGAATATACCATCCACCAACACGGTATCTCTCATATATCCTGCCGGAACAAAGTAATACAAAATAATACCGGTAAATGCACCAAGGAATAAACCGATAAAAATCAGTGTGGTCATTCCCAGCTTCTTTTTGCTTTTTTCTTTTGCCATTTTCCTACCCCCTCAATTCCTGAATATAATCCCGCATCGCATCTTTCCAGTCAGGCATCTGGTAAATTCCGGTTACCTTCATCATCAGATTCTGAAGATCTGTCCTTCTCGGGCTGTTCTTGCCTGCTTCGGCAGATATTTCCTCAATTCTGCCTGTCGGATCCTGCCCCATGCATCGAAGGATCTCTTCTGCTGCTTCTACGCGGCTGCAGCACCCCTCACAGGAAGCATGATAAATACCATATTCATTGGCATCAATCATCTTCATAACAAAATCAGCAAGCACTTTGGCACTTGTCGGACTGCTGTACTGTTCAGCTGCCACCTGAATGACACCGCCTTCTTTTGTCTGACGAATCACAGAATTTACAAAACAACTGCCCTCTTTGGCATAAACCCATGAACTACGAACAATCAGATGCTTCGGGTTCAGTTCACGCACAAAATTTTCTCCCGCCAGCTTGGATTTACCAAAAATTGTATCCGGAGTTGCTGTATCAAATTCATTCAGTGGTTCATTCCCCTGTCCGTCAAATACGTCATCTGTTGACATGTGAATGAGTTTTGCGCCCACTTTACGGGATGCAGAAGCAACATTTCTCGCACCAATAGCATTGACTCTGAACGCCTTCACCATATCCTCTTCCAGCCAGTTATGGGTATTATAACCTGCGCAATTAATGACGACTGCCGGATGGCTCATGTCCATAAATGCCGTCACACTATCCATGTCGGTAATATCCACATCCATATCCGATGTCAGTACATTGTATGCCATACGGTCAAGGGCATCACTAATGGTACTGCCAAGTCTTCCTTTGGCACCAATAATCCAGACTTTTGTTTTACTCATATTGTTCCTCCTTGTTGGCCTAAAAAAACAGGGCTTGTCGCCCTGTTTCACAACTCACTTTGTTCTAGTATAGCATATATTATTTGCAGCAGACAAGATTTCAGACAAAAAAAATTTGATTATATCTATGATTTCTTGATACCCTCAGACAATGGACCAAAAACGCAGCACGCTGTCATTCGATTGAAGAATTCATTGATAAGATGTGATTTTCTGAGATTTTGAACCACTTTGTGATATCACGCAAAAAGGCTACCGTATGAAAAGGATTTCATACAATAGCCTTTTTGGTTTTTATTTTTCATACGTATCCAGAAATTCCTGATACATATTCTGTCCCGGATACTGTTGATTGTGATACACGCCATTCATCGCATAAGAAACCAGTGCATCTCCCACATACTCCAGACGCAGTGAAAAAAATGGTGCATGGTGCTGCAACAGCCAGAAGAAAATCTTATCTCCTTCCCATACCTTCAAGTTGAAGACTTCCTTTTTATCCAGCCATTCGAGATTGCCCTCATTGCATTCGATCATCTCGCCTTCCCAGCCATCTGCTGTATAAAGATGCATGAATTCGGTTTCGTAACGATCCGTTACAAAAGTAATAATGCCACGAAATTGCCAGGAGGTAAGCGTTAATCCGGTTTCTTCCCGGACTTCCCGAAGTAAACAGTCCTCCGGGCTCTCCTTATCCTCGAATTTGCCACCTACACCGATCCATTTGTCTTTGTTGATGTCGTGTTCCTTTTTGACACGATGCAACATCAGATACTGATCACCTTTATCCATGTAACATAGCGTTGTCAATAACATGCGTTTCATTCTTCTATCCATCCCTTTCAGTCAAACAGACAATTATCGGATATGGCAGGCCACAAAATGCCCCGGCGTCCGCTCGACCAGCGGCGGTTCCATCTGACTGCACTCCGGTTTGGCGTACGGACATCTTGTATGGAAACGACAACCGCCCGGAACATCCATCGGGCTCGGCAGATCACCTTTGATGATCTTGCGCTTTGAGCTTCTCGCAAGTTCCGGATCCGCCACAGGAATGGCCGACAGAAGCGCCTCTGTATACGGATGCATCGGATGATCATATAATTCATCACTCTCTGCGATCTCCACGATCTTGCCCAGATACATGACACCGATACGTGTTGAAATATGTCGAACCATCGACAGATCATGGGCCACAAACAGATACGTCAGTCCCAGTTCCTCCTGAAGATCTTCCAGCATATTGACAACCTGTGCCTGAATGGACACATCCAGCGCTGAAATCGGTTCATCACAGAGCAAAAACTCCGGTTTCACTGCCAAAGCGCGGGCAATACCGATTCTCTGACGCTGACCGCCGGAAAATTCATAGGCATATTTATACATATCATCCGCTTTCATACCAACCTTCTTCAGCAGCTCTACGATCTGTTCATCAATATCGCTTTTTGATGCGTTGGTATAAAGGGACATCGGTTCACGGATAATCTCCTCCACATTGTGATGCGGATCCAGAGCTGAATACGGATCCTGGAAAATAATCTGCATACGCTTATGATAAGGCTGCAGTTTGGCGCCTTCAAGCTTTGTGATATCTTCGCCGTCAAAAATAATCTGTCCGCCTGTCGGCTCATACATACGGATCAGTGTTCTGCCCAGCGTCGATTTACCGCAGCCGGACTCGCCCACAAGACCGAATGTCTCACCTTTTCTGATCTGGAATGTAATACCGTCTACCGCCTTGACTGCCTGCTTCTTACGGCCAAAGAAATCCTTGATCGGGAAATGCTTCTGCAGGTCTTTTGTCTCCAACAGGATCTGATTATTCTGTTCTGCCATCGGCTTTTCCCTCCTTATCCATTGCATTTAATTCTTCTTCCGTAAATACGCACATGGCACGCTGTGTCCTGGTATACTGACGATACGCCGGTATCTCGGATTCGCACTTCTCACAAGCATACTTACAGCGTTCCGCAAACGGACATCCCGCCGGCGGATTTGTCAATGAAGGGGCCATACCCGGAATAGCTTCCAATCGTTCCTTCACCCCTGTTGTCGGCTGCGGAATCGCATGCAGCAATGCTCTCGTATACGGATGCTTCGGTGCATAGAAAATTTCGTCCGTCAATCCTTCTTCCATGATTAAGCCGCCGTACATAACGGAGATACGGTTGCTGAGGCTGGCCACCACACCCAGGTCATGGGTAATGAGCACAACGCTCATCTTTTCTTCGTCTCTTAACTGTTTTAATAATTCAAGAATCTGTGCCTGAATAGTCACATCCAGCGCCGTTGTCGGCTCATCGGCAATGAGCAGCTTCGGTTTGCAGCACAATGCCATGGCAATCAGTACACGCTGACGCATGCCCCCTGAAAATTCATGGGGATACTGATCCAGACGCTTCTCAGGGGAAGGAATGCCGACTTTGCGGAGGGCCTCAATAGCTTCCTCGCGTGCCTGTTTCTTGTTTAGCTTGCGGTAACGCATCAGCACTTCTGTCAGATGAGCACCGATCTTCTTCAGCGGGTTAAGCGCTGTCATCGGATCCTGGAAAATCATGGCAAATTCTTTGCCTCGCATTTTTCTTCGCTCGTCTGCAGAAAACTCCAGCAGATTGCGTCCCATATAAACCAGACTGTCTGCTGTTGTCTGAGCATTCTCCGGAAGCAGTCCCATAATGGATTTCATCAGGACACTCTTGCCGCTTCCGGATTCACCTACCACAGCAAGGATATCTCCGTCATCCACATGGATGCTGGCTCCGCGCACAGCTTCAACCTTTGTCTTGTGGATCATAAAGGTGGTCTTCAGATTATCCACGGTCAGAAGACGCTCACCTGTCTGTGTCATCTTATTCTCGTCCATCCTCAAACCTCCTAATCTTTCTCACCGGACATTACTCTCGGTTCCACAAAAATACGGAGGAGATTGCCCAGTTTATTAAATGCAAAAATTGTCAGCACAATCAGAAGACCCGGAAGAATCGCCATATAAATCGCATTCTGCATATAGCTCTGGGCATTCTGAAGAAGACTTCCCCATGAAGACATCGGCTGCTGGATACCAAGGCCCAGGAAACTCAAGGAAGACTCTGTCATGATCGCATTGGCAATGCCTGTGGATGCCGCAATAATGATTGTCGGAAGCACGGAAGGAATAATATGCTTCAAAATGATCACATATCCCGGAATGCCGACAAATTTGGCATACATGACATATTCACGTTCTTTCAGAGACAGCGTCTCCGCTCGCACCAGGCGGGCAATTTCCATCCACGTAAAGAAACCGATAACAATGATAATGGATTTGAGACCACGCTTCAGGAAAAGACTAATAACTGTAACAAGTACCATCCATGGAATGGATGACATGATATCCACGATACGCATCAGGATACTGTCGATCCATCCGCCGCAATAACCGGAAACCGTACCCACTAATACGCCGACACAGACACAGGTTATCATGGCAAGAAAACCTACTAACAATGATACACGACCGCCATAGATTACTCGTGACAAATAGTCACGGCCGATATCATCGGTACCAAACCAATGCTCCGGTGAAGGCGGCTGAAACATATTGCGCACATCGGTGGTATTCGGGTCCAAGGGCAGGATTGGTGCCAGAAGTGCCAGCGCGATAATAATCACAAGGAATACAAGGGAGGCAATTGCCAGCTTGTCATGCTTTAATGCACTTAAAACATTTTCAATTCTTCTTTTCTGATCACTTTTATTCTTCGCCATCACTATCACCCCAAATCCTTAATTCTCGGGTCCGTCAAACAATACAGAATATCTGACAGTAGGTTGCCCAGGATAACCAATGTTGAAGACAACACAAGAATGACCATAACGATCGGATAATCCATACCCTGAATCGCTTTTACGAAATACGGACCAACACCCGGCCATCCGAAAATTGTCTCTGTAATGATCGCACCTGTTACAAGCATCGGCAATGCCATGCCGAGTTTTGTAATGATCGGCAGAAGAACATTCTTGCAGACATGCTTAAACATAATCTCTGCCTTTGACGCACCGAAAGCCTGCTGTACCATGACATAATCTTCAGAATACTGCGTAATCGTTGAGGAACGCACATAACGTGTCGCATCTGGCAGAAAGCTTAAGAAAAGCGCAATAAACGGCATCAGAAAATGTCTCAGATAATCAATCATGGAATTCTCCTGGCCAATGGTATGCATACCCACGATAGGAAGCACATTCAGTTTGTAGCCCAGAAAATATATTAAAAGCATCGATACCCAGAAAGTAGGCAGTGCGATACCAATGGCGCAGATACCGTCAATGAGTTTGTCTGCCCATTTATTCTTATGAGAACCGGCGATCAGCCCCAGCACAATTGCCAGTGCATAGGCCAGCAGATAAGCCGGAAGGATCAATTTGATCGTATTCGGAATACGGATTGCGAGATCCGCTGAAATGCTCTGATGGGTAACGATGGAATAACCGAAATTGCCGTTGATCAGGCCATCGAGCCATCGGATATACTGAATATATACTGGCTGATCATATCCATATTTTGCCTTGATCAATGCGACCGTCTCCGGTGACATATTCGGCGTCGTCATTGCGTCGATCGCATCATAAGGTGCCAGATTCATCAAAGCAAAACATATAACCGTAATGATCAGAACCATAGGAATGGCTGCCAGTATTCTTTTAATGATGTACTTTGCCATATCATTTTACTCCTTGTCGTAAATATACGAAATTTACTTTACTATATAATAAGCGGCTGCAAAAATCAGTCCTGCAGCCGCCCAATATGCGCTTCACACCAATCAATCCAAAGCAGACATAAAGAAAATCCTTTCCATCCGCCTAAGGTGCTTATTCGCTGAGTGTCAGTTTAGATGTATCCTCAAATGTATAAACAGGTACAAGCTTGGCATCTTCAACACCGCCGACACGTTTGTTAACAACAAGGATACGCTTGTTGGAAACTAATGGATAGAAGCAAGCTTCATCCTGAAGTGTCTGCTGAAGTTTCTCATAGATGGCTTTACGCTCTGCTTCATCGGATGTTTCACGACCCTGTTTGAACAGATCATCGATTTCTGTGAAATCATAGTGCATATAGTTATAACCACCATCTGTACCAAACAGAGGATAGAATGTATCCGGATCAATACCCATGATATAACCATTCAGGTACATCTGAATTGTTGTGTCTTCCTTTGCAAGCTGATCGATCATGGCTGTACTGTCCATACCGTTTAATGAACATGTAATACCAACTGCAGCCAACTGTTCCTGAATCATGGCAGCCTGTGTTGCCTGTGCAGCATCAGAACCACTGTAAGTCAGTTCAACCTTCAGACCTTCTGCGCCGGCTTCTTTCAGAAGTGCTTTGGCTTTCTCAATATTCTGATCATACTTCTCAACATTGTCTGTATAGAATTCACTTGTAGGTGGCAGGAAGCTTGTCGGAATATCATAATACTCATCACTCAGGAAAACAGCATCATCAATATCCTTTGTATTCAATGCGTAGAAGATGGCCTGACGTACCTTCTGATCCGGAATCTGCTTCACATTGATGGCCATGTAACCAACACGACCTTCGCTGTAAGCGTAAGTTGTCAGGTTGTTCGCTTCGAGATTCATCTGACCGATTTCTGAAGGTGTTGCCACCCACGCATCAACTTCACCGCTCTGAATAGCCATCATCGCTGTGTTGGAATTCTCGATAATTCTGTAAACGATTGTACCAATGCTTGGCTTGCCAAGGAAATATGTGTCATTGGCAGAGAACTTCACATAAGAACCTGCAGAATACTCAGACATCACATATGGGCCTGTACCAACAGGTTTTGTATTATATTCATTGTTCTCGAAATCTGTCACATCTTTGTAGATATGCTCAGGCATGATAAAGATGTTGCACAGCATTTCAAGGGAAGCTGCACTTGCAAAAGGCATTGTGAACTTCACTGTGTAATCATCCAGCTTCTCAATCTTTGTTGTGCCCTGTTCATAAACAAGCTGTGAATAAGCCCAGCCTGCATTGTCCGGATTCTCCATCGCCTCATAAGTGAAAACAACGTCATCCGCTGTGAATGGCTCACCGTCAGACCACTTCACATCATCACGAAGATGGAATGTATATTCTGTGTTGTCATCAGACGTATCCACACTTGTCGCAAGGAACCAGTTGATGCCGTCTGCATTGTACATGCAGAGTGGTGAATAGATCATCTTGACCGTCATCAGACCAAAACGGTCATTTGTTGTGATAACATTCACGTTGGCACCCGGATCACCGCCGATGGCATATGTAAATGTGTCTGCAGTACCTGTTGTACCTGCTGCTTCACTTCCGGCTGTTACTGTCTCACCGGATGCAGATGTGTCTGCCACAGGATCCTTGCCGCCGCAGCCTGTCAAAACGCCTGCTGCCATGGTCATTGCCAATGCCATAGCCAGAACCTTTTTAAATGTTCCTTTCATAATCTCTCCTCCATTATCATTGAGAAAATTTATAATTATATTCGCTGTTTTAATACTTGATTAAACAGCTGAATAATATTATACCTTAAAACCTTTCTGCCGTAAACAAAATTTTGGGTATATCCGCTATTTTAGCCATTTCCTACTATTTCGATCAGCTTTTGTTTTAATCAACCTTAACCTGATCGATCATAATGTTCAGGATCTGCTTGTCTGTATCTTTCATACCGACACGGCCAATATAGCCCATACTCTTGATAGTACCTTCCACATCCTTCTGAACAATGCCTTCCCCAGGCTGGAACCAGTGATGCTTTCTTCCGAGAAAATGCCCCAGGATCGCCGCATCTACCGCAGATGCGATCTTTGCCGCACAGGAAGATTTCGCTCCATCACAGACAATACCGCCGACATTGCCAATCGTATTCACAATCGTTGCGGAAATGTCCTCATAACTGCCGCCGTAAAGATAAGTGATGGCGGCACCGCTTCCGCATGCTGCACTGACAGCGCCGCAGTATGCAGACAGGCTGCCGATATACTTCTTCTGATGAATAGCGACTAAATTGCTGACAACTAATGCCCGGTACAATTGTTCCTCTGTACAGAAAAGTGACTTGGCAAATTCAATCACCGGCAAAGAAACCGTCATCCCCTGATTACCACTTCCGGAATTGATGACAACCGGCATGGAACAGCCACCCATTCTGGCATCAGAACCGGCTGCCGCCCTCGCTTTGGCACGAATCTTGACATCGTCACCATACACTTGCAGCAATGTCCGCCCAATCTGTGCACCGTAAGGGTGCATCAATCCCTCATCCGCAATGGCCGAATTCATCTCGATCTGCCGTTTCAGAACTTCTCTTACATCATCTATATTCACTGTATTCGCAAACTCAAGAATATCTTTCACATTTAATAAAGACTTGTCCACATAATTGCTGGATTCTTCACTGACTGCCGCCTCAAAAAGGACCACATCATCTTTCACGATTCTTGTAATATATGTATGTCGGTTGATAATCGTCACTTCCGCATAATGGCTGCCTTTACACACTTTGGCCACAATATAAAGATTCGCCACATCCTCCTGCAGTGTGCATGTACAATATCCTGCCGCCGCCAGTTCTCTTGTCTTCTCAATATCTTCCTGCTTCACAGATTCCAATACTTCCAATTCTCTGGATGCATCACCACCGACAATACCAAGAATCGCTGCCACATCAATACCTCTCTGGCCATCCGAATTCGGTACTGTAACACCCTTGACATTCTTGATAATATTGCCGCTGCACCGCATTTCCACATGATCCGGGAATTCCCCCAGGACTTCTCTGGCCTTGGCTGCGGCATAGGCAATGGCAATTGGTTCCGTACATCCCAATGCCGGCACCAGTTCATTCTCCAGTATCTTCACGTAATTGTCATATAATTTCTTATCCAAAATCATTTTCTCCCCATTTGCATTCATATTATTAATAATATCATTATTGTTTTTAATAATCAATAGTCCAATCATATCTTTATCAACAATATCTCAGCAGATACAAAAAAGCCGTTTCTCACAAGGAGTTCTCTCCCCGGAAACAGCTTTTTGTCTCTTCATTTGTCTGATAAAGACCCTATCTGCCCATCTGCAGCAACAGCAGCTGGTAACCGACACCAAGTCCGATACAGCCAAGAACAGCCGTCAATGTATACATCCACTGAACCTTTCTGTCATCATTATCATCCAGAATAATACCCATCTCATCGCTGTCTTTATCCTGCACATAATGCTTAATATTCACTTCTGTGCCCTTCGGATACTTCGCACGCATCTCTTCACGGGTATCATAAGTCTTTCTTGTGTAACAATACAGACGCTTTCCGGCCTTCTGTTCACGATACATCAGACGATAACACCAGACAAGATCACAATTCTTGCCTTCCTTCGGATGAACATAACCATCTACAACTGCCTTTGTCTTCTTGCCGCGAATGTAAGGTGCCCAAAAAGTGTAGCAAATCACGCAGACAATGATCAAAAGCAGAAAATTCGATGTATTGAATATCATAGAAAACATTTCCTCTTCCCCTTTCCCAAAATCGACATAACTGTATTATATCGTTTGATAAGTAGACCGTCAACGGATAACGACATTTTTTGACACTTTACTTTGGCAATTCTTTCGGTAATTCCTCTTCCAGAAGAACGGCTTCTTCTGCTTCTTCCGTTGCCTCTGCTGCCAACTCTGCAGGTGTCTCATCCTCAGCAGGACTTTCACCAACAGCAATCAGGATTCTCGCAAGTACAAGAGGAATAAATGCCACATATGCCCCCCGCACATTCAATATATACACGGACCATGCACCCAGACATGCCCCACCGAAAAACGACAGTACGGTAAATGAATAGATAATCCCCTTCCTCAGGAATTCCTTATCCTTTGTCAGTATGTACTGCGTCCATCCGAGAAGCGCCTGCTTATAGTTATTCGTTGTAAAAATAGAGGCGCTGTTAAATCCGCCTGCCGCAGAATATACCCCCCACTGAAAGGAAGCACAGAAAAAAATCGGATAAAGGCCCACCAACACCGGATCCAGCGGAATCAGTGACGCCAGTGTTAATCCCGCTGCATCTACCCACAAGGCCAGCTTTCGCATGTTCAATTTCGTATAATTGGTCAAAAGATAAGCGGATACCACACCGAAACCGAAAATGATGAATGCAATCAATCGAAGCAGCACCTTCGACCATTCCATCGAAACCAGATCTGCCGCCATTTCCATAATGTTGCCTGTCTGTGCCGAGCCGAAATTGCCGGCATGCAGCAGAACTGCATAAGTTCCCATGAAACCGCCCACCAAAGTCAGCAGCCAGTGCATCAGAACTTCCCATTGGTTGTCTGTTAATTTTCTCATTTATTGAAACGCCTTTCTTATTGCATGCTGCGAAACTCTATTGTATATGGGACATCACAACTTCTGAAATTTCACAATGAATGCTTTTGATTACTAAAAATAATAAAATACCGCTAATTATTTTAAGACAACACTATCCGTTTTTCAAGGGGGAAGAATGCCTATTTTTGCTCTTATTCAAAAAACTGCTTCAAACTAAGCCTGTCCTGACTTAATTTGAAGCAGTTCATTCAATTCTTGTAACTGTTCAGAGCCAACCTCCAAAATGCTACGCATTTCGTCGGTGTGGCGTATCCGCCAAATAAAATTTCAAAAACAGTCTTAAAAATGCAAGCATTTTACACCTGTTTTATGAAATTTTGCTTGGCTCTGAACAGTTACAAATTCTTAACGTCTGTCTCTTATGCCTCTATCACAGTTCCCGTCATCAGCGGATGAATTTCCCGCAATTCCCGTGTCAAAATTTCCAGTGCCTTATCGCCGGTGCAATGTCCAGTGTAATAAACAGCATCCGGAAGATTCGCTGCCAAATCCAGGATAACCGGTTCAGGCAGACATTCACCTGTTCTAGGACTGTAGAGATGAAAACCGCCAATCACGATATCCGGTGTTGCCGGACATTGTCTGATAATATTCAGCACACCTTTATGACCACACCCCATAAGAAGCACATTCTTCCTGCCCTGAATAAGCAGATGCTGTTCATGCACAAAGTCATCTCTTGTCTTATCTTCTTTCAGCAGATTTTTGTTCGTCTCATAGATTTCGCCTGTCACATGGCTATAAATCTGCAGTTCATCATCAATCACATAACTGCCATCCAACAGTTTCACCTGCGGGTGTGTCTTCAATGCCTGATTCAGACCGATATATTCCGGCCCGGTCTTTTTAGCTGTATAATGATCATAAAATGCCTTCTCCTGCAAATAAATAACAGCATGGTCATTGATCGCCAAAAAAGCATCCAGACCGCCGCCATGGTCATTGTGCCCGTGGGAAATAACAACCGTATCCACCTGAGATAAATCTATCCCCAATGCTTTGGCATTCTTAATAAATAAATCTGTTGTTCCCACATCAAATAGCAGTTTGTGCTTCTCTGTTTCCGCATAAATACTGAGTCCATGCTCTGCCCCAAGCTCACATTTTGTCGTATCCTCCACCAATGTAACAAATTTCATGATTAATACCCCCATCATCTTTGTGATCCGCCTTTATAAGAATGGCTCCCGCACCGCCATTTCAGCATTGGAAGCCATTCATTGCTTACTTATATTCTATCATACTTTGCTCAAAATGTCATATGCCATTTATTTTCAAAGTAATTTTCTTTTGCCAACTGTCCTATTCTGTACGCAGTGCTGTTACCGGGTCGCTCTTTGAAGCTTTATTGGCAGGAATCAGACCACCTAAAAGTGTCAGCACAACACTCAATGCAATTAAGATAAAGGCTGCGCCAATCGGAAGTGCTGCATTCACATCCGTATTACCGGATACGGTGTGAATAATATAGTTTGTCGGGAAGATAGCAATCAATGTCAAAACGATACCGATCACCCCGGCCAACAGGCCGATAATAAAGGTCTCTGCATTAAAGACCGCCCCAACATTGCCTTTGCTGGCACCAATGGCACGAAGAATACCAATCTCTTTCCTTCGTTCCAGTACACTGATATAGGTAATAACACCAATCATGATGGAGGATACAACAAGGGAAATCGCCACAAATGCAATCAGGACATAGGAAATCATATTCACAATGGATGTCACGGAAGACATCATCATTCCCACCATATCTGTATAGGAAATCACTTTGTCATCCTGACCGCTGTTCTTCATGTCATCGTTGTAATCCTCAATAATCTGGTCTACCACCTGTTTACTGTCGAAATCAATCGGATAAATGGAAATCGTCTGCGGATCATCCTCGTCAGCATATCCCATTTTATTCAGATTACTTTCATAAGAAACCGTGCCGGTTGTCATAAGGGATGTCATCAGCTCCTGTAGATCATCCTCCGACATATTCACCTGAATTGCCTTTGCAAAGGCATCCGGATCAATGGAAAATATATCCTGCATATTACCCATGAGGGATGTCATGGCATTTCCCATGGATTTCTGAAGATTTGTACCAACCTGCTCCATGACTTTTCCCATAGCACTGCTGATCTGACTGGTCAGTTCATTGGTAAAACCACCCATGACACTAGCCATCTTGTTCTGGAGATTTGCCTGCAGCGTCTTTGTATCCACAATCTTTTCCACATACTGTAAGAGTAGCTTCTGTCCGGCATCGGAAGAAATATACTTGAGAAAAGCTGCCTGAATCTTATCAGGCTGTGCCAGATTATTGGCTTTTGCATACTCACCGTATCCATTGGCCAGATCAGTAAGAATTTCTTTTATCTGATCATCCGTAATTGTGACCGAAGACAATTTATCCTTGATTCCCGCAAGTTCCTCTGACAGAATACGGCTCACCGCGTCCGTTTCCAGATAGGCTCTGAAATTGGCATTAAAATCATCCGGATTCTCCTGTTTTAAAGCAAAATCCTGATAGTCTTCCATCACACGGCCAACAAAACTCTTCAGCATATCTTCTGTGATCACGCCTTCCAGCTGCGGCTGCAAAATCTCCTTCAATTTCTGTGATAAATACTGAACAGCTTCATCCGAGGTCAGGTACTGTTTCAGACCATCGGTCAATCCGGTAATATCTGTTGCCGGATCATCCCCCACAGAATCCTGATAACCCTTCAATAATGCATTAAAAAGCTCAGTCATGGTATCCTGCGTCAGATTCACGGATACACCATTCATAATATCCTGAATATCATTAGCCGAGAAAGACGGCATTGCAGCGGATAACGCATTAGCATCAATCAGATCACTCATATCCACACCGCTAAAATCCATATCTGAAAAAGCAGATGTGTCCATGTTCATCCTGGATGTGTCTATTTTGAACGCATCCTTAAAGGCCTCTTCATCAATCTTAAACAGATCTTCCATATTCAAGCCACCCTCATCATCCGGATCGTCAAAAGATTTGCCATTAAAAACATTCGTCTTCTTGTCTTTCAGCTGATCTTTGACAATATCGCTTTGTGCAGCTTTATCAATCACATGGTCCAGCAGAGAAGCCGGATATCCAACCCCCGCTGTCAGCATAGTGAAATCCTGTCCTTCTTTCGGCTGAACAACACCTACTACTTTCAGGTCTTCACCATTTTTGACAAGATCTTTGACATATTGCTGATTATCCGACTTGTCTTTCCACACAGAAAATTCGTCATCGTACACATAATAATCACTGGCATTCACCAGCTTTAATGTAATGCCAAGGAAATCATTATAATCATAAGCGCCTGGTTCTTCATTGATCTCTACCGACTGATCCTCCTTGACAGCTTCCAGAATTTTATCTAACTCTTCACCGGATTTTAACCCCAGTGAATACAGAGTCATATCATACAACTGGCCATTCTGAGTCAGAATAACGACACATTCATGATCATTTTCCGGCCAGTGACCTGCTTTCACATCATACTGGTCTTTATAAAGTGCCTCATTCTCAGGCAAGGCGTGGAACTGCTCCATACCACTGCTGCCCATCATCGCCAGCATCATCGATGAAGATCCTGTCAATGAAGACAACGTCTGGTCCGGGCACACCTTCCGCACATCCCCATTATCTTCCTGGAGATAAATCTGCGGTGTAATGCCATAGTCATATTCAATCGCCTTTGTCTGATTCTTAATGTCCGATTGCCCACTTTCAAGATACGTTTTCAAAGATTTCAGATCATTATATTCTGTACCGGACACCATCTGTGTCAGAATCTGCATTTCCCTGACTTTATTATCTGTACTTGTTGCCTTCTTGGAACTCATCATGTCTTCACTCATCGACATCATATTTGTCGTCGTCTTGGTGATCTGCAACGGATATTCCGACATGGTCTTTTCTTCCATATCCTCAATGTACTTATTCACGCCATGTGATAGTGATAAAATCATGGCAATGCCTATGATACCGATTGAACCGGCAAAAGATACAAGAATCGTTCGTGCTTTTTTGGTTTTTAAATTATTAAAACTGAGGGACAGTGCTGTCAAAAATGACATCGAAGACTTACCCATGTTCTTGTGCACAGGCTCCGGCGCCTCACCCTCCGGAATCTCATATGGATCGGAATCCTCCAGAAGCTTACCATCCTTCACCTTGACGATACGTGTTGCATACTGATACGCCAGTTCCGGGTTATGGGTAACCATGACAACCAGTCGGTCTTTGGCCACTTCTTTCAGCAGATCCATTACCTGAATACTTGTCTCACTATCCAGGGCACCTGTGGGTTCATCCGCCAGAAGGATATCCGGGTTATTCACTAGGGCACGAGCCAGAGATACACGCTGCATCTGACCGCCAGACATCTGATTTGGCTTCTTATGGATCTGCTCTCCCAAACCTACTTCTTCCAGCGCCTTAATGGCGCGCTCCCGACGTTCCTTTCCTGAAATACCAGAAATCGTCAAAGCCAGTTCCACATTCGCCAATACCGTCTGATGTGGAATCAGATTATAACTCTGGAAAACAAATCCTACGGTATGATTTCGGTAAGAATCCCAGTCTCTGTCTTTATATTTCTTTGTTGAAATGCCATTGATAATCAGATCACCGCTGTCATAACGATCCAGACCACCGATAATATTCAGCAGCGTCGTTTTGCCTGAACCACTGGGTCCCAGAATGGCCACAAACTCATTATCTCTGAGATTCAGGCTCACATCATCCAACGCCCGCTGGACAAGGTTGCCTGTCTTATACGTCTTGCTTATGTTTTTAATCTGCAGCATCGTGTCTCCTTAATTTCGTATGTCTGCCTGCACAGACCATCGATTATAAACTGAAGGTTACATAATATTTATCTACCCTATGCCACATTATACTCCATAATTGTCCCTATAGGCAAGTTGAAAACTGTTTAAAAACAAACTATCTTTAAAAAATATTTTATTCCACCTATTGTGCAACCTTTTGCTATCTAATAGATGTAATAACTTAAAGCCGGCTTTGAACAGTTACAGAAATAATGATAAAATCCATGATAAGGAAGTGATGAACCATTGACAAAAGAAGATTTAGGACACTTAATTATTGCCTCAACTGATAGTCTTTACAGAATTTCAAAGTCAATTCTAAAAAATGAAACAGACTGTGAAGATGCCGTTTCGGAGGCCATTGTAAAGAGTTTCGACAAAATAAACACTTTACAACATGCATCCTATGCCAAAACATGGCTGGTTCGTATTTTAATCAATGAATGTTACCGCATTTACCGCCAAAAGCAATTTGCGCCGTCAAATGATTTTACATTCAAAGAAAACCTATCCGATGAAGCGGATTATTCTGAATTATATCATGCAATGATGCAGTTGGACGATAAGTATAGAATCCCTGTCGAATTATATTATATTGAGGGCTACAAGATCCATGAAATTACAGATATTCTCAACCGCAGCGAAGGCACCATCAAAAGCCAATTGGCCCGCGGCAGACAGCAATTAAGAAAATATCTTGAATCGGAGGCAGCACAATGAATAACAATGATTATTTAAAAACACCTGAACATTTTAAGATGTTAGTAGAATCAAAAGTCAATGAACAATTAAATACTCCAATATCAGATAAGAAAAGACCGACAACATCCATACAGACGAAAAAAGAAAAATCCGGATACCATTTAAAAAAAATCGCAGCTGCGGCTGCTGTCATCGCCATTATTACCACGACTTCGGTTTTTGCAGCTAAACATTTCCGACTTAGCGACTATTTTGAAAGCAGCACAGAAACATACAACGAAAGCTATATGGAAACCATTGATAACCGCGACATATCTGTCAAAAACGGTTTTCCTGAACAAATGAAGCAACTTGAGCAAAATACAAATAAAGTTTTTGACGAACCACTTTTTACATTAACAGAAGCCTATTATGACGGCAACTACCTCTATATTTATGCCCAAGCAACGGATGCCGGACAGGAATATGATGCTATTACCAGTCGAATATTCATTAATGGCACTCAATATATCGGTGATTTCGGACGGCTTCTCGGTCAAACCGAAACGAACGGTTTCAATCAGGATGAGTATGTCGGAACATTTGCACTTGATGGATTAGAATCAGATAATTTTACTGTAGAAATGCCATTAAGCATTTATCTGGCATCAGAAGAAACTTCTGTCACAGAAACCTCTGCTGTGGTCGAAAACGATTCTGCAGACAACACTGTAACGCCCGCACTCATCCGCCAAGGACAGCAAACTGTATCATTCAAGGTGACCGCCGCAGACAGAATACTCGGCTATACTGATCAGCAGGTTACAGTCAATTCAGATGTCACAGCGGACATATCCGATTTAAAACGCACTGAGTTAGGCATTCGTCTGAATTTGACCTGGCATCTGGATGCATCCGCGGCCGAAAGATATCTGTATGATTTTGAATATACAGATGAAGAAAACGATAATCTAAGCGGCTATGCCAAACCGGATTATCAGGTCACAGACGATAAAGGAACAAATTACGGTAATGACCAGATACACATTAATCAAATTCAAGCCACCTCGGAAGATGTCGACCCTGTATCAGTCATTAGAAACGAAGACGGCAGCGCAGACTGCATCAGCAAAATCTTTATCTCGGATGTGCCAGAAGACGCAAAACAGCTGACTCTTCAGTTAAAACACAACGGGCAGACCATTGATGAAATGACGGTTGAAATTTCGCTGAAATAGCTCCTTCATAACATTTAAGCAGATAATTTTCAAGGAGAATGCAGCTCACTTTAAATTGCATTCTCCTTGTTTTTGAATTGTCTGTTCAAAGACAATTCTTTATTCGTCATATTCGACAGTAAACGCCGCAAAATCAAGGTTTGTATACGTATGCTCTTCTCCGTCTTCTACGCCTGTTCTCACATAAGGTGTTACTGTCAGAGATGTGACATCCTGATTCATGCCTTCGATAATTCCAAACATTTCCCGATAATATTTGCCGTCGGCTTCATAGGATTTTCTCTGTTCCGCACCGGACCAGTCATCTCCATCTACAGTGAACACAATTGTCTGTCTCGTATCCATATTGTCTTCTGTTGTAAAATGATTGCCGTTGTTGTCATCCAGTGCCATAAATACCACCTGGTTACCTCCGCCCTCGCTTGACATCTTATCGTAAAGCTCTTTCTGGCTTTCATCGAATTCCCAGGTCACATGGATATACGTACCTGATTCTGCAATTTTTAACACATCCACGGTAGCTACCACACCATCCTCTGTTATCACAGTCTGTGCCGGCTTAATGATGGCATTTTCATCCAATTTGACATCAAAGGATATGGTTTGAGTCCCCAGAGAACCGGCATCCACTATCAAAGATGCTGTAAAAGAATCCGGCACATCCCTTCCTCCCAGCTGAACGGTGCCCTTATAATCACCCTTTTTAACACCGGAGCCTTCATTCTCCTTAACTTTCTCATCTGAAAGCTTGTCAAAATGAATCATATACACCGCATCTCCGATAGCCAATCGGTCTGAATTTAACTGATGCCTTTTTCCTTTACCTGTCGGACGTGCATAAAATGCCAGACTCAGGCCATCATAATACACCTGGGTAATATCTAGCAGCGGCTCACTGACACCTTTTACCTCAGCAGCATTATCCTCACCTCTGATATCCACCATAATCTGCGGCCATCCCGGCGTTACGGTCTGATTAAAAGCGCTGGCATCTGTTGTCAAATAAGCTTCCGCACCTGTCTCATCCACTTCTCGACCTACCAGTGATGATGCACCGGATTTTGTCACAGCATAGACTCCTCCGCCAAGAATGCCTGCCAGAACCAAAGCAGCAACAGCTATTTTAACCACTCTCCACCTTCGATTTGAAACATTTGCCCTGCTTCGTCTATCTTGCATATACTTCGTATTTCGTTTATTAATTTTTCCTTTTACATGGTTTGTTCCGTCATTCACTTTTACCTCAATTTCATCATCCGCTATTTCTTTTTCCACCATCTCTTTTAAAGCCATTCTAAAACTTTCCGGTGTTTCCGGGAAATCCTTCTCCCAACTATTTTTCTCACTCATACCGCATCCTCCTGTTCATACATACGCCGCATCATTTTCCTGGCCCGGCTCAGACGCATTTTTACTGCACTGTCCCCCAAGTCCAGCATCTGACCGATTTCCTTGATTGTATATTGATTCAGATAATACAATACCAGCGGCACCCTATATTCGATTTCCAGTGACATGATTTTCTGATACAAATCTGAATATTGATGTTGCCTAATCTCTTCTCCGGAAATCTGTTCATGATAAGCTGCCTCACGTTTCCTTTGCCGCAGCATACGATAACATTCATTCAGCAAAATTCGTATAAACCAGGTTTTGGCATATTTCTTCTCACGCAACGTATCAATCTTTGCGAAAGCCTTACTCACTGCTTCCTGAACAGCATCCTGGCAATCCGCATCTTCTTTGAGAATCGACTTTGCCACACGATAAAAATCATCCGTGCCGTCGATAATCAACGCCCCTAACTCTTTCTTGTTCATCCTCTTCACTTCCTCCTTTGATGTATACACCATTTATTTATTCGAGCTCGCATACAACTATCTGTTATATCTATTAGATGTAAAAATACTGACCCTCGTCACAACTTTTTCTTATATTTTATCATTTTACTGCTATGTTTCGAAAAAAATAACAAAGCATCCATTCACCTTGGTAACGCCCTGGATTTCAGCAATATTTCTTTGATATTTTAACCAAAATATGATATAATAAATGAACAATTTTTAGAAGAAAGGACGGTGTGTCCATTGAAGATGCAGGAATCTCCAGAAGATTATCTGGAAACCATTTATATGCTCTCACTTCACAGCTCAGAAGTGCGTTCCATCGATGTAGCCAGACATCTTGGTTACTCCAAGCCAAGCGTCAGTGTTGCCATGAAGCGACTCCGCGAAAACGGATACGTCAATATGGACGACAACAATCTTCTCACGTTGACAGAATCCGGTCTGGCCATCGCCCGAAGCATTTACGAGCGTCACCAGGTTATCTCCGGTTATCTGATGTCCATTGGAGTCAGCGAGGAAACTGCGTTGAAAGACGCCTGCCGTATTGAACATGTTCTCAGCGAAGAGACCTTCCACAAGATCAAAGAAATCTTCTATCAGACGCGTAAGGACGCTAACTGATTGACAGGTTCATACGATGAATCTACCAAAGCAAAAATATCCTGAATCAGTGTCGGGGGCAAATCCCCTTAGCACTCATCAGGATATTTTTTATTTTTTATTTTACAAAGACGTATTTTTCCAGTCGGTCACAGGCCTCCTGGATTCTTGAAAATGGCACCGCCAGATTCATACGGATATGACAGGATCCCTTGAATTTGCGGCCATCCTGCCAGCCGACACCCACGTTCCAGCCGACTTTAAGGACTTCATTCAGGTTCTTACCCGTCTGCTGACAATACTCTGTACAATCCAAAAAGATCATATAGGTACCTTCCGGCATAGTTACACTGACGCCATCCAGCTTTTCATTGATAAAATGCAGGATGCTTTGCGCGCTCAATAATCGCCTCTGTCACCGATGGACAAGTCGGAAAATTCATATCCGCCACCCACATCGGAATAAAATCAAACCCTTCCTTCGGTGCTTCCGGTTCATTGCCCCACATATGTTGACCCACGTTATCAATCGCCAGCGCATCCTTGCCACTGCGATCCATGATGGTTGTAAAATCGTATTTCATATCCATTTCCTTCCTTTCTCCATTATTTTAGCATAAACAAAGGTATTTGACTTTCATATCTTTCTTAATATAAAAACCAAATACCTCTTCATGCGTTCTATTCATATTCAATTATTATTTTTATACTGCATGTTCCAGCAAAATGCCTTCCAGTGCGGAACCGCTGCTTGTGTGGCAACGGACGATTTTAAATTTTTTCTTTTCGGCTTCATCCACCGCACATCGTACCATCTTATGTGAAACCGTATTTGTAAACAAGATACATAAGTCCGGATCGCCAATCTGCTTGTCCAGATCAGCGGACATCTGTGTGAATACCTTTGCTTTACATTTATGAGATTTACAAATTTTCTTATACTGACAGACCATTCTGTCATGACCACCGATGATGACAACGCTCATGGCTCTCCTCCTTCTCAGGAACCTCTGCCGAAACATTTCATTGCTCCGGCAAAGTGTTCCCACATATTTAATAAATACCTTCAGTAAAAATGAGTTTGTGTAAGTGGAAAAATAAATTTTATAATGCTGCTAATTCTTTGCCGAGTGCTTCAAGTTTTGCTTCAGCTTCTGAATCAGGTTCATTCATGCAGATCGCATCTTCACCGCCAAATACCTGAGCACCAGCTTCTTCCATACGTGCAACCCAGTTGCGCATCCATTCGCCATCGCCCCATCCGTAAGAACCGAATAAACCGATCTTCTTACCGGATGCAAAGCTTTCAACTTCTGTTACAAAGTCTTCCATTACGGTTTCCTCAAGTGTTTCATTTCCCATGGATGGGCAGCCAAGTGCGAATACCGGATAATCTTTGAGGTCATCTGCTTTGATGTCTTCTACAGAAACAACTTTTGCTGTTGCTCCGCCATCCTGAATGCCTTTACCTAAGATTGTTGCCATAGCTGCTGTGTTGCCTGTACCGCTCCAGTATGCGACCATAATTTCTTTCATTGTTGAAACTCCTCCTGTAAAATGTGATCTCTTTTGATCATTTTTCTATTAGATCAAAGACGGTCAATGACCGCTCTGATTAAACAAATTGATACTGTTCCGCCATTCCAAATCCCATGCCCTGCTTGACCATATCCATGGCAATTTGTTTCACTCTGGCATACAATCGAAATGTCTCACGGGCCTTTTCTTCATTCTCATATACTTTCCAATAACCACTGCAGAGACAGTCACGGCCATGATGCTCAATAAAGCCCTTCACATCTCCCAATGGATAACCAAGGAGGATACCCATCTCATGAGGAAATCCTGCTTCGCCGCGCTTATATTCTCTGAAACGCTTTGCTGCATATGCCAGTATTTCATCCATTGTCATATTTTCAGTATACCCAAATTGTTGCATAAAAGACCTGTTATCCGGATCCACCAGCTGACTGTAAAGGGCCTCTTCCCGAAATAGGAACCAGACCTGCTTTTTCGCACGATGTTCAAAGCATCGAACTTTCAGACCTGTTGTTTCTACAAGAGACTTCAACGCCTTTGCATAATACTGATCGATAATCAGCAGATTCGAAGGCTTGATACCGAAAATAACCGGCGCACACTGCTCTGCAGCCTTTTCCTGTATTCCTCTTATTATTTCATACGTCTGCCTGTATGCCACCATTTTTCTTCTCTCCTTTACTTGGTTAGATATGTCTAACCACCTGGTGTCATTATCATATCAGCTCTATATGAAAAAGGCAATACCTTTTATTGAGAATGAATCTCATTACCACCATTATTGATATTTTATCTCATTAATCGTCAAAAACAGCCTATTTTAAGCGCTTTATACAATTTATTTGAATTTTTATGCACAATATTCACAAAAAATAACCGGCTCAGAATGCTCTGAACCGGTTATTTTTTGTGTACGAATTAATATTTATTTTTATCAGGACTACTGTATAGTCACTTCAACAATTTCATCAGCCGCATTTGAATTATAACCTTTACGGCGCAGTACATTTTGAAGTACTTCTGTCCATTCCGTCTGATTAAGGACGATTTTATTTTGATTTTTCAAGAGAATCTGGCATCCGCTTCCTGAACCTAAAGCGGTCTGGGGTTTCAGTGTTGCCACCTTTAACACCCCGATATCCGTCAGTGTATTGACCATACGGTATACCGTTGCCATACCGATACCCGGATCATGCTGAATGGCTTGATAATAAATCTCTTTACAGCTGGCACATTCATGCTCGAACACGATATCCAGTATCAGCTCTCTTTGCTTTGTCACGCGAAAACCACGTTTTCTCAGTAAATAGAGAATTTCTTCCTTCTCTCTGCTGACACGATGATATTGTTCCGTGTCTCTATTTGCAACAGCTGCTGCCGCCACCGCATCCACCTCCACAATGACTGCAATCACCACAGCCCTTGCCATTTTTCTTATCTTTAATCATCGAGCGAACAATCGCTGCGACAATGACTATCAGTATAACGCCTACTATAAGAGTTCCCATTAAGCACTCGCCCGACCTTTCAAATCAATTTAAGCTACTGCTTTGCCTTTTACTTCTAATGTGTTGCTTTCCTTGTATGGACGTAACAGCAGATAGAAGAATCCAATGATTACCAGGATAGCGACAACTGTGAAGATACCAAATGTGTGATTTGCAACAAGGTTACCAATCTGGTTGATAACGAGGGCTACAAGATAAGCGAAACCGCACTGATAGCCAATTGCAATCCAGAACCATTTTGCATTGTTCATTTCACGCTTGATAGCACCCATCGCTGCAAAGCAAGGTGCACACAGCAGGTTGAATGCCATGAATGCATAACCGGAAACAAGTGTGAAAGAAGCTGCCATTGTCTGATATACTGTACCATCGCCGCCACCATAAAGGATACCCAGTGTACCAACGATGTTTTCCTTTGCTACAAGACCTGTAACAGATGCAACTGTTGCCTGCCAGTTACCAAATCCAAGTGGTGCAAAGATCCAGGCGATTGCATGACCCACTCTGGCAAGAATACTGCTGTCTAACTGGTCTTCCGCAAGCATTGTGAATGCACCGTCTACCCAACCGAAGTAGGACAGGAACCAAACAAGGATTGTTGATAATGTAATAATTGTACCAGCTTTCTTAATGAAAGACCAGCCACGTTCCCATGTCGCTCTGAGTACAGCACCCGGAGTCGGAATATGGTATGCCGGAAGCTCCATAACGAAAGGAGCAGGATCTCCGGCGAAGATCTTTGTCTTCTTCAGGATAATACCTGAACAGATAATTGCTGCCATACCAAGGAAGTATGCGCTTGTTGCAACCCATGCAGCACCGCCGAATACAGCACCTGCGATCATCGCAATGAAAGGTGTCTTTGCACCGCAAGGGATAAATGTTGTTGTCATGATGGTCATACGACGGTCACGTTCATTCTCAATTGTTCTGGAAGCCATGATACCTGGGATACCACAACCTGTACCAACAAGGATTGGAATGAAGGATTTACCGGAAAGACCGAATTTACGGAAAATTCTATCCATGATGAAGGCGATACGTGCCATGTAACCGCAGGACTCAAGAATAGCCAGCAGGAAGAACAGGACAAGCATCTGAGGTACGAAACCAAGGACAGCACCAACACCGGCGATAATACCATCTACGATCAGACCCTGAAGCCATTCAGCACAGTTTGCATTTTCAAGCAGGCCGCTGACTGCATCAGGAATACTGCTGATAAATGTGCCATATGCTGCCGGATCCGGAGCTTCATAACCAGCTTCTGATAAAGCAGCGACAGCATCTGTCAGATCTGCATAAGAAGCAGTTGTTTCTTCTGTTGCAAGTGTTTCTTCATCTTCTACAAGATATGTTGCCTCTGTAGATGGATCTACCTGAGCAACAAATGCATTCACTGCTGCTTCTGCTGCTGATGGATCATAATCATCTGCTTCAGAATCAAGGGCTGCTTCAACTGCGCTTGTATCCATACCCTGATCCGCTTCGTAGCTGATGAATCCGTTTACAACTTCCAGAGCACCTGCATAAGCTTCATCAGCATCACCATAACCGCCGTCGCTGCCGATAAAGAAGCCATCACCGAACAGATTATCATTTGTCCAGCCTGTTGCTGCAGCACCGATTGTTGTCATGGAAATATAGTAAACAAGGAACATGATCACTGCGAAGATTGGCAAAGCCAGAATACGGTTTGTAACGATTCGGTCAATCTTATCAGAAATTGTATCTGCGCCCGCATGTTTTTTCTTCAGGCAGCTGCCGATAATACTTGCGATATATTCATATCTTTCATTTGTGATGATACTTTCTGAGTCATCATCCATTTCCTTTTCGGCTTTGGAAATGATTGCTTCTACATTTGGTGCGCTCTTCATCTGAGCTGCAATCTTGTCATCACGTTCAAACAATTTAATTGCATAGAATCTCTTCTGAGCATCCGCAACATCAGAACCAAGAAGTGTTTCAATATCATTCAGATATCCTTCGACTTTATTGTTAAACTTATGTACAGTGCCCTGAACAGCTTTGGACTGAGCAGCCTTAACAACTGCATCGGATGCTTCCTTGATACCTGTATTCTTCAGAGCAGAAATCTCATATACAGGACAGCCGCATACTTCACTCAGTTTCTGAATGTTGATGTTATCACCATTCTTCTGGACAAGGTCCATCATGTTGATGGCCATAATAACCGGAATACCAAGTTCCATAAGCTGTGTTGTCAGATAAAGGTTACGCTCAAGGTTTGTACCATCAACGATGTTGAGGATCGCATCCGGTTTCTCATTCAAAATATAATTTCTTGCTACAACTTCCTCAAGTGTATATGGAGAAAGTGAATAAATACCCGGAAGGTCAGTGATAACAACGTCTTTATGACCTTTTAATTTACCTTCCTTTTTCTCAACTGTTACGCCAGGCCAGTTACCTACAAACTGGTTAGAACCCGTTAATGCGTTGAACAATGTTGTTTTACCGCAGTTTGGGTTGCCGGCAAGTGCAATTCTGATTGCCATTTTTTTACCTCCAGATTTTCAACAATGAGAACAGTTAAAACAAACGATAAGGTTTGATTAAGCTAACCTTATGTTCTTAAAAAAGGTTCAATATTTACTGAACCTCAATCAGCTCTGCGTCAGCTTTACGCAAAGATAATTCATATCCTCTGACTGTTACTTCTATCGGATCACCAAGCGGTGCCACTTTACGAACATAGACGGATGTGCCCTTTGTCAGACCCATATCCATGATACGTCTTTTAATAGCGCCTACACCTGTAATCTTTGAAACTGTGACAGTCTGGCCGACTCCTACATTTCTAAGTGTCATGGCTTTGTCTCCTCTCTTATCTGAATGCGCATGCATTCTATCTATATAGACATCCGATTAACGATTCACCGTAATCTTGGATGCCATGCCACGATTCAAGGCTACTCTTGAACCTTTGACAGCAATAATCATGCCGGCATCTGTATTGCCGACAACTTCAACATCTGTTCCGGCAGCAAATCCCAGATTATGCAGATGATGGACAACATCTTCCTTGCCGCGTATATCTGTGATCGTACCCGACTCTCCTACACCTAATAAAGCTAAAGGCATCATGTTTCCTCCTTTAATTCAGGTTCATGTATGCAGAACCTGGTGTATTTATTGATAACGGCTATCATTTACATTGCTATTATACGCATTCGCAAGGTTAGTGTCAACTATCTTTTTTGATTTTATTGAAAAATATTCTCATTTTCATCTATTTCGATGCAATTTTGTGAGTTCTTACTGAAAAATCCTTTCAATATTAGCCACTCATTGAAAAAATTTACCTATATCACACTTAAACCTTACTGAGATTACAGATAAGCCTTTGATAGACTGGCCCAATATATGCTATACTCTATTTATATCTATTGTGAACCGCTAAAATCCCAATCCAAACACGCCAGGGTTCTCAATCTCTATAAAAGGAGTACTGCCATGCCAAGCATTATCTTTCATTTAACTGAAGCCAAGCTCATCACTCAACACCTGCGCGAGGCATCTGCTGATTACCCGTTTACCCATATACACGGATGGCAGAACGATTTCACCATCGGAAGTATCCTGCCCGATGCCATTCCACGTCCATTAAAATATAAGACCCATTTCTGGCATCCGTCTGATTTCTCCCATGTGGTGATCGCACCTAATCTCCATCTATGGCAGAAAACATATCCGAATACCCTGAAAGAACCGATGCTGATCGGCTATCTTGCCCATCTTCATCTGGATTATCTGTATTTCACCGAGTATCTGCCATCTATTGTCCGCTTTTTAAATGAACAGGGACTGGATGAAACAGAATCTTTAAAGGCAGTCTCTGTCCAAATCCGTCAAACAGGGGAGCAGATGCCTGTGATGACCTTTTTCTCCAAAGATTATTTTTACGGTGACTATATCCGGATGAGTCCGCATCTTATTGAGAAATATCATCTTTCCATGCCTGCTTCACCAATCCATCCATGGCCGGTGAATGAGACAGATTTTGCCGCCTATCGCCAGTTCTGCAAACTGGCTGCTGCCGATCTGTCACTGGACATAAAAAAAGAGCCGGTCAGGATATTCGACCCGACCGACTTCGAAAACTTTGTAAATAAAGCTGCTGAAACATTTATTCAACAGTTTATCCGATAGTTTTTATAATCGTTTACTCTGTTTGCACTACGATTTACCATTTCAATCTGCAGCACACCGTATTATTTGCTGTCTATCACTTCAAGCATTTTATGCCGCAACAAGTTTCTCAAACTCACGGAGTTTCTGCTTTGCTTCCGGACTCAGATTACGCGGAACCTGAATCTGAACAGCTGCATACATATCACCATGAACAGACGGATCCTTCATGGAAACAATGCCTTTGCCACGGAGTCTGATCTTGCTGCCCGACTGAATACCGGCAGGAATCTTGCATTTCACACTGCCCTTCAGAGTATTCACAATGGCCTCACCGCCAAAAACAGCAGTTGTAAACGGAACAGAAATTGTTGTATAAACATCCATGCCTTTCCGCTCATATCCCGGCTTCTCATCTACATGAATCTTCAAAAGCAGATCGCCTGCTTCGCCGCCATTCATACCCGGACCGCCTTTGCCGCGAAGACGGATACTCTTGCCATCCTCAATGCCTGCCGGTACACGCACCTTCAGGCTCTGAGCCGGAGTACCCTGCCCACTGCTTAAATTAATCACTTTCTCACAGCCAAAGGCTGCATCTTCAAAGCTGACCCTGATCTCTGCATGAAGATCCTGTCCCTTGCTCTTGAAACTGCCGCCGCCAAAACCGCTGCCATAGCTCTGCTTGAATCCCTGGCCGCCGAAACCATTGCTACTTCTGCCATGGAACATATCCCCGAAAATATCTCCGAAGATATCATCCATATTACCGTTCTGCCCACCCTTAAAATGGAACTCCTGATAGCCGCCATTGCCGCCGAAACCACCCTGGAAACCACCAAAGCCGCTGCCTGCTCCGGCACCACCGCCTGCTGCACCTTCTTCAAAGGCTGCAAAACCATACTGGTCATAAAGTTTTCTCTTCTTCTCATCACCGAGAACATTATAGGCTTCTGTGACTTCCTTAAACTTCTGCTCTGCCTGCTTATCTCCCGGATTCGTATCCGGATGATATTTCTTCGCCAGTTTTCTATATGCACGCTTAATCGCCTTGTCGTCTGCTTTTTTATCTATACCAAGAACTTCATAATAATCTCTCTTAGCCATCACTGTCCACCTCCGTCTTTATAAGACCTTTCTGAACTTCTTCTATTCTGAACGCATCATGTTAATAGAGGACACGGCCATAGCCGTATCCTCTTCAATGCTTTTTGTTCTATTTGTACTATAACATTCATTTCTTATAATGTCAATAGACTTCACAAAAAATCTTCTGTATAAGTCTATCTTACAACGGTAACTCACCCTTTCTCAGTCGATCCGCAATTCGATCCAAAGTCTGTTCTACGGCCCTTCTGTTTGTCTCCAGATTGGCAGTTTCGTCATAGGCACTTGTAACAAGCGCATTGATCTCATCATAGTAGTATTGCGTATGACGTCCAGAATGAATAGTCCCTGTGCATGCATCGCTTCGCATACAAAGAAATACACCGTTTGAGGCATCATTAATTCCTAACCCTACTTTTAATAGAATCTCCCTAGCTGGCGCTGCTGCCTCTTCGCTTCCGGCCACGATATGATGTGCTGCCCATGTATATCCACCTGTCGCAGCCTCTTTAAAAAAGCGGACCTTTCCGGTTTGCGCATATTCTTTGGTCATATTGAGCCCAAGCTTTCGTGAGCTTGCAACTTCCGTTACATAGATTTTGTTTGCATTTTCGATATGCGTAAGGTTGCCAACGACTTCACCTGTCAGGTCTGTGATGTCATAGGCATAATAGACAGTTTTCGCCGCGTTGCCTATGATTCCGGCCAGAGGGGCAGCGGCAGCAACCGATATCGCAGCATCTGCAAAATCACCCTCGGATAAAGACAAAAGGCCATCCACGACATCCGCAACATTGCCGACTACAGGCACAAAAGCCAACACTGTCAAGGCGACATGGCACACTGTCCGATTTTTGTCAGCTTCCAGTATAATCTGTCGATCTTCCTCTGTACAGATAATCTTTTTTACATAAGCACATTCTCTACAAAAAAGATAGCCTGGATTCCCGCTTGCGGCCAGATCAACAAACTGATGCGACGTATGCTCTTGTAAATTCCCAATATAGACATATCCGATGTCACCAGAATTTACGATTGTCTGAACCCAGAGATTATGCTTTGCATTCTCTATCAAAGTCTCGCTGATCAGAACGTCTCCTTTGTTCAGATAGTGCAGTGCTTTACCCGATTTCTCCGGATTTTCCCTGACTGCGACGTTATCTCTCTGGACAATATACGTCTTCCCTCCGCTGTTGAAAATTTCTTTACAGTTTTTCGTCTCGAATGATAAAGGCACTTTTCCAGTAAAGCCAACCGAAGCTGCATAAGAAGTCATTGTCGATGTCAAAATCAGAACCAGCGCAACAACTCCCACCAATACTTTCTTTAAACTTGTTTTCATCATAGCATCCTCCTTCATACTAAGTATACTTTCATTATACAAAGTATGGCTTCACTTCGTTGTCCCGATGCTATTAATTTTATCTCAGTCGAGAAGACTCCCACCTCTTTCAGGTGGTAAGTAACAGCAAATTTGTCTCCGTGGGAGTCCAATCTCCGACTGAGATAAACGCTCCGCGAGGATGCGCAGTGATTCTGTAAAGAATATGTCAGCTTACGCTGAACAGAATCACGCGCCAAGTCTCGCGGCCGCTCGACTTGAATTCAAAAACTCCTTAATATGCGAACACCATAATCCTCTCCCTTGGGTTCTCCCCATCAAACAAGTCCCGGCAGTCTATCTCATCCACAAAGGAAAGCATATCCACTGTCATCAGTTCACTGATATACTCATCTGACGGATAATAGAAGAACAACTGTATCTCACGGGGATTTTCATAGTAGGAATCTTCAATTTTGGCCAGAACTTTTCGAAGAATCTCTACTGAAAAAGGATTGAAGAAAAATACTCTGTCCACCTCTGCAGGTACAACGTAGTTCTCAGCATTCCCCATGACGAATTCCGTCCGGCTGCCTGATACGGCATGGCGTTTGTTTTCGCAGACTGTTTCATATATTCTGCTATCATATTCCACACCGACGGAACTACATCTTGTCTGGTAGGACAGAAAAAAGTCCACACGCCCTTTTCCGCACCCATAATCCAGCAGGCAATTACTTTTCCGTATATAGCCGCTACCTGCCAATCGCTCCAGTACCGAATACGGCGTCGGCTCATAAGGGTATCGGTACTGATCCGAACGTGAATCATCGCGTCCCGAAGTTTTTATTTTCAACAATTTATCCCATTGTATCTCATTCGTATCTATATTATCTCACCTGTGCTTTCATAATAAATGATTCGATCACCGAAACTACTTTTCCCATATCTCTATTGATCCTCCATCTCGTAATTGCAGTTTTTGCTCACTCCGGGACTCGCCCCAAAAAAGCTTCTGGTTGCAGCTGGAAATGGAGCTGCACATGGTATCATACACTGGAAGGCCCGGATAAACTCAGAGATTGCAATCGCTACAGAGAACGCGATTAAGGCAATCGCTCACAAAAGGCTGCCACCGGGCAGCCTTTTCTTCTGTAAACAAATTTCCTATTGAACTAAATAATAATTCCGTTTAAATGATCCATCTCATGCTGACAGATTTGTGCCGTCCAACCACTGAGTTTCTGGCGGCGCACTGTCCAGCTCATATCTCTGTACTCCACTTCGATTTCTCTGTATCTTGTCGTCTTCCTCACACCTGTCAATGACAAACAGCCCTCTTCTGTCTCATAAGGACCACTTTTCTTCAATAATACCGGATTAAACATCACCAAATCAACAATTCCCATATTCACAATAATGACATTCTTTTTTATCCCTATCATGTTTGCTGCCATGCCAACACATTCCGCACGATGGGCTTTTAATGTGTCCTGCAAATCACGGCCGATCTGGATATCAGCCTCTGTCGCCGGTTCTGATTTCTGCCCCAGGAAAAATATATCCTTTGTAATTTCTCTAACCATTGATTTTGTCTTCCCACTCTTTCTCTTTGAATCCCGTCAGCACGAAATCCTCCCCAATAACCAGCGGCCGCTTCACCAGCATACCATCTGTTGCCAGAAACTTCAGCTGTTCATCCTCAGACATTTCTTTCAGCTTGTCCTTCAGATTCATTTGTTTGTACAATATCCCACTGGTATTAAAGAATTTTTTCAGCGGCAGGCCACTCATTTCATACCAGGCTTTCAATTCCTCGTAAGACGGATTCTCCTCTTTAATCGGCCTTTCATCAAAAACAACCTGATTGACCTCAAGCCATTTCAAAGCTTTCAGACATGTACTGCATTTTCTATAAACTAAAACTTTCAAAGTTTTACCTCCTTTTGGGGTTAAATTATAAAGCGGTGTCTGTCGTGGATTTTCTTACATCCTTAACTGTTGCCGTTCTGGCAGGTGTTATTTGCCATCTCATCTGCAAATAGCTCGACGGTGACAATTATTTCTCTTTATAATAAAGCTGACAATGACAATAACCCTCAAAATCCGGATCCTGGATCTGTGCTTTGAATTCATCACAAATACACTTATACTCCGGTTTGACCTCCAGTCTGCACGGACAGTAACCTTCTTTCCGTTTCAGACCTTCCTTGACTCTCGCAACAATTTCACTATCTTCGTTCAAACGCACTTTACCCATCTGTAACGCTCCTTTTCTAGTATCCTCCCACTTTGTATTTCATGATCGCTATTATTTTAGCATACTAAACATGTCTATTCAATTATGACCCCATTAAGATTTGCTGATAAAAAGTACCTTCCGAAAAGGCGTCTCCTTCTCCAAATGCTGACTGCGATTTTTTCACCATCCGGGAACACCTCCCAAAAGGGCTTCTGATATACTTAGATCATCAAAACAAAGCAATCCCAAAACAATTGCAAAAATATGATTTTAATTAAATGGAGGAATTAATTATGGAAAACTACGGAAGATGCAAAGATTGTGAATACGGCGAACCTACTGATTGCAGCTGGAAATGGAGCTGCACATGGTATCATACACTGGAAGACCCGGATGAATTAAAAGATTGCAATCACTACAGAGAACGAGATTAAACAATCTCCTACAAAAAGGACTGTCGCTTAACGATTTTCAATCGTTAAGCGACAGCCTTTTTTTACATCATTCGCTATTTGCGGATAATATCATGGTCTTCCAGCACTTTTTCAACCACCGTTCCATGAATCATCTTCAAAAGAGGCTTCTTCACCAGATTCAGCGGTCCCGGAAGCTCAATATCCAATGGCGATTTGCCATCCATGAGTTTCACGGTGCTGTCTAACAGTTCCCGGATATCATAAACACTGCCCCAGACCTCCGGTACACCTCTATCCACACCCAGAAGTCCATACACGGCCTCCATTGCTGTACGCACAGAATATTCTGTTGTGAAAACCGTATCTCTCGGTGTTTCTGCAAACTGTCCAAGGAATGCAAAATTCACACATCCATCCGGGATAACATCCGGTCTGTCGCCTTTTGCTCTCGGCATAAAGAATGCAGTGATATAAGGCATCATGGTCGGTACGCAAACCGCACTGTTTTCTGCCAGATCCATTATCTGGTCTTCCGGAACGCCCAGATGATACAGCCATTCTGCGGTAATTTCCTTACCTGTACAGTCCTTCATCGGCTTCTTGATAAAATCACCCGGCACATCTGTAAACAGACCATATACCCATACGCAGACTTTATCTTTGTCCTGCTCTTTAAACTGTCCCTGCCTGTTAATGGTCCAGCTCAGAAGCCAGCTGGAATCCTGACAGCTGACAATGCCTCCTGTAACCACATTGCCTGTTCTCGGGTCACGTTTGCAGATGTTGGTAATATAAGGAATAATCTTATCATCCAGTGTTGTGACAGTTGCGGACTCCCAGTTTGTCTTGGCCACATCTGAGCAGAATTTTTCCGGATGACCGAAGGATGGGTCCTGTCTGGCAATATTTTTCCAGAGGCTCCAGACACCGCTTGTTCTGACTTCCGCATCACCATTCGGCGCATGATTCTGATCGCCGTAAATCGTTCCCTCTGTACAGCTGCCGTTTGTAACAAATACAAGGTCGTTTTCTGTCAGCATAATGCCGTTTTCCTTGCCATTGACTTTGCACTCGATCAGAGACGCAATCTTCTTGCCGTTCTCAAACTTGAATACAACATTTGTCACCTCTGTATTAAACTGGAAATCAACCCCGGCATCTTCAAGATATTTCTGCATTGGCAGAATCAGAGATTCATACTGATTGTATCTTGTGAATTTCAAAGCACTGAAATCCGGCAGACCGGCAATATGATGAATAAATCTCTGGAAATACAACTTCATTTCCAGTGCGCTATGCCAGTTTTCGAAAGCAAACATGGTGCGCCAGTACATCCAGAATGTTGAATTGAAGACTTCATCATCGAAAACATCCTCAATGGTTTTATCATAAAGATCTTCATCCTTCGTCATGAACAACTTCATGATTTCCATGCAACCCTTCTGGCTGAGATTAAATTTGCCATCTGTATGGGCATCTTTGCCCCGATTCACCGTTGCTCTGCAAAGTGAATAGTTCGGATCATGCTTATTCAGCCAGTAAAATTCATCCAGAACCGAAGCACCTGGAATTTCAAGGGATGGAATACTGTGGAAAAGATCCCATAAACATTCGAAATGATTCTCCATTTCACGACCGCCACGCATGATATAGCCACGGCTCGGGTCGAAGATACCGTCACAGGCCCCGCCTGCAATGTCCATAGCTTCAAGAATATGAATATGCTCTCCCGGCATCTGTCCGTCACGAACAAGGAAACATGCCGCTGCCAGAGAAGCAAGACCACTGCCTACGATATAGGCATGCTTTTCCTCCACACCCTCCGGCTTTTCCGGTCTGGCAAAAGCTTCATAATTACCATTGGTATAATAAATGCCCTTGCTGTTTTTCTCATATTTGCCGCGCTCTGTATTGCGGTAACTATTATTGACTGCTGAATTCCTGTCGTCTTTCTTATTAAATGTCCAACCTGAATTTATTTTATGCTGTGTCAATGACCAACCAGAATTTGCCTTATCCCGGATGTCGTTCTGTGATGTACCGTTCTGATTCTTCTTATCCTGAGACTTCTTCGCCACATAAACCGCTGTGCCTGCTGCCGCAGCCGCCGCCATACCTAATGTTAATTTCTTTTTAGCCATATAGATAACCACCTTTCTTCAAATAGCTGCACATTGACACTCTGTTGCGTTTGGTACAGTGTACAACCGTTATTGGATGTCTTTCATCTGTTATTTATTAAGTGATGCCTATATAGTATGGCCGATTTTCTCTTTTTTCAATTTACAAAAAAAGAGAAATGATAAAAAACTTATCATTCCTCCGCTTTTGTAAAGTTCCTGATGGAATTCGCAATGCCGCCGTGCAGCGTGATCGCGATCATTCTGGCAATTTCCTCGTAATCTTCTTTCATGCCCTGCTTAATCCAGTCCAGCATAATGCCCACAAAACTGTATTTATAAAAATCTGCAATAAAACGCTTATCTTTATCAGGTATCGTCGTATTCGCAGCCTGCTCCTGCTCTTTAACAACCCCCATGATCAAATCCGACGTCAACTGAAACAGAAAATTCTCAATCTGTTCCCTGCTGATGCAGCGGTAGGCATTCATAATAAACGGTTTGTTCTCATAAACAACTTCAAAAATCTGCAGCAATCCTTCTGTCCATGTACTGTAAGTCTTCTTGCCCGCCAATGCCCGTGTGGCATCTTCCAGGCAGGACCATTCCACCAAATCATAAATATCCTTAAAATGATAGTAAAACGCCATTCGGCTGATGCCGCAGTCCTTCGTCAGATCGCTGATTGTAATTTTGTCCAGAGGCTTCTGTAAAAGTAAGTGCTTTAATGATGCCTCCAGAGCTTGTTTTGTCTGATTTACCATGTTTATTCTACCTCCGCAGGTTTAATCCCATACTTCTGCAGTTTTCTGTAAAAATTACTCTTATGGATCCCTGCTTCTTTTGCTGCCTCCAGGCAGTTGCCTTTATGCTTTTTCAGCAGTTCCAAAATCACTTCTTTCTCATAGTCATCCACCATCTGCCCCAGAGATTTTTTATTTTTATCCAGATTAATCGCCGGCTTCTCCTGCTGCAGCATCCTTGCCGGGATATCGTTAATATCAATAATATTCTCCGTACTGATGGCGTAGGCACTCTGCACCACGTTATTGACTTCCCGCACATTGCCCGGCCATTGGTATTTCAGAAAATAGGCCTTAACTGCTTTGGAAAATGTCTTATAGGTCTTATATTTATGATTCAGCTCATCAAGAAAAAACTCAGCCAGTTCAAGACTGTCCCCGCCTCGTTCTCTAAGCGGCGGAATATGAATATTGAAAACACTTAAACGATAATATAAATCTTCCCTGAAAGAGCCGTCTTTCATCTTGGCTTCCAGATCCTGTCTGGTGGCTGCAACTACCCTGACATCCAGAGGAATAGACTTCTCACTGCCCAAAGGCTCAATTTCTTTCTCCTGAAGAACACGCAGCAGCTTGGCCTGCATAGAACTCGGCATATCCCCGATTTCATCCAGGAAAATCGTCCCACCGTTGGCCAGCTGGAACTTGCCTTTTTTGCCGCCCCTTTTGGCTCCGGTAAAAGCCCCGTCCATGTACCCAAACAATTCTGATTCCAACAATTCAAATGGAATAGCTGCACAATTGATGCTGACAAAGGGCTTATCGCATCGAAGACTATTGGTATGCAAAGCCTTCGCCATAACTTCCTTGCCTGTTCCTGTCTCTCCTGTCAACAACACCGGAATATCCGTTTTAGCCACCTTCAGACACTCTTTGACGATTTCACGAAACTTCGGATCCGAACCGATAATATTGTCCACTCTGTTCTGATTTTGAAATTCTTCACGATAATATTCCAGCTCTTCGTACTCATTCATCAGCTTCTTTGCCACCGCCAATGTCTGTACCTTGAACTTAACCTGAGCCACTCCGGCTACCACATTGCCGTCTTCATCTTCAACATAAGAACGGCTGACGATAACACTGTTGCCTTTTGCCTCGCCGTCTATGTATTTATGAACCGCATCCTCTTCCGAAAATTTATGTTTGACAATATCAATCATCTTGGAATTAGGAATAATATTCAAAATGGATTTTCCTATGATCTCACTTCTGGATTTCCCGAAAAAGTCCGCATACTGCTTATTAATCTCCCGGACATTTCCCTCTGTGTCCGTAATAATAAAGCCATCCGATGTCATTTTCAAAATCTGGCTGACAATATTTTTATAATAGTTCATTCAGCATGCCCTCCCAAAAACTACCTCTCTTTTATGTCATCTGATGTATATTTTTTCATTATACCACGAATTTAAAAAGGAGTCATACAACATCTGATAAACAATGTCATATGACTCCTTCTGTTTTATTTCATCTATTTCAGATTCATTTTAGCTTAAAACGGCTCTTGAAATAACCATCTTCTGAACTTCTGATGTACCCTCATACAATGTTGTGATCCTCGCATCACGATACATTCTTTCAATGGCATATTCCTTCATGTAACCATAACCGCCATGAATCTGCAGTGCTTTATTGGTCACTGTAACAGCATTTTCGGATGCATAATATTTGGCCATTGCAGCCAGCTTGCCGATATTCTGTCCGCGCTGTCTGAGATCAGCCGCCTGGAGTGTCAGCATCTTTGCTGCTTCCGTGGATGTTGCAATATCTGCAAAATACCACTGGATACCCTGATTAGCGGAAATTGGTTTCTTAAACTGAACACGCTCTTTGGCATAAGCAACTGCCAGATCAATCGCACCTTCTGCAATACCTACTGCCTGCGAAGCCATACCGATACGACCGCCGTCAAGGGCTGCCATGGCAATCTTGAAGCCTTCACCTTCTTTTCCAAGGAGATTGCTCTTAGGCACACGGCAATCCTGGAAGATTAATTCCGATACATTGGCGCCACGCAACCCCATTTTATTTTCAAGTTTTCCTACGCTGAAACCAGGTGTATTTCTGTCCACAACAATGGCAGACATACCTTTTGTGCCGGCTGACGGATCTGTCAGGGCAATCAGTACAACATAATCACCCTCTTCCGGTCCCATGTTGCTGATAAAACATTTTGTGCCGTTGATAATATAATCATCGCCATCGGAGATTGCTTTTGTCTTTGCAGCACTGGCATCTGAGCCTGCTCCCGGTTCGGTTAACGCAAATGCACCAACTTTTCCGGATGCGCCTAAAGCAAGATATTTCTTCTTCTGTTCTTCTGTTCCTCGTTTCAGGAAAATATCATTTGTCAGTGTGTGAACTGCCAACAGCTCTGCAACCGATGCATCTACTTTGGCAATTTCCATGATAACAAGTGCTTTGCTGACTTCGTCCATTCCGGCACCGCCGTATTCCTCAGGAACATTAATGCCCATAAAACCAAGTTCAGCCATTTTCTCAGCAATATGATGCGGCATCGTATTGTCTATATCCATCTGCTCTGATAACGGTGCAACATAATTCTTTGCAAATGTTGCCGCAAGCTCTCTGACCATTTCCTGTTCTTCTGTGTAAGTAAAATCCATACGTTTTCCCATCCTTTCTGTTCATCTAAGTTTCATGACTCGTCTGCGAGTCATGCTGCGGAATTCAGATCTGCTCAGACAACATACTGCCTAAGTCCTATTGATTATACGAATTCCTGCACATCTGTTACAGTGTGTCTACAGTTACAACACCTGAAGCCATCAGTTTTTCGATTGCCGCATCATCATATCCGTACTCTTTGAGGATTTCAACGGAATGCTGACCTACCATCGGTGCCTGACACTCAATGGTCGGATCGATATCTTCGATGCATGTCGGTTCTTTCACCGCAAATCTCACCGGTGACATGGACTGCTTGGTAAATGTACCGTCCAGATTCTGAACCGGCACAACATATTTATTCGCCAGTGCCTGAGGATCATCCAGAACTTCCTGTACATGCTGAATTCTTTCATGCGCAATATCAGCTGCTGTCAAACGTCTTACCATCTCATCCTGAGTATGTTTCTTAAATTCTTCAGAAATAACTGCAATCAGTTCTTCTGCATTGGCTTTGCCGTTGGCTGCCGGTGTAAAACGAGGATCATCCTTCAGATCTGGTCTGTCAAGGCATTTTTCCATCAGAGCATTGTAATATCTGTCCGGTTCAAGAATACTCAGGAAAATCCACTTGCCGTCTGAACACTCGAAGGAATCAATGACCGGCGATACGGCATTGCGACGTGTTTTCGGATACTCATCACCATACTGTGTGGATACGATCAAAGCACTGTTATTCCAGATTGCCTGTGAGAACAGAGAAACCATAACTTTGCATCCCTTGCCTGTTTTCTGCTTCTGATACAATGCTGCGCAGATACCGCCGGATAATGAGCAGCTTGTTGTTGCATCGCCAAAACCGATTGGCGGATTGATTGGCGATGTATTCTTCTCAGCAATATCGATCATGGCACCGGATCTTGCCCAGAAAGCAACGGTATCAAAACCTGGATTGTCCTTCGCCGGACCAAAATCACCAAATCCGTTGATCTGTGCCCAGATAATATGCGGATGCTTCTTGCTTAATGTGTCATAATCCAGACCTAATCTGACAAGTGCGCCTGTACGGTAACTTGTAATGAAAACATCAGCTGTCTCAAGCAATTTGTCCAGAATATCCTTACCTTCCTGTGCCTTCAGGTTAAGAGAAAGGCCTCTCTTATTGGCATTATAGGCTGTATAGAAAGGATTGCAATCCTTTTCTGTCGGATCATTCATTGTACCGCCGGTGCCGCGTCCCGGATCACCAAAAGACGGTTCGACTTTAATAACATCTGCACCCCAGTCTGCAAGAATCTTTGCTGCACCAGGACCTGCTACAAAATAAGTTAAATCTATGACTTTGACACCTTCTAATGGTTTAAACATTTTTATTTCCTCCGATCATTATTTTTAATACTCCCCATTAACCCTGTTCAGGGCAAAATATGGAGGGAGTCAACCCTGAACAGTCGTCAGCACCTTATATGCTTTATGTTATAGTGTTATGTTTATGGTAAGTTCGGGAACATTGAGAACAGTGCAACTGCAACCAATGTACCGATAAATGGCACCAATACAGTAACAACAAATACAGGTTTGTAGCAATCTTTATGTGTTTCATTACACAAACCGTTGCAGACAGTTACAATGTAACCGTTATGCGGCAGTGAATCCAGAGCCGCTGAAGAAATAGAAATTGTTCTGGCAACAACGCCTGCCGGAATACCCATATTGACAAATGCAGGTCCTAACAGCGGAGATGCAATACCACAGCCACCAGATGCAGAACCGCAGATACCTGCCAGTACGGTTGTAGCAATTGCAAGACTCAGAATCTTCGGTCCAGGAATATTTAACATCGCATTAACAACTGCTGCGAAAGCCGGTGCCAGTTTGACAACGCCGCCGAAAGCAACAACTGCTGATGTGTTGCAGATCGCATTTAAAGATGATTTGCATGTGTCACCTACATGTCCCAGCAATTTGCTCGGATCCTGATATTTCCACATCATGATCAGCGCCAGAATAGAGCCGGCAAGAACACCTGTCTCAAGCTGGCAGATAACCTGTCCGTTAATCTTCACATTAATCAGAATAATTGTGACAATTAATGGAATAAAAGCAACCAGCGGATGCGGCAGCTTTGTATCTTCATCGCTGAATACATCCATCGGTTTAGCAATGAATGTTGCACCTTTGGCCTTCTGTACTGCAACCATACGCATCAGAGCAAAACAGCCCACAACCAGAATGACACCACAGGAAATGAAACCAACAACCATACCTGCCATCAGGTCTTCGCCAACTGCAGATGACGGAATGGCATTCTGAATCTGAGGCGCACCAGGAGCTACCATCGCAAAAGTAGAGCATCCGAAGCAAAGCGCTGCCGGAATATAATTTCTCGGTAAATCTGCTTCATGGAAAACTTCAAGTGCAATCGGGAAAACCGCAAATGATACAACGTAAACGCTGACACCACCATAGGCAAGAATACCGCAGGCAAGCGGAATCGAAACCAATGCGTATTTCTTACCGAATAATTTGACAATGACACGGGCAATGGATTTTGCACCATTGGTAATCTCATAAATCTTACCCATCAACGCACCCGTTAAGAATATCAGCCAGTAATTCTGGACGAAAGATGCGAATGACGCCATGTAATCTGTTTTTAATGCTTCATATAAATTCATTCGACCGAAAACAGCCACGATAATACTCGCAATAAATGCAACAACATAAATATTGATGCCTTTCATAACAAGTACTACCAGTACCGCCAGGCCAATAATAATACCAATTAAACTGAGTATTTCTGCTCCTGACATAATTTCCTCCCTTTTATCCCTTTATATTCAAGAACTCTCTGTAAGTCCCGATTCAGAATCCGAATCTGCTTCGCAGACATGTCTCTTATCCGAATTCCTGCCAACTGCTATTTATTCTGGAAAACAGCCGGACGTTTTTCCAGAAATGCTGACATACCTTCTTTTGAATCATCTGAACCAAATGTTAATGCACACACATCTTTTTCTAATTCAAGACCGCGATACAGATCCATCTGAATTCCTTCATTAATAGCAATCTTCGCATATCTGACTGCCAGAGGTGCCTTGGATAAAATTGTCTGCATCATAGCTTTTGCTTCATCCAGCAGAGACTCTGCAGGTACAACTTTATTCACCAGACCGATTGATTTTGCTTCTTCAGCCTTCACATTTCTGGCTGTGTAAATCAGCTCTTTGGCAATACCCGTGCCCACCAGTCTTGACAAACGCTGTGTACCGCCAAAGCAAGGAATAACACCAAGATTTACTTCCGGCTGACCAAAAACAGCCTTGTCAGAAGCGATTCGGATATCACAGCTCATGGAAAGCTCGCATCCGCCGCCGAGAGCATAACCATTAACCGCTGCAATAACCGGTTTCTCAAGTGCCTCGATCTTGTTGAAAATAGACTGCGCATAGTCGGCATATTCTCTTCCCTGCTCTGCGTTGTAACCGTTCATCTGACTGATATCCGCACCGGCCACAAAAGCCTTGCCCTCGCCTGTGATGATCACACCGAAAATATCCTTGTCCTTCTTGAAATAATCAAACAGGCTTTCCAACTCGCCCAATGTCTGATTATTCAAAGCGTTCATTGCCTTTGGACGCGCCATCGTCACAATTGCAATTGCACCTTCTACTTCCAGTCTGACATTCTGTAACTGTTCACTAAACATCTGAATTTCATGTTTCATCCCTTTTTCCTCCCTTTATCTGTTATGAACATGTATTTCTTATGCCTAAATATAAAGCAAAGGCTGTGCCAATTAAATAAAAGAATAACAGATTGACAAGCAGCCTTTTTTGTCAATTTTTATCATTTTCGCAGGTTTTTATCGTATATATAATGCATTTTATTTCTGATTTTTGCTCTTCTGGCTATTATATTCCCTTTTCATTGCCGTTTAGTCGCATCATTGCACCTCAGTCGTTATATTGCGACTGGCAACTTTGATATAAAAATAACCATTTTTTCTGGCTTTCCACTGCATTTTCGCAATATTGCGACAAAAAAAGAAATCGACAATGAAGCACCTTCCTTCAAAATCAATTTCTTTATCTTTTTTTACAAAATCCTTCAAAATTAACATACGCTAAGCATGCCTGCATGTAACACGTTCTAATTCTATCCTCTTTTGTTGTTAAATCAAATGGCACTTTTGTAAATAAACCGCTTTCGTAAATTGATTATTTTGATTTTCAATTCTTGGCGCAAGCAGCTCATTTTTTCCAGTTACTTCCACTATCTTATCATACCCACTGCCTCTCTCCTCACAAATACCACATTTATGCATAAATTCAGCAATATTTTCATTCCTTGAGACTGGCACAGAATCTACAATACGTTCAATTGCGACCAAAGGTGCTCCTGCATTTGAAAAATCCTCTAATACTTTATCTCTATTCCTCGGTATAGGTAATTCAAGTTTATCATAATACCTTGAAAAATTTAAAAGATTGCAATCGCTATAGGGAACGCGATTAAGCAATCGCCGACAAAAGGCTGCCTGATGACAGCCTTTTCTTCTGTAAGCAAGTTTCCTAATTATTAAACAACTTAAACACTCCCGTTAAAATTTACTTCCTACATCATCATGCTTTATCTTTTCAAATCTCGCTCCATTACTTGCCAATATCAAATTGGACTAATGGATGTAGTCTGGCGGCGTACACGCCGCAAAAAAAGATAAAGAGCTGCCATATATCAATGCGGCAGCTCTGCTTTTACATTTAAATATCCATACTCCCAAAATCAATGACGCAATCCTCATAAATCCCCGCTTTAACAGAATCCTGCAATGTATACTGCGCCATATCGCCGTTGACGAAATCGTACACCACAACCTGATTCTTTGCCGCATCAATAATCCAATATTCTCGAGCACCGGCTGTTCTGTATTTAAACAATTTCGTATAATAATCCATTCTTCTGCTGGCCGGAGAAACAACCTCAATAATCCAATCCGGGGCCCCTGTACACCCCTTGTCATCTAACTTATTAGGATTACAGATAACGGATATATCCGGCTCAACATATGTATTCGTTGCTTCATCCAGATATACCGCAAAAGGAGCCGCATAAACCTTACAGTTTCCGCCATGAGAACGGATATAACTTTTAATATCCGCATATAGTTCACCTGAAATATCCTGATGTTTTCTGCTGGGCGGAGCCATATAATAAATCTGACCGTCAATTAATTCTGCTCTTTCGCCTTCAGGCAAGGCATAAATATCTTCAATCGTATAATTTTCTTCTTTTAATAACGGCACATAATCCCTCCTCTTTTCTCAACTATATCATATTTATTCAAACAATCACTTACTGTCATTATACAATAGATTAAATCATCCATCAATTTATATATATCGCCATTTTTTGCCCCAAAACCTCTTCTTTTTACTTTACAGCGTATCGAAATTTTGATTTTCATTTTAAATAAAAGAGATTGGCTCTCAGCCTTCCCAGTCCAAACCATAAAAAATAACGTTCTGGCACGACTTTCTGCGCCTAAGCGCAGCGGAGTGCAGAACGTTATTTTTTATGGTTTGGAACTTCAAAGTTCCTGAAGCCAATCTCGTCTATTAATTAAAGAATTTCGATACCGGCAGATTCACACTGCTGCAGTGTCTCTTTGTCCCAGACAGATGCCTGAACTTCACCCACATGGGCTTTCTGAAGCAACAGCATACAGATTCTGGACTGACCGATACCGCCGCCGATTGTCAGCGGCAGTCTGTTGGACAACAGCAGCTGATGGAACGGCAGCTTACGTCTCTCATCACAGCCGGCCTTGGTCAGCTGTTCATCAAGGGACTTCGCATCAACACGGATACCCATGGAAGATACTTCCAGTGCACATTGTAATGGTTCATGCCAGAACAGCAGGTCACCATTTAACTGCCAGTCATCATAATCCGGTGCACGTCCGTCATGGCGTTCGCCGGATTTCAGAAGATCACCGATCTGCATAATAAAGATCGTCTTCTTCTCTCTGGCATAGGCATTCTCTCTTTCCTTCGGTGTCAGATCCGGATACATATCTTCCAGTTCCTGAGATGTGATAAAGGAAACTTCTCTGCAAAGCTCTGTATGCAGATGTTCATACTGATATTTCACTTCATCCAGGGTATTGCAGATGGATTCCACAATACGGTTCACAGTGGTCATCAGATAATCGAAGTTTCTATCCTCTTCTGTGATAACTTTTTCCCAGTCCCACTGATCCACATAAGCGGAATGCAGATTGTCCAGTTCTTCGTCACGACGAATAGCATTCATATCACACAGCAGACCTTTGCCTACAGGAAAATCATAATTATAAAGTGCCATACGCTTCCATTTTGCAAGAGAATGTACAACCTGGGCTTCCATATGTGCATCCGGAATATCAAAAGATACCGGTCGCTCCACGCCGTTCAGATCATCGTTCAAACCGGAAGCCGGATCAACAAATAACGGTGCTGTCACACGTTTCAGCTTTAACGCCATACATAATTTCTTCTGCATCAGGATTTTAATCATACCGATTGCTTCCTGAGTCTCATAACTACTCAGGCAAGAACGGTAATTTTCAGGTATTATTAATTTTCCCATTTCTGCCCCATCCTTTTCTTAATAAATTTCCGGTCATTATTCAGCCGCAAGTTTTCCGGCTGCACCCAATAATGACAAGCATAGACAAATATCGGCTTTTACTGTCGGGATTCTCCCAGCTCAGCGCCTCTTTCCAGTGCGTCATCAATATGCGCACAGAAGTTTTCAGCACCGACCTTATCATAAAGTCCCGACTTCTTCATCGCTGACATCGGCTGTTCATTCACATGAGAAAAGATCAGCGTCACACTCTTCTTCTGACATTTCTCCCAAAGCAGTTCCAGTGCATGCATCGCTGTTGCATCAATAGCATTCACGCTTCGCATACGCAAAATCAGACAATTATTGAAATCTTTCGCATGAATCTCAGCAATCTTATCGGCAGCACCGAAGAATAACGGACCACTTAACTCATAAACACGAATATTTTTGGCTACATCCCTCAAGTTAATACTGTCAGGATCATCGTCATCACTTTCAACATATTTCCAGCCTTCAACAGCCGTCTCCTCACTCATGCGCTTCATAAACAGCATTGCAGCAAGTACCACATTAACCTCAATGGCAACAACAAGATCAAATACAACTGTCAGACCAAAAGTCAATACAAGCACTATTATATCACTCTTTGGCGCTGTTTTCAGCAAATATACAAATTTACGCCAACCGCTCATATTATAGGCTACCATAAACAAAATCGCTGCAATCGTCGGCATCGGAATCAGTGCCGCATAAGGCATCAGCACAACAAGAATCAACAGAAGTACAACTGCATGAACCATACCTGCAATCGGTGTACGTCCGCCATTCTTGATATTGGCTGCTGTACGGGCAATGGCACCTGTGGCAGGGATACCGCCAAATAATGCAGAAACGATATTGCCCGCGCCCTGGGCTACCAGTTCTGTATTGGAACGATGCTTTGAATTAATCATACCATCTGCAACGACACATGACAATAAGGATTCAATCGCAGCCAGGATGGCAATGGTAAATGCATCCGGAAGCAGTTTCTGTACCATATCAAAATTAAACACCGGTACCGTCAGTGCCGGCAGTGCATTGGAAATTGTATATAAATCACCGATTGTATTCACCGGCATATGTAAACCTTTCACCATGGCAATACCGGCAATAACTGCCAGAAGTGACGGCGGAATCGTCTCATTGATCATCGGCCAGACAATCAGAATCGCCAGACATACCGCACCAACGATGACTGCCTGTACATTAATGGTGCTGATAAAACGAATATCCCCCACTAATTTGTCCATTGTCTCAATCAGCGGTTCTTCCGAAACAACTGTCAGACCAAGAAAATCTTTAATCTGCCCAATAAAAATCGTAACGGCAATACCGGCTGTAAAACCTGTCGTGATCGTATATGGAATATATTTGATCAGGCTTCCCATTCGACAGACACCCATAATGATCAGAATAATACCGGCCATCACCGTTGCCAGTGCCAGTCCTTCTATACCATTTTCCGCGGCTATACCGGCAACAATTGTCGCAAATGCGGCTGTCGGTCCCGCAATCTGCACACGGCTTCCGCCAAGAAATGAAATAACAAATCCGGCTGTAATTGCCGTATAAATACCGCGCTCAGGCGTCACCCCTGAAGCCAGGGCCAGGGCAATCGACAACGGCAGTGCAATGATTGCCACAATAATGCCGGCCACAATATCTTTGACCAGCTGTTCTTTTGTGTAGCCCTTCATCACGGACCACAACATTGGTTTTAATTTTTCCATTAAATTCTTTCCTCTCTCTATCTACATCCGTTTTTACACGCAAAACATGTTTATTATACGCTTAGAATCTGGAAAAATCTACACAAAATCATAAAAAAAACTGCTACACCTTTTATCCAGTATAGCAGTTAAAGCCTTTATTTCCCTGGGGTTTCTATTTATTCGCCAGATATTCCTCCACAGCATACGCTGCATTGGCCCCATCCGCAGCAGCCGTCACAATCTGACGCAATGCTTTTGTCCGAATATCTCCCACTGCAAACACTCCCGGAAGATTGGTTTTTGTGGATTCATCCGCAATGATATACCCATTCTCATCCAAGGCAATCTGTGTCTCAATCATGCGTGTTGCCGGTACACGACCTACACTGACAAATACACCATCACAAGCGATTTCCTGCTCTTCGCCATTTTTCACATTTTTTAGTTTTACGCCTGTTATCCGTGTATTATTTCTCTCTCCCCCGAAACGCCGTCCCTGCCGACCATCATGACCATCATCCGACACTGTACTTTCAACAACGCTCTCCACAGTCTGGTTCCACTGAAATTCGACATTTTCCGCCTGAATCAATGGTTCGTGATACACTTTCGTTGCCCGCAGCTCATCCCTCCGATGAACAAGAATGACTTTTTTACAAATTCTGGACAAAATCAGTGCATCCGCAGCTGCACTGTTGCCGCCGCCCACAACAACCACTGTCTTGTCCTTATAAAACATACCGTCACAGGCAGCACAATAATGCAGGCCATGACCGACCAATCGCGCTTCGTCCGGAATACCCAGTTTTCTCGGATGAGCCCCCATAGCCAGAATCACTGTTTTTGCCTCAAAAATTCCTTCATTGGTATGCACCGTCTTTACAGGCCCCTGCAAATGAACGCCATCCACTTCAACGATTTCTGTTTTTGCCCCAAAGCGCTCTGCCCCCTGCTGCATTTTTTCTCCCAGAGTAAAGCCGTCAATTGTTTCTTCAATCCCCGGATAATTATCAATCTGCGTCGTCAAAGCCATCTGACCGCCCGCTGATAACTTTTCAAGTACCAGTGTATCCAGTCCGGCTCTGGCAGCATACAGTGCTGCCGTATAACCGCCCGGACCGCCGCCGATAATAATTACATCATATAAATGTCTCATTCCGTTCCTCCATTCTATACCGCACTATCCGATGATTTCTAATACATTTTCCGGATTTCTGTCATATCAGAATATTTTGCTCATATTCCGACCTCAGCTGTTCTTTCGTATAAATTCCTCAACTGCCGCCTTCGATCCAGGCCCAACAATCGAATCCACAGCCTGTCCGTTTTTGTAAAGCACCAGTGTCGGCACAACTTCAATCCGTTCCTGTCTTGCCAATTCCTGCTCATTATCAATATTCACTGAGCCAACTGTCAGGATATCTTTATATTCCTCTGCAATCTTCTCCATAGCCGGTGCCAGCCTTCTGCAGTACACGCACCATGGTGCACTAAATTCCACTAAAACTGTTTTGCCTTCCGCAACATATTCATCCAAAGTTCTTTTATTAAATTCTCTCATCATCTATCCAATCTCCTTTTCTTATCGTTCATGTCTTATCTGTTTCTTATGTCTGTAGTATACCCTTTTATCGGAAATCCTTCCGTGACTTTGTCACCAAAGTTCATTGACTTCCATCATAAATTTCTTTATACTGAAAACAACTTTTGCTATGTATTCAGGAAAGTCATCTATCTCTTGATGAAGCTGACAATTTGTCAGCTCCTCAAAAACTAGGAGGATATATTTTGATTTCAAAAGAAAAAGATTTTCAGGAGTTTTTTCCCGTTTGGAATAAATTAACTGCTGCCCAGCAAGAACAGCTCGAACACGCTGTCCGCTATGAACATGCCAAAAAAGGAACCATCATTCACAATGGTTCCCTTGACTGTGTTGGTGTTCTGCTCATTCATTCCGGCCAGCTGCGCGCCTATATGATATCTGAGGAAGGCAGGGAAATCACACTTTTCCGCCTTTTTGAAAGAGACCTGTGTCTGTTCTCCGCCTCCTGCATGATGCCGAATATCCAATTCGACACCATCATCGAAGCCGAAAAAGCTACGGATTTCTGGCTGATCCCGCCTAATGTCTATAAATCCGTCATGGAAACGTCCGCTGCTCTGGCCAATTATACAAATGAAATTCTCAGCAGCCGTTTTTCCGATGTCATGTGGCTGATGGAACAAATCATATGGAAAAGCTTTGATAAGCGGCTGGCTGAATTCCTAATTCAAGAAAGCGCCATTGAAAATACCAACCACCTGAAAATCACCCATGAAAAAATTGCCAATCACATGGGAACGGCCAGAGAAGTGGTCACCCGTATGCTTCGCTACTTTCAAAATGAAGGTTGGATCCGACTATCCCGCGGCACCATCGAACTCATCCATCCAGAAAAATTAACCACACTTACTGAGAATTAATAATTCCATATCAGGTCATCAATTTCATCCCTGTCAGGAATCGAAGCCTGTGCCCCATGGCGTGTAACAACAATCGATGCCACACCGTTGGCCATGCGAATGGCCTGTATCATTCCCATTTCCTGTGCCAGTCCATTGACCATTGCAGCAGTAAATGCAGCTCCGGCCGCCGTTGTATCCACAGGTACAACCGGCTTTGCTTCAAAGAAAAGCTTCTCATTGCCATCGGCCAGCATGGCACCTCTTGCTCCAAGGGTAACCACAACCTTGGAAACACCTTTTTCAATCAGTGCATCTGCTGCCGCCTTGATCTCTTCATCCGTTTCTGTCGGCATACCTGTCAGTATGCTCAATTCTTTCTCATTCGGTTTCATAATATCAATTAAAGGAAATAACTCATCCGGCAGATCCGCTCTGGCCGGTGATGGATCGAGAATCATGCATTTATCTGCCTTTTTGGCCATTCTGGCCAGTTCAAGCACCGTGTCGATCGGCGTCTCCAACTGTGTCATAATAAAATCGCTCCATTCCACAGACGCCTTTTGTTTGCGAAGCAGATCCGGTGTCAGGCATGCATTGGCTCCGGAAATAACAATAATACTGTTGTCGCCCTTCTTGTCCACATCTATGATCGCCATACCCGTCGGTGCCTCCGGCATACGATTGATCGCCGTTGTGTCTACACCTGCCTGAGCTAAATTCTCTGTCAAAATCATACCGTTATTGTCCCATCCGACACAACCGATGATTCGCACATCGCCGCCCAACTTACCAACTGCATAGGCCTGATTGGCCCCTTTTCCGCCCGGATGATAAGTAATGCCATCACCAATGATCGTCTCTCCCGGCACCGGATGATGATCCACTGAAAGCACCATATCCATATTCAAGCTCCCCACAACAAGAATTTTCTTCATATCCCCTTTTCCTTTCCTTCCCACTGCCGCCTTTTCATCAGCATATTAGAACCAGTCTTTTTGCCATTTCAATTTACAAGCGGAACTTCGCTTAAGCGTTCATACTACTGTTGTACCACATTTTGAGAGTAACTACAACCTAACTTTTCTTACAACATTCGTTTAAAACAATCGATTAAATTTCATCTTGATAACGCAGTAAAATAGGTTTATAATTGCTCTGGTGCTTATGGCACTTTTTATTTTAAAGTATTTCAGAAAAGAGTGATTTTTTATGACAACTAATGATCATAGACCCGTACTGCGAGGTGAACTGGTTCTTGTACTGGCCGTCATCATCAACAGTATCGGTGTACTCCTGATGCTTCATTCCGGTTCCGGTATTTCAGCCATTTCAAGTGTTCCTTATGCCTTTAATCTGGTATTGCCAAAGCTTTCTCTCGGCACATGGACGTATATCTTTCAGGGACTTCTTGTCTGTGTCCTTATGATACTTCGCCGCAAATTCGTTCCTGCTTATTTGTTCAGCTTTGTTGTCGGTTTTTGCTTCGGCAAAATGATGGATATCAATGAACTTTGGGTTGACCATCTTCCATTGAATATTCCCCTTCGAGTTGCTTACTTTATATTAAGTTATCTGATTTTGTGTTTCGGCATTGCCCTTTCCAACCGCTGCAAACTGCCAATCACACCAACCGATTTGTTCCCACGGGAAATGGAAGATATCACAGGCAAACCCTATTCTAAAATAAAAATCAGCTACGACGTGACCTGCCTGATCATCACAGCCTGCATGACTTTCTTCTTCCTCGGCCATATATCCGGCCTCGGCATCGGCACTGTACTGGCTGCTTTTACCATGGGTAAGGGTGTCGCTCTTGTTGGCAAAAAAATCGACAAAAAAGCCGCACTTGTGTCCTTTCTGGAGCATTAGGTAAATACATACAAATTTAGTTTAAAATATCCTTTAGAAACATATCTCTAAAGGACATTTTTATATACTTCTCCAACCTATTCTATGATATTCTTATGTTAAAGCAACTGTTCAGAGCCAGCCTCAAAAATGCTACGCATTTTATACCTGTTTTTTGAAATTTTGCCTGGCTCTGAACAGTTACGTATTAAACATATTTGTTAGAAAGGACTGACCGCCTTGCGTCTCACTGAACTTCGTATCCGCAATTACAAGTCCATCAGCGACCTGCAAATCACCAATATCGAAAACGCCCTGATTCTCGTGGGCAAGAACAACACCGGCAAAACGGCCATTCTCGATGCCATCCGCGTTGTCACTGGCAGCTGTGCCGTTGAAATAGATGATTTTCAGGAGGATTACGCCAATATAGAAATCTCCGTCTGCCTGCTCTTAAGCGACAATGATTTGAAAATGCTCCACGCTGCAGGTCAAATCAGCACTTACCGCCGATTTGACAAATGGTTTCAGGATTTCAAAAGAAAACTGCCATCCTATGATGAGGCGACCCAGGCCCTTTCTTTTACATTTATCGCCAACCGCGACGGGAAAATCCGTTACAGCGACGGCTATCAGAAGAATAACAACTGGATTCCCCGACTGCTGCCGCCGGTCTATTATCTGGACCCGCAGCGCAATCTGCGGCAATTTCAGGACGATTTGCTGCTCATGCAGGAAGACAGCCTTTTAAAACAAATGCGTTCCGGCTGCTGTCTTTTTGATTCCGCCAAACCATGCACTCACTGCTTTTCCTGCATCGGCCTGATTAATCAGAAAAGTCCCGCCGAATTAAATGCCTTTGAAGCAGCGAAACTGCTTGATTACAAACTGTATCAGCTGAATCTGGATGATTTTTCCATAAGAGTTAATGCCAACTACAGAAAAAACGGCGGTCAGCATGAAATCATCTACTCCATGAACCGTGATATCGAACAGATGCTTTCCGTTACCGCTGAAATTGCAGATGAAAAGCAGAAAACGCTGCGCCCTATTGAACATATGGGCAAAGGCATGCGCAGCATTTATATGCTTTCGCTCCTTGAAACCTACGCTGAAGACGACAATCCGACCCCAGGCATCATTATGGTGGAGGAACCGGAACTTTTCCTCCACCCAAAACTCCAGAAACTGTCCGGTGATCTTCTTTTCCGTCTGGCCCGCAAAAATCAGGTGATTTTTTCCACCCATTCACCGAATCTGCTGCCGAATTTCAACAGCCGTCAGATCCGACAGGTTGTATTGGACAGTGATGGCTATTCCACTGTTCGTGAACATACAGATATCAGCGTCATTCTCAATGATCTGGGATACAGCGCCAATGATCTGATGAATGTCGATTTTGTATTTATTGTCGAAGGCCGTCAGGACAAAAGCCGACTGCCGCTGCTGCTGCGAAAATATTACTCCGAAATATACGATGATGAAGGCAAGCCTTCCCGTGTGGCCATCATCACTACCAACAGCTGCACCAATATCAAGACCTATGCCAATTTGAAATACATCAACCAGATTTATCTGAAAGACAGCTTCTTGATGATCCGTGATGGTGACGGCAAAGACGCGGATATGCTGAAGCATCAGCTCTGCCGCTATTATGATGAAAGGAATATCAGTGATATCGACCATTTGCCAAGGGTTACAGAGAAAAATGTCCTGATCCTGAAATATTACTCCTTTGAAAATTACTTTTTCAATCCGGATGTTATGGCAAAACTCGGCGTTATTCCAAGCCCCGAAGCTTTTTATGATATATTTTACGAAAAATGGCACGAATATCTGCATCGGCTTTCCAGTGGAGAAAAACTGGTGGCCGCCATCGGTCATGATTTGACATCACCGGAGGATGTGCGTCAGCATATGGAAGATATCCGCATCCACATGCGGGGTCACAATCTCTATGATACATTCTACGGACGCTATAAAGATTCCGAAACCGAATTACTGACCCGCTACATAGAAATAGCACCGAAAGACGACTTCAAAGACATCCTCGATGCTATTGACCATTTTATTTACTTCGAAAACCGCCGGAAATAACAAGATTATCAGGGCCAAAACCCTCCGGCAGCAATTCTTTCAGACGGTAAATCTTATATTTGCCGTCTGCCGCTGCCAGGATAATCTGAAATGTCTCCGGATCACAGAATTCCATCATCACCTGCCGGCAGACACCGCAGGGTGCCGTATAACCACTCAGTACACCGTTCATCCCGCCCACAATACAGATTGCACGAAAATCACGGACACCTTCGCTGACAGCCTTGAAGAAAGCCGTTCTCTCCGCACAGTTCGTCGGTGTATAAGCCGCATTCTCTATATTGCATCCGGTATAAATCGTGCCATCCACAGCCAGAAGTGCTGCCCCCACTTTAAAATGTGAATAGGGTGTATAGGAAAATCGAAGCTGTTTTACAGCGGTCTCTATCAATGACTGAATCAACATCTCTGACAATTCTCCTTTGTCATTCGCAGTATTTGTCCACCGTTCACTCATTTTTCAGCCCCCTTTATCCACATTATTTTAATCTTTTCCAACATTCTCTGCCTTTATCTGCTAATTCCGCCCACTCCATTAGCCTCATAAAGCCTATCCTCTATCTTCCTGAATCAGATTCCTGATAGCCTCCACAGCCACATGAATGGCCCCATCTGTGTCATGAACCACCGGATTCTCAAGTCCCAGCTTCGCCCGTTCCTGATTGGCCATGACAAGGAAACAGGAGCCCACACGTACCCCCAGATGGCCGCCTACAATAAACAATGCCGCCGATTCCATCTCCGATGCCAGACAGCCCATCCGCTTCCAGGCTTCCCATTTATTCTGCAGTTCATAGCTCACCGGCATCAGTTCCGGCGCATGCTGTCCGTAAAAGGCATCCTTGCACTGAACAACCCCAGTATGATACGGCATCTTCAAGGCTTTCGCTGCCGAAACAAGGGCTGTTGTCACACCAAAATCAGGCACTGCCGGATATTCAATAGGCGCATATTCTTTGCTGGTGCCCTCCATACGGACTGCTCCCGTGGCAATAACGATGTCACCGCTTTTCACATCCGGCTGCATGCCGCCGCAGGTTCCGATTCTGACAAAGGTATCTGCACCACAGCGATACAACTCTTCCATGGCAATAGAGGCTGACGGACCGCCAATACCTGTGGATGTCACGCTGACTTTTACGCCATCCAAAGTGCCTGTATACGTTGTAAATTCCCTGTTATCCGCAATCAACACCGGATTTTCAAGATACTGCGCGATCTTCACACATCGCTTCGGATCTCCCGGCAGAATCACATACCGACCCACTTCCCCTTTGGCCACCTGAATATGATACTGTCTGCTTGCATCTTCTGAATAATTAATCATACTGCCACCCCCATATTCAACCAAAATAATACCAATAATTTAACTTTTTATCTTGACACAACACCTCTTTTTGAAGAAAGCAATGCCATAACAAAAAACGTCATCTCCATTTTCTTCAAATTCTCTGGCATACATTCTGCTCTCTATCTGATTGATTGCTTTATTACAATCACTTTCCAGCTGCTGGAACATTTTTGAATATTTCGCCTCAAAAACTGCGACCCTGCCATTTTCAGTATCCATAACAACCAGATCACTGCGGCCTTCTCCATGTTCCTTATTGGATTGAACCATATATCCAGCTCCTGTAAAAATGCCTGCCAGAAAAGCATGATAAAAATCTTCTCTATAATCATGATAACTGATGGTCTGACGCAAAAGCTTATTCATTTCCTGTGTCAGGGTCTCGCTATCGCCACACCAGACAGCATCAAACAACAGTCTTTTATTCCACGTTCTGGCTTTGTCTTCAAACCATTTTTTGACAGTTGTCTCAAAAATCTCTCTGATTTCAGCATTTGGAATCAACAATGCAGTCATCCCATCCGGAAGCGGCATTTTTATATCCCGGTCACGTACTTTTGTTAAATAACCTGTTAAATACAGGATACTCCATAGATTATCTTCCGATGCATGAAGATAATCATAGGTCAGATTTTCTTCTATTCGTTCAATAATATATCCCCCCGCCAACAGTGTCTCCATTTTGGCAGTGATACTATTACCCGCAAAATCAATAAAAGACCTGATAATCGCATTATCACTTGTATTCTTCCAATAGCTTGCAGGTTTTACGGTTGCGTCAAATTGAAAATCACGAACAAAATTCATCACATCCCATGGACAATAAATATCGTATTCCCCAAAATGATACCCATCATACCACGCTTTCACCTGTTGTGCATGCGAAGCAGCGCCCGCATCCAGCAAAATCTGATCTACTTCTTTTTGCGTAAAACCAAAATATTCATTAAATCTTGACATTGAAATCGTATCAGAAACAAAATTATTCGTACCTGTAAAAATACTTTCTTTTGCTATTTTCAGGCAACCTGTGACAACCGCTAATTCAAGTACCGAATTATCTTTTAACGATATACTGAGCATCGTTTTCAGGACTTCCATCATTTCCGTATAATAACCTTTACTGCTGGCTTTGGCAATCGGCACATCGTATTCATCCAATAGCAAAATAACTTTCTTCCCATAATAAGCCCACATCATCCTCATAATGACTAACAAAGCACTTTGTATATCCACCAGAGAAGCGGTTTGCATCTTTAATCGATGAAAAATGGCTTTTTGAACTTCCGTCACCTGTTCACCATCTTCCAAATAAGCATGCACATCACAAAATTGGGACAGTGTAAATTGAAGAAGTGCCAGTGCATTTTCAAAAGATGTGCCATCTACATCTTTAAAAGATAAAAAAAGAACCGGATACTGATTCATCCAATGCTGACACAACTCTGTGTCTTTCATTATTTCCAGACCTTCAAATAAAGCCCTGTTATCTTTTGTTATATCAAAAAAATTAGCAAGCATACTCATTCCCAGCGTCTTACCAAAGCGCCTCGGTCGCGTCAGTAAAGTTACTTCCGCTCCGGATTTCAGCAATCCTTTGATCCAGCCACTTTTATCGATATAGTAATAACCATCGCTTCGAATCTTTTCAAAATCGGAGACTCCTACCGATAGCTTCATCTGCTTCATGACCTATGCCCCTTTCCCTGATATTTTCTACTCTTATGATAACAGAATCTGCCCGACAAGTCCACTTGAAAAAGGCTGCTGCTCTATTCATTACCCCGAATAAAACAACAGCCCTTTCAGTTTATTGTGCCTTGACTTTTGTCCAAAGCTCAGCAAATAATTTCTTAATATCCGTATCCTGATAACGGAAAATTTCATCTTTTTCGTAGCCGACACGCGGTACATATGCCTCGATACCTTCGTAATCCTCTTCCTGTGCCTGCTCATAAGCAGCCACAACCGGTGAACTGTAACCGACATATTGGGTATTTCTGTAAGCTACGTCATCTCTCAGCATAAAATCCATAAATTCGTAAGCCAGTTCTGTATTCTCACAATCCCTGGTCATAACCATGGCATCATACCAGAGGTTCGTTCCCTCTTCCGGCATCAAAAAGCCCAGATCCTCATTTTCCGACATAATATAGGCACCATCACCGGAATAAACAACCGCCAGTGCTTTGTTGCCGGAAATCATGTTGTCAATGACATCATCGCCGGCATAGACTGGTTTCATGGTATCTCTCTGCTGAATCAGCCATTCATAAGCCGCCTGAATCTCGTTTTTATCGTGGGTATTCATGGAATATCCCAGGGCTTTCAGGGCAATCATAAAGGAATCTCGCTCAGAGTCATACATATACAGATTACCGGCATATTTCGTATCCATCAGCAGATTCCAGCCTTCACTGAGGTCCGCCGGATCCACCACTGTCTTGTCATATAAAATACCCACATTACCCCAGAAATAAGGAACGGAGTAAACATTGCCCGGATCATATTCTTTGTTCATAACATCCGGATTCAATCCCTCTGCATTGGTCAGACGATCCCAATCGATCGGCTGCAGATAATCTTCCCTGATCAGACGCTCGATCATATAATCCGAAGGAATCAGAATATCATAGGCATCTCCGGCCTGAAGCTTTGTATACATCATCTCATTGGACTCAAATGTTTCATAAATAACCGTGCAATTGTACTCATCCTGGAACTCTGTCAGAAGATCCGAATCGATATATTCGCCGGCATTATAAACCTTCAGCACTCTTGCCTCTTTGTTATTGCTCTTGTTGGCCACACAGGTCACAAGACTGAGTACTAATGCAAAAACAGCTACACCTGCCACCAGTTTCTTCATGTTCTGATTATTCTTCTTGTTGTCACCGCCGCCCAGTCTCGGAAGCAGATTAGCCAGAAGCAGAATCACAACAATCACCACAATAACAATGGTTGACAGCGCATTAATCGTCGGATTGATACGTTTTGTCATGTTATAAACGACAATTGAAATGTTCTTGACGCCGTTTCCTGATACAAAATAGGAAATAACGAAATCATCAAAAGACATAGTAAAAGCCAGCAGCGCACCGGCAAATATACCCGGTCGGATCATCGGAAGAATAACTTTCGTCAGTGCCTGATACGGTGTGGCACCAAGATCCATGGCCGCATTGGCCAGATTCGGGTCCAGGCTTCTCACCTTCGGATACACACTGGTAATGACATACGGCGTACAGAAGGCAATGTGTGCCAGAAGCATAGTCATATATCCCTTCTGGAATCCCAGAGATGAGAACAGCAGCATCCATCCGATGGCTGTAACGATATCCGGATTCAGAATCGGAATATCATTCATGCTGAGCACCATATCTTTGATAATCTTCCGTGACTTTGAAAGGCCGATGGCTGTCATTGTCCCCAACACTGTCGAAGCAATGGTGGCCAGGATGGCAATGGTCACAGAAACATAAACCGCCGACATAATCTCACTGTTTTCCAAAAGCGCCTTATACCAGCGCAGGGAAAATCCTGTGAATTTCGACAATGACTTCGATGAATTAAATGAAAATACCATCGTCACCAGAATCGGCAGATAGAAAAAAGCAAAACAAATCGCAATATAAAATTTTGAAAATAAACTGTTTTTCTTTCGCATGTCCGCCTCCTAATTGTCCTGTACATCCATCTTCTTCATGAGACGCATCGCCACAAGAATCAGAACTGCCAGAATCAGGGAAATGGCACTGCCGAAATTCCAGTCTCCAACAGATACAAACTGGGATTCGATCAGATTACCAATGAGGACAAACTGACCTCCGCCAAGGAGCTTCGGAATAACGAAAGAAGAAATCGCCATCAGGAATACCATCACAATACCGTTGATCACACCAGGCATGGACAGTTTCAGAACAACCTTTTGAAACGTCTGGAACGGATTGGCGCCCAGATCCATGGCTGCCTCAATGAGAGAATTGTCCATTTTTCTCAGTGAGGTATGAATCGGAATAATCATAAACGGCATAAAATTGCAGACCATGCCCACAACAACGGAAAAATTCGTATACATCATTGTCACCGGATTAATGCCCAACACACTAAGCAATCCGTTGATAATACCATTGTCAGATAACAGGTTCATCCACGCATAGGTTCTCAGAAGCATATTGATCCAGGTAGGAATGGTTACCGCCATGATCAGCATATCCTGCATCTCCTCCGGACATTTTGCAATAAGGTAAGCCATTGGATAGCCAAGAATCAGACAGACTCCGGTTGTCAGAACCCCCATCTCAATGGACTTGATAAATACTTTGATATAAGTTGGTTCATTGATCTTCGCAAAATTCATCAATGTAAAGTTCAGTGTTTTCACCGGATTGCCGCTTGTGGTAAATGCGTAAATCGCGATCAACACCAGTGGAATCAGAACAAACAGCACCAACCAGGCGAAATACGGCCCTGTTAATTTTCTAAAATGCTTCATCTAGTAACTCCCCATCTGCCACATAACATGAATGTCTTCCGGCGTAAATGTCAGTCCCACTTCCAGTCCGACAGCAAAATAATCCGTTGTGTCGATTCTGTAATCGCGGTATTTGGTAGTAACAATCGTCTCATAATGGACACCCTTGAAAGTCACAGATTTGACGATACCCTTCAAATTAGCTTTATCCGGCTGCACAATATCAATATCCTCAGGACGGATCACCACATCCACAGGCTCATTCTCAGGGAAGCCCTTATCCACACAGATAAACTCAAAATCGTCAAAAGCCACCAGGAAATCCTTGATCATGACACCTTCGATAATATTCGACTCACCGATGAAGCCTGCCACAAAGCGGTTCTCCGGTTCATTGTAAATGTCAATCGGGGTACCGATCTGCTGAATAGTTCCCTCATTCATAACAACTACTGTATCAGACATGGAGAGCGCCTCCTCCTGGTCATGGGTAACAAACACGAAAGTGATACCCACTTCCTTCTGGATCTTCTTCAGCTCCGTCTGCATCTCCTTACGCAGTCTGGCATCCAGAGCGCCTAACGGTTCATCCAGAAGCAGTACCTTCGGTTCATTCACCAGGGCTCTGGCAATAGCAACACGCTGCTGCTGACCGCCGGACAATAAAGTAACGTCCTTGGAACCATAATTCGCCAGGCCGACCATGGCCAGCATTCGCTCTACCTTGGTCTTGATCACAGCCTTATCCATCTTCTTGATATTCAGACCAAAAGCCACATTGTCAAACACGTTCATATGCGGAAATAATGCATATTTCTGGAAAACTGTATTAATTTCACGTTTATATGCAGGAATTTTGGAAATATCCATGCCGTCAAAAAGCACTTCACCGCTGCTGGCTTCCTCAAAACCGGCAATAATACGCAGTGTTGTTGTCTTGCCGCAACCGCTCGGCCCCAGCAGTGTCAAAAACTCATTGTGATGAATGTCCAGATTGATGCCCTTCAAAACCTGCTGGTCATCAAAATTCTTCGTCAGATTCTTAAGCTCAATAATCTTCTCCATGGTCCTCTCCCTTACCAATTAGATTCACTACATTAAAATGAAGGTGGATTGGAAACCCATATCACCTTCGCCTCAGATTCTCCTGCGTTCTTCAAATAATGTTCTCTATCTCCCTTCAGATAGAAAGTCTGCCCCTTTTTCAGCATATATTGTGCCTTTCCGTAATGCAGCTCGACCTTTCCCTGAAGGACATAACCGAACTCCTCCGCCTCATAAGGGCCATATGTCTCCGATTCACATCCCGGATGCAGCCTGATCAAAATCGGCTCCATGCAGTTCTTCTGAGCATTCGGCACAATATAGGAAATATCGTAGGCCTCCTGCTCATTGATAAAATAGTCATTGGCCGTAAACACCACACGCTCATCTCTGTCATCGGAAAAAAATTCGCCCAGTGAAGTACCGAGGGCCTCAAGTATATCCTCCAGCGTTGCAATAGACGGAGACGTCAGATTCCTCTCAACCTGAGAAAGAAAACCCTTCGTCAGTTCACTGCGGTTCGCCAGCTCCTCAAGGGTCAGCTGATTCTTTATCCTGAGCAGCTTAATCTTTGCACCTATATCCACGCTGATTCCTCCTTAACTTTAAGTTCGATATTGCTAAACAAATCTATTATAGATTAATTTTTTACGTTGTCAAGTATTTTTAAACAAAAAGTTTAGTAAAATAAAACTGTGAAAAATGCAAAATTCAGGTAAAATACAGACCTGGTTTTTGAATGCAGAAAACCCCAGAGGTCACCACCTCTGGGGTTTTCTTTTTCTCTTGAAGCTCTTAACATCCTTCTTCAAAGACAGTATAGCATATGCATTCTACACAATGCGGTTTATTTCACATATCCTATTTCCACTCAAATACGCCTCTGTCCAGAATCGGCTTGCCATCTTCCAGATTCACGAAACGGAAATAAGCCTTCCCCTCTTCCATCTTCCAGATTTGAAGCTGAACTTTTGTATCCGGGAATAAAACGTTTCTCATCTGAGCAGCCATCCTCGTCATTCTCTCCGGTTCACCCGGGCAAAGCAGTTCAATGGCCATTCGGCAGGAGAAACCGAAGGAGCATAAGCCCTGAATAAATGCTTTCGGGAATCCCATTTCTCTGGCATATTCAGAATCAACATGAACCAGATTCGTATCACCTGTTAATCTGTAAAGAAGATTCTGAACCGGTGTGATGTAATCATCCAATGTTAAATCAGGTGCTCTGTCAGGAATCACAACTTCACTCTTAGGCATCGGTTTTCCGCCAAATCCACCGGCCTCATGGAAAAATGTTGTAGAATAATTGGTACATACAAGATTGCCTGCCTCGTCACGAACATCTACCTTCGTCTTAACAACTGCACCCTTTCCCTCGCCTCTGTCATAAACATCTGTAATGACATCCTGATACTGGAAGGTACCCTTGATCGGGTCAATCGGACGGTGCATAATGATTTCATGATCCATATTCAGGAAAGAAATGGTCGGCTTAATGATCTCATCTGCCAACATCGAAGCCGGAAGCGGCATCCACTGATACGGTTTCACGTTCACTGTTCCCCAGTAAGGAATGGTTCCATATGTCGGAATGGCTTTCAGATACTTCTCATAAGTATAAGCCACATCTTCTCTGTGAGCACCAACTGCCAGTGCATATAAAATAATGTCACGCCAGTTATACTCCATGTATCTCGGTTCCATTTTCTTGCCAATAAGCACTTCATCCAACTTAATCTTCTTATCCATAATGACCCTCCCTTGAAACATAATCATCTATACATTACCTGTTATGTATATAGAGAGCAACAATGATGCCAATTCATATAGGCTCTGAAGCCCTTGAATTCAGCGGATTTTCGCCATTTACCTATTTTTAAAAGTGTAGTAAATCATCCATAGTGTAGCAAATTATCCACACACAAGTGCAGACTTTGATTCAGTCTCCGCTCTCCGCAAAAAAAGAACCGACATCCATTTAGACTTCGGTTCTGAAAAAATACGCTATTTAATTTCCCGATGAATCGCAATACCCGCTTTCCGCATCTTCCGATACAGAAGGCTTCTGTCAATGCCTAATTCCTCGGCTGTTTTTTTACAGTTCTGGTTGTTTCGCCGCAGCGCATCCCTGATAATCGCTGCTTCATGCAGGTTCATCATTTCCGACAGTTTCATTTGTGACACACTATTTCCCGCTGTGCCCGATACAAGCCTTCCTGGAAGGTCCATTTCTTCAATGACGTAACTGTCACAGGTTGCATAGGCACTGGTGATAACATTGATCAATTCACGCACGTTTCCCGGCCACTTGTAACACATCAGCAGATATTTCACCCTGTCTGACAACAAATGACCGGTCTTATATTTCGCATTCAACGCATTCAGCACATGATTGGCATACAACAGAATATCCGTCGGATGCTCACGCAGGGGCAGCGTCTCAATATTAACCACATTCAGCCGATAATAGAGGTCCTCACGAAACTCTCCTCTTTCAACCATTTCCGCCAGATTCTGTCTTGTCGCCGATATAAAACGCACATCGATGGGGATCGGCTTGCCGCCGCCTACTTTCTCAATCTCATGCTCCTGAAGCACACGCAGCAGTTTCGCCTGCAGCACTAACGACAGGTCTCCGATCTCATCCAGGAAAATCGTTCCGCCGTCTGCCAGCTGAAACTTACCGATCTTGCCGCCCTTCTTGGCTCCGGTAAATGCACCCTCATCATATCCAAACAGTTCACTTTCCAATAGCTCTGACGGAATGGAGGCACAATTGATACTGATGATGGGTTTCTTTCTTCTGCTGCTCTCCCGGTGAATCGCCTGTGCAAAAAGCTCTTTGCCGGTTCCCGTCTCTCCTGTAATCAACACGGGAAAATCCTTTCTTGCCACCCTCATGGCCTTCTCTTTCAGCTTCTGCATAGCCTCTGAATTGCCGAGGATCTTACTGAAGCCACTGTCCTCTTCGCTGCTTTCCTCATAAGCACGTTTGTAATAATTCAGTTCTTCTGTGGCAATGCTGTAGGCCATGGCCGCCGCCCTCTCCTTGAAGGACATCTGGGCCGCCGCACCAAGAAGCTCTCCCTGCTCATTAAAAAAACAAAAACGATTGGCCACCGCATGGGTTTCTACATTGCTGGCATTATCATTTTCACCATAGGGCTGCAAATAAACATTATCATCCCCATCACGGGCTGATGATAGAACATCATACATACTGGTGGTCGAAATCACTTCGCCGATTGGCTTTCCTAAAACCTGTTCACGGGTTTTCCCCAGAAACTCGCAATACGTCTCGTTGATATCCACAATCACACCATTGGGGTCCACAATGATAAAGCCGTCATTGGTAACTTTCCAGAACTCTTTTAAAAAGCAATAGTACTCATGTTCATTCATCATCCTATGCCTCCTGAAATACCTGTTAAATGTTTTGTCGAAAAATAAACCATAAAAAATTATATATGCTATACTCACCCTGTTGTCTTCTCCATTCTGACACAGAAAGGAGGTGAAACTTGTGGATTATTTTATTTCATTTATAATTTCCGTTATGGCAGGTATTGTCTCATACTTTATCTGCAAATGGTTGGACGGAAATAAATACGACAACCAACCTACATATTGCATCATTATGATGCAGAAAACCCCAGAGGCTGCCACCTCTGGGGGTTCCTTTTCCATTTGGATTATTTTATTTCTGTGTGATTTGATTATATCATATGTATCTTCAAACTACAATAGATATTCTACACGTTGTATACAGTTTGAAGATTTCTTTTTCCCACAAATAATGCTACTTTTGTGGATGTAGACCTCGAATTAACAACAAATACTTTATACTCTTCTGCCACTCACCTTTTCCTGCCTATGCTTCGCCCTTTTCCTGTCTGTGTTTCTCTCTCATCAGCGCCATTCTCTCTTTCGCCGACAACTTTTTGAAAGCGGCCTTTCTTGCCTCTTCTTCCGCAAATGCCGCATCATCAATAACTCGCTGTTCAAAGGCTTTTTCTTCAATAGCCACAGATTTCACGATAGCATCCGACAGCGCATCCAGTTCTGAGGCATTGGAGCGGTTGGCTGAAGAGTTGATGGTCATTCTGGCATTCAGAATCTTGCAGTCCTTCAGATTCTCATCTATATACTGCTCCATTAATGAACCGGATTTAATGGCCCATGAACCATTTTCAATAATACCAAAGACACGTTTCGACAGGTTCAGCACCTTCAGATGGTGCAGGAAGTCTTCCATCACCGGATAAATATTCAGGTTATAAGTTACAGATGCCAGTACAATATGGCTGTATTTGAAGGCTTCTGCCACCAGATAAGATACATGGGTCTTTGACACATCGTATACTCTCACATTGGTAACGCCTTTTTCACACAGCTGCGCTGCCAGTGCCTGGGCAGCAGATTCTGTATTGCCGTACATGGATGCATAGACGATCATCACGCCGTTTTCTTCCGGAATATAGCGGCTCCATTTATCATGCTTGTCCAGATAATAACCCAGATTGGTACGCCATACCGGTCCATGCAGCGGACAGAACATCTTGATCGGCGCTGTTTTAGCTTTTGCCAGGAGCTGCTGTACAAATGGACCGTATTTGCCAACAATATTGGTGAAATATCTTCTGGCATTGTCAATCCAATCTCTGTCGAAGTTCACTTCATCGTCGAACAGACGGCCATCCAGTGAACCAAAGGAACCGAATGCATCTGCTGAAAACAGCACGCCGTTGGTTGTATCAAATGTCACCATGGCTTCCGGCCAATGCACCATCTGCGCCATCAGGAATGTCACTGTATGCTTGCCGAAGCATCTTGTATCGCCCTCTTTGACGGTATCTTCCCGGCCGTCCACATCAAAACCAAACTGACGCATAAACATAAATGCTTTTTCGTTACTGATAACTTTACATTCCGGATAACGAATCAGGACTTCCTCAAGAGAAGCTGCATGATCCGGTTCCATATGATTGACAACAAGATAATCCAGTTTTCTGCCATCCAGAACAGCAGCAATGTTCTCAAGGAATACACGGCAGCCTGACCAATCCACAGTATCAAAAAGAACCGTTTTTTCATCTAACAACAGATATGCATTGTAGGAAACACCCTCCGGAATTGGATGAATATTTTCAAATAATTCGATTCGCTTATCATTCACGCCAACCCAATATAAATCTTCCGTTACTTTTCTTACACCGTTCATGCTTCACCCTCCTATCTATCCTCTTGTTACTGCTGAAATCATTTCACTTTTTGATACACCGCATTCCGGACAAATCCAGTCTTCCGGCAGCGCCTCAAAAGAAGTACCCGGTTCAATACCTGCCTCCGGATCGCCTTTTTCAGGGTCATACTCATAACCGCATCCCATGCAGACATAGCGACCGTCCGCTGTTGCTGTTGTCTTTGAGTATAACGGCATCTCCCGTTTCGCCGGTTTAGCATTTGGGTCCGGTTTTGGCAGATCACTGTTTAATTTTTCTGTTAAAAGCGGCAAAATTTTGCGAATATCGCCGACAATACCATAATCCGCATGTCTGAAAATCGGTGCTTTTTCGTTTCTGTTGATAGCGACAACGGTATGTGCTTTCTCAATACCTTTCAAATGCTGCTGTGCACCTGAAATAGCGCAGGCAATATAAAGTGTTCCGGTAAATTTCTCACCGCTCATGCCCACAAAGCGCTCTCTAGGAAGCACTTTCAGTCTTTCGTAAGCGGGTCTTGAACATCCCATAGCTGCACCTGCTGCCTGGGCCAGATTCTCGATCAGATACATTTCACTCTTCACCGCAATACCCATACCTACGGAAACAACACGCTCAGCCTCATCGATCGGTGTCATTGCATCCGCAGTCAGTGAAAAATCAAATCCATCCATGATCAGCAGTTCCACCAACTTATCCACATTCGCTGCATCACTTCCCTCATTAATCATTTCCCGAAGTCTGTTTTTAGGATCCCATGCCCTTGTTGGTTCGTTCACAAAATTCATACTCATGTAATGACACCTCCGTTTTATTTGTTGTCAGCGTATCTCAGATCATTCCTATCTACTGACTAAAATCCCCCGTTACTGTAGCTTTTCCAAAACTAGTAATTATTATTGATTTAATACTATTATATCTACATTTTCAAAAGAAGTCTGTAACAGCTGTTACAAACTTCTTTTTTTTTACAAAATTTTTTCCAATTTTTCTCTATCCAGAATCCGAATCTGCTTCCGGTCAGCTTCTATCAGCCCTGCTTTCTGCATCTGCATCAATGTTCTTGATAGTGACGGTCTGGCTACGCACAGATAATCCGCCTGTTCCTCCCGATTTGTCTTTAGTACCACCGTGTCACTTGCATCTGTCTCCTGCAGAAGCCAGGCTGCTGCTCTCTCCTGCACACTGGCAAACCCTAACACATTCAGCTTCCGCACCGCCATCCATTCCTTTGTGGACATGCTCTCATACAAATTCTGGATCAGCTGCTTATGATGGTCACAGGCTTTGTCGCAAAATCCGTACAGATACTGCCATGGCACTGCCAACACTTCCACCGGCTCGCAGGCCACCGCTTCGTACCAGTAAACACGCCCATTTGTATCCAGATTGCTGCTGTAATGCTCTCCAATCAACGCTCCTGATGCAACATGATATAAGGCATTCACTTTTCCAGAAGGCATATAGCTGATAATCGACACATTTCCCTTTAATAAAGCATAGAAATAATTCGCCTGCTCCCCTTGTCGAAATATCGTCTCATCCTTCTTATAAGTACGGAACTTTGCTCCGGAACAGACCAAAATACGTGCAATACTTTCTTCTGAAACATTTCTGAACAGACTGTTGGCAGACAGACGCGCATCTGGTCTTTTATTAACTTCTTTTTGAAAATTATTTTGTTTTAAAGAGCACTTTATTCCAGTAGCTGTTGCCACAAAACCACTTCCCTTTCTCTAAAACCGTATCTGTCTTATTGTTTTCCCGTAATCCGATTCAATTATAATTTTAACTCCACACACCAGTAACCAAAAGCCCCGCTGCCCTGATTTTCCCGGCTTACCGGCTTGAATTTGCGAAAACCAAACATGGCAGCCATATATTGCTCCCGATGCTGCCAAATACCGGGAACACCCATCAGATAAACACCTTCATCCTCTGACGCCCCATCATTTTCGCCGCGCCCACCGACATCTTCTTTATCCTTTTTCTGCTCCACCTTTGCCAGTATCAAGTGCCGGTAACAATAATATCCATGCAGCAGAAAACTATTGCTGCCATAAATCCAACACGGCATCGGCATGCGCCCGATATCCTGAAGTTCCATCCGCACACAGGCTGCCACACTGTCATCATCAAAAGGATACATCTGCGGAAGCTGTGACATCAGCAGGTCATAGACATTGCTCCTAGAGTACAGCTCTTGCTCTGCCTGTTCTTCTGCTTGTTCTTTCGACATCTCCGGCTCTTTCGATACAGCTAAAATCTCATTATTCTCCGGATTCTCATTTTTCTCAAACGCTTCCATCCTTGCGTCATCTACAAATGCCGCCACTTCCTCTTCAGGGATCAACGGATTCTCATTCGCATGCGGACTCACCAGATTCTCTGCCTCAGGCTCTGTCCCTTGCGTTATGACACTTTCCGGCTCCGCATCCGCAAAGGTTCTCTCCGTATCAGTTTCATCGGCTACTGCATCACTGTTTTTCTCTCCAAATCTCACTAAAATCTCTGAAAGCGGCTCTCTATTGACAAATTTCTCTGTTTCCAGCGGTTCATCATCCCATCTGGTACCGTAAACGCTGCCATCTTCTCCCAGCAAAACCATACCAGCGACACGGTCCAGATCATACGTTGTTCCCATCAGATGATCACTGTCCATCGTCAGTTCCATATCCCCCGTCTGTTTCTGAACCAACAGGTCTCCGATTGCAATCCCTATGTAATCACCAGACACTCTGATCAGCATATAAATCTGATACTTTTTCGCTTCACTATGATAAATTCCCGACATATGAATAGAAAGCCGACATTGTCCATTCCGGCTTTCTACTCTCACAAACCCACTGTTGATTGTCTTTCTCCCGTTTTCATATAAATACATATAAGAAATAAAACGCCGATACTCTGCCACAGAAACACCCTCCCAGGACGTCCATTGATTTTTGCGATATCGCTGCCACAGCAGCATTTACTCTTATATATATGACTGAAAATGGAAAATATGCACCATCTGCATATTTTAATTCGGCAATTCCTCAGCCAGATATGGAAACATACTGACAGACCTTTTCAAGATGCCCTGCATATAGGCAATGGCGATGCCGTAGTTAGTGATCGGCACATCCTGATCAACAGCACATTTCATCCGATAGCGGACCTCGCGCTCATTCAGCATACAGCCTCCGCAATGAATAATCAGTGCATATTTCGACAGATCTTCCGGAAATTCTCTGCCGGAACACAGCTCAATATTCAGCTTTTTGCCTGTGTAATTCTTCAGCCATCTCGGTATCTTAACACTGCCGATGTCATCACACTGGCGATGATGGGTGCAGCCCTCTGCAATCAGCACTGTATCTCCGTCTTTCAGATCTTCCACTGCGGCAATCCCACGAACAGCCGTATCCAGAAGTCCCTTATGTCTGGCCATCAGAATAGAAAAAGATGTCAACGGAATACTTTCCGGTACATCCGCAGATACCTTTGCAAAAACCTGGCTATCCGTGATAACAATGGCCGGCGGTTCTTTGAATTTCTCTAAAGTCTCCCTCAATTCATATTCCTTGACACAGACAGCTGCGCCTTCCGCCTCCAGAATATCCCTGATAACCTGCTGCTGAGGCAGAATCAGACGTCCCTTCGGTGCCGCCTTGTCGATTGGAATAACAAGAACAGCCATATCTCCCGGATGCATCAAATCACCCACCAACATCAGTTTGTTTTCTTCTGTCTTGCCGATGGCTGCAATCTTCTCTTTTAATGCTTCAATCTCTATCTTCTCTGTGGCACTGACATAAATCTCATTTTCTTTGGCTTCCGGGTGTTCCGGCTTCAGATCACATTTATTCCAGACAAGCAGCCATGGAATCTCCTTCTGTCGAAAAATCTCGATCAATTCTCTGTCGCAGTCTTTCAGGCCCTCTGTGCAATCTGCCACCAGCACAGCCACATCGGATTTATTCAAAATTTGTCTTGTTTTGCGGACTCTCAATTCGCCAAGTGCGCCTTCATCATCAAAACCCGGAGTATCTATGATGACAACCGGCCCGATCGGAAGCAGTTCCATTGCCTTGCTGACAGGGTCTGTTGTGGTTCCCCTTGTATCGGATACAACAGCCAGTTCCTGTCCTGTCACAGCATTGACCAGGCTGGATTTACCCGCATTTCTCCGGCCAAAAAAACCTATATGTACACGTTCACCTGACGGTGTTTCATTCAATCCCATCTCTTGTTCTCCTTAAATAAGGTCGGCAAATCCCGGCATCTGTTTTATTTTCTTCAAATAAATTCTTCCCGAAAAAGCAATATGCGGCAATTCAAAGAACTGAGCATCCTTTGGACAGATTGGTCTGTACAACGGATCTGCCACTATGATTCCTGCATCCTTCAGCTTTTGTTCCATCATCTCTTCACCGCAAACAGCCTCATCCCCCGGTGTCAGCAACCCTTCTGTTTCTTCCAGCGGGCACAATACACGAACGGATCTGCCATACTGAAGTTCAATGGCTGCTGCCAGAGAGCCCATTGTCACCGGTTCACCAATCAATGTCATCTCCGCCCGGTGGCTCGGACTCTCCTTCGCATCATTGACATCTTGAAGATTCTCTGCCGACATTCTGCAGGCTGCATAAACAACATTGTCTTCCTTTTCACCACTGACAGCTGCTTCCATTGACTCTGACAACTTCTCCGTAAAGCGGCCAACCGGTGCTCCAACCACATAAGGTGTACCGAATTTTCTCTGCAATACTTTGGCTGCCCGAAGCCCCACAGATGAAACAACCACATTCACTGCTGCATCTGCAGATTTCGACAGCTGATCCAAAGAATCTCCCATGGCCCACATGCTGTTGATCTGCCAGCCGTATTGCTCCAGACTGCGCTTCATCGTTTCCGCATGATCAAGAGGCCCGAAATCCAGCGGCGTAACTCCCAGCAAATTCACCAGACGGTTTCTGCCTTTTTCCTCCGTGTTTTTATTTGAAACATCCTCTGCATGGCTTTTCGGCAAAACAAAATGTTCTGCAATGGCTTCCAAAGCCATACCTGCCCCGCGCACATAATCATGCATGCCGTTTGTAGGTACTGCAAAGGTCGGAATACCCGTATCCTGCTCTGTTACCTCTGCAATGGCTGGAAAATCCGTGCCGTTCATATAGGGGATCGGCGAACTGGCCAGGGCAATAAAGCGTGGTTTCAATTCGGATGCCGCTTCTTCGATATCATGGATAAACTTCTCATCATTTCCCATGATCGCATCGATTTCTGTCAAACCTGAGATAAAGATCAGACTGTCCTCATCATACCATCTGATCTCATCATGGGTATTATACGTCGAATTGCATCCCGAAGGATCGTGCATCACTGTCATACCGCCCAATTCATAGAGGGCTGAACAGACGCCGGATACATCGGCTGTATAAATCGGTATTATTCGATATGCCTGTCTCATATGCAGCTTTCGCACCCCCATCCTTTGCGGATCACAAGATCCGGTGTCTCTTTTTCTTCACGGGCTGCCTCAACCATCAGATGTGCCAGACGCCGGATTCCGTCAAAGCCATACAGGCCCGCACCCTGTACCATGTTGACAAAATGTCTGCTGCCTGTAAACCAGGCCGCTTTCTGCCCCAATGCCAGCATCTCCCGCTCCGTTTTTCTCGGAAGGACACGCATTTTCACCTGCACAGTTGCAAGCAGCATCAACTCAGGCGCATGCTGCTGAAGCCATTTGAAATCATTTTCCTCCTCAGGGCTGATGGCATCCAGATAAATCCGTTCTACATAAAAGCCATGGGAGATCAAAAGTCTTGCCAATCCCATAGGTCTCGGATGAAACGTCCCGTCTATGGCGATCGGCCAGTCTCCAACTTCCAGAAGTGCCTCATGAAGTGCTGCTTCACAGCTCTCTTTTTCACCTTCATAATCCAGAACACCCAGAAGCTCCATTGACTCTGATAATGCTTCCAGCTGCCCGATGATCTCATCATAACCAAAACAGGAAGGCATATACATAAATGGCCGCCCCAGTCTCTCTGCCGCCCATTCCGTACCGGCTTTTCCTGACGGATAACAGTTCAGCATCATCCGGCAGTCTGACAGAGAAAGATAATCTTCCCAGGACTCACAAACCGGGGACTCTTTAATCTGATAATCATTGCATCTGAGCAATCTCTTGAGATCTGACGTCTCGTCCAGTGCAAAATCGCTGCCCAGGATAGATATTCTTCGCTGCCCTTCTTCTGTTACTGTTCCTTTCTTCAAAGGATCATACATGGACAAACGCAGCTTTTGATCCGGTGTCAGACCACTCTTTCGCATGATCGGATCCATAAAACATCTGACAAAACAGATTTCAGGAAATCGTTTTCCCAGTTCATCGTAGATTCTCTCAAGATCGCTGCCCAGGAAATGATGCAGACAAACTGTAAACAGAAAAACCGCTTTCGGCTTTTGTTCCAATCTCTCGATCACATCCGACACACCTTCGATGGTAATATCTTCCAGATTGCCGTTCAGCAAATGCTCTTCCTTGAGGATAACAAAGGAAAAACGTTCCGCCTCGTTCATCTCTGCCGCTGTTAAAACAACACCACGCATGCAGTTATCGGCACAGACATAAATCTGATGAGCATCCGGCACCTGCATGCCGGTGTGAACGATATTCCATGTTCCATGTACCGGCGAATTAAATTCCAGTTCCGATGCAAATGGCACCGGAAATTCCGCATCTTTGATGGCCGTCGCCGCTCCTTTTGGATCGACTGTTCCACCCAGTCTTTTCAACATAAAACGGCCTCCTTCTATCCTCTCGCTTCACACACAGCCAGTATCTGCTCCGCCAGTTTCCTGTACTCATCTGCCATTTCACTGTCAGGAAAAGCCTCCAGAAGGATCTGCTGCTTCTCCTCCGCCAGAAGTACCTGTTCACTGCGGGATAAGGTTCCCACTACAGATGTCTTAAAATCATCTGCCAGTTCCGTCACTTTTTCGTCTTCACGCTTAACATTTCTGCGATTCAGGATCAAGCCTCCCAGAGATGCATAGCCTCTGTTTTTGAAGTTGTCGATGGCCATGGCAATATTCGCCGCAGCATGGATAGACATATTTTCCCCTGAGGTAACAATAAATACTTTATCCGCATAGCCTTTTCGCATCGGCATGGTAAAGCCGCCGCAGACAACATCTCCAAGAACATCATAAAGCACAACATCCGGCTGATAAACCTCATAGGCTCCCTTTTCTTTCAGCTTCTCCAGTGCCGTGATTATACCGCGTCCGGCACAGCCCATCCCCGGTGTCGGGCCACCTGCTTCCACACAGACGACGCCGCCAAATCCGATGCGGACCATATCTTCTAATTCAAAATCATTTTTGCGCTGATTCACCAGCTCCAGTACAGTCGGTACGGCTTCACCATGTCTCAGCTGCATGGTTGAATCCGCCTTCGGGTCACAGCCGATCTGCATAACTTTCAGCCCTTTTTCCGCTAATGCGGCAGCCACATTCGAAACAGTGGTTGATTTGCCGATACCGCCTTTTCCATATACAGCAATCTTAATCATTCTATCTTCTCCGCTTTCATTTGCTGTTTAAAACTTTTGTATAAACTGCGGTTCTAATTCTCTTTTGAAACAACATTGGAATACGCCGTTTTGACGGATACACCTTTCAGCCGGCCGATTTTGCCGGACAACGTACTGATGACATCCTGCGGCGCATCGATTGCAATGCTGATAATACTGATCCCTTTGTCACGATAAGGGATTCCCATGCGTCCGATAATATATTGAGCTGCACCGTGTAAAAGTTCATTCACTTCCTGTGCTGAACTGCCATCTTCTATAATAATCGCAATGACTGCCACTCTCGTTTCCATTTTTTTCTCCATATTAACTCCATTTTGTCGGCTATGACCAGATCAAAAATCTGACCCTCCGTCCGAATTTTCAATCACTCGCCGATCAGTGACTGTTAGCAGATTCTCGGAAGCAGCTCGCCGCCCGGCTGAGGAAGCAAAGCCTGTGTACCGATTTCTGTTGTCATCACAACGTGTCCCGGCTGTTCCTCCGTAACTTCACCAATAATGGCCGCATCCTTTGAATATGGACACTGTCTCAGTACTTCGACAATCTTTTCTGCTTCTGACTTAGGCGCCATGATCACCAGACGGCCTTCACATGCCAGATAAAGCGGTTCAAGACCAAGCATGCCGCAGACACCCTTGACTTCCGGTGCCACAGGCACATCTGCTGCATTCAGGCGAATACCGACCTTGCTCTGTCCTGCGATTTCATAAAGAACTGTACCAACGCCGCCTCTTGTGGCATCACGGATCACATGGACATCTTTTGTGGCATTTAATACAGATTCGACTGTTGGCCACAATGGTGCACAGTCACTGGTTACATCCGCATCAATACCGAAATCTTCTCTTGCCAGCAGTATCGTACATCCATGTCGGCCAATATCACCTGTTACAATAATAGCATCTCCCGGTTTGGCATAGTCGCCGGATGTGCTGACACCATCAAGAATTTCTCCAACACCTGTTGTCGTAATAAAGACACCGTCCACCTGACCCTTTCCGGCAACCTTCGTATCACCGGATACAATGCGGACACCGGCCTCTTTGGCTGTTTTCTCCATCGCACCTGCGATCTCTTCCAGTTTCTCCATCGGAAAACCTTCTTCAATAACAAAGGCACAGGAGAGATATAACGGTTTTGCACCCATGCAAGCCAGGTCATTCACCGTACCGCAGATGGATAATTTGCCGATATTGCCGCCAGGGAAAAAGGCCGGCGATACAATAAAACCATCTGTTGACATGGCAATCTTTCCTTTTGGAGCCGGAAGAACAGCAGCGTCATCCGCTGTCAGATCCGGATTTGAAAAATGTGCTTTAAATACTTCATCAATCAGTTCAGATGTCTGCTTGCCGCCGGCACCGTGAGCCATTGTAACTGTTTTATTATTCATCAGAAACGTCTCCTTTTGCATGATTCTCATATGTATGTCATAGTATTTTGTAACTGTTCAGAGCCAAGCAAAATTTCAAAAAACAGGTATAAAATGCTTGCATTTTTAAGACTGTTTTTGAAATTTTATTTGGCGGATACGCCACACCGACGAAATGCGTAGCATTTTGGAGGTTGGCTCTGAACAGTTATAACATTTTTTATTTTAGCTGTACTGATAGTAAGCGGAACAGGCCCCTTCATTGGATACCATACAGGCCCCAATCGGATGCTGCGGCGTACAGCCTTTGCCAAATACCTTGCAGTCCGACGGCTTGCATTTACCCTGAAGAACATCCCCGCATCGACAGGCCGGATTGCTTCGTCCTTTCATCTCAGGCACATGGAACTTCTTTCTCGCATCGTAGGCTTCCCATTCTTTTTTCAGACGCAGGCCTGAATTCGGAATAATGCCCAGTCCGCGCCATTCTGTATCACAGTTCTCCATCATATCTGCCACCAGCTTCTGTGCCTCTCGGCTGCCTTCCCGTGTCACCACTCTCGGATAAGCATTGACGAAAAACGGTTTGCCCTCCTGGAATTTAACCAAAGCCACCGCCAATGCTGTCAGTAATTCTTTGGCTGTAAAACCTGCCACAACACCGCTGACGCCTTCATCCACCAGTGATTCACACAATTCCGTACCCGTAATGGCATTGACATGTCCCGGATAAAGAAAAACATCCGCGCTGCCTTTCAGTGCTGCATAAGCGCCCGGCATCGTCTTATTGGCCACCAACAGCGCGAAGTTCGTCAATCCATCCTCCGATGCCTTTCTTACAGCCAGACAGCTGGCCGGTGTCGTTGTCTCAAAACCAACAGCCAGAAAAACAACCTGCTCTTCCGGATGATCCTTAGCGTACTGCTCTGCATCCACCGGGGAATACACAATTCGTACTTTTGCGCCCTTTTCTCTCGCACCGGCAAGACTCATCTCTGTTCCAGGCACACGGACCAGGTCACCAAATGTACAGATTGTCACGCCGCATTCCAACGCCAGATAAACGGCCTCATCAATGAAGCCAACCTGTGTGACACAAACCGGACATCCCGGCCCTGAAATCAATTCTACCTGTTTCGGCAGGAGCCTTCGGATACCCAGTCTGAAAATCTCATGAGTATGGGTGCCGCACACCTCCATAATCCTCACAGGCGGTCCGTCATAGCCTTCTATTATCTCTCTCGCCGTTTTCTTCTTCTCTTCACTCATCAGAATAAATCCTCCAGCACCTGATCTGTTTCACTGTCATCCTCATCCGTAATCTTGGCAATGGCCACACCGGCATGAACCATGACATAATCTCCCGGCTCCAAATCTTCAATCAGCTGAGAAGAAATCTCACGTTTTGCGCCGCCCGCATCGATAATTGCAACGCCATCATTAATTTTAACAACTTTCGCTGATAAACCTACACACATACTCAAAATCTCCTTTCGCTTCACTATCGACCGGTATTTGCAAATATATTTTTAGACAACATATAAAATTATCAGTTCACTGCAGGCACGCTCTCGCTGCCTGTCACTGACAGCGGTACATAAGACGGTAAAAAACACCGTCTAAGTACCGGTCGTGCCAGAAGCACCTGCCGTGAATCTGTTAATTTTATATGTTTCTCCAAGAAAATCGCCTCGCAAATACCCGGTTCATAGGAATCTCAATCTATCTATTCTATTAGTTTCTTAATTTATGACCCAAAAACTTTCTCTTTCCTATTCGGCATTGTCCTTGGCTCGGTTTTTGTCATAGCTATGCCGCTTAACACTTTGCCATGTTTATCACAAATCTATGATAACAGCCGTCTATTTTCTTCTGTTTCTAAGACTGCTGTCCTATTTTTATATTGCACTTCGGTCAGTCGTTATTCGCTGTTTATGGAATTACTTCGATAAAGCTGCATTGATGAGAATTATAGATGAAAACGTTTCGGACGGGTGTCCGTTGTTTTCATTTATAATTCTCACTCAATCAGCTTTTCAAAGACCCCATAGCGTAGACTGCCTGACCAAGTGCAATGCCGCCGTCGTTTGGCGGTACCAGGCGATGTCTCAATACTTTAAAGCCCTCTTTCTGCAGTCCATCATCCACCATTTTTAATAACAGCTGATTTTGGAAGACACCGCCGCTTAATGCTACTGTACCCCGTCCACTTTCTTTTCTGGCTTTTTGGCAGGCCACTATTATTTCTTCTGCCAGTATCCAATGGAAGAAATAGGCCAGTTTTTCTATATCTGCGCCTGCAAGTCTGGCTTCCGCAATGGTTTTCACCAAAGCACCTGTGTTCAGGACTGCCTTCACCTGTTCCGGCTTATTTATTTCTGTGGATTCCGATTCCTTATCATCTATGCATGCGGCTAACGGAATTTGCTTCCGCATCTCATCCATCGCATGCTGAAGATCAACCGCGTTTTGATGTTTTTTCTCATACGCTTCCGCTGTAAATTCCAATGCCATGGATGCCTCGCCTTCAAATGTTGAAGCCTTCCGGATTCCCAAAATGGCACTGACACCGTCGAATAATCTGCCGGCACTGGTGGACATCACCGCATTAATCTTCCTGTCCGCCATGGCCATCTGAACTTTGGCATCCTGTACACTGCACAGATTCAGTTTCTCAATCATTGTCATGGCTGCTGCACGGTCTTTCATCTGTCCGTACAGCATGGAAACGGCAATTCGCCATCCTTCCCTGGAGGATGCATCACCGCCGATCTGAAGGAACGGTGTTATACATCCAAACCGCTGAAATGCCTTATAATCTGCCAGAAGGATTTCACCGCCCCAGATGGTGCCGTCCATGCCATAACCGGTTCCGTCAAAGGAAACTCCGATAACTGCTTCCTGACAGTCATTCTCGGCCATGCAGGATAAAATATGCGCATAATGGTGCTGCACTTTGATCACCGGCAATCCCGATTCTTCCGCGATCATGGTTGAATTATATCTTGGATGCATATCACTGACCACCACCGGCGGTTCCACTTCAAGCAGCGTCTCCAGACGTCCAATGGTCTCTCTCAATGCATTCACCGTTCGCAGATCTTCCAAATCCCCCACATACGGCGACAGATAGAATCTTCCGTCCACGCCGATGCAGAAGCTGTTCTTCAGTTCTCCGCCCACGGCCAGAACCTGGCCTTTCCAAGGTGCCGACACCATCACCGGCAGAGGTGCATAACCTCTGGAGCGCCGGATCATATAAGGTTCATTCTTGTAATAATCCATTACCGAATCATCAGCACGGATCCTGATCTTGCGATTGTGAGACAACATGCAATCACACAGATAAGATAATTCAGCGATTGCATCATTGTCATCTCTGCAAATCGGCGCTCCTGATGTGTTGCCGCTGGTCATCACCAGATAATCCGGCATCTGAATGCCATCATCATAATCAAAAATCAACAGCTGTACCGGCGCATACGGCAGCATCACACCGATTTTCGGATTGCCCGGCGCCACAGACGGACAGATCTGACTGTCAGCTTTGTCTAACCGCTCCAACAGCAAAATCGGCTTCTGATGGCCGTCCAGGACTTCCTCCTGTACCTCTGTCACCTGACATTCCTTCCGAACTGCCGACATATCTCGCGCCATAATGGCAAATGGTTTCATCGGCCGGCGCTTCAATTCACGAAGTCTCGCAACCGCTGTCTCATTGGTGGCATCACAGCAGAGATGGAAACCACCGATTCCCTTAATCGTCGCAATGCCGCCCGAGGCGATCACTTTTCTCGTATAGGTGATCGCTTCACGGCCTCTTTCGTCACGGCCGATCAGATAAACCTCCGGCCCGCAGTCATTGCAGCACACCGGCTGGGCATCGAATCGTCTCGACTCCGGATTGTTGTATTCCTCCGCACACTCCGGACACATCGGAAATTCCTTCATGCTGGTCCGTTCTCTGTCATAAGGCAGCGCATCCAGGATCGTCAGCCTCGGCCCGCAGCAGGTACAATTGATAAAAGGATGAAGATAGCGTCTGTTGTTCGGATCATACAACTCCTCTTTGCATTCATTACAAATGGCAATATCCGGTGAAACAAAAATCTCTCCCTTTGTCTTTTCACTTTCTATAATCTCAAACCCGTCAAATTCAGGGTTATTATCAAGATGTTCAACATTTATCTTCAAAATAGCCGCACGCTTCGGCGGTCGCTTCTCCAAATCCTCAAGGAAACCATCCACCTGTGCTTTCGACCCCTGTGCAAAAATCTCCACATAAGGCCCTTTGTTGCAGACGCTTCCGTGAATGTGATTTTTAACCGCATGACGACTCACTGTCGGACGAAATCCAACGCCCTGCACAATGCCGTAAACACGAATCTTTCTTGTCTCTGTCTGATTCATCAGCATGCGCCGTTACTGAAAACTTATAAAAAGTTATAAACTTCCATGTTTCATTCCTACTTCAACGAGTATGCTTTTGATGATATAAATATCTATCTACTCACAAGTTCTTGTACTCTCCATAGGCGTAAATTCCGGACTAACGTATCCGTACATATTTGCATTAACGTTTCAGTGTTAGCTTGCAAATCGTTCTC